>Ga0302131_1000032_pt1 | contig 75938 bp, 52 predicted proteins | sample CB9_20m_MG_FD_203105 | JGI IMG/M metagenome (GOLD analysis project Ga0302131, IMG submission 203105) | Marine microbial communities from Western Arctic Ocean, Canada - CB9_20m | ecosystem: Environmental > Aquatic > Marine > Oceanic | place: Canada: Western Arctic Ocean | collected 2017-09-19
ATCTGACGAAATTCTGCCATCTCGGTTTGCCTGTCTTGGTTGGTATTTCTAGGAAGTCCATGATCGGAGGAGTTACTAACAGACCTGTGGACCAACGCTTACCGGGTTCTATCGCGGCAACCATGGTGGCTTTATCGGGAGGTGCAAAAATTGTGAGGACCCATGATGTCGCTGCCACCATGGATGCAATTAGAGTACACTGCGCCTTACAAAATGCATAACGAGTAGGGTAGATGCAAAAGAAACCAAAGCAGTATTTCGGTACCGATGGCATTCGTGGAACTGTAGGCACCGCGCCTATCACTCCGGACTTTATGTTAAAGCTAGGATGGGCGGTAGGCCGTGTTTTCGCCAAAGGCACCAGTGCTCGCAACAAAATATTAATTGGCAAAGATACCCGAATCTCCGGCTACATGTTTGAAGCCGCGCTCGAGGCCGGTATCACAGCAGCCGGTGTTGATATCCAGCTGACAGGCCCTATGCCTACGCCAGCAGTCGCCTATCTAACTCGGACACTTCGAGCTCAGGCTGGTGTAGTAATAAGCGCATCCCACAACTCTTTTGAAGATAACGGAATAAAACTTTTTGCAGGCGATGGCACAAAGCTGCCTGATGACGTCGAATATGCCATTGAGGAACAGTTAGGTAAAAACCTAACCACGGTCGCGCCTCAATTGCTGGGTAAAGCGTCGCGCATAACTGACGCGGCGGGTCGCTACATTGAATTTTGCAAAAGTACAGTTGGCTCAGAGCTTAAATTTAACGGACTTAAAATAGTTGTTGATTGTGCTCACGGCTCGACTTACCACATTGCGCCTTCGGTATTCGAAGAGCTTGGCGCGACAGTCACCGCTATCGGAGCTTCTCCAGATGGTTTGAACATTAACGCCAACAGTGGGTCGACATCAACGGAAGAGCTAGTGAAAGCGGTGCTGGCAGAAAAAGCAGATATCGGAATTGCGTTCGATGGCGATGGCGACAGAGTGGCGATGGTCGATCATAATGGTGAAGTGGTTGACGGCGATGAAATTCTTTATATTATTGCTCGCGACAGGTGTCGCCAAAATATCAACTTTGGCGGGGTGGTTGGAACCGCAATGAGCAATCTAGGTCTGGAGTTAGCGTTAGACGCTCTAGATGTCCCATTTGCGCGAACAGCAGTAGGTGACCGCTATGTGATGGCCGACATGCTTAATCGCGGCTGGAATCTAGGTGGAGAGTCCTCCGGCCATATTATATGTCTTGATAAAACGACTACTGGTGACGGCATCGTTTCGGCCTTACAAGCCCTTGCCGCGATCTCTCATAGCGATCAGCCATTAGCTGAGCTTAAAAGTAATATGTGCAAGATGCCCCAATCCATGATCAATGTGAAGATCGGCAATAAGTTTGACCTCTCTGCCAATAAGGCGGTGAACTTGGCCGTAACAGAGGTGGAGTCGCAATTAGGTGATAAAGGACGTGTCCTGCTGAGGCCTTCAGGTACGGAGCCTTTGGTTAGAGTCATGGTAGAGGGTGAAGACCAGAACACGGTTGTTAAATTGGCTAAAGAGTTAGCAGAAGTTGTTGCCGAGGAAGTTTCTGCTCAGCCATTTATTGCAACGATTTGAAGACTTGGTTAGACTTGGCGCCCGTTTTGATCTGGCTTCAACATTATTAATTGGAATTCCGAGGTTCAAATCTCAATGCGTCGCAAACTGGTAATCGGTAATTGGAAAATGCATGGCTCCAATTCACAGGTTCAGGATTTGTTGGGCAGCTTGAAAATTGGCCTTGATGATGCAGATAATGTTGAGGTGGGTGTTTGCCCAACTACACTGCATTTAGCATCAGCGTCGGAGACATTGGTTGGCAGTCAGATTAAGCTAGGCGCGCAAAACGCCAATGCTCAGACCAGTGGCGCGTTCACCGGAGAGGTGGCTGCTGCAATGCTGCTCGAATACGGTGTAAGCTACTGTTTAGTAGGACATTCTGAGCGGCGCGGAATGTTTTTGGAAGGAGATGCGCAGGTCGCGGAGAAATTTGCTGCGGTGCAAAAGGCAGGGTTAACCCCTGTGCTTTGTGTCGGAGAATCTTTGGCTCAGCGTGAGCAGGAATCCACCGAGCAAGTCATATTGGCTCAGGTCGATGCTGTTTTAGATAAAGTCGGGGTTCAGGCATTTGCCAATGCGGTGCTGGCATACGAGCCTATCTGGGCTATTGGTACGGGGAAGACTGCTACGCCTTCCCAGGCTCAGGCTGTTCATGAACTGATTCGTCAGCATGTAGCGGCGCGTGATGTCAGTGTAGCGAAGAATTTAAGAATTATTTACGGTGGCAGTGTTAAAAGTAGTAATGCCGCAGATTTGTTTGGCCAGGCCGACATTGATGGCGGTCTAGTGGGTGGTGCTTCTTTAAGCGCCGAAGAATTTATAGTTATTTGTAAAAGTGCGGATTCTAAGTAATGGAAACGGTAATAGTTGTTGTTCATGTAATAGTCGCTGTGGCGATTGTCGGTTTGGTGTTGCTCCAGCAGGGCAAAGGCGCAGACGCCGGTGCCTCGTTTGGGTCTGGGTCTTCTCAGACGGTTTTTGGAGCCTCTGGCGGTGGGAATTTTTTGGTGCGTGCTACTACAGTCGCAGCGGCAATTTTCTTTGCTACTAGCTTGTCATTAGCCATATTTGCGAAAAGTAACTCAGGTTTTGCCTCTCCAGACGGCATTCCGATTATTAATCAAGATTTGCTGCAAGAGCTCCCTTCAGCCCCTGCGTCAGATGTTCCTCAGTTGGAGGTCGCTCCAGTATCGGGCGACAATCAAGATGTTCCAAGCCTTCCGGGCGTGGATAACTAGAAGTTTATGCCGAAGTGGTGAAATTGGTAGACACGCTACCTTGAGGGGGTAGTGACCTTTGGTCGTGCCGGTTCAAGTCCGGCCTTCGGCACCAATTACGTGGGCCTGTGTGCAAACACAGGCCCTATTTTTCAAGGGTTTTGAATTCATTCTAGCGAAACCCATACCAACCCTTGACCTTAGTCCTCTGTGCTCCGTATAATACGTCCCCCTTGAAAGAGAGAACTTCGGGACGCGAAAGCGGCGACAAGTTTAGTCAAATCAAGGTGCTAAAGAAGAGTTGATGCGGGGTGGAGCAGTCTGGCAGCTCGTCGGGCTCATAACCCGAAGGTCGTAGGTTCAAATCCTGCCCCCGCTACCATTTTAAGTTGTTCAGTTTAAGGCAGCCTGCAGTTCAGGTTCGACTTTCTAAACGGACCGGCCGTTGAAGAAACGCGGCGTAGCCGATGAGAGTCGAAGGTGTAAATCTACCCTCCACTGCCAATTTAGAATTGATCAGAAGTTGGCAGCCCATCAAAGGGGCTGGATCTTCACACGGCGTTGCCGATGAAGATCCAAGGTGTGAATCTTGCCGATTCATCAATGTTTTTATTAGTTGAAATATCGCTTCACGTGAGTTTATGGCCCGCGAACAGAAGCATTTGAGAGTGGGCCTTCGGCCCATTTTTTGTATCTAGACATTTAAATCTGGAGTGCAGGTTGGCAATCTGTAGCAAATTAAATTGAATAGTGGTGCTCAAAAAGTAGCAGACCTAATTGAACCGACGGTTGAGGCTTTGGGCTTGGACCTTTGGGGAGTAGACCTTCTTCAGCAGGGTAAATTTACCATGCTACGAATTTACATCGAAAGCGATGAAGGTATCACCGTCGATGATTGTGAAAAAGTCAGTCGTCAGGTTAGTGCGATTTTGGATGTAGAAGACCCTATTAGCGGTGAATATACGTTAGAGGTTTCATCTCCAGGATTAGATAGACCGTTGTTTAAATTGTCACAGTTTGAAGAATTCGCTGATAGCGAAGTGGATATTAAAATGCGAAGTCCTATAGATGGACGTCGGAAATTTAAAGGGCGTATTACTAAAATTGATGGAAGTGCGATTCGCATCGATGTTGACGGGACTGAGTACGATTTAGACCACAGTGATATTGATAAGGCGAGCGTAGTATTTCGATGAATACTGCTCAGCAGCTAGAGCCTTTAGATCTGCTGCAATATTTGAGTAAGGTGACCGAATTATGATGAGCAAAGAAATATTAATGGTTGCAGACGCTGTCTCGAATGAGAAGGGTGTGTCTCGTGGTGTGATTTTTGAAGCGATTGAATCAGCGCTAGCATCAGCAACAAAAAAGCTTAACGACAATGAAGAAATTGATTGTCGCGTCTCGGTAGACCGAGAAACGGGCGAATATGAAACATTTCGCATGTGGGCCGTTGTCGCCAATGAAGAGTACATGATTGAGGAAACTCAGCTAATACTTGAACAGCTAATTGAAAAAGCGCCCACTCTGATCGTCGGCGATACTTACGAAGAGAAAATAGATAACGTAGAATTTGGCCGAATTGCAGCACAAACCGCGAAACAGGTCATTGTGCAAAAGGTCAGAGAAGCTGAGAGAGAAATTGTCATATCTCAGTACCAAGACAAGATTGGTGAACTAGTCGCCGGCACAGTTAAAAAAGTAACCCGAGATAATATCATCGTAGACTTGGGGGGCAATGCCGAGGCAATGTTGCCGCGAGACCAAATGATTCCTCGTGAAACGTTTCGCATGGGCGATAGAATGCGCGCATTGTTGATCGATGTTCGATCGGAGCAGCGTGGTCCGCAGTTATTTCTAAGTCGTACTTCACCGGCGATGTTGATCGAACTGTTTAAAATCGAAGTTCCAGAGATCTCGGAAGAAATCATTGAGATCAAAGCTGCTGCGCGTGATCCCGGCTCTCGAGCTAAGATTGTTGTTAGTACAAACGACGGTCGCATTGACCCCGTTGGCGCTTGTGTTGGTATGCGCGGATCCCGCGTCCAAGTTGTTTCTAACGAATTGTCTAACGAGAGAATCGATATTATCCTTTGGGATGATAACCCTGCGCAATTGGTTATCAATTCCATGTCTCCGGCAGAAGTAGCTTCAATCATTGTCGATGAAGACAGTAACACTATGGATATTGCGGTTGAGGAAGACAACCTGGCTCAGGCTATCGGGCGCAATGGACAAAACGTAAGACTTGCAAGTGAGTTAACAGGCTGGACAATCAACGTTATGTCCGAACAAGATGCCGCGGCTAAGCAACAGCAAGAAGCTAGCGGCTTCATAGAAATGTTTGTTGAAAAGCTAGGCGTTGACGAAGATGTCGCAGAAGTATTAGTACAAGAGGGTTTCACTTCGCTTGAAGAAATAGCTTATGTGCCTCTGGACGAAATTTTGGCCATCGATGGTTTCGACGAAGAAATCGCTAATGAACTTAGAAATCGAGCCAAAGACGCGTTGCTGACGCAAGCAATCGCATCTGAGGAAGGTCTTTCATCGGCAAATATTGCTGACGACCTTCTTAACATGGAAGGCATGGACGACGTTTTAGCTCTGGCTCTGTCTAAAAGAGAAATCTTAGATATGGAAGGTTTGGCTGAACAGGCAATCGATGAACTTATGGACATTGAAGGCATGACAGAAGAAAGAGCCGGTCAATTAATTATGACTGCGCGCGCACCTTGGTTCGAGTAATTCAACCTTGGGTTGAAGAATGGGAGTTGTTTGAATGGCAGATGTAACAATAAGTGAGCTCGCCGGCGTCGTAGGGGTTTCGGTGGACAAGCTGCTGTCTCAGGTTAAAGAGGCTGGATTGCCGCACAAAAAGGCAGGAGATGTTATATCCAATGAGGATAAAAATACCTTGTTGGTGTTTTTGCGTCGTGGTCATAGCGGTCGCGAGTCGGCCGATGCTGCCCCCAAGAAAATAACGCTGAAGCGCAAGACTATTGCGACTTTGAAGTCGGCTTCTACTCATGGCAGAGGCAAAACCGTCGCTGTGGAAGTGCGCAAAAAACGCACTTACGTTAAGCGCAGTGAAATTCCAGAAGAAGCCGCAGCTGAAGAAGCCGCAGCCGCTGAAGCTGCAGCCGCCGAAGCCGCAGCTGAAGAAGCAGCAGCCGCAGAGGCAGCAGAAGTTGCCGCTGTAGCTGCAGCCGCCGAAGCAGAAAAGGCTGCGGCTGTTGAAAAAGTTGCAGCAGAAGTTAAAGGCGCTGCCGCAGCGCCAGCTGCAACCCCGCCTGCTGATCCTTCAGACGCGAAACCTGGTGCCAAGCGGAAAGCGCCAGCCAAGCCACCTGAAACCGCTGAAGAGAAGAAAAAGAGTAATCCAAGAAGTAAAGGCAAGGTTCAGCCAGGCAAGCGGCAAGCTAAAACTATCCATGTAAATGATGACTTCGTTTTAGAAGGCGATGACTTTGATGCAATGGGTGGTAGACGTGGCCGAGGTGGCCGTAAATCAAAAGCCAAGATGGCTGCCCAGCAGCACGCGTTTGCTATGCCTACAGAAACTAAAATTCGCGATGTAATCATTGGCGAAGGAAATGCCTTAGCTGATCTTGCTCAACAAATGTCGGTTAAAACTGGCGAGATTGTTAAGATCCTCTTTAAAATGGGGGTCATGGCCACTACCAGCCAAGTCCTAGATCAAGATACGGCGACACTTGTGGTTGAGGAACTTGGCCATAAAGCAAAGTTTGTATCTGAAGACGTTATTGAAGAAGAGTTGGCAGAGACATTAGCCGCGGATATCGGTGAAGTTGAAATTGAAAGGGCGCCGGTTGTTACGGTTATGGGTCACGTTGACCATGGTAAAACGTCTTTGCTCGACTATATTAGAAAGTCCACAGTTGCTTCCGGTGAGGCCGGCGGTATCACGCAGCACATTGGTGCTTATCATGTGACTACCGATCACGGCATGATTACTTTTCTTGATACGCCAGGGCACGCGGCTTTCACCGCGATGCGCTCACGTGGTGCGAAAGCTACAGATGTCATTATCTTAGTTGTTGCGGCAGATGACGGCGTTAAGCCACAGACCGAAGAAGCTGTTCAGCATGCGAAAGCTGCCGGTGTGCCCTTGGTTGTAGCGATCAACAAGATTGATAAAGAAGGTGTTGATCTAGACAGAGTTAAAAACGAACTTGCTGCAATGGAAGTCATTCCAGAGGAATGGGGTGGTGAAACACAGTTTATCGGAGTCTCTGCTCTTAAAGGCACCGGCGTCGAAAAGCTACTAGAAGCTGTTCTACTGCAATCTGAATTACTAGAGCTTAAGGCTTACACCGATGTTCCTGGACATGGTGTGGTTATTGAATCTCGATTGGATAAAGGTCGCGGATCTGTTGCCTCAGTATTGGTTCAGAACGGAACCCTAAACACGGGTGATATTATCCTTGCCGGACATCAATACGGACGAGTTCGAGCCTTGGTTGATGAGAGAGGCCAGAATATCAAATTCGCTGGCCCATCAGTGCCGGTTGAAGTCTTAGGACTAAACGGCGTTCCTGAAGCCGGTGACGACTTTGTTGTTGTGGCTGATGACAAAAAAGCCCGCGAAGTTGCAGAATTCAGACGAACACGTCACAAAGGTACACTTCAAGCGAAGCAGCAATCCAGCATGGTAGAAAACATGTTCGCAGGACTGGGCATGGCTGAGAAAGGAATCTTAAACGTGATCATCAAAACTGATGTGCGCGGTTCCTTAGAAGCAATAGTGGGTTCACTGCAAAAGCTTGGTACTGACGAAGTGGCGGTGAATGTAGTTGGGTCAGGTGTTGGCGGAATTTCTGAAACAGATGTTCACTTAGCCGCAACCTCAAAAGCTATGATCATTGGATTCAATACTCGGGCTGATAAATCGGCGAGAGATATTGTTGATAATGAAGGTTTACAGCTGCGATATTATAATGTTATTTACGATGTAATTGACGACGTGAAAGCAATCATGGGAGGCATGTTGTCACCTGAGATTCGCGAGACTATCGTTGGAATAGCTGAAGTGAGAGATGTATTCAACTCGCCGAAGTTCGGTTTTATTGCCGGTAGCATGGTGGTCGAAGGCACTGTTTATAGAAGCAAGCCTATCCGTGTACTTCGGGACAATGTTGTAATTTATGAAGGTGAGCTTGAATCCCTTCGTCGCTTTAAAGACGATGCCAGTGAAGTGCGCAATGGTATTGAGTGTGGTATCGGCGTTAAGAACTACAATGACGTCAAAGTTGGCGACAAAATAGAAGTTTACGAGACCACAGAAGTTGCGCGAAGTCTTTAATTTGAAAGCCGAGGGTTAGGTCAAAAAGTGTCTGGAATGTCGCCTAGGATGCAGCGCGTAGCTGATCAAATACAACGAGAATTAGCAACGCTGATTCAGTTGGAAGTTAATGACCCTCGAGTTGGCATGGTTTCGGTCACCAGCGTGACTGTCAGTAAGGATCTGGCTCACGCTAGGGTGTACGTGACTATTTTGAATTCACTTACCAGTAACAGTGATTTGAATGCGTCTACCCTAACAGAGCCCGGTGATTTGGATCAGCTAGAAATCGACGAGAATATGAAAGCCTTGAGCAAGGCTTCCGGCTTTCTTAGGACATTGCTTTCCAAAAGACTTAAAACTAGATCAGTACCAAAACTTCAGTTTCATTATGACGGGAGTGTCCAGCGTGGACATAAACTATCAAGTTTGATCGATAGTGCGCTTGCGGCAGACGAAGGCCAGCATTCTGATAGCTAAAATAACAGTTATCTAAGGAAAAATTCTTGCCAGCACAGTACCGAAACAAAGGCAGAAATATTAACGGCATAGTCCTGTTGGACAAGCCTACCGGATTAAGTTCAAACGGCGCCTTGCAGCGTGTTAAGCGCCTCTACGAGGCCAATAAGGCTGGCCACACAGGAAGTCTAGACCCTTTAGCTACAGGTGTTTTGCCACTGTGTTTGGGGGAGGCCACCAAGGTTTCACAGTTCTTATTGGATTCTGATAAGAAATATCGAGCAACAATAAAGCTCGGGGTCCGCACAGACAGCGCTGATTCTGAAGGAAATGTAATTGCGACTTGCGATGATTTTACAGTCACAAAAAAAGACGTGGTTGCGGCGCTAGAGAATTTTAAAGGTGAGATTCAACAAATCCCACCGATGCACTCTGCCTTAAAAGTAGACGGCATACCACTTTATAAGCGAGCCCATAAAGGCGAGGTTATTGAAAGAAAGCCACGGTCTATTGTGGTTTATTCGATAGAGCTTACAAAATTTTCAGAAACTGAGTTGATTTTGGAAATTTTTTCTAGCAAAGGAACCTACATTCGCACAATTGCAGATGATTTGGGCGAGTTATTAGGTTGCGGTGGCCATATTACGGCGCTGCACCGGATGAAGGCTGGCGTTTTTTTGGAACAGGACTGCTACTCGTTAGATTTTTTGACAGAACAAAAAGAGACTTCTGGACTCTCTTCTTTGGATGACCTACTTATCCCGATGGATAAGGCGATTGAAGATTTTCCAGCAGTTGTTTTGCCCAGTATTACCGCCGACTTTGTAAAAAACGGTCAGGCTGTATTAGTAAGTCACCTACCTGCTGAAGGCTTGGTGAGGATGTACGACGAAGAGCAATTCCTTGGTATCGGCTGTATTGATAACGATGGTAAGGTGGCTCCAAAGCGATTGGTTGTTACTCATACCTGAGTATGCAGCCACTTTTTAGTAAAAGGAAAGTTCAGATAACTATCAATATGCGTGGTTATTCTGATGTTAAACGGATGTTTAGCTGCTTTTGTAAAAGCCTCAAGACAAACAATTAAGTTCTTGGCTCAAAAGCAAACTGGTTATTAACCGCATATTATGGAGAAACAGAAATGGCTTTATCAGCTGAAAGAAAAGATACAATCGTTAAGGAATACGCGCAGAGTGAAGGCGATACAGGATCTCCTGAGGTTCAGGTCGCTTTACTCACTGCCAATATCAATGAGCTTCAATCTCATTTTAAAGAGCACATTCACGACCATCACTCACGCCGCGGATTGATTCGCATGGTGAATAGCCGTCGTAAACTTCTAGATTATCTGAAGCGTAAAAATGCAGAGCGTTATATGTCGCTAATTAAGCGTTTAGGTCTGCGTCGCTAAAAAAGTAATCACATTTAAAAATTGAATCAGCGCCTGATGAGTTGGCGCTGATTCAATGTAATCAATTAGGAAATAATTATGTTCAACCCAGTAAGCAAAACGTTTCAGTATGGTGAAAACACTATCACCCTGGAAACCGGAAAAGTTGCTAGACAAGCCACCGGTTCGGTTGTGGTAAAAATGGGCAACACTCAGGTATTAGCGACAGTTGTTGGTAAAAAAGAAGCCAACCCTCATGCAGCCTTTTTTCCATTAACAGTTAACTACCAAGAAAAAACTTACGCTGTTGGCAAAATTCCAGGCGGATTTTTCAAGCGTGAAGGTCGTCCATCAGAAAAAGAAACTCTTACATCAAGACTGATCGATAGACCTATTCGTCCTTTGTTCCCAAAAGGGTTCATGAATGAAGTACAAGTTATTTGTACTGTGATTTCAGCGGACAAGGATATCGACCCGGACGTGCCTGCGATGATTGGCGCATCAGCAGCATTGGCGATCTCTGGCATTCCATTTGCGGAACCCATTGGATGCGCTCGTGTAGGTTACGATCATGAAAATGGTTATTCTTTAAATCCAACTCATTCAGCCTTGGAATCATCTTTACTAGATATGGTTGTTGCCGGAACCGAGTCAGCGATCTTAATGGTTGAGTCAGAAGCAAAAGAACTGACAGAAGATCAAATGCTAGGTGGCGTTCTTTTCGCTCATCAGGAAATGCAGGTCGTAATCAAAGCGATTAACGAGTTGAAAGCTGAAGCAGGCAAGCCAATGTGGAACTGGGAGCCTGAGGCAGAAAACGAATCATTAAAGTCTGCAGTTGCTGAAAAATTCGCTGCTGGTGTTACTGAGGCATATCAGATTTCTGACAAAATGGAGCGCTATGAGCGTCTTGGTCAGCTTAAAACTGAGGCGGTGGAGCAGATAGCTGATGAAGTAGCCAGTATTAGCGCCAGCGATGTTAAAGGCGTTTTTGGTAAGCTAGAGAAAAGCACAGTACGAAATCGTATCCTCGACGGCGAGCCTCGTATCGATGGTCGTGACACCAAAACTGTTCGTGCAATTGAAGTTGAAACTGGCGTTTTGCCAAAAGCTCACGGTTCGGCCTTATTCACTCGCGGCGAAACTCAAGCATTGGTTGTTACAACCTTGGGTGCGCTTAGAGATTCTCAAATCGTAGAAGACCTAAGTGGTTCACGCAAAGATCCTTTTATGTTGCATTACAACTTCCCTCCTTACTCAGTAGGTGAGGCAGGTTTTATGGGCGGACCTAAGCGCCGTGAAATCGGTCATGGCAAGCTTGCTCGTCGTGGCATTGCCGCTGTATTACCTGCTGAGGAAGACTTTCCTTATGCTATGCGGATAGTGTCTGAGATTACTGAGTCAAACGGTTCAAGTTCAATGGCTAGTGTTTGTGGTAGTAGTCTCGCGTTAATGGATGCTGGTGTACCAATTAAGGCGCCTGTGGCCGGAATTGCGATGGGTCTTATCAAGGAAGGTGAGCGCTTTGCTGTGTTGACTGACATTCTTGGTGATGAAGATCATCTTGGCGATATGGACTTTAAGGTCGCGGGTACATCAGACGGTATTACTGCGCTGCAAATGGATATCAAGATTCAAGGAATCACTGAAGAGATCATGGAGGTCGCGCTGGAGCAAGCTAACACAGCGAGAGTTCATATCCTTGGTGAGATGAATAAGGTTATTTCTGTGTCCCGTGAGTCAGTGTCAGAGAATGCGCCGGCTATGGCCATGATCAAAATTGATCCTGACAAGATTCGTGACGTGATCGGTAAAGGTGGTGCGGTTATTCGTGGCATTACTGAGCAAACCGGTGCATCGATTGATATCGATGATGACGGCAACGTTCGAATCTACGGCGAAGATGCGACATCAAGAGATGCTGCATTAGACATGGTTAACGCCATTACAGCCGAAGCTGAAGTAGGCAAACTCTACATGGGTAAAGTTGCCCGTATCGTAGACTTCGGTGCTTTCGTGACGATTCTTCCTGGTAAAGATGGGCTTGTTCATATTTCTCAAATATCTCAAGAGCGTGTTGAAAGCGTAACTGAGTATTTGAGCGAAGGTGAAGAAGTTTTAGTTAAAGTGACTGATTTAGATGCTCGTGGCCGAATTAAGCTGAGCATCAAAGAAATCACAGACGAAGAAAAAGATGGGTTTGTTCCTGAGTAACTAATCCATTAAAGGACGATTAAAAAGCCCGCTGTGTGATACACAGCGGGCTTTTTTTTGTGTGGGTTTTGGGGGCTGTTTTATCAGGGATGAAGGCCTTACCCTAAGACGCTTTATTTCTATTTTTTTGTTTTTTCTACCACGGGTAGGAAAACAGCTGCTGTGCCGCTCGGTTCAGCATTTATTCGCTGAAGTTCATCAGCAATTTGTCAAAATTTGGCAGACAGAGCAGGTTTATTTTGGTTCAATCGAATAGGGAAATGCTTAAGACGTTCAAAAACAACGATGTCAGCGCAGTATGTTGACATGAAATAGCGCCATAGAGCTCAAAATAGCTGGGGGAGAAGTAAACCATGATCTTATCTAGGCTTTTACACTTTACGTCAGAAACAACGACTAAATTAGTCGGAGCTGTCTCAATTTTGTTCTTTTTGCTGCCTGGCGCAGTGGCTGCGCAATCTGAGATGATCACCTTTCATAAAGATATTGAGCCTATATTGCAGCGCAGCTGTCAAAACTGCCATCGAGCCGGCGGTGTTGGGCCAATGCCTCTTGTAAGCTATGAAGAAGTTGCCCCTTATGCAGGGCTTATTGAGTACAAGACAGGCCTGCGTGACCGCGCTGGAGCAATGCCGCCCTGGTATATGGAAAAGAACATTGGCATTCAGAATTATAAGAATGACCCCTCTCTAACTGATGAGGAGATATCAGCTATCTCGGTTTGGGCACGTTCCGGCGCGGCCAAAGGCGACGAGGGCGATGCGCCGAGAGCCTTGGTATTTGATGACAGTCAAAAATGGACAGCAGGCCAGCCGGACTTGGTCATTAAAACTAATTCAGTGACCAAGCTAGCTGGCACTCCTGACTGGTGGGGTGAAATTGACAGAGTGCCTACGGGCTTAGTTGAAGATCGCTGGGTTAGGTCGGTGGAGATAGTCGAAGTTAACGACGTCAATAATCAAGCGGGTACCGGCCGAGACACAGTTGGTGGCCGCTATATTTTCCATCACATGATTTGGGGCACGTCAGAGCTCGATGAAAACGGAGAGCGAGTTGAGGGCACCAATACCAGCTGGCCAGTGCATGAGGTCGGACGTAATCCTGATATCTTTGACCCAGACGGTGGTCGGCTTCTTAGAGCAAATAGTTTTGTCGTCTCAGACTCGGTTCATCTCCATTCTAATGGTAAAGACACGTCGGGCCACTTAGAAATTGGTTTTAAATTCCACCCGATAGGCTATGAGCCAAAGTATGAGCGAGCGGTATTAGGCTTGGGCAACGGCGTTGATATCAGTATTGCCGGCAATGAAAACGAACAAGAGCTGCATGCTTACAAGGTTTTGACAGACAATATCAAGGTTATTACCTTTGAGCCGCACCTTCATGCTCCCGGTGAGCGCATGTGTTTAGAGGCCATTTGGGGATATACAGTAGAAACTTTATCTTGTGTTGGCTATGACCATAACTGGGTACGTGGCTATGCCTATGAAGATGATGCGGCGCCATTACTTCCTAAGGGGACTATCCTGCATATTGTCGGGTATATGAATAATACCAGCACTAACCCCAACGTTCCTGACCCACGTAACTGGCAGGGCTCAGGTAATCGATCAGTAACTAATATGTTCATTGATTTGGGAATGCGGGTAAAGCTCAGTGATGAACAGTTTTTGGAAGAAATGGAAAAAAGAAGGACGGTGCTTGATTTGGGGCCAAACGATCATGTGATAGGATGCCCTTTATGTTTAGCACCTTTGGTAGCCCCATTAGTAAAAGAAGAACCAGTAACAACTGGTAACGAAGTCGCACTCCAGGAGAGTAATTGATCATGATTTATAGTTTAACAAATGGCGCAGTATCAACAATGCGTTTTGTCGTCTTGTCAGCCTTGCTTGCTCTTTTTTCACAGGGACTAATGGCCCAGTCGTATACTAAAGGTCAGCATATTGAGCCGGCCTATGAAGGTTGGCGTCCACTTCCTGATGGTAGCTTTAACTTCATGTTCGGTTACATGAACGAGAACTGGGAAGAACAGCCAAATGTAGATATAGGTGAGAATAATTCATTTGCACCGGGCGACCCTGACCGAGGTCAGCCAACCCACTTTTTACCGCGCCGTAATCGATTCACGTTCGAGGTAAATGTGCCTGCAGATTGGGGTGATCGTGAGCTGGTTTGGACATTGAGCGTCAATGGAGTAGAGCGAAAAGCCTACGCAACTCTGAAGTCGGATTACCTCGTCGATAACATGGTTATTGCTTCAGAGACTGGCTCTTTAGGTGCTGGCACCAGTAGTCCTGAGTCACGATCAAACATTGCGCCAATTGTGACAGTTCGCGGCGATGCTATTCGCACAGTCAGAGCTGGTCAGGCTATGAAACTAGATACTCTAGTTGAAGATGATGGCTTGCCAACCCCGACTGACGTGGTTGCAGAAGCTAAAAGGTTTGCACAATTTGTAGGCGGGCCATTAGCGGTTGCGTTTGTCACACCTGAAGCTGTATCCAAGCGCCGTCTTTCTTCACCACCAACAAGAGTGACTGTTAACAAAGTGAATGGATTATTCTTGTCTTGGAACGTTTATAGAGGCGCTGGCAAAGTTTCCTTTGATCCGCAATTGCCAAAGCCTTGGGAAGACACGCGCACCAGTGCAAATTCACCATGGGGTGCACTGTGGGTGCCGCCACCAGTTCCTGCCGATGGAATGTATGAACAAACTATAACGTTCGAAGATCCTGGCACTTATGTTCTATGGGGGCGCGCGGATGATGGCGGCCTTTATCACGATGGCTATGTGACAGTGAACGTAACTGAGTAAGTGAACGCAACTAAGTAATAGCTAAAGACTATTCTTTACTCAAAATAGTGATTCAAGGGCGGTACCTACCGCCCTTTTTTATGGGTAAGATAAATCGATTTAAGGGCCGTGTTATTACTCCGTCATCTCAATGATATTTTGGCATTTGAAGTTTTGTAATAAACTCCAGAAATTAACTATTGAGTAAGCGTCTTACTGTATTAAGAGGTGAGTCGTATGCAAAAGTTAGTCTTGGCATTCATTTCATTGACTATTTTAGGATTTAGTTGGGCCGATGTACATTTGGCTATCGAAGGCGCTGTTGCCAATAGTGATAGGCCTGAAGCGGATACTGTCCGTGATGCTGACCGCAAGCCTGTTGAAGTCTTGGAGTTTTTTAATATCAACCTTGGCATGAAGGTGTTGGACATTTTTGCTGGTGGTGGCTATTACTCCGAGATCTTAAGCCATACTGTAGGTGCTAGTGGCGGAGCGACTCGCAGTTAATTGTTTGCCAAACGTTGAGTTTGTAGTTGCTGCGCCTGATGCAACGACTTTCATGGCCAGTAACCTATGACGCGGCTGTTTTTGTGTTGGATTTTCACGATCTTTATTATGCCAGTGAAGGTTGGCCTGCGATTGATGCTAACAGTTTTATGTCTGCTATTTTGACAGTGTTAAGCCAAGCGATGCTATCGGTATTGTCGATCACGCGGCTACGTTGGGCGTAGCGTTGAGGTTGCTATGCATTACATCGTGTTTACCCTTCGGTAATTCACCATGATTTGGCTCAAGTGGGCTTCGTTTTTAAGGGTGAGTCTGACGTTCTGAGGAATCCAGAAGACGGACGTATTACAGCGATGAGTGATCCAGGGAATAGAGGTAAAATTGACCGGGTTGTTTATTTATTCCGCGAACCTTCTACGTAAACAAAAGTTGCCGCAGAGGCCTCTGGCAGCTGGCTATAAGCCATTAGTAAAGACCTCTACGCTGCTGGCTTCTGCGCTAATATCAACGAATCACATATTACGACGGTACTGACCGCCAACTTCAAAAAATGTATCCGTTATCTGCCCTAATGAGCAGTATCGAACGGCATTCATAAGTTCTTCAAATACATTGCCATCTTTGATCGCAGCGTCTCGAAGGCGTTCCAGAGCGTCGTTTGCTTTTTCTTCGTGTGCTTGATGAAATTTTGCAAGACGGTTAATTTGGCTTTGTTTTTCCTCCACTGTTGATCTCGCTAGCTCGATCTCGTGTTCCGGTTCTGGTTCCGGATTGAGAAAGGTGTTAACACCCACCAAAGGAAGGCTGCCGTCATGCTTGCGATGTTCATAGAGCATCGATTCGTCTTGTATCTTGCCTCTCTGATAACCGGTTTCCATGGCGCCTAAAACTCCCCCGCGCTCCGAGATGCGCTCGAATTCTTGCAATACGGCTTCTTCCACAAGTTCAGTGAGTTCTTCGATAATAAAGGCCCCCTGATTCGAATTTTCGTTAAGCGCCAATCCCCATTCCTTATTAATAATGAGCTGAATAGCCATCGCTCGGCGGACGGACTCCTCGGTCGGTGTTGTTACTGCTTCATCATAAGCATTGGTGTGGAGGCTGTTACAGTTGTCATAAACAGCGATCAGCGCCTGCAATGTTGTGCGAATATCATTGAATGACATTTCCTGAGCATGCAGCGACCGGCCCGAAGTTTGGATATGGTACTTAAGTTTTTGGCTTCTCTCGTTAGCACCATAACGGAAGCGCATAGCGGTCGCCCAAATCCTTCTAGCAACACGGCCCATTACAGTATATTCAGGGTCCATGCCGTTGGAAAAAAAGAACGAAAGGTTGTGAGCAAAGTCATCTACTTTCATTCCTCTGGCCAGGTAGGCTTCAACAAACGTAAAGCCGTTAGATAAAGTGAACGCCAATTGTGAAATCGGGTTAGCGCCAGCTTCGGCAATGTGATACCCAGATATGGAAACAGAGTAAAAATTTCTGACTTTGTTGGCGGTAAAATATTCCTGAATATCGCCCATAAGTTTAAGACTAAATTCCGTCGAAAAAATGCAAGTATTCTGGCCTTGGTCTTCTTTAAGAATGTCCGCTTGAACTGTGCCACGGACACTCTCTAAGGTCTGTGCCTTGAGTTTCTCGAACTCGGCAGGGCTTGGCTCTCTTGAGTTCGCTTCGCTGAACTCGTGTAGTTGCTGATCAATAGCGGTATTCAGGAACATAGCGAGTAGAGTGGGTGCAGGGCCGTTGATGGTCATTGATACAGAAGTGCTCGGGTTACATAGGTCAAAGCCGTCGTAAAGGGCTTTCATGTCGTCCAAGGTTGCTATAGATACTCCCGAATTGCCGACTTTTCCGTAAATGTCTGGCTGGACGTCAGGGTCGAAACCATAAAGAGTAACCGAATCAAATGCTGTGGACAGGCGCTTTGCGTCGGAGTGTTTGGATAGCTGCTTAAACCGGCGGTTGGTTCTAAACGCATCTCCTTCGCCAGCAAACATTCTAGTTGGGTCTTCTGATTCTCGTTTGAAAGGAAAAACCCCGGCGGTAAATGGGAATCGGCCTGGGACGTTTTCCAATAATAGCCAGCGTAGTAGCTCGCCATGATCTTCAAATCGAGGCAAAGACACCCTGGGGATTTTGGTGCCTGACAAGGAGGTCCTAGTCAATTCTGTGCGTATTTCACGGTCCCGTACTTTTACGATGAGCTCATCGCCAGAATAATCTTCTTTAAGCTGTGGCCAGCCTTCTAGTAAACGCTTGGCTCGCCCGTCTAAGGTGCTGTCTTTTTTCGCAATTAGGTCATTGAGGTTGCTTCCATCTTCTCCTGAAGTTTCAAGCATGGACTTAGCCGCGGTCAGCTGCTGGCGCTCACGAGCTAGTTTTGACTGCTCAGCCACTTGGTCATGATAGTCCCGAATAATTTCTGTGATCTCAGCCAAATACCGTTGCCGCTGAGCTGGGATTATAAGGGTCCGCGCAGTAGATACCTTGGTAGTGACCTTTTCTAAATGGTGTTTGAATTTTTTAAGGCCTTGTTTCTGAAGTTCTGGAATCAGTGCTTGATAAAGAGCGGTGATACCATCGTCATTAAATTTTGAGGCAATTGTTCCAAAAACTGGCATCGCGTCAGGCATTACCGTAAACGCCTCTCTATTTCGCTGCACTTGTTTAGAGACATCGCGCAAGGCATCTTCACTTCCTTTGCGGTCAAATTTATTGATCGCAAAGACATCAGCGTAGTCAAGCATGTCAATCTTTTCTAGCTGGCTGGCCGCACCAAATTCTGGAGTCATCACATAAAGGGAGGTATCAACAAAAGGAACAATGCCAGCGTCTCCTTGGCCAATACCCGGAGTTTCTATGATGATTAAATCGAAACCGGAAAGCTTCATCGCTTGAATTATTTCAGTGAGATGTTCAGGGATTTCCACTGACGCGTCTCTGGTGGCTATAGAGCGCATAAATATATTAGGGTGGCTTATTGCATTCATTCGAATACGGTCACCGAGTAGAGCGCCACCTGTCTTCTTTCGGGTGGGGTCAATTGCCAGCACCGCAATGGTTAGCTCATCACGGCTGTCTTGCCTGAACCGCCGAATTATTTCATCTGTTGTAGACGACTTGCCTGCGCCTCCTGTGCCGGTGATGCCCAGAACCGCTGAAGTCATTGTTTTTCCAGCAAGTATCTTTAGCTTTTCTATATCGGCGCTAGAATACCTGCCGTTTTCCAAGGCGGTGATTGTCCTGGTTAAAATAAGCCTGTCGCCATTGCTTACGTCTTCAATTGATGGCGCGTCGGGGCGTTGTTCGCCGTTGTGACAGCGCTCTAACATGTCATCGATCATACCTTGCAGGCCTATGTTTTGGCCGTCAGCAGGTGAATAGATTCGAGTCACGCCATAGATATGCAATTCATCAATCTCTGCAGGGATGATGACTCCGCCACCGCCGCCAAAGACCTTGATATGCCCGGCGCCAAGCTCTCGCAGTCTATCGATCAAATATTTAAAATATTCGATGTGACCGCCTTGGTAGGAGCTTATTGCAATGGCATCGGCGTCTTCTTGAATGGCCGCTTCTACTATTTCTTGCACAGAGCGATTGTGAGCGAGATGAATAACTTCAGCCCCGTTGGCTTGAAGAATACGGCGCATGATGTTGATAGCGGCATCGTGGCCATCAAATAGGCTGGCTGCAGTGACAAAACGCAGCCACGTTCTTTGCTCAGCTTGCTGTGGGGTTGATCCTACGGGCTGTTTAAAATTCACTACGCTCAATATTTTTCTCCCTTGCCTGGCCTATGGTGTTCCAAACACCGAAGGCCTGCGATGCTGTTATATCAGAGGACTAGTTTAGACTAAAAATCAGTGGCGGTCCCTGTCAGACTGATGCGCGCCGAGGTAATTGTCCGGAATAGATGTTGCTTTGCCGCCAGGGCCGCTAAATTTTGCGAGCTAGGATGGTTTATCTGACAAGTTTATTTGGCAATTGAATGTTGCTTTAAGAAGGCTGTAATCGCGAGTGAGGTCTCTTCGGGTTTTTCCAAGCCCATTAGGTGGCCAGTATCGGCCAAGTTGACGAGTGTGATGCGCTGCCCTAGCTCCTTTTTCAAGAGCTCTCCGTTTTCAGGTGGCGCAGTTTTGTCATCTAGGCCTTGAACAACCAACATTGGGCCAGTACCGCCGGCCCACCACTGTTCTAGCGGAGTGGCGCGGTTAGCCTGAATTTGTGCTTGTCTGGCTTGGGGCCAATAGTTAAGGGAAGCAGCATATTCACTAATAAGCCCTTTTGGGCTGGCCGGGGAGAAAAGGGTTCGTCTGGCTAGCGCCACCTTCTCATCTAATTCGAGGGTGTTGTTTCCCAGAAGCTGGCCAAGCTCGCCTGGAATTGTGAGTGGTGTTACCAGGCCTCCAGCGGCAAGCAGTGAAACTGTAGCTATTCTATTTGGATATTTAAGCGCTGCTGCTCTAGCGGTTCTATTCCCCAAGGCCCAGCCAAGTATATGGAATTTCTCTAGCTTAAGGACATTGGCCACAGCAATAACGTCAGCGGCGAGGTCGTACAGAGTGAGCTCCTCCAACGGGCCTGTGCTGCCCATAATTCCACGCTGATTCAAAGCCACTACCTGAAAACCCGCCTCTGCTAGCAAGGGAGCGATCAACCGAAAGCGGGTGACGTCGGCGCCGGCACCTGGCAGCGCGATAATCGTTTCATAGGGCAGGGATTGCGGGGTCGAAATGTTAGCCATTAACGTGCCATGGCCGATGTCCAATGGTGTTAAATCTTGTTGAGCTTGAGAGCTGCTTGCAGTGAGTGGGCTTATTAAAATGAGCACTAAAGCCATTGCTTTTGATTTGCTTGGACTGGCTCGAGCGAATTGATGACCAAGATAATGGGCGAGGGTTGAAAGGGGTGGCTTTTTCATGACGGTCTCCTTATAGCGATAGCAGAGCTTAACCTGAATAAAAGAGGGGTGCGGATGAACTCGGTCGAGTCTATGTCGCAGATTTCCATAGGGGCCTAGTGTAGTAATGGACACCTAGATTAGTTTTACCTTGCTTGCTGTGGTTATGCAATCGGTGTGAACCGCCGGACAAAAGCAAATTGCCAAAAAGACATCCCCCCAAGCGGCCACCTTAGTAAGGTATGTTTTGGAATGCCGTTTGCGCTCATATACTTCTGCTGGCTTCAGGCGATTACTCTATTATTGAATCTTTGAACCCTACTTTTTTCATGTCGGCTAGCTTGGCTGCAGTCTCTCAAATAGCCGCAACGGTTCTGCTAATAAAAGCCCTCACATCAAAAATATCGCCGTGGGTACTGCTCTAGCAGAAACTGAAGCTATATTAACGGCGGTTATTGGATCACTTTTTTTTTCCGCAGCGCTAAATTTACTTGGGTATTTGTCTGTTTTTCTCGGGGTGGCAGGGGTCCTAGTGGCTAGCAACTGGCGCGTCAGCTGGGCTGACCTAGCAAGCAATAGGAGTATAAAGTTTGGTGTTGGGGCCGGCCTAGATTTCGCTTTTGCCTCTCTATGGATTCGAGATGCATCACTTTCATTAGGGATAGATGGTGTCGTCAGCGCAGCCACTGTCTTAGTTTTTATGGTCACTCTGCAGACAGTGTTGTGCCTGCTGTGGATTGTGATTTTTGAATATCTACAAATTGCACTAATCGTCAAGAACTTGCCAGCATCAATATTTATCGGCATTACATCTCTTGCAGGTTCTATTGGCTGGTTTACAGCGATGAGTTTACAAAATGCCGCATGCGTTAAAACCCTTGGGCAAACTGAATTTCTAGTGACAATAGCGATAGCCACTTTCTATTTTTCCGAGAAAATCTCAGGGCGTGAACTGATGGACATAGCTCTAATAGGGTCGAGTATTTTGGTCTTGCTGTGGGCTTCCTAGGAGCTTGCCGGCCACTGTGAGAAAACTTATCTCATTCGTGCTCGATTAATGGCTAGAGTTTTTAGTAGTATGTGGTGGTGAATAAATTTCAATTTCCCTTAAGTTAGTTACGAAGGTTTTTTTGTGGCACATTTCTGCAGTTTCCCCAACTTCAAGCAGATCATTTTTTCAGTATTGCTTACCCTTCTCTTTGGCTGCCAAAATGCTAATTTGGTCGGCGCGGCCCATGAGTTAGAGAGCATTAAGTTGACTATCCTTTATACCAACGATGAACATGGTTGGATGGAGGGTGTGGAGGAAGGGCGAGGTGCTGCTAGTCTTTTTGAGCAATGGCGAAGGCAAGAAGGATTTACCAAAGATGGCCCTTTTATAGTTTTGAGCGGTGGCGATAACTGGACAGGACCTGCGATCTCAACATGGGTTGAAGGCGAGAGTATGGTCGAGGTCATGAATGCTATGGACTATGATGCGTCCGCCATAGGTAATCATGAATTTGATTTTGGTTTAGAGGCTTTAGCTATGAGAACCAGTGAGGCTAACTTCCCCTACTTGAGTGCCAACACTGCTTGGGAAGATTCCGGCAACTATCCTTTGGATCTAGGCATACTGCCTTTCGCGGTGAAAGACGTGATGGGTTTGAATGTGGCGATCATCGGACTATCAACTACCGATACCGCTACAACTACCATGCCTAGCGTTGTTGCGCCTTTGGTTTTTACTGATTATGCAGAAGCTCTTCGTAAGGTCATGCCTAGCGTAAAACAGCTTGGTCCTGACCTTATTATTGTTATTAGCCATGTGTGTATGGATGAGCTGCGCGAGCTGGCGAGCGCAGTTGCAGATTTAGACATTGCTATGATGGGTTCTGGCCACTGCAATGAATTAGTGGCCGAGAAAATTGGCGATACGATTATGCTCGGTGGTGGTTATCATTTTTCAAGCTACGCCAAGGCGGTTATTGATTACGATGTAAGGTCGGCCTCTGTCATAGGTTCATCTTTTACAACGCATCAAAATAGCGCTGGGTCGGAAGATGCTGTTATTGCGCAAATCGTAGGTCAGTGGCGATCTCTTTCTAAGGAGACTTTGGCGGAGTATCTTGGTTTTAGTGAGAGGGAATGGGACAGATCCGGCTCGGAACTGCGGCAGACAATTATTAACTCTTGGCTTGAGTATGATGTCACTGCAGATGTTGCCATCACCAATGCTGGTGGTATTCGGTCATCTATTGACGCTGGTGAAATCAGCCTTGGGAGCGTTGTTTCCATGTTGCCGTTTTCAAACACAATAATCGCGACACAATTAAGTGGGAGAGTTTTGCAAAGAGCTCTCGAACAGGGAGGACGGCCAGTGTTTGCTGGCTTGACTAAAGCAGAGGGGGAATGGATTGTTAGACGCACCGGCATGGCCTTAGCTGATGATGGGCTCTATCGTGTTCTCATCAATAGCTTTATGTATGACGGTGGTGATGACTTTGGCATGGTTGCTGAATTCGATCCAAACGGTTTTGATATGGAGACAAATTACCGTGAACCTTTTGTACAATGGCTTAAGAGGCAAAACACGTCACCTGCTAATCCACTGCACTTAGATTAGAGGCACCCCAATTAATTTTTGTAAAGTGGGTGCCTCAGAGTAGATTTTCTAACTCAGTTGTCAAGAAGCTGCGCTTTGTACCCGAGAGCAATGAGCCTTTGCAAAATATCATTGCTCTGCTGGCGATCCCGGGTTTCTACCGTGACATATAAATCAGCATCCTTGGTTCGAATGCTGGCAAACATTCGCTGATGAGAAACTTCGAGAATATTCCCGCCTAAATCGCCAATCTCCGCTGAGATATCAGACAGCACCCCGGGCAGGTCATTTATCTTGATTAGGTAGCGAACAATACTCCCCCTTCGTGCTAGCTGCCGCATAAGCACCGAGGCCAGAATTCTTGGGTCGATATTGGCGCCGCAAAGGATGACCGCAGTCTTCTGATTTGTGAATAATTTAGGGTTACCCATCACTGCCGCCAATCCGGCCGCTCCGGCGCCTTCGGTGACTGTTTTCTCAATCGTGAGCAATAAGTTTATGGCCTCTTCAATTTGGTCCTCGGTAACGATGACAATGTCATCAACCAGTCGGTTGATGATCTCCAGGTTTAATGCACCAGGTTGCTTAACCGCAATGCCCTCGGCTATGGTCGAACCTCCTAGAGGAGATTCTATGCCCTTAATCGAATTGTAGACGCTAGGATATCCTTCAACTTCGACTCCAATTATTCTAATACTTGGATTGATTGCTTTCGCGGCTATCGCCACACCAGAAACTAAACCGCCGCCTCCAATGGGTACTACTATAGTTTGTAATTCGGGGATCTTTTCCATCATCTCAAGTCCAGCTGTGCCCGCGCCGGCGATTATCTTCTCGTCGTTATAAGGATGAACAAATACCAATTTTTGTTCATCCGCAAGCTGAAGAGCATGCACAGCGGACTCTGACAACCCGGCTCCTTCAAGTATCACATTGGCCTTGAAGTTCCGTGTATCTTCGACCTTTACGTGTGGCGTGTTCTTTGGCATAACGATAGTGGTGGGTATGCCTAAGCGCTGAGCGTGATAAGCCACTGCCTTCGCATGATTGCCAGCTGACATTGCAATTACCCCAGATTTTTTCTCAGCATCGGTGAGTTGAAGCAGTTTGTTCAGCGCGCCGCGCTCTTTGAACGAGGAAGTGAATTGGAGGTTTTCAAACTTTAGGAAAATCTCGGTGCCGAGGATGTCAGACAGTGTTCTCGATTTCTGAAAAGGGGTATTGATGACAGAGCCGTTTATACGATTGGCGGCAAGTTTAATGTCGTCCAGTGAGATGGTCATAGGTATTACTCTATTGTGGCAGTGATAATTCATGTCGTTAGTAAAACCCTATTCCGCCTTATGTTGAGCTTAGTCGTCGCTTTTGCGCGGGGTCTTGATGAACATTACTTGATTGTTTTCCGGAAGTTCGAAAAACTTTGTAATGGAGAGCTAAGTGGCGAGCAATATGTCGAATTGTCTGACGCTGCCAAAGTGCTAAACCTTGGCTCTCAATGTGTTTTGATTCATTTTTTAAGTACAAGTAATCGCTTTACGAGAGCGCATGCTATGGGCGTTCTACTTGAAAATGGGCTGAGTACATGGGGGTTGAGAAGATATTTACGCGCTCTGACTTAGCTGAGGCTCCGCTGATTTAAGCTCGGGAACGGGAACAGACCCGTCTAAACCTCTATTTCAAATCTCTTAGCTTAAAACCTAAAGTTCAAAGCCTCGTGCTCAAAAAATCGCTTGCCTAAAAGTCAGACCCTAGCCAAAGCCATCGAGTTTGTCTACATCTTTAAGAAAGCGAGCCCAAACGCTGGCAAACTCTTGATTTTGGCCAGCAAGAGCTGGCAAGCTGTAGGCCTCACCATTGCTAGGCTTTTCGATTAGATACTGTTCAGCGCAAGAGTTTGCGCAGTGCAGAGCTATGGCTAAAGGGGATTTGGCGCCGGTACGCTGTTGCTGTAATGCATCGCAAATGTCGCTTGGGAGTTTCCATTCCCTCGCGATAAAATAAGAGACGTCCATTGAGATTTCGGTAATGAACTCTCTAAATTCAATGCTCCCAGGCTCGTCGTTGGTGTCACAGTTAACCAGCGCTTCAACCAAGCACTCAAATACGAGTATCTTGCCGACGTCATGAATGAGCTCCAAGAAGTGCCCAGTAAACCCATCTTGACCGAGGATGCTTGCAAACCCTTTGCAAAGATAGGCACAGTGTAATGAGTGATCCCATATCTGCTTACCATAAAGCTTGTAGTAAATTGGTTTCGGGGGGTGAAGGGATTTTATCAGTAGTGCGCTGGTTATATCTGAAATCCCATTTATGCCTAGCCTTGCTACAGCGGTTCCTAGGTCTCGGATTTCAAAACCTGCCATATATTGGGCACTGTTTACGACCTTGAGCACGCGCAAAGCTAGGCTAGGATCTTGGTTTATGAGGCTGGTAACTTGATGGTAGTGGGTATCTGGCTTTTGAAGAAGGTTTAGAAGTTTCATCTGAAGTGCGGGCAGGGGTCTGATTCTTTTGTTTAGTTCGTTGGTGTCCGACAGCGAGCGCTGTATGGCACTCTTGGCGGATATTTCTAGGTTGTTCATGTTGTGAGCGCAATGTGAAAACATCGCGTCATAGAAGGCCGTATTAGTGCGTATATATTGCATTATTGGACCCTAAAAGTTTGAATTCATTTTCTAACTAATAGTAGTCAAGAATTGGCTTTTATCTTTGCAACATTGAATTAATTTATGTTTTTCTGTAGCGGTCGGTCAAACGGCTTCACCAATATGATATCGCTCAAACTACTTTGCCGGGGTGAACGTGGACCAGGCACGGCTATGGAATTCATCTACGGGCCTCATATGGCTCTCACGTAATGGTCATGTAGACGGCTCGGCCAACCTGTGGACCTAAACCCTAGCTATGTAAATTTGTTATGGGTATGAAAAAGCACAAGCTGCCCATGAGGTCGCTATTGTTGGTTCAGTAACACTTGCCTCACCCCTCTCTCATTTGTAGAGCAATTTTAGCCCGATGCAAATTCAGGCAGGAAAACAGGCTTGCTGGTGCGAACTATACCTACCCACAAAGTCATAGCTGGCCAGTCCGGAGCTCACAGTTAGCGAATTGCTTCTAGGCCTTGGATTCTTACTGGCAAATCGACGAAGATCGCTGCCCCAGATGCATTGCCAATCTTGTTGCTTGTTTCTCCTCAATTAGCCACAATTCTCTAAGGCGATTACTTTTAAGATAGTCTAGAGCAAACCTAAGGCTAGAGCCTGCTTACACAATTATAATCCTGACATTCTGGTTGAAAAACTAACAGTCCCGCGGAGCACCTAATATGAAAGTTGCAAACCTAATTTTAGAAACATTTTGGCAGGGCTTTGCGGCGCTGCTGTGCATAGTTTGTTTACTGCCCGGTGCTGCTTTTGCCGATCATCATGACGAGGCGAGTCAACTTGGCCAGCTTGTCCAAGGCAGCCATCGCAGCGAAGCTAATATTTCTCGGAACAATGCTAGGCATCCTGCGCAAACGCTAGATTTCTTTGGTCTAAAGCCAGATATGACGGCTATTGAAATATTACCAGGCGGAGGTTGGTACACGGAAATTCTAGCGCCCTTTTTAAGAGATGAGGGCAAGCTATATGCTGCACATTTTTCTCCCAATGCAGGTCTTTCCTATATGGCGCCTTCGCTAGGTCGGTTTGAAGAGAAACTTACGGCTAGTCCAGATCTCTATGGGAAAACTATCGTTCGTCATTTAAACCCTCCTCATGAGATGGCTATTGCGCCTCCGGGAAGCGCTGACATGGCAATGACTTTTAGGAATGTCCACAATTGGATTATGGCGGGACAGCAGGCTGAATTTTTTGAAGCTTTTTATACGGCACTTAAGCCTGGCGGCATATTAGGGATTGTTGAGCATAGGGCTAAGCCAGGCTCAAGTTTAGAAGTTATGGAAACGTCAGGCTATGTTACAGAGGCTTACGTCAAAGAAATTGCGGCAGCAGCTGGCTTTGAGTTTACGGGGTCGTCTGAAATCAATGCAAACGCCAAAGATCAGACTATTTATCCTCGGGGCGTATGGACACTACCGCCGACTTATCGAATGGGTGATGAAAACAAGGCTCAGTTTGCGGCGATCGGCGAGAGTGACCGCATGACGTTGAAATTTATTAAGCCGCTAAAGTAGACCTGACGAGGCGGACAGTAGTTATTAGTTAGCTCAGTTACCACCGGACTCGGCCTCTGCTTACGTAGGATCTTATTGCAAAAATCTTGAATGCGGTTGTATTTAGGTATTTAGGTATTTAGATAGGTACCCCCTACAGCAACTCAGGCTTTAAGGTCGAGTTAGAAAAGCGCTTAACTAATGGATTAGATAGCAGCTTTGCCAAGTAGATTTGCTAAATAAATGCTGCCATGGATAATTTGGCAGACGTCCTAGGCGGCTTTAGAAGTCGGTTTCTAGGGACGAAATCAATTGGTCTGGGTTGGGGCGCTGAATAATAAATTTCAGGAACGCAGGCTTGCCTCATTGGTTGCAAGCCTTCGTTCTTTATCGGTGAGATTGAGATTTATTCCCTGTCTTTAGCTTTTTTTTTGGGGCTTTGTACTAGCGTTAGGGCCAATTGCTGCATAGACATTCGCCTGCAACTCCCTTACTGTACTCCATTGTTTCACCCCCGTTATTAACATAGCCCAGGGTCCTAAATGTATTCCAAAACAATAATATTTAAGCTGCTCCTTGCGAGTAGCCTAGCATCCGCCAGCGCAGTTCAGGCTCAGACCGAATCGTTGACAGCCGATCATCCAAATATTGTGCTTATTTTGGCTGATGACTTGGGGTTCACTGACATCTCTCCGTTTGGAAGTGAAATCAGCACACCCAATATTGCGTCGCTTGCCAGAGCAGGTGTATCTTTTACTAATTATCACACCGCCGGAAGCTGTGCGCCGGCAAGAGCGATGCTGCTGACTGGCGTGGACAGTCACAGAAATGGCGTGCCAAATATTCCAGAGGCATTGCCGGCTGAACAGCTCGGGTTTGATAATTATCTTGGTGTGCTCAGCGACAAGGTAGTCACTTTGGCAACCCTTCTGAATGACGAGGGCTACCATACCTACATGACCGGTAAATGGCATTTGGGACACACTCCGAACCAGCTGCCTTCAGCTAAGGGGTTCGAGAGGACAATTGCCATGGCCGATACAGGCGCCGATAATTGGGAACAGCGGCCTTATTTGCCTATTTACGATAAAGCCAATTGGTATGCTGATGGGCAAGCTCATACCCTACCAGATGATTTTTATTCGTCTAAATATTTTGTAGATAAAACTATCGAATTCGTTGATAGCAATGCAGGAGATGGTCAGCCCTTTTTTGCTTACATTCCTTTTCAAGCTGTCCATATGCCGGTGCAGGCACCCCGAGAATTCTCCGACAAATATTCTGGCATGTATGATGAAGGCTGGACCGTTATGCGGGAAAAAAGGCGTAAGGCGGCAGAGATTGCCGGTGTTATTCCAGAAGATACCAAGATGGTGGTAACGCCGGGCACATTGGAATGGGATGGTCTGACCGACGAGCAGAGACGTCATCACGCCAGAAGAATGGAAGTTTATGCGGGCATGGTCGAGGCGATGGACATGCATATAGGTCGACTGATGGACCACTTGAAGGCCATCGGTGAATTCGAAAACACGGTCTTCATTTTTACGTCAGATAACGGCGCTGAGGGTTCAAACTTAGTTCGCGTCGATGAGAAATCACTGCTTAGTAACTGGTTCAACCAGGTGGGCTATAACACAAATTATGACACTTTGGGGGAGAGGGGATCTTTTAACGCCATAGGACCTAACAACGCAACTATCGCGGCATCCCCATTAGCCTTCTACAAATTCTATGCCAGTGAGGGAGGACTGCGGGTGCCGCTTGTGATGGCTGGGCCAGGGATAAACAAGCGAGATCAAAAAGCGGATGACTTCGTTTTCGTCACAGACCTAACGCCTACTATATTGAGCTTGGCTGGCATCGAAGCCCACAGCGGAAGCTGGAGTGGGAAGCCTGTTGAGGAAATCATTGGCAAAGATTTTTCAGGTTTCTTGGCCAACACAGAAAACGATATTCACGATGCTTCTACCCCAATCGGCTATGAGCTGGGAGGCAATCGAGCCCTATTTAAGGGTGACTATAAAGTTGTCTTTAATCGCACTGCTATAAATGATCAAACCTGGCACCTTTTTAATATTAGAACTGACCCAGGCGAAACTAATGATTTGGCCGCTGACGAGCCGATACGTTTCAAAGAGATGCTCCGCGACTACGAAATTTTTGTTCTAGAAAATAATGTTCTGCCAATGCCGAAGGGGTATGACCAGAGAAGGCAAATATTCAATTCATCAAACAATTAGCAAAACTGCGTAAAGTGACTATTGGCTGCTAAGGAGTTACTAAAAATATCCCGCTCGGAGATTAGCTCAGCTTCTGCGGGGAAAACGCAGCCTAGCTGATTGAGTTTCAGTGGATTAGCAGTCAATAGGCTGTTGAGGTCGGCCACCATGGGGCCTCAATAAAAATAGTCTAACTTAAAGGTGAGGCAAGCAATTGACGACGAGTTCTGTAATCCCATTGACAGTATTGTTCTTGATTGTAGTTGTTACCATTTTTATGTATTTTTTGGCCAAACATCCGGCTTAAAGTCATTGTGGTCAGAGAGTTTTCTTTAAGCGGGCAAAGAATTTTCGCTAGACGCACGCCATTTTTCCATCGATGCCGGCGTCTATGCAAAAGCGCCTTGAGAACCTGATTAAGGTATTTCTTGCCGATAAGGTTTTCGTTGGCTGCGCTGACCAGGAAATCAACGATGAGGTTAGAGTGAAAATCACCGCTCAAGCCTGCCTTCTCATCATTAATCGAACCAAAAACCCCTATTAAAAACTACACTCGATATTGGTTTATCACTCTACTTTTGTCGTCATCCGTGGAGTGCGTGATGAACTGGGTTTAGTGTCAACCAATCAGATCGCTATGCTGGGTGAGTCTTGTAGTTAGAGCAAAGTCATTCTGGTACGGGATAATGCCGAAGCAGTAGTTCGCAATCTATATGGTGGTCAAAATGTTGTCCTGTATGATCTTGCTCATCAGTTAGACAGTGAATCTGGAGGACATAATGGTGCCCCGTCCCTAAAAACTTTTGGTGCTTACTATAGTTGGGCGCATGTGTTTCAAGTGAGTTTGAAGAGCTACAAAAAGATGCGGCGAAAGGTAAAAGGGAGTGTTGGATCATCCTGGGGTAACTAATCCAGCTGAATTCTTTGTTGTCACCACTGAAAATTTTTTGAGCGACCGGCAAAGATGTGAAAAGGCTACCCGGAACTGATTCAAGAACTGGTTAACTTTTATCACTTGGATCCAAGTGACTGGACAAGGGAGAACTAATTCGTTGGATTTTACCGAGCTTCCTGCGAATACTTGGCCCTGCTCTCTGCTGGTGTGTCTGTTGCTGAATCTATAGCTTAAGCTATGACCTATATTAAGCTGTTAAGCTTATGATGCAATTGAATAGGTCGTTGAAATGATGCGGCTAAACAAGGGGCTTTAGATTTGGCATGTGAACAATTTGGCCTTATTTCTTTTTGCGGCGTTATGTTTAGTGATGTGACTATCAACATTACCTGACTTGCCACATGAGCTGCTTTGAGACATGCTAATGGATTGCCCATTGCTGTGGTTATTGACCTTCGGCATCTGATTATTAGTTTTTAGATAAATTTATGCATTTCTCTACAAATAACCATCTCGCGGCTAAGACGACAGAGATAGAATCAGTCTTGGTTAGAGCTCATAGTCTGGCGGCTTTTGTTAATCTTATGCTGGCCGTTGTTTTCGGAATACTGGTGTCTCTGCAATTTGTGGCACCTGATCTTTTTGGTGGTTTGCTGCCAAGCTGGGGTCGACTGCGCTATGTTCATACCCAGGGCATTATGTTGGGTTGGCTAGGAAACGCGTTTCTGGCTTTTCTTTATTACGCTGTGCCTATCCTCAGTGGCCGCCCAGTTTTCAGCCGAAATTTAGGGCTAATTCTTTTTTCCCTGTGGAACTTGGCGGTGATGGTGCCAGGGATCACCTTGGTGCTGATGGGCGTTAGCCAGCCATTGGAATGGGCGGAGTTTCCGCTGGTTGTGGACTTCGTAGTTATAGTCACTTTTGTATTAGCGGCTAGTCAATTTTTGCCGCCGTTTTTCAGTCGCAGCTTTGACAATCTTTATGTTTCAAGTTGGTACATCATCGGTGCGCTGGTGTTTACCCTGCTGTCTTATCCGATGGGAAACTTCGTTCCTGAGCTAGTGCCCGGCGCGGCGGGGGCCGCTTTTAGCGGCCTTTGGATTCACGACGCAGTAGGGCTTTTCGTGACTCCTTTGGCTTTGGCAGTTTTGTATTTTGTTGTTCCAGCAGCGACCGGAAAGCCCATATACAGTCATTTCCTCTCAATGATTGGATTCTGGGGTTTGTTTTTCATTTATCCGTTAAATGGTATCCATCACTATATCTATTCGGCCATACCTATGGCCGCGCAGACGGCCGCAATATTAGCGTCTTTCTTATTGGGTGTGATCGTAATTATTGTTGTATCAAATCTGATGCTTTCAATGCGCGGGTTTGGGTTTTTTCCGAGGGAAATAAGCCTTCGTTTCGCCTCGACAGGGATAGTTTTCTATTTGCTGGTAAGCTTGCAAGGGTCGTTGCAAGCGGACATGAGTTTAAATCAGCTTACCCACTTTACCGATTGGGTCATCGGCCATTCTCATTTAGCCATGTTGGGTTTTGCTACTTTTGCCGGCATCGCTGGAATCGTTCATGCTTGGCAGCGGTTGCCTGATGCGATCTACAACTTAAGGTTTTTGAACTGGTCCTATTGGCTTCTCACCGTCGGCATCACTCTGATGGTCGTCGATTTAGCTCTGGCGGGTCTGGTTCAGGGACGGCTATGGCAGGAAGGTGCACCGTGGATCGAATCCATCCGAGCCGCTGGCCCTTACTGGCTGATAAGATCACTCTGCGCAGTGCCAATTAGCTTGGGGTTTATTTTTTTGATTGCCGGGCTGGTCACAGGAATAGACCGCTATGCTATAAATTCGGCTGCGACGTCTTTATCGATTGAAGAAAGTGATATTTTTTCCGAGGATTTAGATGAAGCTTCAGATCGAAATTCGTTTAGTCCAGCATCACACCCGCTGCAGGCTCTACGAATGTCCTATCTTGTTGCGTCGGTTGCAGGTGTCGGATTTTTCGTTCTCTCAGTAACTCTTTTAGGCGTGCTGCCTTTTCAAGAACTTGAAAATCAAAGCGCAGCGTTGGCGCCGGCTCAAGCTTTGCTCCTTTCTCCAAGTGAGGTGCGCGGTAAAGCTATCTACGCCAGCGAAGGTTGCGCTTACTGCCATACTCAACAGATTCGCTATACCGATGCCGATATGAAGCGCTTTGGCGCGCCGATTTTGGCATGGGAAGGGCGAATGGATTACCCCCATATGCTAGGCACGCGAAGGATTGGGCCAGACCTAGCGAGGGCTGCTTACTCTAGGCCGGCTCAATGGCATTTAGCTCATTTATTTGCGCCTCGCAGTGTGGTGCCGGAATCGATTATGCCGTCTTATCCAGAGTTCTTTGAGGGCAGTCCGCTGAAGCCTAAGCAAAAAGCCTTAGATCTAGTCTCTTACCTTGAAACTTTAGGCCGCGAAAGAGAGCTTGCTTGGCCAGAGGGAGATACGTTGGCAGTAGAAAAGACAGAAGATGCGATGGCGCTAATGTCTCTCAACGCCCCTAAACTTAATGCCCACCCAAATCGCACAAGACCCTTTGAAGGAACGCCAGAATTGCCAGAGGCAAGCAACCCCGTGTTGGCGAGTGAGCTTTGGACGTTAAACTGTAGCGGGTGTCACGGCAGTCAAGGAAAAGGTGACGGTCCGGCGGCAGCTTGGCTCGCCCCTAAGCCGATTAATTTGAGTCAACATGAGTATTCGCCAGATTTAATCGCCGACATTCTTTGGAATGGAGTTCATGGCTCTTCCATGCCGGCATGGCGAGACTTAAGTCCTTCTCAGTTGGCTGAATTGGCTGCTCAAGTGAGTAGGTTTAGCGAGGTTGAGTCCTCAATAGCCAACAGTAAAATATTGCACTCCGGTCAGACGGTGTTTATGACTCACTGCGCTGAGTGTCACGGTGATGAAGGCGACGGGAATGGCTTTGCGGCTGATAGTTTGCCAATACCCATTAGACCATCAGACTTTACTCGAGAGCGTTTGACTCATGCAGAAAGTTTGCGGGTGCTTCGATCAGGTGTAGCAGGTTCGGCAATGGCTCCTTGGGGCGATAGATTGACGTCGGCTGATATGGAAGCTGTCAGTCATTACCTTAGGTCTTTGTATAAATCGCCAGCGGGAGAATCCGCTGATGATTAGCACATTGATCGTATTGTGCAGCCTTGGCTTGGGATTGATATTTGTTCTGGCATACTGGCTCTCGCCTAAACTAAGAAAAAAAGTCGAAGAGCCTAAGCATGTATTTATGGAACAATTGGTACGGCATAATCGGTCAATTGAGAGAAAAGTGAGAGTCCGAGGAGAGATTGATAATGCTAAATAAGCAAAAGGGTTTTAGCCTTTGGTTGGCAGTGTCAATGGGTTCTATTGCGGGCATAGCGGTTGTACTTTTGGCTGTTTGGCTGTCTCCTATAAAAAGTTTTACTATTGGACCCCAAATTGAACCCAGCATTGAGTACGGTCGGCGCTTGATTCGTGAAACTGCAGCCCTTATGGGGCCTGGTCATGAAGATCCGGAAATGCGCTTCTCAGGCACCTATATGGATTGTGCGTCCTGTCACCTTGATGCTGGCGCGCGGCCGGGGACTTTATCGCTATTGCAAGCTACGAGTCGCTACCCGCGATTTTCTGGAAGAGATGGCAACGAGCGTGACCTGAGGGATCGAGTAAACGGCTGTATGACGCGGAGCATGAACGGTACAGAGCTATCCCGGGACAGTACAGAAATGCGTTCCATTGTAATGTACATTAACAATCTGAATGCACAATACGCGGTGATGGGACAGTCCAAGCGCGAGCCTAACGAGCCTCCTGCGTTCGTTGAGCCTGATCGAGGCGCCGACATTAGTGCAGGTCAAATCGTTTATCAGCAGCGCTGTGAGGTCTGCCATGGGAGTGACGGTCAAGGATTAGCCGCTGCAACTGCAAAGAGTGAGGGTTATTTGTTCCCGCCGCTTTGGGGTTTTGACAGCTTCAACAATGGCGCGGGCATGACTCGAATCCTCACCGCCGCTCGATTCATAAAAGCGCGGATGCCTTTAGGGCAAGAAGATTTGACTGACGATGAAGCCTACGACGTTGCCGCGTTTGTGAACTCTCATGAAAGGTCCCAGCGCGCCAATTTGGAATTGGACTATCCTGATCTAACCAAGAAAAGGATAGATAGCCCATACCCTCCTTATGCTGACGACTTCCCAATTGAACAGCACCGCTTGGGTCCATTTAAGCCTATTCGTGAATACTATGAAAATCTCAGCAAACTTTAGTTTAAGTAAGCGCGCAAGGATTCACGCTTTCCATCAAGTCAGGGGGTTATTTTTGCTTTCAGATAAATAGAAACTTTGTCTGACTCTCAATTACTAGCCGGCATAAAGTAAGCTGTACCCATACTCTTGAGAGCGAGTAGTCGCTATGACGCCCGCCGCTACATACCGGCTGTTGGTTATGTTGTTTGCTCTTAAGTCTTGATAAACCTCTTCCACAGAATTGCTGCTAACGCCTGCCAGTCTCCCGGCCATGGCTCGAGTCGCCTTGTTGCATATGACGAAGCTAACGCCTCTGGCGATTAGAGAGTCGATAGTATTGCCCTTATTAAAAAAGTCACTGCGGGCCTGATTTAATGGATTACTTGTAAAGCTTTCGTCGCTGCGAGGGTCTTTGAAATCCAGGAAAGTGCTGAAAAAATTGCCATACTTAGCCCATATTGAATCATTGTATCCAAAGGGCGTTGACTGGTGGCGAAAGCATACAACTAATCCGTAGTCAGACTCGTTACCAGCATAGTCTTCGGCATGAGCAAACAAGATATTATTCGCATAGTTAAGTGCGGTTATGCCGCCTAAGGTGGTAGAGGAATCTATAAATGCCCTATGCTCAGAGGGGACATCCAACCAAGCGTCTTGCGCATGTCTGACAGGCGTGAAACGCGTTTCACTGTTATCTGCAGCCCTTGCTGTCGAGGCTAAAGTGGCGCCAGTTGCAACTACGCCTACTCCAGAAAGAAACCGACGCCGTGCTTTGCTATCCATAGATTTAGTGCTCATTTTTTATCTCCTGATCGATAAGGCGTGTAAATTGGCCTGTTTTGAAAGGGCGTAAATTGTGTTTGAAACAGGAACACCTCGTCTGCCCAGATGGTGTGATATTAACTCATTAGCTGTGCTAATGTGATTCACTTATGTTGTTTTTAGGCCCTATAATAGATTTCGATTTCAGCAAACTTTATTGCATTCTAGAAATAAGCTAAACAACAACGAACAGGCCCATCATGCCACCGTCCTCATGCGCTAGAATTTGGCAGTGATTCATTCAAAGGGTTCGGGCGTTAGAAAAATTTTCAAAGCGCATGACAAACTTCACCGTTTGACCGGGACCCGCTTTCACTGATTCCTTGAAATCCATTTCATTTTCTTTCATGTCACAAAAGTTGGATGAGAGAATAGGTCGACCATTGGGAGGGTAATACTTTATCTTGCTGACGCTTAACTTTCGGTCTGAACAATCGTCGGCAAGGTCGGTAGTGATTTCTGGAGGTTTTGAGTTAGAGTATTTTACACAATAGTTGGCGCAGGGCCATCAACGACTCTTTTATAGCGGTCGATCAGCGGGCTTAAACGGAGCCGTTTTCTGGCGAGCGAACCTTGACGAGAAACCCTGCGAACCAAAAAGTGTTCCTATTCGCCTGCCATGAAGGCAATTATCTTTGCGCTCGAAAACTAGAGGCTATCACTAGTTAGTTTAGTAATGAGTTCTTTCAGTCGCTGCCAGCTTAGCGGTATTAACTATGCTGGCAGCGGCACTGGGTTGGCGATGGGGCGCTAGGCTAGTGAGGTAGTAGTAAGTTAGCGAAGGAGCAAAAGCGGCCGGCTAGAACTCAACAGCATTTTCACTGTCATGCTGCCTAATACCCATTCTCTAAGTCGAGTATGGCTAAAAGCACCCATCAATGTTAAGTCTATATCGTGTTCATCCTGATAGCTGCGCAAGGTTTTGCTGGGTTCACCTTCTAGTGTCACCGCGGTGACGGTGTGACCGGCATTTTGCAATTTACTTGTAGCAGCATCTTGTAGCGCCGAGGTCGTACTTGGTGATTCGCCTACTGTCACGAGGTGCACCGGCAAATGAGTGAATCGCTGGCTGTTGACCAGTAACTCTAAGGCCTTGCCGGAGGCTTCGCTGCCGTCGTATGCCAGCATTATTTTTTTAGGTTCTTTGAAATCGCAGTTCACCACCAGAATAGGGCGATGTAACGCGCGGATGCTCGCTTCTAGATGGCTGCCTAAATGATGCTCATCCTGGGCATGTTCTTCGCCTCGAACACCGAGAACTAAAAGGCGGATATCGTTTTCCATGGCGATCAAAGATTCTGTTAGGCCGTCATGTCGCTGCTTTAGCGTGGGCGCGGCTATTCCCGCTGCGATAACACGTGCCTTTGCAGCATCCAGCATGAGCTTGCCTTGTTCGATCAACAATTTGTTTCGTTGGGCCTCAATTAAGGTCAGCTCTTCTAACAAGTTCTCACGACTGTCCAGGCCAATAGTGCCAGATAGATCCGAGGATGCTGCATTCTCAGAGTGCTCAAGGTTATGGAGCAATGCCAAGGGAGCCGACATGCTTAAGCTGAACCAGGCAGCATAGTCACAAACCGCAGAGCTATATCTAGAGCCGTCGATGCAGGCTAGCACTTCTGTAATCACTGTATTTTCAGTTTCATTGCTCATTAGTGTTCACCTAATACTTTATCTATTTCTTCGGGTTTGTCGTGGACACCAAACCTGTCAATGATAGTTTCGCTCGCTTCATTCAGGCCTCTCACTTCTATTTCAGCGCCTTCTCTTCGGAATTTTATAACTGCTTTGTCTAGTGCGCTGACCGCAGTTATATCCCAAAAGTGGGCTCGATTTAAGTCAATAACCACTGTGCTAACGGCTTCTTTAAAATCGAACGCGCCGAGCATTTTTTCAGCGGAGGCAAAAAACACCTGCCCCACTACTTGGTAGCTGCGCTTATCTTGAGTCTCATCATACTTACTGGCAACATACATAAAATGGCCGACGCGATTGGCAAAAAACAAGGCCGCCAGCAATACTCCAGCCAACACACCATAGGCTAAGTTATGAGTCCATACGACAACGGTCACAGTCGTCAGCATGACTAAGTTAGAAGATAAAGGGTACTTCTTTAAATCTCGAATCGATGCCCAGTTAAAGGTACCAATAGACACCATTATCATTACAGATACTAGCACTCCCATAGGAATCATCGATACTTGCTCTTCGAAGAAGACAACCATTAAAAGTAATACGGTGCCGGCGACTAAAGTGGATAAGCGGCCTCGGCCTCCTGATTTAATATTGATGACCGATTGACCAATCATTGCACAGCCTGCCATTCCGCCCAGCAGTCCGGCGCCTATATTGGCTATGCCTTGTGCCTTGCACTCACGGCTTTTATCACTGGGTGTATCCGTTAGATCGTCGACGATGGTCGCTGTCATTAGTGATTCTAATAGGCCTACAACCGCCAGACCTGCGGAATAAGGGAAAACAATCTTCAGGGTTTCCAGGGTAAGCGGTACATCTGGCCAGAGGAATATTGGTAGCGTATCAGGCAGCGCCCCAAGATCGCCGACAGTGCGGATATCTAAACCCAAGTATGTGCTCGCGGCAGTAAGCGCTAAAATTGCGAGTAGGGGAGACGGTAGGGTTTTGTTGATAAGCGGAAACAGATAAATGATGCCCAAACCCGCAGCTGTGACGGCATAGGTATGCCAGCTGACATCCGTCAGCTCAGGCAGTTGGGCAAGAAAGATCAGGATGGCTAGTGCATTCACGAAGCCGGTTACTACCGAGCGAGAAACAAAGCGCATGAGCTCGCCAAGTTTCATATAGCCCGCTATTATCTGCAAGACACCGGTAAGCATCGTCGCGGCAAGCAGGTACTGCAGTCCATGGTCTTTTACTAACGTTACCATTAGCAGTGCCATGGCGCCGGTTGCAGCGGAAATCATGCCAGGCCTGCCACCGAGTATCGAGGTCAGCACGGCAATACAAAAAGATGCGTATAAGCCAACCTTTGGGTCGACCCCTGCAATAATAGAAAAGGCGATAGCTTCTGGAATTAACGCGAGGGCAACAACAATGCCCGCTAGGGAATCGCCACGAACATTCCCGAGCCAATCTCGCCGGGTAGAAGACAACAACATAGGGAACCTCAGTAAAGGATGGTCTCTTTTAATTGAACAGATAATCCGAACGTTGCAATTGATATTTGCCGACCATAAATAGATAAGGCTGCGCTTTAGTTACCGATGAAAGGCTAAGCGGAGTGACAATTGATGTGAACTGCGACGTTTGGGGGGAGCGCATTATAGAGGTATAGGAAGAGTTCTGCTAATGATAAAGCGGAAAGTTAAGATCAAAGCCTAAGACTCGTGGGTCTGACAAAATTAAGGTCCAGAACTCAGTTGTTCAATGCCGGAGTCTTAGATGAGCTCAAACGCTTCGAGAAGTCATAATGAGTGGTTGTGCTAGAAGGATGCGGCTGCACTAAAGACAATCGGATTAAAGAAGTAAGGCCGATAACGTCCAGCTCAACGATTTCTCCTGTACGGGTCATTCAATCTCACCTATGTCATGATATCTAACGAGGCTGTGAGCGTTAATAGTCGAAGTCACAGAAAAGTCTAGAGCCCTAGCCCGGGAGATATTTTTAGATGGGTTTTCAGATCAGTTATCGGTGTTCTCTGTAAAAAAAGGGGTTTCGTTCGGAAAAGGCGATCACAGCCATCGGTATAATTCATTGTACTGTTTGATATCAAAACTCTATTGTAAATGATTCTATATCGGTATTAATAAGCTCTTAAGTTAAATTGAGTGGCTATTTCAGCCATGAATAGGAACGAACGTGTTTTTACCCGAAACCTTAAAGGAGGCATTTTAAATGCTTAAAAAAACCCTATCTGTACTGACAGCGCTGACTATTGGCTTATCCCCATTGGCGTCAATCAGTCCCGTGTTTGCCCAAGATGGAGTGGCGTCAAACGACTATTGGTGGCCGAACCGCCTTAGCCTTGAGCCGCTACGAAATAATTCTCCCGCTTCTGACCCTATGGGCGAGGAATTTGACTATGCGGCCGAGTTTTTGAGTCTCGACTTGGACAAGCTAGTCGCAGATCTTGAGGAAGTAATGACGACATCTCAAGATTGGTGGCCAGCGGATTACGGTCACTACGGCCCTTTTTTCATTCGCATGGCTTGGCACAGCGCCGGGACTTATCGGGTCAGTGATGGCCGCGGTGGTGCCTATGGTGGGATGCAGCGATTTGCGCCACTTAACAGCTGGCCGGACAACGCGAACTTAGACAAGGCACGCCGATTGCTATGGCCTATCAAGCAACAATACGGCAGCAAAATTTCTTGGGGTGATTTAATGGTTCTAGCAGGCACTGTTGCTATGGACTCTATGGGTTTCGAAACCTATGGTTTTGCAGGTGGACGGGTTGATGCATGGGAAGCCGAAGAAGTTTATTGGGGCCCAGAAGGTGAATGGCTTGCTGATGAGCGATACAGCGGAGACCGAGACTTAGAGCAGACTCTTGCTGCCGTACAAATGGGTTTGATCTATGTAAATCCTGAAGGTCCAAACGGAGTTCCAGACCCACTATTGGCGGCTAACGACATTCGCGAAACATTTGGCCGCATGGCGATGAATGATGAGGAAACAGCTGCATTAATTGCCGGTGGACATACCTTTGGCAAGGCTCACGGCGCAGCAGATCCATCTGAGCACGTCGGTGTGGAGCCTGAAGCTGCAGGCATCGAAGCGCAAGGCCAAGGCTGGAAAAATAGCTACGGGAGCGGCAATGGTGCTGACACTATCACTAGTGGTCTTGAAGGGGCTTGGACAATGAGTCCAGCTACTTGGACCAACAACTATTTAGAAAACCTTTACGCTTACGATTGGGTGCAAACAAAAAGTCCAGCTGGAGCGACCCAATGGATTCCTGCCAATGGTGCTGCATCGAACTTAGTGCCAGATGCACACGATTCAGCAAAACGGCATGCGCCTATTATGTTCACTACTGACATCGCCCTCAAATTGGATCCTGCCTATAGGGAGATTACTTCTCGCTGGTTAGAGAATCCTGAGCAGTTTGAAGTAGCCTTTGCGAAGGCATGGTTTAAGCTGACTCACAGAGACATGGGTCCCAGCACAAGATACTTAGGCTCAATGGTTCCTGAAGACAAATTAGTTTGGCAGGACCCAGTTCCTGAGATTGACTATGCGTTAGTTAACGCACGTGACATCAGGCGCTTGAAATCTGCAATTTTGGAGTCAGGTTTAAGTATCCCTCAACTGGTCAATACTGCCTGGGCATCTGCGTCTACTTTCCGCTCAACAGATTCTCGCGGCGGTGCAAATGGCGCGCGGATTCGTTTGGCGCCTCAGAAAGATTGGGATGTTAATCAACCAGCTGAACTCGCTCAGGTACTGGCGGTATTAGACGGTATCCAAAGTGAATTCAACAGCGGTCGTTCAAGTCGAAAAGTCTCGATGGCAGACCTAATTGTTTTAGCCGGTTCTGCAGCTATTGAGCAGGCCGCTGAGCAAGCAGGTTACGATCTTGAAGTTCCATTTACGCCTGGTCGCGCCGATGCAACTCAAGAGCAAACCGACGTGAATTCTTTTGCCGTGTTAGAGCCGAGTACAGATGGTTTTCGCAACTACATTTCCAGTGGCAACAGCCGGCCGCCGGTAGAATCACTTATAGATTCCGCCGATATATTGAACTTAACTGTGCCAGAGATGACAGTGTTGGTTGGCGGCATGCGAGTGCTTGATGCAAACATAGGTCAATCTGCCCACGGTGTTTTCACTGACCGCGCCGGCACTTTGAGCAATGATTTCTTTGTGAATTTGTTGGATATTTCCACTCAGTGGACCAAGGCTAGCGGCTCTGAGGAGATTTACGAAGGACGCAATAGTACTACCGGTCGGGTTAAGTGGACTGCAACTCCAGTTGACCTAATCTTTGGGTCCAACAGTGAACTGCGTGCCATTGCTGAAGTCTATGGAACAAGCGATTCGGACGAGAAGTTTGTTCAAGATTTCGCAGCGGCTTGGACTAAAGTGATGGAACTTGATCGCTTCGATCTGTAATTAGTTAATGTCATTGAGAGGCTTTTTAAGAGCCTTTCGATAACTGATCCAATTTTCACAATAAAAAAGCGGCGGCATCAAAGATGCTGCCGTTTTTTTTGTGCTGAATGTTCTGCGCTATAGTCAAAGTCTCGTCGCTGTTGTGGATCTATAGGAGTTTTAGGATCTAAAAATTTTCTATTGATATAGAAGAAAAAAGACTACCCCATCGAGTGTGATTAATCAGCGGCTATAGAGCTTTAAGCTGGTGGAGAATTCGCTTTACCCTGAAGCTGCTTTGCCGAGGGTGTGTCTGCCTATAAATACATAACACAGCTTTCACCTTAATTTCTTCCTCATAAATCCTTTCATCAGATTTCTTAAGTAGATCTTCCATAGCATACATAGACTCATCCGGGCTTGCCACGCCAAGAGAGATGCAGCTGTTCCTAATTCTACCTTCGCCTATTGAAACGGGTAGGCTTTCACAGCAACTCGCATTTTTTCTGCCAATAGTAGGCCGCCCTTAAATTCTGTCTTGGGCGCAGTACAAGAAACAAATCTCCACCTAACCTACAAATAAGATCGTCGGTTTTGACGGTCTCTTTTAGGCGGTGTGTCAACTTTTCAATACATAGTCTTCGGCAGCGTGACCAAACTCATCGTTGACCTCTTTAAAATCGTCTAAATCAATCATAGTAACTATTGTAGGAGCCTGATCTTTAAACCAATCATGCCAAATATCTGTCAACTGCAGCATGGCCTAACGTCAAACGCCGATTCGGTAAGCCGGTCAGCTGATCATCAAGTATAGGGTCTGTGATTCGACTCTTTGCTCTAACGACAGGTTTAACTGTCGCAATTTCTAGTTTGAGGAGGTGATTTGATTAGTGAGGTATTGGGCTGCTATAAACATTGATCTAATGGACCATTTTTTCCATGGATGCGTTTATCTAATGCCATCTATTGGCTTATTCCTACTGTGATGAGTCATACTTTCCTCGCTGCCAAGGATATGAAAATCTAGCCAATTCAGAAAATATTTAAGCAACAAACGGATTTTTGCAACTTTGCCTTCTTCAGCATTATTGGTGGTATTTCCAATTCCTTCGAAGAAATGATTGCGGTCTCTTTATGAGTGGAGATGTGCCCAAAGTGAATCCCTCTAGATTCCACCAATGCCTCTTCGCCGGCAAAATGTTATTTGGCATAGTCAGCTAAACGTCCGATGATTGCTTACAGATATTTTGGTTTGCTGTCGTTTTGGCTTTCGCATTACCAAGTTCTTTGATTAGATCGTCAGGCTTTCAGTGCTGATCATCTAAAGGCGTGACATCTGTTTCGTAGTAAGTGTCCCGATGGAATGGCTGCATTTATTAAGCCACCTCCTCAACTGCCAGTGATCAATCTTCAGCGTTCTCGTTAGGCGAGCCATCCTTGTTCCAATAACAAGGATAGACTTAGATCGCAGTGGCGCTAAAGAAGCTGAACAGAATCCACGCTGGGTCAAGATTTTCCGATCTAAACTGGTCTCCTTTCAAAAGTGTGATCTAATACCCTTGAAGACCCCTTCACTGCTTACTTGTCAACAGCTGGCTTCGGTAAGGAAAAAACTATAGCAATATCAGAGAGGTACACAATGTCACAAAATTCCACCTATCTTCAAATGTTCTCAACTGTTTCCGATACCGGAGAACTGCGAATGGAGCTGAAAGAACAGGAAATGCCTGTTCCTAAAGAAAATCAGGTTTTAGTTAAAATAGAAGCGACTCCAATCAACCCCTCTGATCATGGTGTGATGTTCGGCTGGTCTGATATGCCTAATGCAAAATCAACAGGAACGGGAAAAGACACAGTGCTGACGGCGCCTGTTTCTGAGCAAGGTCTTCGTGTAATGAAGGCAAGGGTAGGACAGTCGCTAGCGGTTGGTAATGAAGGTGCAGGAACGGTAGTTGCCACTGGCGACAGCGACTTGGCTAAAAGTCTGAATGGGAAAGTTGTCGCGGTAATGGGTGGAGGCATGTACGCACAATATCGCTGTATCGATGCTTCGGCCTGTTTGCCACTTTTAGCAGGCGATACAGCGAAAGATGGGGCATCTTGCTTCGTTAATCCGCTGACTGCACTTTCTATGATCGAAACTATGAATATGGAAGGCCACACAGCGCTTATTCACACTGCAGCTGCATCGAACCTTGGCCAGATGTTGAACCGTATTTGCAAAGATGGAGATGTGGATTTGGTGAACATCGTGCGTAAGGAAGAGCAAGTCGCTCTCCTAAAAGGTATGGGTGCAAAGTATGTGGTCAATAGCAGCGCTGAGACTTTTATGGCAGATTTAACTGACGCAATACATGCGACGGGTGCGACTCTTGCGTTTGACGCAACCGGTGGTGGAATGTTGGCATCCAACATTCTTTCCTGCATGGAAGCCGCTGCCGCTCGAACTCCTGGCGCTTACAGCATCTATGGCTCTGTTAAGCATAAGCAAGTGTATCTTTATGGTGGCCTTGATACTTCAGCTACCACTCTAAATCGTGGCTATGGTATGGCTTGGGGCGTCGGTGGGTGGTTGTTGCCTAACTTCCTAGCTAAGGTAGGCTTAGAAGTGGCGACTCGTCTGCGCACCCGTGTGGCTAATGAGTTAAAAACTACCTTTGCGAGCCATTACACCAATGAAATTTCATTGGGCCAAGCCTTGCAGGCGGACGTGGTTGGTGAGTACAACTCTAAGGCTACAGGTAAGAAATTCTTAATCTGCCCGCAGAAGTAGTGTTTATTTAAGGGTAGTTTTAAAACCCAAAAAGGCCAAGGGGATTTGATTTCTCTTGGTTTTTTTTTGCAGATAAGCCCTTGGCAAAAAGGGGGCATTTTCGTTGGGAAATGTTGAAGAAACCCCCGCTCTCAATACACATCATTTAGCGTGCTTCTTTACATTATTCTTTCTGTAATCTCGCACAGTAAGAAGTAATGGTGCCATCGACCATCGACGTATAGCAGTACTCAAAACTATTTTCATCTTTGAACCAAAGCTGGCCATGGCCGCCTAATGAATCGATAAAAAGGCCCTGCGTTCCTGTGGAGCGAATAGAGCCATAGACATGAATGGGTTTGGCATTACTGGCCATATTTGAAAGCCGCGAGGAGCCTATGAACACCTCTCCATCTTGCGCCACAATGGTCAGTGTGATGTCTACTTCTCGGATTATCACTCCCCCAACTTGCAACCGAATTTTATCGAGGTTAGGTGACTCAACTATGCGAATTTGGCCTTTCCAGACACCGGTCATTTCTGGGTATTGTTGGGCACTGAGAGATATGGGCAGGACTAAAGCAAAAAAATAACAGACGTATTTAGAAAGCGTAACCATCTTCGACCCCCTACAAATTGTTATATAGGTTGGGTACTTCAGAACTTCGCCCAAAGACACATGCAATTTTAGTATAAGCCTATTGGCTAACAAATGAGACAGCTTTATTTTTCATCTTTGGGGTGAATATATTGCTGTCTTCATCCTACTCATTAACTCTCTCCTCTTTTTCCCTTATGCGGTTGGCTATGGGGCCTTGCATTCAGAGAAAGCTGATCGATTAGTTTTTTTTGGCGGTAGCCTACGGTCGTAGTCAGGCGTCAGCGGTACCTTCACAGCTGGCTGTGCCTGGGCCCGCTTTCAGCAAGCAATCAAGAAAAGATTTTGATGATCACTGGAATTGGCAAATCGAGTGCGGGAATCAATACGGCGCTTCTATAGCAAATGCAGTTTGGAGCGCTATGCTTGAATCAGACCCTGTCTGAGCAACTTGCTGGGCGGACGGACGTCGAGCACCGCGAACTACAGTCTGGGGTTGGGGGTAAAGATGTTAACGGTGTAACCGGTCACCCAATACTGTTAATGGCACCGGCTCATAATAGGGAAGTACCGCCGAGGCGCCTTCGCGAGCGTTATGAAGGTTAAGGTTCTAGCAGTAAAGTACTTTTGGATTTAGCATGCTCTTCTCACAAGGCCATGTGGGAAATAAACAAGCTCATTTTATTTGATGCATCCGAGGAACGGTTGCGCAGCGGAAATGCCGATGGCGAAAGTAACAATGAGATTTGCAGTGGATATTGGCAGGTAAGCAATGGCTCTAGCCCCGCCTGGCATCGATCTTTCTCGGGTTCGATGTGCCTCCTTTGTTTGGAGTGATCGCTGAAGGTAGCAACGATGGGGCTATGTGGAGAGCGAGCCGAGCTGAAAACCTTGTATTTCTCATGGCCCTCGAATTACACTGGATTCGCCCGTTTGAATGTGGAGATCAAAAAATTTCCGGAGCCCGGCATTCATAGATTGAAACCGATCTGTGAAGGTTTTTACTAGGCCGACCTCGAGATTGAGGAGGCTGGGAATAACTAAAATAAAAACAAGGAATCCCGCGATGTTAATAAGCGTAAATGCTAGCCGATGTCTTCGAACCCTATTCTTGCCTGTGACTATTTTACTGATACTCAGCTGTCAGCCAGAACCGCTTTCTACGCCTGCAGATGCAGGCCTGACTCAAGTTGAGACTTCCAACTCGCAAAAGCAAGGGTTTCTTGGTTTGCCACCTTCCCCCACTGAGCCTTTTATAATTAATACCTTCGAAATGGACCGAGTAAAAGTCGTCCCAATTGTTACCGGACTTGCTAACCCTTGGGGAATGGCTTTTCGTCAAAATGGTGACATTTTAATCACTGAGCGCTACACCGGCAAACTCCTTGTAGTTCGAGAAGGTCAGCTATTGGCTGACGAAGTTAGCGGTGTCCCAGAAGTTTATTCCGATGTTTTTCGGGCCGGTTTAATGGCAGTGGCAGTGCACCCTGATGATGATCAAATTGTTTATCTGACCTACACAAAAGCAATAATTCATGAGGATGAGCCTAACCAATCGGTCGCCCTAACCAGAGCGCGCCTGGTGGAAGGTAGCCTCACCGATGTCGAGGAAATATTTGTTGCAAAGGGCGTTGATAGTGCTATCGCAGCATCGGCCTTGTTATTTACAGCGGATAAAAAGCTGATAATGAGCGTGGGTGGAGCCTATGTTTTTGCGGCAACAGGCGAATACGCTCAAGATCCAGACGTCCACTATGGGAAGCTGCTGCGCTTAAATGACGATGGCAGCGCGGCGGATGATAATCCCTATTTTAGCAGTGGAGAATACTTGCCTGAGGTCTACTCAATTGGACATCGCAACCAACTAGGTCTTGCGGTTCATCCTGAGACCGGCGATCTATGGGCAAGTGAAAATGGGCCTCAGGGTGGCGATGAGGCAAATATTATTCAGGCAGGTGCAAACTATGGCTGGCCGCTGGTGTCGTTTAGTCGCCAGTATCGGGGAGACTGGGTTTCCCCGGCGCCATGGCGTGCTGAATTTGAATCCCCCACTGTGATGTGGTGGCCGTCAATAGCGCCGGCGGGCATTACTTTTTACGATGGCGAGCACTTTCCTAAGTGGAAGGGGAATTTGTTTGTTGCATCGCTGCTTGAAGGCAGAATTCCTCATACCGGGCACTTGGAACGTATTGTTTTTAATAGCCGTGGTGAAGAAATAAGAAGAGAGGGTCTGCTGCGTAATCTTCGTCATCGAATACGTGATGTCCAGCAGGGCCCAGATGGCTATTTGTATGTTCTAACGGATGAAGCGGATGGAATGCTGTTGCGACTAGAGCCGACACTAGACTAACAGTTGGGAGCGCGTTAGATGCCAGGCTAGATTAAGCGAGGGATGTAAGTAAATGAGAGAGTGCGGTCGTTGTTCGTTCTTTTCTTATTTCCTGTTTCTGTATTTCTAATTCATCTTGGCAGCTGTGAATGCCGTATTAGACCACTCCCATCGACAAAATTCTGATTCATATCAGAACAGGCTTACTCGAAGCCTGCATCCTGGGGTTTGCATACACTGTGATCAAAAAAGATTAATATGCTAACTAACCGTTCTAATTCATAACAAGCGCCTCTTCTTTTTGCAGTTAAATTTATAAATTCACACACGCAGGTTATTGCGAAGACGGCATAGGCTTACACTCCTTTGGTGCAAAACTTAATCAAAAGCGGAGAGGCTTGGTAAAATGACTATTAATGATTGAAATTTATATGACCAAGAGTATCTCTGTAGACAGCGAGTATGGTCAATAGTGGGTGAAAGACCGGGTTCTCGAAGAATTAAGGGGAGAGCCTGAGGCAGCCCTTGAAGATGTTAGATATGCCCCTAGTCAGGATTCGCCAAGGGGTATATGGCGATTGTATTACCTGCGATGAAAAAATTGATTTCAAACGATCGTGGGTTACCCCAAAATCATTACATTGCGTACCCTATACTGAAAACTTAACGTAAAAGGCCGCGAAACCAATAGGATTTAGCTTAGGCAAAGTTTACTAATTCCCCAGTTTCACCTAATCTTTTTTTGCCTGTAACCTCGCTCTTGTAGAGGCGGTCGTTATTGTCATTATTTCTAGAGCCAGCCTTAAATTTACTACCCCAATGACATTTAGTAAGCTAGCTGCCTGAAAAACCAAAAAAAGGCAGGCATCTTTCGCTCTAACTTCGACTGCGCTTTGGACAACATGCACGAAGTGTTTTGGAGGCAAAGATACAACACTGCCAAGACAAGGGGTTTAGCGAAAAGCGTGAGCTTGTAAGACGGGTCCCTCTGTAATTCTTTTGAAAGCAGTAGCGAAGTTTACCTGTTTGCCTTGAAAATATCGTTAGGGTCATCTGACTATACGCAAAAAATATCTATGAAAACGAATCTCCTTTGCAGAGTCTGCGGGAATATTGGGAGGCGATTGCCTGTTTCGCCGCAGACAAGCCGTGAGCTAGTGGTTACATAATTTCAGCCGCCACCGTCTGGCAGTAGGGCGATAAGGAGGTTAGGCTGAGTATCGCTACTGCTTGCAGCGTGACTGAAAAATGATTATGAAAGTGCACTGTATCAAGAGATCGCACTAGCTCGAATTACAGTAGGCGCCTGCGCAATTCCTGCGTCATAGCACTCAAGGTATTCGTGTTTTATCGCCCATGAATTCGAGTAAGCGAAAAATGTTGTTGCCGGTGCCGTGTCTATGTTGGACGACTACTTGGTCTAATCTGAAGATTTAAGTGCTTAGATTTACGAGCCTAGCCGATACCTTAAACGAAACGCGAAGAAATCAACGATAGGCTGATTCCAAGTCTGCGCAAACAAATCTGCATAGCTGTCAAAAGAGTCTCTGGGTAGATTGCTGCCGCGGGTATACACCAAAAATAAATCAGAAAGCGGCGCTATCTCCCAACGATAGCGAGCCTGAAAAGTCATTCGACTCACGACGAAGCTGTCGCTAGTGTTGGTGGGCTTTTCGACGGGGGCTAGAAATTCAACAGAGTCGCTGTTTGCTTGCCAGAATCGATCTTCATAAGCCTTTAGGCCGTTGTACTGCATAGTAAGCCGAATTTGTTGGCGAGGACCTAAAAAGTAGTTGACCTCCATATTTGGAGCCCATTGGTGAGCTTCAAAGCTTGTGTAAGCCCCGTTTTCTTTGTAAACCAGCAGTGCCTCTTGATCGGTATAAGCTAGGTTCAGCTGCGATGAGAAGCGGTCAGTAGGTCTCCAAGTAATGCCGGCACTGCTATTGATTTGAGCCGGGCCTAGGTCATCAGTATCCCACTGTATTCCAAAATTTAACGCGAGCGATTTGGTAGGGTCGCTTTTGTAATTAAGTATTAGGGCTTCCCGAGTGGGCACTCGGAATGAGCCGGTGCCTCGGCCGAGACGATCATCAACGCGCTGAGGAAATACTCTCGCTGAAACAGAAAAAGTATCGTTGTTTAAAAAATTGTAATCCTGGCTTGCAAATATCCCAAAGCGAACCGGCCTGCCGTCAGCGTTCCATTGATTGACTGAGACAAAGGTCGTACTGCGGGAGCGCAGACCTTCAATGCCGGATTCGAATACATTGTAGTTGTAATCAAGGTTTTGCTGATCGTTGCGAGATAAAAAACCCAATTCGTTGATGTTCAGTTCCTCGTCAAAGTAAGTTGCTCGGAGAGTGTGCTGCCTGCCTCTGGCCGGGCGAAACCTGATATCGGCGATGCCGCCGTAGCCGGTTTCGCTATTTACATCACTGCGCATGAGGCTAGAGTCAAAAATCAACCGATTATCGGCAGAGAAATAGTGACCATCGATGGCATTTACTGTGTCATCTACATCGGGGTGGTCAACGTGAGTTCCCATCCACCCTATGCTGCGCCGGCCTCCCGCTCCGGTGTCTTCATATAGCAATCGCCCAACGATGAAGTCCCGACCCGCGGAGTCTATTCGGACTTCTTCACCATTTTCCCTTATGCCTCGAATTGCAAGATCATTCTCCGAAGCTATCAACGTGCCGTAACGCAGTTTGCCTCTTTGGCCGGTAAACTTTGCCGCGCCAAGAAGATCAGTTGGTGCGCTTAAATCTGTTGGTGCGACGGCTACCCCGTCAGGCACGTTAAATATTGCGGCGCCGCCTATGCGACGTGTATTGACTAGCTGAATTGGTCCGCCAGGTCCTCCAGGGGTAGTGTGTCTTGGGTGAGTAACAAAGATATCCTGACCTTCAAGAAAAAAGTCCCGTTGCTCAGCGAAGAATTGTTCGAACGCGGTCAAATTTACCACCACATTATCTGCTTGCACACTGCCAAAATCAGGATTTATGGTGGCGCTTACTTGAGTGCTAGTTGTGGGGCGCCAATAGATATCAGCACCGATTTTGACCTTTTGCTCATTACGAATGCCATCGAAGACTCCCCCAATAAAAGGGAAATAAGTAAGCTGTTTTCTCGGCTCAACATTAGCTAGCTCGTATTTGGTGAATGCTGATAGATATTCATTTACTGTTCGCGGAAGCGCCGGATTGGACCAAGTGTCTCCATTTAAATGGCCGACTTGCCTTTCAAAGTACATGCCAAACACACGTTTTGCATTCGCCTGAGGCAAAGCCATCATAGCCCAAGGGATATAGATTTCCGCGCTCCAGCCATTTTCAAGCTCCTGAGTTCGACCATTCCAAGACCCATCCCACTGCATGTTCAACTGTCTCTCGGGAAGGATGGTTCCGTCGGTCATGGACTCGCCTAAATTTAGCCGGATAAAGTAGCCATACAAGCCTTCTCCTGAAGGATCGATGCCAACCACAAAGCCGTCTCGGGCAAGACGTGTGTCCCTCGTGGTCATGCGCGCCACTAACGACCCTGAAGGCTGAAAATTCATAGCGCCAATATACATGCCACGCTCGGTGGAGAACATGCGCACCTGTGTCTCATAAGGAGCGTCTGCGATGGTGTCCGGATCGACAACCTTCATTCCATCGATTATGGGAAGGTTTTTCCACACATCTTCATCGAGACTGCCGTCTAGGCGAAAATCAGAGGTTTCTTCAGTGAGTTGGGTGATTTGAGGTAGTTGAGTAAAAGCTGGGGGGCTTCCCAAAATCAACAATATGGTCAGAAATCTTATATTCAACGCTTTTGTCATATGGGCTCCCAGTGCTATTTCATATTACTAAAACCCGGAATGATCGTTTAGCACTTATTGTTATAGGGAAGTTAAGCTGCGAATTAATATAGTCTATTGTTATGCAAACATCTTACTTAGAGACAATTAGTTGCAATTTGAAGGTATGAAAAACTTAACTTAAGGTGGTGGCTTCAAGAACATTTGCTTTAGATGCGAGCACGTTAAAGATGTGTGCTCTAAAAATGCTGGTTTTAATAACGATCATTTTAATAACGAAGTTTCAAAAAATGCTGTTGTTGCATTGATCTTAGGCTGTGACATTCTTGGCGTTATCTGACAATTATAAGCTAGTGCTATGTATATGAAATTTGTAAAAGTTTTGGAATGGGCTAAACCTATTAAGAATGAAGGCGGAGGCATTAGGGGTAATAAACAGGCGTATGGGGGAGTAAAAGACAAGAGGAATAAAAGCGGTTATTAGGGGGGTGCTGAGGGAGATTAAGAATGAGCAAGAAGTCGTCACCAAGGAGTATCAACAGGCGTGCTTTTAAACGCAAGCCTGTTGACTGATTGCCCCGAGTTAGGCATTTCCCCAGAAATCTGTCTTGAGTTATTTATTTAGTTACTGCCTAGAGAGTTTGCCAGCAAGGTCAAAAATTCACTGAAATTAGCAAAGTCAGATGAGCTGCTACTTAATTGAGTTCCTCCACCGTGACCGGTAGTGCCAGAGCTCTTTGATAAAATATACTCAACAGCGTTTGTTCTAGATTGGATAAAAGTTTCAAATACGCCAAAATTATTAACGGCAGAAGAGGCGCTTTGGCGCTGATAGACCAGGCCGGTATTGCCGGCATTACCACCTTGTTCATGGCACGAAATGCAGCGACTGTTGATAATAGGCTGTTCAATATTCTGCTTAAAAAGAGCCAAGGATTGGGCTCTGAGCTCGGCGCTTGTTGCAATAACTGGATTAGGACCCAAGTTGCTGAGTTGGAATAACACTGGGTCGTTACTGGTTAGTGTTAAGTCCACAAAAAAATCGACACCATTGATAATCAAAGTTGGGATCTTTAAGACTGCTCCTTCAAGAAAAGGTGCGTTGGTGGTATCTCCTCCACTTGTTTCACTTGCCGCAGCTAAACTAAACGTTACCGGATCGCTGCCTAGCACTAAACTCAAGTCTACTGAGAATTGGGAAGTGCCGACTACAACAACCGGCATCTTGATCACAGTACCTTCAAGAGTTGCCCTTTGTGCAAAGGACGTTTCAATAAGAAAAGTGGCACACAATAAAAGGATGAGTTTTGAAATTAAAGGGTGTCGAGCATTCATTTGAATATGTTTCCGTTTTGGCTTAGTGGTGTTAAAACTGAATCTTGGTTATATCAGTAAAGTTAAAGTTTTTCTATAACCTCTTAGTGAAGTTTGAACTGATCGACAAAAGCGCCCAAATATCTCCAAAGATGGTGCTTCAAGTCGTATTTTTCAGTCGCGCTAACGCATAAAGCAGCGCGCCCAAAACTATCCAAAAAATTATTATTCCCCACTCTTGGGGCCAAATTAGCGCAGAGGGACTTCCTGGCAAATACAAAAACACTAGGCCAATTGAGAGAATCAGAGCGGTGATTCCGGTAGCAGACCCAAAGGGCACTTTGTATGGACGCTCTAATTCTGGCTCTTTTTGGCGTAATACAAGGAAAGATGCTGCTACAAATATATAGGCAACCACTATGCCTAATCCTCCTGCATTGACTAACCAAACTAGTGCTGGGCGGCCAAAGAAGGGGCTGATGATAGAGAGAGCGCCAATCAGTAAAATGGCGTTGGCAGGTGTGCGATATTTGCTGTGGAGTTTTCCCAGTGCAGGGGGCAACATGCCCGCATTGGCCAGGGCGTAAACGGCGCGACTAGCACCAACTATTAGTGCGTTCCAGCTGGTAATGATTCCCGCTAGGCCGGTAAGCAGTAAGGTAGTTTCACCTATTCCGCCATAAATCATGCCCATAGCTGTTGCAGTTGGCACCTCTGCTTCAAGCATGGCGCTATCGGATGCTAGCAAACCGACTCCAAAAATAATCAGCGCATACCACACGATAGCCATAAGTACGGAGAGCACGAGGGCCGAACCGATGTCTTTAAAGGGTAAGTCAATTTCTTCTGCGGCTTGGGGGATAATATCGAAGCCAACAAACATAAAAGGAACCATGACCAACACTATTGCAATGCCGCTAACGCCATCGACAAAAAGCGGCTCTATACTTGAAACTGATCCAGTAAGGCCTGCGCCCAAAAGAAAGATCGCTCCCACCACAAGAATGAGCACGACTACCGTAGTTTGAACAACAGCGACCGTCTTAACACCAAGTATGTTTAGAGTTGTCATCAGAACGGCTCCCGCTATTCCGGTAAGCACCCAAGTGAGGTGGACATCCCAGCCGGCGATAGTCCACAGATAAATTTTGTTTAGACCGGGCACTAAGGAGCTAGCTACAGTCGGTAATGCTACTGCTTCAAAAGCGATAACCGACATATAGCCCAAAATAATTGCCCATGTGCAGATGAAAGAAGCTTTTGCGCCTAGCGCCCGATCGCTGTAAACGTGTTCGCCGCCCGCAAAAGGTAGGGCCGAGGCCAGCTCAGCGTAAGTAAGACCTACAAGGGTGATGGCGGCACCGCCGGCCAGAAAAGCTGTGATCGCGCCCAAAGTGCCGGCAGACGTGATCCATACGCCGGTAAGCACCACCCAACTCCAGCCGATCATGGCGCCAAACGCGAGAGCTACAACATCGGCGCGCCCAAGAACACGCAGGAAACTGGTTTGATTAGTAGGGTCAGTCATTTGAATACACCAGCTTGCCATGAACAAAGGTTTGCTCTATCAAAACGTCCATGATTTGCTCCGGATCGATAGTTAGCAAGTCATCAGAAAGTACAATCATATCGGCGAACTTGCCTGGCTCTAAGGAGCCCTTGGTGTCCTCTTCGAAATTTAAATATGCGCCGAGTAGGGTGTAACCGCGGATAGCTTCAGCCATAGAGATGGCTTCGTCTGGACCGTAAACAGTTCCTGTCATGCCCTTGCGGGTCACGGCTGCATATAAGCCTACTAAAGGGCCTATAGGGAGGATATCGCTTGAAATGGCTACAGTAATGCCATGAGCCATTGGGGAGCGAATAGGGTTGTTGTGCTGTAAGCGCCAGCCGTCAAGGTTCTCCAAATAGCGACCTTCAAGGGTATAGGTGAAGTTAGGCTGTTGAGTAATATGAATAGCATGTTCGGCCATCAATTCCATAGTCAGCTCAGGGGGCCGCATAGAAAAATGGTTGAGGTAGTGGCGGTGATCAACGCGAGGGTTGCGCTCTAGGGTGTCGGCTAGTGTGTTCACCACCAATACAATGGCGGCATCACCGATTGCGTGAATTCCCATTTGCCAGCCGGCGTCATGGATTTCATTCAACAAAGCCACCAGCTCTGCCTCAGGCATATTCAAATAACCACGGTATTCACCCTGATTGACATAAGGCTCCAAAGTATAAGCGGCCGGCCCGGTAAAGCCGCCATCAGCAAACACCTTTATAGGGCCAATCTTGAGCATGTCGGTGCCACCCCCAACACGAGCCTTTAGGTTGTTAATGGCATCGGGGTCGCTCCATTGAAACTGAATAGTTGCCCGCGGAAGGGGTAGCTCAGGGTTTTCATACAATTCCTCAAACATCAGGTATTCATCGGGCCTTTTCGACGCGTCTGTAATGCTGGTGATTCCCTTTTCAAGCAAGGCGTTCAAATTGATTTCTAAGCTTGCGATAAGTTCTTCATAAGTGGAATCTGGAACCAATTTGCCCACGATTTCCTGACGCTCGCGAATAACACCATTGAGCTCCCCATCTTCTCCTCGCTCAATAACCCCCCCTTCCGGTTGCTCAGTCTCGAGGCTGATTTCCGCTTGCTGCAGCGCTAGCGTATTGACCACTGCGCTGTGACCACCAGCCCGGGTAAAGGTCACTGGATTAAGTGGTGCGGCTAAATCTAAATCACTTTTAAGAGGACGACGGCCTTCGTCCAATTCATCCTCTGACCAGCCATAGCCTGTGATCCATTCCCCCTCACCTATCTCTTTAACTTTTGCGCGGATAAGATCCTGAATTTCAGTAATAGATGTTACCTCTGATAATTCAATATAGCGTTGAGGCCGGCCCCGTATATGGGTGTGAGAATCGATAAAACCCGGCATCAAGGTTTTGCCTGCAAGGTTTATTTTATTGTCACTTTGATAGTTCTCCAGTAACGCCGCTGTGCCTGTTTCAACGATCAGGCCAGCATCGACTATGACAGTGTTGTGAATGGAGAACTGATTATCAACGGTGAGAACCTTTCCGTTGGTGAGAATCATATCTACGGTTTTTACAGGAGAGCCTTGGCTTGAACTGGGCTGTGCTGGTCTGGCAGCTTGATCGCATGCGCCGAGAAAGAAGGTGGCACATAAAAGCAGGGCAATTCTGGTTTTTGAAAACGATTGAGCCAATGTCAGGTTTAGAGGGTTAGTTGCCATACTTGGCTCCATTTATTATTATTTTTGCAGCAGGTCCGCAGCAATTGATTTGCGAGCTGCGTTTTAGCGAAGGGTTAATAGGCCCTGTGCGTTTGCGTAAATCAGTGCTTCATCCAATGCGGTGTTAAACAGGCCCATCATTTCGTCAATCTGTAATTCGGTGATAATAAGAGGTGGACAGAAAGCGATGCAGTTGCCGCCAACGGCCCTGATTAACAAGCCATGGTCTTGGCAGGTTTGCTTCAGAAATGCACCGATACTGGCGTCTGCAAATGGTGTTCGGGTTTTCTTGTCTGCGACTAGCTCAATGGCGCCGATCAGTCCTTTTCCGCGCACATTACCGACTAAGGGGTGATCTTCAAACTCGTGGAGGCGAGACTGCATGTAAGCGCCGACAATGGCCGCGTGTTCGAAAAGCCTGTCACGCTGATAAATCTCAATGGTTTTTAAGGCTGCAGCGCAGGCGGTAGGATGGCCTGTGTAGGTATAGCCATGGCCAAAGACCCCCACTTTTGCGCTGGGTTCGCGCATAGCCTCATACATAAAACTAGGAATGATGGCTGCGCTAATGGGGATATAAGCAGATGACAGTTGTTTGGCTAGGCTCATAAGTTGCGGCTTTGCGTGCATTGTGGTCGAGCCAAAGTCATTGCCAGTGCGGCCAAAGCCGCAAATAACTTCATCGGCCCAAAACAAGATATCGTGGCGTTCCAATATTTCCTGTATTACTGGGAAATAGCTGTCAGGAGGGACAATAACACCGGCCGCGCCGCCTACGGGTTCCGCCACAAAGGCGGCGATGTTATCGCTGCCTTCCCGTTCAATCATTGCTTCTAAGTCGCTGGCTAGACGAGCCACGAATCCCTCTTCTGTCTCGTTATTTTGCTGGCCGTGATAATAAGAAGGAGTCGCAGCTCTTAATATGCCGAGCGCGTCGACAGGGATATCGAAGTGAGTGTGCATGGCCGGCAGGCCTGTAAGGGCTGCGGAGGCCATAGTGACTCCATGATAAGAGCGCTCAAGGCTGATGACTTTTTTCTTCTTCGGTTTGCCAATAACATTGAAATAGTAATGCAACATCTTGAGCTGGGAATCATTTGCCTCACTGCCTGAATTGGCAAAAAATACCTTAGCGTCAGAAATAGGGACCATTTCAGCAAGCTTATCTGCTAGGTCAATGCCCATTTGATGGGTGCGCCCGCCGAACATATGACTATATGGCAGAGTTTTGAGCTGCGCAGTAATGGCGTCGATTAGTTCATCGTTGCCGTAGCCTAGGGCCGAACACCAGAGGCCTGCAAGGCCTTCCAGGTAACGGTTACCTTTGTCGTCGAAGACATAAATACCTTCGCCGCGCACCACATTCAGGTGGTCAGAGTGTTTGAGATTAGTGGTTGGATGGATAAGTGCTGACATTCTCTGAGCTTAATGCAGTGGGCGGGGTATTTCTAGTGCGTTGTTTGTTGCTGACCGGGTCTTTATTGAGCTGTCGGTCAAGCTGACTAATGGTTGGATGATGGAGAGTTTGTTAATGAATGCTTTGAAGAGCTTTTTGAAAACACCGCAGCGATGCGCTTGCATAGTTGGTGGCCAGCTTCTAATGTGATCGTCGCTGAGCTGGAATGTATGCTCACCTGTAAAAGCACTGACCTTATTGGTTTCTGGGTGGGGGACTTGGCTAATTGTGAGGCTAAAACGTAAAACGGCTTTCAAGGTGAGGACAGCCATGGTCAGCTAGACCGTGAGAAAGAGTGCAGCTTCTCAGGTGCTGGGGTCGGGTGTTATTCATTCAACTGCAAAAGGCAAAGAGAAAGTCATGTTTATTAAATTTGAAAGTAACGGGTCAGCCCCCTTCATCATGCAGAGCGGGATTGCCCAGCAGCTTGTGTCAATGATGGGTCAGGGAACAAAAATTGATGGGTCGATTAGCGGCCCAGCTATTTTAGAAGCAATTTCCAATCTCAAAGAAGCGCTGGCGCAACAATCAGAAGCTGAAGTGTCGATGTCAAATGAAGTGAAAAAGGAAGTTTTGCCTCAAGATGAAGAAATTGAGCCGCTGCTGCCCCTGAATGCTCGTGCTGTCCCGCTTATGAAAATGCTACAAAGTGCCAAGGCAGTTGATAGTTTTGTGATGTGGCGATCGGAGTGAAAGTCAATTTAGTTCTGCGCTTTATATTATTTTACCTTACCTTACTGCAGCTCAGCAGAAATTTACTCCAATCACTAATCGTTTAACGCGATGCCACTGGCTTCAACTGCTTGAGTAGGATTGGACTTAAGCGTCTAATAACCTAAGGTTTAAGCATTTAGCTATAACAAGGATAGTATTTTAGCTTCAAATTTTGCCGTTGGGGTATCGCCAGAATGGGAGTTGTAGATGTTGCTATCCCGATTGACCAAAATTGTTGTTGGAAAGCCAATTAAGGGCACATAAAAATCCTTCATATCGTTGCGCCCATTACCGACTAAAAAAGCGTAACCCACTTCCATTTCTTCGGCACGCAGCGTCAACGGGGTGACCGATTGATATGTCTTAAATTGCCAGCCCTTTTTTTTCGTAGCGATAAAAAGTTCTATAAAGCCGAGTATTTCAATTACGTAAGGGCCCGTTATGTGGCCCAGTAATCCGACAATATCACCTTACCTTATTAATCACTTAGCCGAACTTCATCACCGTGCATAAGCTCTGTCTTTTCGCCTAGCCTAGTTTAAGTCTGGGCTTGAATAAGCAGGTATTGGCTTGTTTGCCAAAGCTGAGCGCGAGCAGTTATAAGCGCTTGTTCGAGTGGACTTCCTAATCTCAAGCTTTTACTCTATTGCTATAATAATGTAAAAGCAGAGGATAGTTCCATGACGATTACTCGCAGGCTTGAAATCACTAGTCGCTATACTAAACTAATTGCCGGTGCTATTTGCTGCCTTGTTGGCAGCGTTAGTTTTGGGCAAGGCTTGCCTGGAACTGAAAATGGTGAATGGCGCTATTTAGGAGGCGATGCTGGCCATACTCGCTCCTCGCCTCTAGATCAAATAAATCGCAGTAATTTCGCGGATCTGGAACAGGCTTGGATATGGCGCGGCGATAATTTCGGCTCGAATTTAGACTTCTTCTCTCGCTCTACCCCAATTTATGTTGATGGCATTCTGTATACAGTGGCCACCCCACGTCGGCAGGTTGTGGCTATTGATCCGAAGACAGGGGAAAACCTTTGGACTTTTCGCGAGCCGGAAACTATTCGCCATCAGCGCTCGCCACGCCAGGCCTACGGAAAAGGTGTTGCCTATGCTGAAGTAAATGGTCGAGGTGTTATCTATGTCACCAGCCCCGGCTTTTTTCTGTGGGCGCTTGATGCCAAGACAGGACGTCCTCTAGAGAATTGGGGGTCTGAATTTCCCGTTGGTCAGTTTCCTGAAACTGGCGTGATAGATCTGATTCCAAAGCTGGTCGAAGACTGGGGGCCATGGCAGGACTATGTGGTAGCAGGAGGTCAGTACGATCCAGATTATGGTATTCCGCGCGAGCTAGGCATGGTCACCGCTTCGGCACCGCCTATTGTCGTGAATGGTGTGGTTGTTGTCCTTGTCGGTCATCAGCCTAGCTACGGTCAAACCCGAATTGAGAATGTGCCGGGGGATATTATGGGCTTTGACGCTGAAACTGGGGAATTCCTTTGGAAATTTCATTCCATCCCGAGGCCAGGGGAAGTTGGGCATGAAACTTGGCTCAATGATGCGTGGCGTTTTTCAGGCGATATTTCTACTTGGGCACCGGCGTCGGCAGACCCAGAACTTGGGCTTGTGTACATGGTAACTAATGCATCAACGGTGCAGGCCTACTCAGGCCATCGCCCCGGGAATAATCTATTTGGCGGCAGTGTATTGGCGCTGGATGTAAAAACCGGTGAGCGCAGGTGGCACTATCAAATACATCGCAGCGATCAATGGAACTATGACCTGCCGACTCCGCCGATGCTAATGGATTTAACTGTGAACGGTCAGAAGATCCCTGCTCTTATTCAAAATACAAAGCAGGGTTTAGTTTTTGCATTTAACCGCGAAACCGGAGAGCCTATTTGGCCGATTGAAGAACGGTCGGTTATGCAGACAGAAGTCCCCGGAAATTGGACCGCTGCTACTCAGCCCTATCCAACATGGCCCCAACCTGTCGATCCGATTGTGATCGACGGGTTGACGGAAGAGTTCGTGATCGACTATACGCCAGAATTAAAACAGCAGGCCCTAGCATTACTTGATGACTTTCGGATTGGTGGTCTGTACGTTCCCGCGTTGCCTAGAAATCACGGTAATGATTTTACTAACAATATAGGTTGCCTCGGTGCAGGTAATGTTATTCCTCATCCGCCGGTTGCCGACCCCAGCACTGGCATGATGTACAGCTCTCATAGTCGCAGCTGTTTTGCTCCAGGATTTATGGAGCCGACCAATGGCACGGACAGAGATAATCCTAACTATCCTAAGCCCGGAGCAGGAGGCGTGACGCCAAACAGCACGCCAACAACTGGTCGAACAGTAGCGGCATGGTTACCTCGTGGCGGTGGTGGCATGCCTACAATCGATGGTCTGCGATTGTTTAAACCTATGGATAGCCAGCTTACAGCCTACCAAATGAATACCGGGGAAAAAACATGGTCACTACCTATTGGCCCCACCTTAGAGCAGATTACAAATCATCCTTTGCTAGCGGAAGTAGATGTGCCTGAAAGTGGTGGCTTGGGTTGGTCCATTCAAATGGTGACCGGTGATGTGTTAGTGCAAGCCAGAGCAATGAGCGAAGGGGGAGTGCAGTTCATTCCAGACGAGCCGCTTACCCTAAATGCCAGAGATAAGGTGTCAGGTGAGCTTTTGGCAAGCGTTGCGCTGCCGGCGCCGGCTCAATATGGAATGATGACTTATTTGCACGAAGGCAAGCAGTACATCGTTGTGCAAATTGGCAGTTCACGAACTGATTTTCCGGGATCATTAGTAGCTTACCGTTTACCCTAGACGTATGTTTCCATCCGCTAACCTGCGGGTCAATTCATAAGGGTCTTAAGGCTGAAAATCTAAATACGATAGCAGGAAAAGTTGCAAGCAAGCTAGCTTTGGCCTCAAGGTTACTCTGGCTGGAGTAGAGCCTAAAAATCAGAGCGCTGCGAAACCGCGATCCAGTTTTTGTTGGCGTTGCAGTGCTGCTTTGAGTGGCACATAGCAAATAAGCTACGGTTTATCTGGTATTTTATTTGGCCGGTTTGTTGGCAGCCTTGTAGTTGCTTGCTCTCAAATTTACAAGTGCTTTCAAGTGGATGAATGCTTCAAGCTAATCGAAGGACCGTGCTTTTAAGATTCAAGTGTTGCAAGGGCGGAGCCGAACACCTCAGGTTATAGAGTATTTCAAGGTGCTTGCTATTTCATGGTCTCGAGCATTTGTCCCATCTGGGAGTGGACCATTTGTACGGCTTTCAGAGGCCGGAGCATAACTTTGAATTTAATGATTTTTCCATCGGAATTCCATTCGATTATGTCAACACCGTTAACATGGATACCAGCCATCTCTGTTTCAAACTCTAAAACCGCATGTTCATCGCAGTCCAGTTCTTGCATGTAGCGAAACGTATCGTTGCCTATAGTGTTTCCTGCTGCAAGCAAGTATGCCATTGTGATTTTTTTTCCAACTTGCGGTGTATGAACAACCGGGCTAAAGAAAGTCACATCGTCTGATAGAAGCGCTTCTAGGCCTTCAGCCGAATGATCGGTTGTTAGCCAGTCCATCCATCGTTGTAAGTTTGACTGTTTTTTCAAGTTTCCTTCCTAATCTAAAGTCGCTTTTTTCATTGCGCTCATCATAGAATTAGCCGAAGTATTCTGATTCGGCGTTCCTATTGAAGCCTGATGGATTACATAGAGACTATAAGCTTTGCCTTCTTTGCTTACAGTTTTCATCCGCACATTGACGGGAAAACTTACGCCTTCAATGTTTTCCATTGTTGAGTCGAAGTCACTAAATTCGTCGGCGTTTTTATGCCAGTAGTTGTCATAAAACAATTCGTCTATATGCACTTTGCCGATCGCTTGGAGTCTGCTGTAGCCAAACATTCCTTGGGCTCGCTTATTCCAAGAAATGAGTAAGCCTACGTTATTGGCGGTTAGTATTATGTCGATTGAATTATCAAGTATGAACTGAAGATCTTCTTCTGATTGTGTTTTTTCAGTAAGTAACTCAGAAACCGTTTTCTGTTTTTTTTCAACATCGACCAGGTTAAGAGCCATTAACATAACGGGAAACAAAAGAACTTCTATGTAATAAATGAGATCGATTAGAGCAATCGAATCAATCGCTGGAATCAAGATGCGTGCTAGTAAAAGCAACATGCTGCTAAGGATTAAAAGACCTCGGCTTGCAGAGTCTCTCGTCGCGATAGTAATGATTTTCAAAGTAATAGCTGCGCTAATAAGTATGGTAGGCGCACTAATCAAGTACCACATCGCCATATTTGTAGGGAGCCCATTTATCAGATGCACTGAAGAACAAAGTGCAAAAAAACCGATATAGCTGAAGGTTTGAATCCTAATCTGTCCGGTGAGTCGACCCTTAACAAGGTTGATTGCGCAAAGGAAAATCAGTGTTGCAGCAAACTGAAATAGAGCGCAAAAAAAGTAGAGAATATTCGAATCTGGGTAGAGTCCAATATAATTTTCAGGGAGTTGCCGCAGGGCTTCAACAATCAAGGCCCAGCTTGAAAGTGCTAAGTAGGCTTTTTTGTTGCTTGAGTAGCTTGCTCTGAGGCTGGCGAAAACCACCAAGTTTAAGGTGACTATAAAGGTGGAGGAGATTAAGTAGTAAGCAAGGTCAAATTCTAACACGCCATTTTACCTTGTGAATGATGATAACTATAAGGACTTATCTTACAGCTTAGCTGCGTGCAGGTCACCGGTCAACCCCGCTGAGCACTCATCAAAAATTGATTATCAGTAGTTCTCCAGTGTGTTGGCATGCGCGCCCGTAACGGTGTTTTTGGGAACGCGCGGTGTTAAGAGGCGACTAATCCGTTAATGGTAAGTTAATAACTGAACATACACGTCCTTATTGTTATCATCGTCAAGGGTTAGAGTCCTAAATTAATAACTAGCTAGTGCTCTCTTTTTTAATCTGTCATAAGCCTTTTAACGTATCCGTTTTGTGCATCCATTAACTAGACGCTGCGTGTATCCCGTCGAAATAGAATTGAGAGTAAAAAATTGACTAATACTGGAAAAAAAATTGGAGTATCAATTGCGCTGCTATTGCCTGCATTAGTGATTGCGAGCGGTCTTTTGTATATCCTCTTAACCATAGATTATGGGCCTGGTCCGGGTGTTGAGGTGGGCGCAATTTTTTGCGGCACTTGGGCTCTATTTTATGGATATTATTTTAAATTTTTGAGATTCAAGCAAGTTGGGGCTGTGTTAACAGTTGTGGCAGTGGCGAGTGTATACGTAAATCTAGGATCACTATCTGAAGAAAGGTACGATTCGCAAGAATCTAGTGCTTTTATCGCCTTAGAATCTCAACGATCGATGGCGGTCTCGCCAAGTAAACTTGATGTGCTCAACGCAGCCGCAGACCGTATCAATTCTACATTGCCTATGATGACGGATTCAAATATTCGCCTAAACAGCGCTGTTGCCTCAGCCGACAGGTTTCAATACAACTATACGTTATTATCTCGTTCATCTGTTGAGATCGAAGAAACCTCGTTTTTGCAGCAAGTTAGCGCAGGAATAGTCAGCAATGCATGCAAATTGGACGATAACCTGTCTTTTTTGAAAATGGGTGTGGTTATTGATTTCATCTATAAAGCGAGCGATGGGATCACTGTTACTACAATATCAGTAGCGCTGGAGGATTGCGTTTTTTAGTTGGAATATTACAGTCCCGTCAACCCTCTGGCACCTATCTTTTAGTGCTCAATAGCGTGAATGCATGCCACCAAAGAAGCACGAGGGTAGATATGAGTGCGACGGTCATTAGTGCCGTAATGGCAATCATTTTATTGGCCCATAGTTTTTCCATTATTAACTCTTTAATGGACTCCTGAAAGTCACAGTTCGTTATGTTAGATGAGTGTAATAAATGAAAGAAAGATTGATACTAGTAGCCTCTTGAAAGGGTCCTCATTAGGCGTGGAAAATAGGTCTCCTTAAGAATTTAATTAATAAAAATTCATTTAAAAAAATTGTTTACCAAGCTTGTTCTTGGTGTGATCGCTTTTAGGCAGAGACAGTTAGGCGGATCTAGTAACGTATCAATTCAGTTTTTTTGACTCCTCGTCTTATCCCTTTTGTATTCATCGTCACAGGGTCACCTAAAATTAATAGGAAGTGCTCGTTATTTAAGCGGGTAAAGAGAGCTGTCGAAAACAGGCTAAAAGAATAAATGGTCCAGTAAGATGTTCTGAATGGGTAGCTTGGGTTTTAGTCTAGTTTTGTGAGAATTTTGAGGCAGGTCAGCGAGCCCAACAAATAGGCTAAAAGAGGCAAGGTTGGACGTTAATAGCGCCTGCTGCTCTGTGGCCCTGTAAGAGCATAGAGCTTTGATATCCCGCTCAGTTGGACTTGGGGGCTGGGGTTCTTGTAGAGTAGCTTTCACAAGTCTCGTGGAAAATCCTTCATGACAGGCATGATTGCTAGGTCGCTATACATTCCAACAGTAAACGAATGCTTCCCCTGAACTTGATGGCTATCGCCATCCGTTACAGTCTAATTGATCTCATAACTTGCGTTGTTAAGTTCAGGCAACGAAACTGCAAAAACATTAGTTGCAGCTGCAAACAGGTTAAATCCGATGTCTAACTCTGTCTTATCCCTCTGTATTCTCACTTTTGATAGCCGTACTGATTTAGTGAATGTTAAGTCAAGCTGCTTAGGGGCTTCCATAGCAATTGCACGATCCTTTGGTTCGGCTATTGCTACTGCCGTGTGAGCTATCACCGAGCTTGCAGCAAATGCGTTAACTGTTAGGGTGATGAGTAAACCAATTAGGGATGTTTTATTATTTCGTATTCTACTTAAGAGAGTTAGAGGTAAAGTTTTTTAAATCATAGCTGCGCCAGAAAAAATAAACGCCGGGCAGCACTAGTAGAGTGAGAATAACAGCCGAAATCATTCCTCCAACCATCGGGGCGGCGATGCGGCTCATGACTTCTGAGCCTGTTCCAGTGCCAAAAAAGATTGGCAGTAAGCCTGCGATTGTTGCCACTGATGTCATCATAACCGGGCGTACACGCATGACCGCGCCATGGATGACGCTCTCACTAAGCATTTCTTTGTTTGGAGTTTTCGAATGAGTCCTGCAGTCATCCAGCATGGCGTGATAGGACTGGTTGAGGTAAATAAGCATGATCATGCCAATTTCCACTGACACTCCCGCCAACGCAATAAATCCAACCCCAACAGCAACAGAAAAATTAAAGTCACTTAAATATATCAGCCAAATTCCGCCAATGAGCGCAAGGGGGAGTGTCCCTATAATAAGCGCGACTTCTATAAAACTTTTAAAATTCGCGTAAAGAAGAATAATGATGATCGCCAGTGTTAAAGGGATAACGTAGGTCAGTTTTTCCTTTGCCCGTAACATATACTCATATTGGCCCGACCAATTCAGCGAATAACCTGGTGGTAATTCAACCTGATCTCTTACTATTTTTTGGGCATTCTCAACATAGGAGCCAACATCTACATTTTGTATATCGACAAACGTCCAGCCATTCAGGCGTGCATTCTCGCTTTTGATTCCTGGCGGGCCATCTTCAACATAGACCTCTGCAACATCGGCTAAAGCAAGTCGTTGGCCGTTAGCCGTTACAAGTGGGAGCATAGCTATAGATTCTACAGAATCTCGGTAGGCTTGAGGGTAGCGAAGCCGAATGGGATAGCGTTCAAGCCCTTCGACTGACTCACTGATATTCATTCCGCCAATAGCTGTGGATACGATCTGCTGGATGTCAGCAATGTTTAATCCGTAGCGCGCCGCTTGATCTCGCTGTATGTCGACTTTAATGTAGCGACCGCCAGCAACTCGCTCAGAATACACGGAGGCAGTGCCAGGTACATTTTCTAAAGCCAGCTCTAACTCCTGGCCGATTGACTGAATGATCGACAGGTCCGGGCCAGCAATCTTTATACCTACAGGTGTTTTGATTCCCGTGGCCAGCATATCTATCCGCGTCTTGATAGGCATCACAAAAGCATTTGTCAGGCCGGGTATCTGTACTAGGGAATTCAACTCTTGAATTAAGCTAGCTGTTGTTAATCCTTCCCGCCATTGCTCTTGGGGTTTCAATTGTATAAACGTTTCAATCATAGTGAGTGGAGCGGGGTCGGTGGCACTTTCAGCTCGGCCCATTTTACCAAAAACAGTGTCAACTTCCGGCACAGTCTTTATTAGCTTGTCTGTTTGCTGTAGTAACTCTCTTGCTTTACCTATTGAAATCCCGGGATACGTGGTTGGCATGTACATAAGATCGCCTTCATCCAAAGGCGGTATAAATTCACTTCCTATTTGGGATACAGGCCAAAATCCAGCAACCGTTATCAGCAAGGCCAACACCAGAATTAGCTTCGGGAACTTCAACACCCCTCGTATCGCAGGTCGGTAGATTGCCATGATCATGCGGTTAAGCGGGTTTTCATTTTCTGCGCGGATATTGCCACGAATAAAATACCCCATTAAAACCGGAACCAGGGTGATAGCCAAGAATGCAGATGCGGCCATTGCATAGGTTTTTGTGTAGGCAAGTGGAGAAAACATACGCCCCTCCTGTGCTTCAAGAGCAAACACTGGCAGGAAACTAAGTGCAATTATGAGCAAGCTAAAAAATAGGGCTGGTCCGACTTCTGTTGCAGATTTTGCAACAATCTCCCAACGGTTTTCGGTAGTGAGTGGAGTCTTTTCTATCTGCTTGTGCATATTTTCAATCATCACAATGGCGCCGTCAATCATTGCGCCTATTGCTATGGCAATTCCGCCTAGGGACATAATATTGGCATTGATACCTTGCCAGTACATGACGGAAAAGGCTGCCAGTATGCCGATTGGCAGGCTAATAATTGCAACAAGTGAGGAGCGAAAGTGAAATAAGAAGATTATGCAAACCAGGGCAACGACAATAAACTCTTCTACTAACTTCTCCCAAATATTATTAACAGCGCGGTTAATAAGCCCTGATCTATCGTAAACCGTTACTATTTCGACCCCCGGCGGCAGGCCTCCTTTTAGTTCTTCGAGTTTGTCTTTAACTGTCTGAATGACCTCGGCTGCATTTTCACCTGAGCGCATGACAATCACGCCACCCACGGCTTCCCCCTCGCCGTTAAGTTCTGCTATACCTCTTCGCATTTGCGGACCTAAGTTAATGTCAGCGATGTCTTTCAAAAGGATCGGAGTGCCGTTCTTGTTCATCCCAAGAGGTATGCTTTGAAGATCTTCGATACTCGATAAATAGCCATCGGCTACCACCATGTATTCCGCCTCAGCCATCTCAACCACCGAAGCGCCTGCCTCTTGGTTGCCTTGGCGTATCGCGCTTTGGATATGGCTTAGCGGGATATCGAATGCTCTAAGCTTTTCTGGGTCCACTTGGATTTGATACTGCTTGACCATCCCGCCGATAGTAGAAACCTCGGATACCCCTGAGACGGTTTGTAACTCATACTTTAAGAACCAGTCTTGGATGCTTCGGAGTTCGCTTAGATCATGCTTGCCAGTACGATCAATCAAGGCATAGAGATATACCCAGCCAACACCTGTCGCATCCGGTCCAAGTTGCGGCTTTGCGGTTGCCGGAAGGTCAGCAGAGACCTGATTGAGATATTCCAGTACGCGGCTGCGAGCCCAGTACAAATCGGTATCATCTTCAAAAATTACGTACACATAAGAGTCGCCGAAAAACGAGTAGCCGCGAACGGTGACAGCGCCTGGAACTGATAACATTGCAGTGGTCAGCGGATAAGTTACTTGATCTTCAACCACTTGGGGGGCTTGGCCAGGGTAAGATGTCTTAATAATCACTTGGACATCTGACAGGTCCGGAATGGCGTCTATCGGAGTTTGGCGAATAGAGTAAGCGCCCAGGGCTATCAGTATTGCGGTCAGTAGCAACACAAAAGATCGGTTGTTAATCGACCAATGGATAATATTTGCAATCATTTTTTCAGCCTCCTTAGCCTTAATGGTTATGCAGCGGGGGCGGGTGCCGTGGCCATAGCACTTTCATCGGCATTTATTTGCTGATGCTCTGAGTGATCAATTGCGTTCATTTTTTCTTGCTCTGAGTCATCCATGGAATTCATTCCTTCATGTTCGGAATGGTTCACAGGGAGTTCCTCCCTAGGCGCCATGCGCAGAAAGTCAGAGGTGATACTTGATTCAGAATCAATAAGGAAATGTGCAGATGTCACAACGCGGTCGCCAGCCCTAAGTCCTTGTAGAATTTCAGTTTTAGAATCCCCTCGTCGGCCTGATGCAACGTTGACAGATTTGAACTTCCCCTCGCCCATAGCAATCACGACCTTGTCTTGAATGCCGGTTCTAATTATCGATTCATTTGGCACAAGCAGGGCTAGCTCATTTCCTTCGTTGTGTTGAATAGTGATCTGTGCAAACATGTTAGGCTTTAGTTTCTGATCTGGGTTGCTAAATCGTAATCTCACCGCTACAGTGCGCGTGTCTGCATCCAGCGTGGGGTAGATAAAGTCCACTACCCCTTGCCAAGTTCGACCCGGCAAATAATCTAATGTCATCGTCACTGGGTCTCCTTCGGATACAAGAGACACCTGACGCTCAAATACCTCCGCTATGACCCATACCTCATCAAGAACACCAATTGAGAGTATAGGATTGCCAGGTTGAACAAACTGTCCTTCGCGCACGCCCAGCTCAGCGACAAGGCCGCCTTGAGGTGCATATACGGTGACGTTTCTAAACACTTTTTTCTCGCTTTTTACTCGATCGATAAGGCTTTGAGGTACCTGTAATGCTAATAAGCGCTCCTCGGCAGATTGTACAAGGCGCAATCGCTGATTTTGACGATCCATGACTAGCAATAATTCTTCTTGAGCACTGACAAGTTCTGGTGAGTATATTGAGTAGATTGGCTGGCCGTTATCAATAAACTCTCCCTCTGTTTTAACATTTAACTCCTCTATCCAGCCCTCTATTCTTGGGTGCATGTGTATAAGCTTGTCTTCATCAAAGCGGACGTACCCCACTGTTCTGATGCTGCTCTTGAAAGGCCCGAGTTCAACTTCTCCAGTGCGAACCCCAAGGTTGTTTTCAACCACAGAAGAGATAGAAACTATGCCCTTGCCACTTGAATCCTCTTGCCCACTGTCAAAAACAGCGACAAGTTCCATGCCCATAGGTGACTTCCCCGGTTGGTCTCGGCGATAAGTAGGGTCCATGGGTGCAACCCAATAAACAGGTTTTGCCTCTTGCGGTTCGGCTGTGTTGCTAGAGCCTGTCAAAAGGAAACTTCCGCCGCCACCTAAAATTGCGCCTGTAACTCCAGCTAAAATCACCAATGTTATTGTCTTAGTCATTTTCCAAGCTCCTTAATTTTCTGAAGTTGCTGTTAGATAGTTAAGCCTAGAGATTACCTTTTGGCGCTCTACATCGATCTCAAGAAGTTCGATTTTGATGTTTAGCTCGCCGATATAAGCTCGCATTACTTCTTCAAAATCCCCTTCATCCGCAGTGTATGCTGATAATGTCGTCTCGGTTAAGTCGCTCATTTGATCTAACAAAACGTCTTCGAAAAGTGTTTTTCGTTCATCGAGTACGTCGAGTTGGGCGTTTGCTTGCTGGTAGTTAGAGAAAAGTTCCTTAAACAGAAGTATTCGCTCGGTTTGCCTGGCTGAAGCGGTATAGCGGCTAGCTCTGATCTTTGGTTTCTGTCGCTTTTCAGTGAAATATGGGATATCAAAGCTCAAATCGAGACTGATAAAGTCTGCTCGATGTATGCCTATTGGAGCGTTCTCTCGGTAGCCATAAGACGCCCCTACACTGTACGCTGGCTTTAAGCTTTGTTGTGTTAACGAAACTTTTGTCTGAGCAATTTGTATTCGTTTGTCGTGGGCACGAACTGTGGGGTGATTGGCAAAAAAATCGGTTGCTTGGCCTAAACTAGTTAGGCGAGTTGCGGGAGGTTCGATGTCTGGTGTTACTGAAGAAAGCGAGTTGCCCAGCAGTTGATAGGGCAGCCACTGTGATAGTTTTTGTTTATTAGTGTTCTGCCGTTGACGAAGCATAGCGAGCCGATCATCTAATCGGGTCAGCTCTAACTCAGATCTTACTAAATCTTGCTGTCGCGCTAATCCTGCTGCGGAGGTGTATCTGACGCCGGTTAAATCAACCAACTGCTCGAACAATTCTCTGTCATTTTGTATTAGCTTAATCGACTGTTGAGCCAAGAAAGTATTAAGCCACAAAATAGAAACCTGAACAGCTACATTGGCTTTGCGGTCATCCCGTAAGTAAGGATTTATTTCGCTTTGCTGCATTTTTTGGCGTTGTTGCAATGCGAGCGTGTCGCCACGAGGGAATGTCTGATTGATGCCAATACGAAGTTGAGTCATCGGCTCTTGGCTCAAGTTAAAGGTATCAAGAGGCATGTTTGATAAGCCAATAGACATCCTAGGGTCGGGAAGCTGGCCTGCCGATATTGACTCCTGCGATAACGAGAGTTCAATTAACTCATTTGCTATTATCCAATCATCATCTGTCACCGCTCGCAAGACCGCTTGCTCCAGCGACAGTTCATTTTGAGCCCAGCTAATATTTGGTTCAAGGTAGAAAAAAAGTGAAAAATAGGCAGTTAAAAATAGTCGTAATTTCGAAATATTCATTGAAATACTCTTCGCTTAAAAAATCCACAGCATAAAAAACTTCTGACTAACGGAGAATCAGCACTGGATTAGAGCGAAAAGCTATTCTTAATAGGAATGCCTATAGAGAAAGTGCAGGCGCACTAATCCTATGTTAGGCCGCGATTGGTGGTCTAAATGGAATTTCAAGGTTTGAGTTGGGAAGGGGGTTTGTGTAGCCTGTAACTGAGATGTTGGCGGCTAATTGATCGTTAGCTGTCCCATATTCAGTACCTGAAAGGGAGCTACAGCTGACGCATAGTTTGCAAATATGGTTTTCTACTTCTTCATTTTGAGACGTATTGTCCGCAATATGACCGGCGTGATGATCCATGCTTGAAGCATGCGCAGGGTCAGTCGTGACAGGGTTGGACTCCATGTCAGGGCATAATAATAAAGGGTACGCGGCAATTTGGCCGCACATGGCGACCAGTAAAAATAGCGCGAGTATTTTTGATTTATATAATTTCACAGCGCCATAATAACCCCTCCTTTGTCAATGACAAACTATTTTGTTGATGACAATGTGTTTGATAATGAAAATCGCGTCATTATTCAGAAGCTTGGAGCAGTGTGTTGGCTTGATAAACTCAATAAAATCAATGCTGTGAGGTGTAGAAGGTTTCGTTGGTAGAATTTAGGAGTTACTTCAACGCTCTCTAAAACCCACCTGCGAATGACGAATAGGTTTAGCTTATTATCTTCTGCACACATGTCCTAGTTGTTTTTAAAATCGAGCATTCTTATGTGCTGATCTTTTTCTGGGCCCTAGCACGGCCCGTGACGCTTTCGGTCTTGGTGTAGATGAAATATGACTCGGTTCCCGAAATAGATCACTTGCCCTCGCGCAACAGCTAGTGGGCAAAGAAGGACACTGATAGACGTGCCGACTCCCTATCGTTCGAGGATACGAGTACCTATTTGTAAGAGGTATTTATTTGCAGGTTTGGGAATACGCGCTCAGCGATGACCATGTTGACAAGGCTTTTGATGATTTTATCCAGACGAAAGTTTCCTATTTAGCCTAAGGCATTATTAAATACTATTAATGTTTTAAGCCTGCTGGGCTAAATGTAATGGCAATAGGTAATCGCAATAGACAGTCGGGGAAGGTTAAAAATGCTATGGGAAAAGTATCGGCTTCACAAATTCAGAGCGAATCTGTGTTTGAATAGATAAATTACGATCCCGAGTCTTTGGTAAACCAGCTGGCAGTTCTAGTTTGGCCACTGGGCTTTTAAATTGCCAGCAACTCGCTCACGCTCAAATCATCATATTCTACAAAGGCTGTTATTTTTCCTCGGATCGCCAGCGTAGATAATCGATCTGCAAGCTCATTACCCTCAATACCGATGTGAGCTGACACGTGTGTTATGTCGATTTTTGAACCTATCATGCAGTAGACATCAAACATCTCCTTGATAAGCTCAGCGTTAGCCAAAGGTTTTCCTTTGCCATCCATTCGACCAGTTCGCTTCCAGCTTTGTCCCCACTGCGTCATCGCTTTAATTGAATAGGTTGAATCTGACAAAATCTGAACCTTTTTGCACTCTTTAAGTTTCTCTGTTGCAATCAGCATGGCCTGATGCAAGGCATTTAGCTCAGCAGTATTGTTAGTGCCTTTAACTGCGTGCAGGCCATGGTACATCTTACTGAGTTTTCCTGATTCATAGACAGCGACGCCAGAACCTGATTTTCCGGGATTGGGATCGCAGCCCCCATCGCAGAAAATATGGATTTCAAAAGTTGGATCGAAAATGTATGAAGATGAGGGTGTTGAAGTAGTTGATTGTGTGGCCTTAGCTGGTGGCGATGAAAGCCTTCGTGCCGGTGCAGGTTTTGCCTGAAAAGCAGCTTCTGCTTCCGCCCGAGTTAAGAAGCTCTTATGGGAGGCTCCAGAAAAGCCAGCGACTGATGCCTGCGCAGAAGGCCAGTCCGTAAAGATCCCAGTCTTTCTCCCTTGCCACACGACGTAATACTTTTGCTTTGCCACTACTGTACTTCTCTAGTAAAAATGAATAAACAAAAGACGAAACGGTTAAGGTGTTTGTGTGAATCGCTTCTATGTTGACATCTCTTCAGAAGGAATGCGAAATTTTCCTTAGCGGCTAAAGAGATTCTGAGTAATGGCCTCAAATAATTTGAAGGTCGGTTATGCCTAGTAATGGGTAAAACAAACGTAAAAAAGCAAAATAAACACAGAGAACAAGGAGCCCCGACGATGAATCAAACTTTGAATCAGCAGATTTATGACGCAGTGAACCTGAGAGCCGCGTTCGTGATAGACCGATTGGCAATCTTTCTTGCTGAGCACTGAAGTCTAAGAAGCAATCTAAGGGCAAGGCCATGTGGAAGCTGAAATAGAAATAATAACCAACAAAGCATGGCAATGGTTTCTGCGTGTTCAACCCACTCCTAATAGGCACCCACTTCCGAGCACTGTTTAACTTCAGCAGTAAAGCATAGGTATTTCAGAACTCGTACTCTTGTATTTGAGAGCAGGCAGTAGTGACGGAAGTAAATTAGGCGGTGTTTCTCAAAGCTTGAAGCTTTTTATCTAAAGCCTCGTCGGCGTTACTCCATTTTACTCTAGTCCCTATCGGTCAGACTTCTGGGCAGCTATGAAAGGGAGGTTCGGCATAAACATAAGCAATTTGCATCGCATCGAGCATAGACCAAAGTACGTCCAACTTAAATTGAAGGATACCCAATGCATGTTCCTGTTGTTCTCTAGTTTTAAAATAGTCTAGGGTGATATTTAACCCATGTTGAACGTCGCGTCGGGCTTCCGAGAGGCGTTTCCTGAAATATTGGTAGCCCTGAATATCAATCCAGTCATAGTGATCTGGCCAGGTATTCAATCTTTTTTGGTGAATTTCCGGGGCGAAGAGTTCGGTTAGTGATGAGCAGGCTGCTTCCTGCCAACTCGCCGTGCGAGCAAAATTTAAATAGGCATCACAGGCGAACCGGACGCCAGGTAACACGTGTTCATGAGAGATTATTTCTTGACGGTTCATGCCCACCGCTTCGCTCAACCGCAGCCACGCCTCTATGCCTCCGTCCTCGCCATCGGCACCGTCGTGATCTAGAATTCTTTGGACCCAATGCCTGCGCACATCGCGCTCGGTGCAGTTAGCCATGATAGCGGCATCTTTCATGGGGATTGTGGTCTGGTAATAGAAGCGATTAGCCACCCATCCCTGAATTTGCGCTTTGCTACTCTTGCCCGAATTCATGTTCAGTTGAAAGGGGTGGTGAATGTGATATAGCCGGCCCTTGTCTTTGAGTTTTTTCTCGAACTCTTCTCTACTCCAAGCTACAGTCATGTCGATCTCAATTTAGTTGTGTGCTGCTATTGGGAAGATCCGTTGCACTGGCCAATTCGGACTTTTCTTTCTGTATTTTTTTTGAGTTTCCGGGGTTTCGAAATATCAGCTGTCTGGTTTCATCTTCTCGGAAGGGTCTCTGCGCCTTCTCGGTGATTTTCAACACCTCGTCATGATGTGGCGAGAGGCTGCAAACTGGGTCGGCATTGGTCGCATCGCCAGTAAGCATAAGCGCCTGGCAGCGACATCCGCCCAGATCAATTTCTTTTTCCGGGCAGCTTTTACAGGGCTCTTTCATCCAGTGCGTGCCACGAAAGCGGTTGAAGAGATCTGAGTTTTCCCAGATTTCCTTTAGCTCATGATCGCGAACATTCGGGAATTCCAGGCCTGGGATTACTTTGGCAGCTTGACAGGGTAGTACCTCGCCGTCGGGGTTAACCGTCATAAAGGTTGTCCCCCAACCGTTGCTGCATTTTTTAGGTCTATCGTCGTAGTAATCAGGTGCGACAAAAAAAACATCCATGTCACCCTTATACTTTTCTCTAAATTCGTTGGTTACCCGCTCAGCTTCGATTAACTGGTCTTGGCTGGGCAGCAGGTGCTCTCTGTTGTGTAAGCCCCAGCCATAATATTGGCAGTTAGCTAATTCTACAAACTCTGCACCTACGGATTGCGCCATATTTAAGAATTCTTCGACTTGGTGCAGGTTCTGCCGGTGCAGCACAAAATTGAGACCCAGCGCGAGGTCTTGTTTAATGACCTCTTTGGTCATCGCTACTTTGTGGTCGAAACTATCGGTGCCGCCTAAAAGTTTATTTGACTCGCGGTTACTGCCTTGAAAGCTGATTTGTATGTGGCCAAGCCCGGCTTCTTTTAACGTGGTTATTTTTTCGGCAGTTAAGCCTATTGAGGACGTAATCAAATTAATGTAGAAACCCAATGACTTTGCCTCGACGACTAGTTCCTCGAGATCGTTTCGCACCAATGGTTCGCCGCCGGAGAAGCCTAATTGCACGGCGCCTAACTTGCGCGCCTGGCGCATGACACTGATCCATTCCTCGGTGCTTAACTCGTTTTTACGAGAAGCCGAAAGCTCGAGTGGGTTGGAGCAATAGGAGCACTGCACGGGGCATGCAAAGGTCAGTTCTGCTAGTAACCACATTGGGATATGGGAATTGGTTTTGTCCATTTCTTTATTCACCTGCCGGAACTATCCATAATTGATTTTGAGCATCGGTTAGAAACTCTCTAACATCATTTGCCAAGCCCTCCGCTCCGGGGAATTGGTTATTGAGTTCATCTATGAGTTTGAGAGTGGTGGTTGGTGCCACGCAGCGTTGCAAAATTTCAGCTGCGCTGCCACTTAATTTAATTAAACCCTCAGGATAAAGTAGTACATGGCACTGCTGCGCCTCTTCCCATTGGAATTGATATCTAGGATTCAGTTTGAATGTCGCAGTCTCAAGATTAAATTCACTCATAGGAAATAAATGCTTCTCGTTAGTTAAAGTCTATTCGGCCAGTCGGTCTATTGATCGGCGGCCTACAATTCTACGTCCATGCCATCAAACGAGACCTCAATTCCTTCACTTGCCAAAATTTTCCGTTGTTCGGAATCTTCATCGAGTATTGGGTTGGTATTGTTTATGTGAATTAAGATTTTTCTAGGTTTGTTCATGGGCTTCAACACATTGATCATGCCGTTTTTGCCGGATTGTGGTAAGTGGCCCATGTCCTCAGCTCTTTTATCGCCAACGCCTACGGCCTGCATCTCATCTTCTTGCCAAAATGTGCCGTCGACTAAAAGGCAATCGGCTTCGCTCATAAGTTGCCGTGTCTGATCGGTAAGATCTCCGAGGCCTGGCGAATAGAAAAGGTTTTTACCACTACTCTCATCGGTTACCTTGATGCCTATGTTGTCGCCTATGTGGGCGTTGTTTCGATGCGGCGAATAAGGTGGCGCTTTACCGGTAACTGGGATAGCAGTGAAGCTCAAGCCATTAATGCCGGCGATATTGAAACTACTGCCATTGAGTGGAATAGGGTGTCGATTAATTCCACCGTTCCAGTGTTTCAGCATGCTGAATAGAGGGAAACCGGTAGTTAGGTCTTCATAAACCATGTCGGTGCAATAAACTTCGTGAGGGCAACCTTCGCGAAGCATTAGCAAGCCAGTCGTATGATCGATCTGGCTATCGATATAGACGATCGCCTTTATCGCCGTATCCCGGATTGCGCGGGCGGGTTGTAATGCCGGAAAGG
>Ga0302131_1000033_pt1 | contig 75884 bp, 73 predicted proteins | sample CB9_20m_MG_FD_203105 | JGI IMG/M metagenome (GOLD analysis project Ga0302131, IMG submission 203105) | Marine microbial communities from Western Arctic Ocean, Canada - CB9_20m | ecosystem: Environmental > Aquatic > Marine > Oceanic | place: Canada: Western Arctic Ocean | collected 2017-09-19
AACTATGTATTCTGATCCTACCAAGACTATCACGGAGAAGTGGCCGAGTGGCTGAAGGCGCGCCCCTGCTAAGGGTGTATACGTTAATAGCGTATCGAGGGTTCGAATCCCTCTTTCTCCGCCATATTTATATTTCAAAAGCTCTATAGCCCTCGTTAGCTTTCGTTTCTTACGAGGCTGATGGGGAGCGTTAGATACAATTGAAGACATCTAGTAATCCTCACTATACTTTGATCTCAGATAGTCGTTACTATTTTTCTAGCTCAGGGCTCAGGGAAAGGAAAATATCGGCATATAATTTGTAGAAAATCTGCGCAGAGCGAATAATCTGGTTTCTATCTTCTGATCGATCGATTCTGTTCATAACCCCTATAAAAACATCGGCATTATCCTGGAGAAGAGAGCCGTGAGTATAAAGGTATGTTAAGGCGTCTTTAGGCACCAATGAAGTATTACCTATATTGTCAGCTGACCTGTGCGCGAGACTGAGTACAGCCCCTTCCAGAACATGGTGCATACCCAATATTCCTAGCGGGTTTATGCGGTTCACTGTGTCATAAGCATAACTGACCATTAGTTCTGTCGTCATGTGAGCTCTGCTGTGGCGCACCTGTTCTATGTCACCACCACATACAGCGATATCATTAAGTATTAGCTCTTCATTGCTTACCATTTGTTCAGTAAATTCGCCGATCACATCTGTTAACCATTCCGTTTCTTCAGTCAGTCGCGACTGAGTGGCCAATATAATGGGCAAAGTATGCTTTAAAATATGATACCACTGCGTTAAAAATGAAACGTATAGGGCTTTGGTAAGATTACCGTCATTCATAGATTTAATAATCGGCAAAGCTAAAAAGTCAGCATGCTGTCGTGACGTTTGCAGTTGTAGTATGTCAAAAAATCTAATGCCTATATCTCCTGTTAAAAATACGATGATACCCTTTCTGCAGTTGTTGGCTGCTTTTTTGGTGGGTGTCGATTAAATTACTGTAGAACGCTACTGCGGTGATGATTATCTTGTAATGCTCCTCATCAACCTTATAAGAACCGAGCGCTACAAATAAATGCCCACTTAAACATACCATAAGTAAGGTTACATAAACGAATAGCCTATCCAGCTAAATCAACGCTAGCTCTAGATGCGCAAGGCAGGGCTGCTCATGCTCTCCCAGTATAGTCGGGAAAGCTCCCCCGCAGCACTCTGCCAAGTAATCGCCGCGGGCAAGCGCAACTAGTCAATCTAATTGGTACTTTGAATCTATTTCTTGTAGCATCCAGTACTCATCGCTGTTGTAGTAATCAATCAGGCGTCTAAACTGTATTAAAAAATAAATGTAAGCTAACGTTAAGTCGAACGTTTTACTTAATATTGAGGTTGATATGTTAGATAGTTTAACTTTTGAGCAGGTTCGTCTTGTTGTCATTGTCTACTCGTCGGCTATTATTCCAATGTTTGCGATTCCGATTTTGCATCATCGAAAACTCATTCCCAGCTGGGTTCTTCCTTTTTACATCAAGGCATTTTTCTTATGTCTCATAGGCTGGGAGATTTGGTTTAACTATGGCTTGGTTGCAGGGGATAGTGTTAACGTCAGGCGTGCCGATATTTTGAACCAGATAATACCGGTGCATATTAACGGCCTACTGAACTCTTTGGCAGATGCAGGATCAATTTGTTGTGGTACTTTGTTGGTCGTTTGGCTGGTAATGGGGCGCGACGACTCTATCTATCGCCAATGGAACTGGAGGGTTTTTAGTCTGCTATTAGTGATATTTTTGGGGCAAAATATCGTGGTTGAAATGTTTCTCTACCACGACCAACTAGCAGATGGAAAGGTGCTCTCTTGGGCGCCGCTATCACCAGCAGGACAGTGGTTTAACCCTACCTTATGGGAATTCCAAGGTCGAAGTATTATGTTAGCCAGTCAACTGCCATGGTTAATAGCGACGCCTTTGATTTATTGGGGATTGATTAGGTCTTTTAACACTCCGCAACGAGCAGTCTAAGTCAGTGGTCATTGATTGTTACTCTTCAAGTAGGTAACCCTGTTGCTAGGGTTACCCATCCTGGCAGTGCCAACTTACATGCCATCCGGAATAATCATGTCTGATTCAATGCATTCATCGAGTAACTGTAAAAGCGCAGCACGTGATTTATTTTTGGTGCCATTAAACGCTGTCATATTGAGCTGACCAAACCCTTTTACAACCATTGAGGTGGCTTCTTCTAATTGCTCAACGGGAACCGCTTGGTCATAAAAACCGGCCTTAACGGCATCCGTAGGGGACCAAATCTCTGCATTGATAACGCAGCGATGGAAGTAGTTTAGCGGTATACGGTATCGCGCCAGCTCGATACCAAAATGATGCATGGTCATGCCAATCATCGTCTCATTAAGGCCTGTTTTAAACCCACCAGCTGCACCTATTCTGTAGTCGCAGGCAAGCATAAGAAATGCACCCATTGCTATGCAATGGCCGGTGGAAACTCCAATAACAGGTGTTGGGAAAGACATTATTCGGCGAGCCATTTTGGAACCGCGAGATGTCAGAAATACTGCCTGCTCGGGGCCTTTAGCGAGTTCTTTAAGATCAAACCCGCCGGAGAAAAGACCATCACGACCTTTTAGAACGACAATTGCCTTGGCTTCTTCAGCTTTATCGAAAGCGACACCCAGTTGATCCCACATGTCATGAGAGAGAGCGTTTGCTTTCCCATCATCCATACTGATAGTGGCAACACCATCTTGGTAGTTATAGGTTACATTATTGCTCATGGAAACTCCGTGTTTGTGGGACTTTGAGTGTTGTATTTGTTACGCGGATGAAGACTAAATCAAGAGGGTGTCAGCTGTCAAACCGAAGGATTAATATCGTTGTTATATGTCGACAGCCGGATTCTGTGGTGATTGCTGAGCGCTTGCAGAGGATCTTAATGCTTGCGATACTCTTTGAAACTCAGACTAGATGGAATTTAAAATGCTAAATATTAAACAAATTGCCACTTATACCATGATCGTTATTTGGATTGCCTTCGCAGTTAACCTGCTGAGCCCGATAGGTGGAAATTTAGGGCTGGGTATACATTGGGTAGGGGTAGTGATGCTGGTCTTGCATGTGCTTGAGTTAGTGGTAGTTTACTCAAAGCTAAAAGCCATAAATCATGGAACAGCTAAAGATGTCATTAACGTATTGGTATTTGGCGTTCTTTACTGGAAGCCACTGCTTAGTAAATAAATCTGATGAGTGATAAACATGCAAGACTATTTGTTAGAGCCTTGCATGTTCAATGTGCTGCGTTGTTAGAGTAGTTGCATTGCCATAGACACAAGGCAGCCAATGGATCCCAGCCAGATGGCGGTGCGTAGGTAGATGATCCCGGCGCCATAGCTAGCTACATAGGCGACTCTTAGTACTAACCATGCGGTTGCGGTGGTTGTTAAGTCAACACCCATGTGGAGAGAGAGTAAGCAGAGGGCCAAGAAGGCAGGTAGGCTCTCTTGGTAGTTTGCCGCCGCTCTGGCGATTCTGCCATACGTGGGTGAGGTTTCAGCATTGCCATCCCTATTGGATAGAAGATAGTTTAGATTCTTTAGGTTTAGACTGGCGGGTAAAATCCAAAACTGAACAATCGCCAGGGCAAGTGCATAAATTATAAGAGTGGTCATTGGGTCTATTCCTTCTTAGTTATGATGGCCATTCCTGACGTTAACAGACCACGCTTCCTGAGACAACTAAGAGCTTTCACTGTTTAATAATCGCATTAATTAGAGTCTCTGATAAATTCGTAGAGTTTATAGTTTCTGTCTGGTTATCTGGCCTTTAATAGATGGTGTTTGTGGGCTCTTTTATACGCTCCAAATTAGTATTGTCTAGGTTCGTCTAACGCCCTCTGATTCCTTGCTTATAGGGGTATTGGTCGGTAGAGTGAACCACAGTTACTATGGTCAGATGTTGAGTCTCTGTGCCACAAAAATATACATGTAAACATTATGAGTAGTGTAAATAACTGGAGAGTAGTATGAAGACACGCGCAGCAGTTGCTTTTGCAGCAGGGAAACCTTTAGAAATTGTGGAGGTCGATCTTGAGGGGCCAAGAGCAGGTGAAGTCTTGGTGGAAATGAAAGCGACAGGTATATGTCATACAGACGCGTTCACACTTTCAGGGGATGATCCGGAGGGTGCATTCCCTGCGATTTTGGGGCATGAAGGCGCAGGTGTGGTAGTTGAGGTTGGTCCTGGCGTAAAAAGCTTAAAACCCGGTGATCATGTGATTCCTCTGTATACCGCTGAGTGCCGGGAATGCGAGTATTGCCTCAACCCCAAGACTAATCTATGTCAAGCAGTCAGAGCTACTCAGGGGCGCGGTGTTATGCCTGATGGTAGTAGTCGCTTCTCTTTTGAGGGCAAGCCAATACTCCATTATATGGGCTGTTCTACATTTTCTAATTATTCGGTTCTTCCAGAGATTTCGCTGGCAAAAGTCAGAAGCGATGCTCCTTTTGATAAAATCTGCTATATCGGCTGTGGGGTTACTACGGGGATCGGAGCGGTTGCTTTCACCATGAAGGTTGAGGCCGGCTCAACCGTCGCAGTATTTGGGTTAGGAGGTATTGGCCTCAACGTAATTCAGGGAGCCAAAATGGTTGGCGCTACTCGGATTATCGGCATTGATTTGAATCCATCACGGATTCCCTTAGCCACCCAGTTCGGAATGACCGATTTCATCAACCCCAGTGAGGTAGAGAACTTGGTTGATCATATTATTGATATGACAGGCGGTGGCGTTGACTATAGTTTCGAATGTATTGGCAATGTTGATGTAATGCGCCAGGCCTTGGAATGCTGCCACAAGGGGTGGGGTGAGAGCTGTATTGTTGGTGTTGCCGGCGCTGGCAAAGAGATTGCGACACGACCTTTTCAGTTAGTGACCGGTCGCTCTTGGCGCGGAACTGCCTTTGGTGGCGCTCGCGGACGAACCGATGTTCCAAAAATTGTTGATTGGTATATGGACGGAAAAATTAATATTGATGATCTCATTACGCACAAAATGCCACTTGAAGATATCAATAAAGCATTTGACTTAATGCATGCCGGCAAGAGTATTCGATCGGTAGTGGAGTTTTAATTGATGACTGACGGCGCTTTAGAGAAGATTGGTTTCAATTTGAGTTTCGGTGGTCAGCAGTTAAGGTTTAGGCATCGCTCAGAGGTGCTGAATTGTGATATGACCTTTTCAATATATTTACCGCCGCAATCAGAGCAAGTGCCGGTGCCTGTCCTGTATTGGTTGTCTGGGCTGACCTGCACCGATGAAAACTTTGTGGCTAAGGCGGGTGCGCAGCAGTACGCGGCAGAGCAGGGTATCGCCATTGTTTGCCCTGATACCAGTCCTCGCGGTGATGGAGTCCCTGACGATCCTGATGGCGCCTATGATTTTGGATTGGGTGCTGGGTTTTATGTCAATGCAACCGAACAGCCCTGGTCTGACCACTATCAGATGTATGATTATGTTTTGGATGAATTACCGGGACTAATCAATTCTAAATTCCCAGTAAACAGCGAGAAGATGTCAATTTCTGGACATTCTATGGGAGGACATGGCGCTTTAACCATAGCCCTCAATAACTCAGGGCGCTATAGCTCTGTTTCGGCGTTCTCACCAATTTGTTCACCTATCAATTGCCCTTGGGGTCAGAAAGCCTTGTCTGCATATATTGGTGGCAACGCTCAAGACAATCGTGGTCAGTGGGCGAAGCATGATACGGTAGAGCTTGTAAAAGCGGCTGATATGACGCTAAAGCAGTCGATCCCCATATTAATTGATCAGGGGGATGCTGATAATTTTTTAGCCGAACAACTCAATACACAGCTGTTAGTAGATACCGCTGAGCGGGTTAATTTTCCAATGCAGATTCGTTTTCAGGCAGGCTACGATCACAGTTACTTTTTTATTGCTACATTAATAGGGGAGCACATTAAATTCCATGCTCAACATTTGCGTTAAAGTAGCGGTCCTTATTAGGTAAATAAGAGTCGCTTAGGTCAGATAAATCAGGCAGACAATAATGATAAACTGCGCGCGATTAGTAAGCTGTGTGCCAGAAATGTGGCAGTCTTTAAACGCCACCGATTAGAGTGGTGAAATAATTGAGAGATTATTTAAATCTCATGTCAGGTAGGAGCGTATATGTTGGAAAAAGACAGTAATGTTGACCAACTGATTGATCAGTTTAAAACCCTGCCAGGGGGGCTTTTGCCGCTACTGCATGCAGTTAAGCAGCTTCTTAAGTGTGTCCCAGATTCCGTTGTAGATCCCATCGCCAAAGGATTCAACTTATCCCGCGCCGAGGTGCACGGAGTAATTAGCTTCTACCATGATTTTAATACCCATCCAGGTGGACATCATACAGTGCAGATATGCCGTGCTGAAGCATGTCAGTCTATGGGCTCTCGCGACATTGAATCGCATGCAAAGCAAAGTTTAGGTATTGACTATGGTGAGACTACTGCGGATGGTCTCATTACATTAGAGCCCGTTTATTGTTTAGGTAATTGCGCTTGCTCGCCATCGGTTCGTATTGATGATGATATTCATGCGCGTGTTGACCAGTCCCGTTTTGATCAATTGATGACCGAGTTAACCACGGTTAATGCTAACACTTCTGGGGTCAGCTCATGAGTCTGCAGATATTCATCCCGCAAGATACGACAGCACTGGCGCTTGGTGCGGAAAAAGTGTCATCTGCGATGGCGCATGCTTTAGAGCGTCGAGGGCTTAATACCAACATTACACGCAACGGCTCTCGAGGTATGTTCTGGCTTGAGCCTTTAGTTGAAGTGCAAATAGGCAGTGCTCGCCAAGCATTTGGGCCAGTCAATACATCAGATGTTGAGTCTATTTTGGATGCTGTGCAGTCTAATCTTGATGGAACAGCGAAGATAGATCATCCGCTACACCTTGGTGAGGTTGACCAGATTGACTATCTCGCCACGCAGCAAAGGTTGACCTTTAAACGCTCAGGCGTCGCTGATCCTACATGTATAACAAGCTATCAACGGCTAGAGGGCTTTGTGGGTTTAACTAAGGCTCTTTCCATGACTGGGCAAGCTATCGTTGATGAGCTCAAAAATTCGGGCCTACGTGGTCGCGGAGGCGCTGCCTTCCCAGCGGGTATCAAGTGGCAGACCGTACTGGATACAGCGGGCGAACAAAAATACATCGTCTGTAATGCAGATGAAGGTGATTCAGGCACCTTTGCAGACCGGTTGTTAATGGAGTCAGATCCCTACCAGTTGATTGAAGGTATGACAATTGCGGGTTTAGCCGTTGGTGCAAATCAAGGTTATATTTATTTGCGCTCTGAATACCCCGTTGCCCATAAAATTTTAAATATAGCGATTGAGCGAGCCACTGACGCAGGCTTTTTGGGGGCTAATGTCTGTAATTCAGGCAGAGACTTCTTTTTGGAAGTGCGACTAGGTGCTGGCGCATATATCTGTGGTGAAGAGACTTCACTGCTGGAAAGTTTGGAAGGTAAGCGTGGTATGGTTAGGACGAAACCGCCATTGCCAGCGATCGAAGGACTTTTTGGTAAGCCTACTGTGGTGAATAACGTATTAACCTTGGGGGCGGTGGCAAGTATTCTTGAGCAGGGCTCTGATACCTATAAAAACTTTGGTATGGGCCGCTCCAGAGGGACCTTAGCGGTTCAATTGGCCGGAAATGTAAAGCGAGGTGGGCTTATTGAACTCGCATTTGGAGTTACTTTGCGTCAAGTCGTTGAGGATTTTGGTTGTGGGACCTTTAGTGGTCGACCGATTCGAGCGATCCAGATGGGTGGTCCATTAGGGGCATTTTTACCTGAGTCCCAGTGGGATACTCCTCTCGATTACGAAGCCTTTGCGGCGATTAAAGCGATGATAGGCCATGGCGGAATAGTGGTATTTGACGATACCGTGGATATGGCTGCCCAGGCACGTTTTGCGATGGAATTTTGTGTCATTGAATCTTGCGGAAAGTGTACGCCGTGCCGAATTGGCTCTACGCGAGGCGTCGAGGTAATCGACCGCATTGTGGCTAATGAGGACCGTGATAATAATTTGATCTTGCTGCATGATCTTTGTGACACCATGGAGCTTGGATCTTTGTGTGCAATGGGCGGGATGACACCGTTTCCTGTCCGAAGTGCATTGACTTACTTTAAAGAAGACTTCGGTATTAGCAGCAGTAGGGATCATTAATATGTTGGAATTTTACGAACCTCAAGCAGATTTTGGCACTCCTCAGAGTGATAGCGAAACTATGGTTACCCTGTCTATTGACGGTGTTCAGGTCACAGTACCTGAGGGGTCATCTGTTATGCGGGCGGCATCCGAAAGTGGCATTAAAATTCCTAGGCTATGTGCCACAGATTCATTAAAATCCTTTGGTTCTTGCCGGATTTGTTTGGTTGAAATTGAGGGTCGACGTGGGTTTCCAGCCTCCTGCACAACGACAGTTGAAGCGGGGATGCAGGTTAATACCCAATCGGATGAAATTGGTAAGCTGCGTCGCAATGTGATGGAACTATACATATCAGATCACCCCTTGGATTGTCTGACTTGCCCTACTAATGGCGATTGTGAATTGCAAGACACCGCGGGTGAAGTAGGCTTAAGAGCAGTGCGTTATGGCTTCGAGGGCGACAATCATTTAGTCGCTGAAAAGGACGAGTCTAATCCTTATTTCACCTTTGATCCGTCCAAATGTATTGTTTGTTCACGTTGTGTTCGAGCCTGTGAGGAGACCCAGGGGACTTTCGCCCTTACCATTGATGGCAGGGGCTTCGAGTCCAAGGTTAGTGTTGGGCCGGCTGATAACTTCATGGATTCTGACTGCGTGTCCTGTGGTGCCTGTGTTGATGCGTGCCCGACTGCAACGCTCACAGAGAAAAGCATTATTGATGCGGGTAAGCCTGAACATTCGGTGGTTACAACCTGTGCTTACTGCGGGGTTGGCTGTTCGTTTAAGGCTGAGATGAAAGGCAATGAAGTAGTGCGCATGACGCCCTATAAAGACGGTAAAGCCAACGAAGGCCATGCTTGTGTCAAAGGTCGATTTGCATTCGGTTATACCACGCACAAAGACCGCATCACCAAACCAATGATTCGTGAGAGCATTGAAGATCCCTGGAAAGAGGTGTCTTGGGATGAAGCGGTTACCTATACGGCCAAGCGTTTTAAAGATATTCAGGCGCGTCATGGCCGAACTAGTATCGGTGCTATTTCGTCGTCTCGTTGTACCAATGAAGAAGTTTATCTTGTACAGAAAATGGTGCGTACTGGCTTCGGCAATAACAACATTGATACCTGCGCACGCGTATGCCATTCACCTACTGGTTTTGGTTTAAAAACGACGCTCGGTGAGTCCGCTGGAACTCAGACCTTCGCGTCTGTTGCTAAAGCTGATGTCATTATTGTTATGGGGGCTAACCCAACGGAAGCGCATCCTGTGTTTGGATCGCGCCTGAAGCGTCGATTACGTGAGGGGGCAAAGTTAATTGTCATCGACCCTCGCCAAATAGAATTGGTCAATGCGCCACATATCAGCGCGGACTATCATCTACCTGTGCGTCCCGGTACCAACGTAACCGTGTTAAATGCGTTATCGCATGTGATTATCACTGAGGGCCTTCAAGCCAAGGATTACATCGCTGAGCGATGCGAAACTGACGACTTTGATATTTGGACCAAATTCATTAGCGAAGAGCGTCACTCCCCAGAAAACACAGAACAGTACAGTGGTGTTCCAGCACATGATTTACGTGCTGCGGCAAGGCTTTATGCACAGGGTGGCAACGGCGCCATCTTTTATGGTCTGGGCGTTACCGAGCATAGTCAGGGCTCTACTGCAGTGATGGCAATAGCTAATCTTGCTATGCTAACAGGAAATATTGGCCGAGAAGGTGTGGGGGTTAATCCACTGCGTGGCCAAAACAACGTTCAAGGCGCCTGTGATATGGGGTCATTCCCCCATGAATTGCCTGGCTATCGGCATATTTCAAGTAAAGTCACGAGGGCTCTTTTTGAGGGTGAATGGGGTGTGACTCTCGATCCAGAGCCAGGTCTGCGTATTCCCAATATGTTCGATGCTGCGATTGACGGTGATTTCAAGGGGCTTTACTGCCAGGGTGAGGATATTGCTCAGTCTGATCCTAATACACAGCATGTAGAAGCAGCTCTTACTGCTCTGGAGTGTTTGGTTGTGCAAGATATCTTCCTGAATGAGACTGCCAAGTTTGCTCATGTATTCCTACCTGGGGCGTCATTTTTAGAGAAAGACGGTACCTTCACTAATGCTGAACGGCGAATTTCTCGGGTTCGCAGAGCTATGCCACCACTCAGTGGAAAGGCAGACTGGGAAGGAACGATGGCCTTGGCTAACGCGCTTGGCTGTAACTTCAAATATGATCATCCGTCGGAAATTATGGATGAAATTGCTCGTCTAACGCCAACCTTTACCGGTGTTTCCTATAAAAAGCTGGATGAACTCGGCAGTATTCAGTGGCCCTGTAATGATCATACGCCTGCGGGAACGCCGGTGATGCACGTCGATGAATTTGTTCGCGGCAAGGGTTTCTTTGCCATCACTGAATATATTGCCACCGAAGAGAGAGCTAATCGAAAATTCCCGTTGTTATTAACGACCGGTCGGATTCTCTCTCAATATAATGTGGGTGCTCAAACCAGGCGGACTAAGAACAGCGAATGGCATGAAGAGGATACATTGGAGATTCACCCTCATGATGCGGAAGAAAGGGGTATTAATCATGGCGATTGGGTAGGCATTCAGAGTCGCGTCGGAGAGACTGTCCTTCACGCGGATGTTACCAGCCGAGTGAAGCCCGGCGTTATTTACACTACTTTCCATCACCCGGTATCCGGTGCCAATGTTATCACTACGGACAATAGCGACTGGGCGACTAATTGCCCGGAATTTAAAGTCACTGCAGTACAAGTAAGTAAGGTAACGGCACCTTCCCGCTGGCAAGCAAGGCAGAAAACTTTCAACACGCAGCAGCAGCAACTGTTAGCCAAAGCCCGCCATTGATGTCTAGGCATATTGATCCGGTGAGTCATGTTTTGCGGCATGTTTGGCAGGGTGGCGAGTTAGTTGAGGCCAATGATCAAGTTGCTACCGAAACACCAGTAGCGCTAGTCTATAACGGTATCTCCCATGTGGTGATGATGTCAACGCCCAGTGATCTTGAAGATTTCGTTACAGGGTTTAGTTTAAGTGAAGATATCATTGCCAGTACCAAACAAATTCTTGATGTTGAAGAAATAGTTACAGATAAAGGCATCGAGTTGCACATGACCATAGTGGCCGAGGCGTTTTCTGGCTTAAAAGAAAGACGAAGAAACTTAGTTGGCAGGACTGGCTGTGGTCTTTGTGGTGCCGAGTCTTTAGATCAAGCAATACCCAATCCGAAATCGGTCATCAATGATTTGCAGTTTAGTCATATAGCGTTGCAGGCTGCCATCGTAGGTCTAGCTAATTGGCAAGAATTACAGAAGCAAACGGGCGCAGTACATGCGGCCGCTTGGTGCGATAGAGAAGGTAATATTTTAGTAGTTAGAGAGGATGTGGGCCGCCACAATGCTCTGGATAAACTGATTGGTGCAATAGCTCGCGGTATTTTTACTGCTGATGGTTTTGTACTGGTTACGAGCAGAGCTAGCTATGAAATGGTATCTAAGACCGCCAGCGCTAACATTGCTTTGTTGGCTGCGGTTTCAGCGCCAACATCCTTGGCAATTGATTTGGCCAAGGAGTGCGGCCTTACTTTAGTTGGTTTTTCAAGGCCAGACAGACATGTAATTTATGCCAATGGACAACGAATAGAGAGCGACTGACATGAATGCAAAAAAAATAGATCGACTAGTGAAAATGATTAATCAAATTTCACTAAACATGCGTTCAAACGGTAGCGAGGATTTGGTCGTTTCGCAGGTCTCCGAGCATTTAGAAAAGTTTTGGTCGCCAGCGATGAAAGATCTGATTAGTGAACAGGAAGATAATAATGTTGGCTTAACGCCTATTTCACAAAAGGCTGTGATTCGGCTGGCGGCCATGCAGCGAGCGAAATAATCACTCAACCGTACCGGCCCTATGGCCTCTGTTTTCGACTTTATCGTTAGATGAGCGCCTCATATATAAGTCTAAATCAAGCGCTTCAATAGCGATGCTGGCTGTCCAAAATCGACGGCTTTACCTCAATAGACGCCTCAAAGTCTCTAGCAATATTGTCGATTTTTGTAGCAAGCGCTGCATTTTTAGTAGAAATATTAGTACTTTCACCTATGTCATTAATTAGATCAATAAGTAACGGAGATTCGTGTACTTGTCGCTCTGGTGGCGCGCCATAAGCGCCCTGAGTGACATACTGAATTTTGTGATCCCTTAATCGAAATGCACGAAGTTCAGACCCTTTGTAAAAAGGCACGAAATTCCTTGGACTTGGCTTTCGTTGTTTTAGAGAGTCACTTAAGTCAAAGCTATCTGGGGACGGGTAGGACTCTGTAAATCCGGCCAGTGTGATAAATGTTGATAATAGATCAGTCTGCATGCCAAGATCATTGTTGAGTCCGGGCATAATTCCGGGCCCACTAAAAAACGTCATTACTCGCATGCCACCCTCGAAGGTTGTTCCTTTGCCATCTTTAAGAGGCTTTGCTGAGCCAGCATGGGCTCCATAAGCAAGCCAAGGTCCGTTATCGCTGGTGAAAACAACATAGGTATTATCGTTAATAGAAAGTCGCTCTATGGCGGCAAGAATTTGACTAACGCTCCAATCAATTTCTTCGATCACATCGCCATATATTCCCTTCTTACTTTTGCCTGTAAATCTCGAAGAGGTAAAAAGTGGTACATGAGGCATGCTGTGAGAGAGGAAGAGGAAAAAAGGTTTATTTGCTTCGATAGATTCGTCCATAAAGCGGACTGACTCATTTGTGTATCTTTGAGTGATCAAGGTTTGATTTGCCGGCCTCTCTAACTCTATATCGTGAAAGGTTCCATCTGACTGTCTTTGGCTAGCGATCAGAGGAACTTGCCAATCATTAATGTTAGGGTTGTATATTTGCCGCCGTATTTGTGGAACTACTTTACTCCATTTAGCTGGGATATCCTGGGACGGAGAAAAGATGTTGTTTAAAGTTATTCCGTCAACTTCCCAATCCATATCATTTGAATAAGGGATGCCTAACCATTCATCAAAGCCATGTCTGGTAGGGTAGTAGTTTTCAGTATCCCCCAGGTGCCATTTACCAAACATTCCCGTAGCGTAGCTATGGTCTTGAAATATTTCGGCGATAGTTTTTTCACTATGTGGAATACCTTTTTTACTGCCGGGAAAGAACACCCCGCGATTGTTCCCGTACAGCCCTGTTCTGACGGGTAGTTTCCCGGTTAGCAGTGCTCCTCTGCTAGGGGTACAAACCGATGCGGCAGAATAAAAGTTAGTCCATGCCTGACCGTTTTTAGCGAGAGAATCCAGTGCTGGCGTGTCAATTAGCGGATCACCGAATGGGCCGGCATCTGAGTAGCCCATATCATCCGTGTAGATAATAATAAAGTTTGGTTGCCTTTCCGTAATAGCCGGCGGGTTTCCTATAGCAGGGAGGCAGGCGCACAGGAGTGCGAAAAACATAGTGGCCTTGAGGTACATATTTAAATCGCCTTATTCGATAAAACTAACTGGCTTTAATTGGGCAAAATCTTATCATCGCGCCCCTATGAGTGCTAGGTGAAAACACTGTTAAACGCTTAATGCGTATGCCAACCAGCGTTTTTTTGCCATAATGTTAATCATGGAAAATCTAAGGCCCACTTTTTTGATTTAAGAGTAATGGTAATGGCAAAACTAACACACCTCAATGATCTCGGCGAGGCTCACATGGTCGACATATCTTCCAAGGTTGATACTAGTCGAAGTGCTACCGCAGAGGCACAAATTGAACTTACTGAACTGATTGCCGCCGCAATAAAGGACGATAATTTACCGAAGGGGGACTTGTTTGCAACTGCCCGTATTGCAGGCATTCAGGCCGCCAAAAAGTGTAGTGACCTAATACCACTATGCCATCCATTGCCACTGAGTAAAATTGCTATAGATATTCAATTAAACGGCACTGTTTTGGTCATCAAAGCGTTGTGCAAAACCACCGGCAAGACGGGTGTCGAGATGGAGGCATTAACCGCCGCATCAGTTGCAGCATTAACCGTTTATGATATGTGTAAAGGTATTGATAAAGGGATGATTATTCGACACACCCGATTATTAGAAAAGTCTGGCGGTAAATCAGGGCATTGGCAAGCCGAGCAGACCAGAGAAACTCCCAATGATTAACTTACTTTTTTTTGGACGATTAGGCGATTGTGCTTTGGATGTAGATAAATCTATCTTCTATCAAGATGATTTAGCGACCCCCTTGGATGTTCGTGACTGGTTAGCCAAAGCTCATGGTGATTTAGGGAAGGCACTTTCTGAACCGCAAGTGTTGGTTTCAGTCAATAAGAGAGTCGTTAAGTGGGATCATCCGTTAGCGGATAATGATGAATTGGCTTTTTTACCCCCAGTGACAGGCGGCTGAGGGCCTCATGAGCATCTATGTCAGCGTTCAAACTAAAGACTTTACTGTCGCCAACGAATACCAGCGACTGCGTCAGATAACACATTCTGCAGGTGCGGTGGTCACCTTTTCAGGATTGGTGCGTGATTTTGAAGTAGGTTCTGACGAGCAAGGCCAGAAGGACTCCCTTAAGTCTTTAACACTACAGCACTACCCTGAAATGACCGAGAGGCTACTTGAGGAGATTATTGAAGAATCTCAAAAGCGTTGGTCTGTTCTTGGCGTAACGGTAATACATCGAGTGGGCCGTTTACTGCCGAATGACCAAATTGTTTTTGTTGGCGTGGCTAGCACTCACCGTGACGATGCCTTTCAAGCTGCACAGTTTTTGATGGACTATTTAAAAACCAGAGCAACATTTTGGAAGAAAGCGGATGTGGATGGGACGGAGCAGTGGCTTGAAGCCAAGGGTTCTGATACTGCCGCAGCCTCTAGGTGGGAAGGAAGTAAACATGACTAATGTGAACGCAATGATTCTTGCTGGCGGTAGGTCTAGTCGAATGGGAGGAGCCAACAAGGCATTGATTCCATTAGGCGGTCAGGTTCTCCTTGAGCGTGTCATTAAAAGGCTGCAACCGCAGGTAGATCGTATAGCGATTAGTGGAGATTCACAAATCCTAAGCGACCTCGATTATCAGATTGTCGAGGACCGAGTTACTAAGTTCTCTGGTCCGTTGGCCGGTCTGTACAGTGCCTTGATAGATCCGTACCTCAATACAGCTGAGTATCTCCTGTTGGCGCCTTGTGATGGGCCGTTTGTTCCTGAAAATTTGGTGAGTGAGCTCTATCGATTAGTAACCAACTGCAATGCTGACGTTGCCTGTGTTCGTTATGAAAGTGTAGCCCAAGCGACGTTTTCACTTTGGCACAAACGGACAGTAGAGGCGGTCAAAAATGCGCTACTAAGCGACCATAATGGGGGTTTTAAACCGCTACTTAGTAATCTCAATACTGTTTATTTGGATTGGCCAGACAGTCCGGTCAATCCATTTTTTAATATTAATACACCAGAAGATCTTAGTGTCGCCGAGAAAATATTGTGTCTCTAAATGATGATGACTTCATGCGCTATAGCCGTCATCTTCTTATGGATGATATTGGTGAGGTTGGCCAGGAAAAGTTGACTCAAGCTAAGGTGTTAATTGTTGGTTTGGGTGGTTTAGGTTGCCCTGTTGCCCTCTATCTTGCGGCCGCGGGAGTAGGTCAGATTGATCTTTGTGATCCTGATCGAGTGGATAAGACTAACTTGCAGAGACAGGTTCTGTATCGTACCGAAGATTGTGGTGAATTAAAGGTCGCTTGCGCCAAAGACCGACTACATGCGCTTAATTCAGGGATTACTATCAATGTTTTAGCCCGAGAAGTAGACGTGGACATTCTTAGTGGGCCTAGCCTCACTGAGGCCTATACTGCGATTGTAGACTGTACGGATAACTTGGCTGCTCGCCAGTTAATCAACAAGACATGTTACGAACAAAGGATTCCGCTGATCAGTGCTGCGGCAGTAGGCTGGGAAGGTCAGCTAGTAGCCTTTGATTTTCGGCGTTATAGGCAGCTGTGTTTTAGCTGTATTATTGATTATAAATCGACAGAGCCTATGATGAATTGCTCTAATTTTGGCGTAGTTGGCCCGGTACTTGGTGTTATGGGTAGCCTACAATCGATCACTGTTATGAGAATGTTACTAGGCTTTTTTGAACAACACGGTGAACTGCAACGCTATGATGGTAAGCGCGGCCAATGGTTGACGATGCAATGTGCCAGTGATACTAGTTGCTCGATCTGCGGGCCAACAGACAGATAGGAGAAAATGATGAGCGTAAAGACTTCGCAGCGACGATTTGTAAATGTGGCAGTATTGACTATATCCGATACTCGCTCCTTTGAAACGGATACCTCTGGTTCCTGGCTACAGCAGGCGATTGAAGCCGATGGTCACCATTTATTGGATCGTAAAATTGTTATTGATGACATTTATCAGATGCGAGCCATAGTCTCTAACTGGATTGCAGATCCGGATGTTGAAGTGATTATAACAACAGGGGGTACCGGTTTTACCGGTCGGGACAGCACGCCTGAGGCGCTGGGGCCTATATTTGATAAGCACATAGAAGGTTTTGGAGAGCTATTCAGGCAATTATCCTATGATGAAATTGGTACCTCAACCATACAATCTAGATGTTTGGCTGGCTTGGCCAATAATACTGCCTTATTTTGTCTTCCGGGCTCCACTGGTGCCTGTAAAACAGGCTGGAATGGTATTTTGCGTGAGCAACTGGATAGTACCTTCGAGCCCTGCAATTTTGTGCAGCACGTTGGTAAGCAGAGCAAATAATGTTAACTGTTGAAGAGGCAGTTAGGCGTCTTAGAGATGACTCAAAAGTGGTTTCCGACACCGCGTCAGTCCCAGTAAAAGAAGCGCTTGGACTTGTTTTGGCTAATGATATTGTTGCTAGTATCGACGTGCCTCCAGCGGATAACAGCGCAATGGACGGATATGCTTTTTGTGTTGATGAAGCCTTGGGCAATCAGTTCCAATTGCCAGTAAGCCAGAGAATTCCTGCTGGGGTTGCTCCTGGAACACTCAAACAGCGCACAGCAGCCCGAATTTTTACTGGTGCTGAGATTCCCGCCGGTGCAGATACTGTCGCGTTGCAAGAGCAGTGTGCCGAACACGGTGGCAATGTTAGCTTGGATCCAACATCGCTCTGTGGGCAACATATTCGGCGACGAGGTCAAGATATTGCTATTGGATCAAAAATTCTTGGCGCCGGAACTACTCTTCGAGCTCCTGAACTAGGGTTGCTCTCATCTCAGGGTATTAGCCATGTTGAGGTCTACAAGCCATTAAAAGTCGCTATTTTTTCAACCGGAGACGAACTCGTCGAACCCGGTAATAGTCTGGAACCCGGTCAAATATACAATTCTAATCGTGCAATGTTGATTGGGCTGGTTGAATCGATAGGCATGCAGCCGATTGATTTGGGCACTGTCGCAGATACTCCTGGTGCAACGCGTAAAGCGCTAGTCAATGGCACTCAAAAGGCCGATATAGTAATCAGTGCAGGCGGCGTATCAGTGGGTGAGGAAGATCACGTTAGACAGGTAGTCACTGAACTTGGAAGCGTAGATTTTTGGCGAGTAGCCATTAAGCCTGGAAAGCCGCTGGCCTTTGGTCATATAAACGGCACTGCGTTTATCGGGTTACCCGGGAATCCCGCCTCAGTATTTGTTACTTTTTTGGTATTGGCCAAGCCGTTTTTATTGGCCACTCAGGGGTGTGTCGACACTATGCCGTTAATGCTACAGGCAAAAGCATTGTTTAGTAGGGACGGAGAGTCTAGAGAGGTTTATCTCCGCGGCCTTATGACTAATACCGCCGAAGGCCCCAGTGTTGAAATTTATCCCAACCAGAGTAGTGGGGTACTGTCCTCTGTCTGTTGGGGGAATGTCTTGGTAAGGCAAAAAAGAGGCGTGGATATTCACATTGCTGACCTTATTGATGTGTTAATCTATTAATACTGTAATTAAATGATAACAAGAGTGGCATGTGGACAGTCATAACCATTTTTTAGCAAACGAATCTTCGTTGATTGACCCTTTCGGTCGGACGATTGATTACTTGCGTCTGTCAGTTACTGACCGCTGTAATCTCCGCTGCACCTATTGTATGGCCGAAGATATGACCTTCCTGCCACGAGCACAGATATTGTCACTCGAGGAACTGCGAGATGTTGCCACGGCCTTTGTCGATTTAGGGGTTAAGAAAATTCGTCTTACCGGCGGTGAACCATTGATTCGCCGCGATATTGTAAAGTTAGTGTCTGCCATTGCATCTCTACCGGGTTTAGAGGAAGTCACTATGACGACCAACGGTATGCTGTTATCAAAAATGTCACAGTCACTTAAAGATGCGGGCCTTGGGCGTATTAATATCAGTGTCGACAGTCTCAAGGCGGATCGTTTCAAAGAACTCACCCGTCTTGGTGACCTAGACCTATGGCACAAAGGCATCAAGGCGGCGAAACAGTCAGGTTTTAATAAGATAAAGCTTAACACCGTTATTTTAGCGGGCTTTAACGATGATGAAGTGCTCGATCTGGCGCATTATGCGGTGGATAATGAAATGGATATTTCCTTCATTGAAGAAATGCCCCTGGGTGCAATATCCTCTCATGAACGGTCTGAAACTCTGGTAACAAGTGACCAGGTTCGAGAACAACTAGAGCGTGATTTTTCTTTCGTGGACAGTGTTGAAACCACTGGAGGTCCTTCGCGGTACCTGCAGGTGGTTGGCAGCAAGAGTAAAGTCGGCTTTATTTCCCCCATGTCTAACAATTTCTGTTCAAGCTGTAATCGCGTCAGAATGACGGCAGAAGGGCGTTTCTTGCTCTGTCTTGGCAACGAGCACAGCATGGACATGCGTCACGTAATGCGCAGTCACCCGGGTGATTCTGGTCTTCTGAAGGCTAAAATTGTAGAAGCGCTACAAAGTAAGCCCGAGCGGCATCACTTTGATCCCAATCGAACCGACATTGTCCGTTTCATGAATATGACTGGCGGCTAAAAACAATCCTTCGAATTTCGCCTCACTGCGAGCCTCAGTTATTTCCCCTACAAATTAGACGTTTGAGTATGTTATTCTTCTTTAAAGTATAAGCTTTGAGTGTCTTTGTTACGGGGCATTCGAGCTAGCCTGAAAATGACGTTCTATCGCTAGGTGTGGAAATGGATTTATTAACTGATGTACTACCGTCGCCTTTTACTCGAGGCCGACAACATCAATTAAAATTTCAATTAATCTTATCAGAAGCCGCACAACTCTTTAATTGGCAGGGGTCTCGAGCAACTACACTTGCCGATGTCGCGGGCAGTTTAAACCTGACTAAAACATGCCTTTATTACTATGTTAATAACAAGCAAGACTTGGTTTATCAATGTTATGTGTCTAGTTGTAAAATGTGGCTGGATCATGCACAACAAGCCAGTCAGGCACCAGGCTCTGGTTTAGATAAAATTACATCCATGATCGCAGTTCACTTGGAGCAGTATGCAGCCAGCTTGCAAAATGAGGCGCCTCACTTTGCCATGATGACTGAGGTTTCTTCGCTTGATGAAGCGCATCGGGAGGATATTTTCCGTCGCTGGTCCGAGATCTTTGAGCTCTGCCGGCTAATGGTTATACAGGGGATTGACGAGGGTGCTATTGATGAGGTTAACCCCGCTGTTGTGACACTGGCGATTTTTTCAATTATTCAATGGTTTCCTGTTTGGTTGAATCGCAAGCATGTTATCAACATCAAAGCGGTGGTCACTAGTGTGTTGGATATTGCGATTAATGGCCTCTCTTCCCAGTCTCTTGAGCTCAAGCCGACTACACTGCCAAATATTACTAGTGAAACCGTCGATAGTTTTGATCGAGAGGAACAGAACAAAGGTAAGAGAGAAGCATTTTATCGAGTAGGCTCAATTTACTTTAACCAAAAGGGCTATAAAGGTACTTCCTTAGATGAAATTGCCGGGTCTTTGGATGTTACCAAAGGGGCCTTTTACTACCATATTAAAAACAAGGAAGAGCTTCTTTACCAGTGTTTCGAAAGAACCCTCAGTATTGAACGCAGGCTTCTTGAAGAGGCTAATAAGTCAGCGGTTTCTGGGCTTAAAAAAATTGGTCATGCGCTTCATTATCTGGTTAACATACAGCTGAGCGATCAAGGCCCCTTGATCCGCTATCGTTCATTGCCGTCTCTGGATGAGCCGCATCGAAAATCGGTGTTGAAAGCCAGTAAGCGAAATAGCGATCAGTTAGGGGCATATATTCGTCAGGGATTCGATGATGGGACCCTAAGAGATATCGATGCTGAGATTGCTCAACACATCCTCTCGGGGGCAATAGAGGCCAGTCCAGACTTAGTTGACTGGGTTGAGGTGGCTGGCGGAGAGCAGCTATCAAATGATTATTTAAACATATTTATCAATGGTTTGTCGGGCAAATGAAATGTTAATTAGAGAATATATAGGCGTTTAAAATGAATAGCTTTGTTTTTAGTACAGTAGCTGATGTGGTGGTCGGAGCAGGGGCTTCGGAGCAGATCGGGGACATGGCAGCCGCTATGGGTATTAGTCGGGTATTGATAGTGACAGATGCGGGAATAATCCAATTTGGTCTTTTGGATAAGGCGATTTTGAGCCTGAAAGCCCACAATATTGAGTACAGTGTGTACGCCGATGTGGTCGCTGACCCTCCTGAATCAGTAGTCATGGATGCAGTTGCCAAGGCACAGGTATTTAAGTGCGATGCAGTCATTGGTTTTGGAGGTGGCAGCTCCATGGATGTTGCCAAATTGTTGGCAGTGCTCATTAACGGCGAGCAATCATTATCTGAGATATACGGAGTTGATCAAGTTACTGGCGGTCGTTTGCCGCTCATCCAGGTACCAACGACTGCTGGAACAGGGTCAGAGGCAACCATGGTCTCGATTATTACCACTGGAGAAACCACTAAAGCCGGTGTAGTTAGTCGAACACTGTTGGCCGATAAAATCATTCTTGATGCTAGTTTGACTATAGGTCTACCAGCGCATGTCACAGCGGCTACTGGGATTGACGCCATGGTGCATGCCATTGAAGCCTACACCTCAAAACGATTGAAGAATCCGCTTTCCGATATGCTCGCACGAGAAGCTTTGCGGCTTTTGGCAGACAACATTGTTACTGCGGTCAAGGAAGGCGGTGATCTAGAGGCTCGGGGCGCTATGTTACTAGGGGCGATGCTTGCAGGCCAAGCGTTTGCGAATGCTCCAGTAGCGGCGGTGCATGCACTGGCCTATCCGCTGGGCGGTAATTATCATATCCCCCATGGGTTGAGTAATTCATTAGTTCTCCCCCATGTACTGCGCTTTAATGCGCCAGCTGCAGCTGAGCTGTATACCGAGATTGCCCCGCTCATTATGCCTGGCAAAGTATTGCCCGATGATCCAGTGGCGGTTACCGAGCTACTGGCGGACCATTTTTTGGCGCTCGCTGTTGATTTGGGGCTGCAAACAACCTTGCGCGAGATGGACATTCCCGAGGATGATCTACCAAAGCTTGCCAAGGAATCAATGCTCCAACAGCGGTTGCTGATTAATAATCCACGAGAGGTTGGTCTGGACGATTCCTTAGCTATCTATCGTCAAGCTTACTAAGTAAATGGGAGTGTACAATGAGCGATAATCAACGGACTAATTACAGCTACTTCAGCGATATTACGACACGCTGGATGGACAATGACATCTATGGCCATGTTAATAATGTCATCTACTATAGCTACTTCGATTCGGTGGCTAATCAATATTTGATCGAAGAGGGTGGCCTGGACATCCATACTGCCGAAATTGTTGGTTTCGTAGTTGCCTCTAACTGCCAGTACAAAGCACCTATAAGCTATCCCGAGCTTATTGAAGCGGGATTGCGAGTGAACAGTCTTGGCAATAGCTCAGTTGAGTATGGCATTGGTATTTTTAAGAAAGGGGCACTCAATGCCTCAGCCATGGGTACATTTACCCATGTATTTGTCGATCGTTCTACTGACAAATCGGTACCCATTCCCAGTCAGATTAGATCTGCCCTCGAGGCCATTTTGATCAAAGGATAGTAATTCTCTTAAGGAGTTTAGCGTGGATTTTAAAGACAAAGTCGTATTAGTAACAGGTGGGGCAAATGGCATTGGGCGAGCGCTTTGCCAGCAGTTTGCGCGAGCGGGGGCCAAGGTTGTTGTGGTCGATCTTGAGGGAGACGCGGCTATTGCCTTAGCAGAAACCTTTGATGGGCTGGGCTTGGCTGCAGATGTCGGTCGTGAAGCTGACATTCAATCCGCAGTGTTGGCAACCGAAAATAAATTGGGTCCGATAGATGTATTTGTTTCTAACGCGGGTGTTTCATTCAGTGATGGACCCGGTTGGATGGCAGCTTCAGCCTCGAACGAATCTTGGCAAACTAGTTGGAATGTCAATGTTATGTCGCATGTTTTTGCTGCGCGGGCCGTAGTGCCGGGCATGATAAAGCGCGGGGGTGGTTACTTAGTAAATGTTGCATCTGGTGCGTCGTTACTTTGTCAGGTTGGGGATGCAGCCTATTCAACAACTAAGACAGCAGCGGTTGGATTTGCCGAATCACTGGCGATTACCCATGGTGATGACAACATTGCAGTGTCAGTAGTCTGTCCACTGTATGTTAAAACGCGTATGACCGAGGATGGCAGAGGTGTTAGTGGTAATGATGAAGTAATGACTGCGGATACTGCGGCTGAAGCAATTCTGACCGGCATGTCTGAGAAGAAATTCATGATTCTCCCTCACGCTGAGCTTGCCACCTATGCGCAGCGAAAGGGCGAGGATTATGAGCGCTGGCTCAAAGGTATGCGGCGTATGCGAAGAGGCCTGATTGAACAGCACCCTGATTATGACTATGAGCGCTAAATAGTCATGAGCTTTAGTAAATTATTGGAAAAAATTATTCCTGCACCCAGACTATTCGTGAGTATTTCATTGCTAATGGCGGCATCGGCTGTTGCCATAGAATTCGATCAATACGATGATGATGTAGCAGCATTATTGCGTGAGTATCAAGGCGAGTCTGATCAGCAAGGTTCCTATAATCCCTCAGTACTCTCTTTCAACCAAACTATTGACACAGAAACGCTGGTCGACTTTGAGAAAGGCCTCATTCTGGTCTCTGCTATTACTCCTGAAAGTCTCAAGCAATCAATAGTTAATGTGCTTTTAACTCAAATTGACCCCTCGGTGATTGATGCAAAAACCGCACAAGATTTTGGTTTGGTCAATCAGCAAACGAATCGCCCATTCTTTTGGGGACAGGTAGTGGATCATACCGGCAAGCCAATTGAGGCGTTGCGAGCTGCTGCAGAGTTTGCAGATGTATTGGTGCGTCGAAGGTCATTTAAAGATGAACGTTTTACCGTGACTATTGCCATGGTGGAAACACACAAAGATATTGCCGGTGGTAAATATGTTAAATACGCTAAGGATGCAGGCCGCCAGTATGGCGTGCCAGTTTCAATAATGATGGCGATTATGGAAACCGAAAGCTCGTTCAATCCGTTGGCGCGCTCTAGGTCAAATGCGCTTGGGCTCATGCAAATTAAAGCTGATACCGCCGGGCGAGATTACTTTTCAATTATAAAAGGCTACAAACACACGCCCACGTCGGCTTTTCTATACAGCCCAAAAAACAATATCGAGGTTGCGGCAGGTTATCTGAGTATTTTGGGTGAACGCTATTTGGTCGGTATACGCGACCCTAAGAAGCTTGAGTATGCAATGATTTCTAGTTACAACGGCGGGGCTGGCAATCTGTGGCGGAGCCTGGACAAGAAAGGCAATAAAACTAAGGCGATTGAGCGCATAAATAGGATGTCGACAAAAGAGTTTTATTGGTTTTTGACCAATCGTCACATACGTCAAGAAACCAGGAATTATCTTAAAAAGGTCAATAGTAAAAAACGTAAATACATAAATTTGTAATTAACTCAATGCGCTATCGCCTACAACTTTAACGTTGCTAGTGATGGTGCTGCTTAGAGACCAAGTTATAGGGTCGATATTGTTATGAAAGGATCAAGATTTTTATGGTTAACGAAGTAACTAATAAGGGACTGCAGGAAGGTCGACTGCAACGCAAGATGTCAGTCGGCGGTGTCTATGTAGCTACATTTCGTCAAATCATAATGCGCCACGGTCTGATCATGGGAGCTGTAATTTTACTGTGCCTGTTACTACCTGGCGCCATTGATGCAGTCATTGTGGGCTTGGCCCCCTTAATGTCTGAGCCATACGCCTATGTTGCCGTATTGCCTGTGATGCTGGTGTTTTTTACTGTTTTTCTAGTGTTCAAAGGACATAAAGTTGACATTACTCAGGGCGCGTGGCTAAGTTATTTATGGGTCATCTCTGTGGTTGAGGAGCTGTCCTTCCGGTTAATACTGCCGTCTCTGCTGCTGAGTCCCATTGGTCTGATTCCTGCAGTCATACTAAGTAATCTACTCTTCGCAAGCATTCATTTCTTTACCTTGCGCTGGAAGTTTATTAACTGTTTTGGCGCATTTTTGGGTGGTTTAGCTTTAAGCCGCTTACTAAATAACAGTGAAGACATCGCCTTGGTTATCTTAGTGCACTGGTTTTTCACTTTTCTAAATACGCCTACTTCGCCCAAGGTGTGATTGGTTTAACATGCATTAAACTAGGGCAGAGGGAAAAGGCTGTTAGCTGCGCTAATATGCGAATGATGCCTAGACTCTACCTAACCCTCATAGTGCTCGTGTATCGCGCGAAGTATAGTATGTTTGTTAGTCCTGATGAAGTCTCATCAGGCCTTCCTGAATGGTGCTGGCTACCAGACGGCCATCTTGAGTATAAAATGTTCCTCGGCTGAGGCCTCTAGATCTACTCGAGCGCAGACTATCCATATGATATAAAAGCCATTCGTCAGCCTTAAAGTCATCATGAAACCAAATGCAGTGGTCGAGCGACGCTGGCTGTAGCTTTGGATTCATTATGCTGATGGCATGCGGCATCAGAGCGGTACTCATTAAGCTAAAGTCCGAAGCATAGGCAAGTATTGCGTAGTGGAGGCTAGAGTCGACGCCCTCCGGTAATTCACCGGCCGCTTTTATCCAAATCAGTTGTTCAGCTTTTCTAGGAGAGGGATCGATATAGTTAATGGGCTCAACCGAACGCATCTGTATGGGGCGCAGTGTTGGACGGTTCTTTGAAGAGCGTTTTTTCGCAGAGGGATCAAGTTGCTCGCGAATTTTATTCCAACGCTGATTATCATCTTCAAGTTCGTCAGGCCCCGGGCAATCTGGCATATCTGCTTGATGGCACAGACCTTCTTCTAACAGCTGAAAGGACATTTCGGTATTGAAAATAGCTTTGCCTCGCTGTGACGCAACCACTCGGCGAGTCGTGAATGACCCACCATCACGGATATTATCAACCTCATAAAGAATCGGTACATTAGGATCGCCTGGCCGTAAAAAATACGCGTGTTGCGAGTGCACAGAACGCTCTGCATCAACAGTGTCTTGGGCTGCACGCATGGCCTGCGCAAAAACTTGGCCGCCAAACACCCGCCTATTACTGGTCTCAGGGGTAAAGCCACGATAAATGTTAGTGTCAATTTTTTCCAACTGTAGAATATCTAACAGTTGCTGCAGAGCTTCAGTCATTCAATAGATTCCTTGCCGGGTTTAGGTTACTCGCCAGCTACTTTAACAACTAATTTACCAAAATTCTTTCCGCTGAAGAGCCAGCTAAAATACTCTGGAGCTAATTCCAATCCGTCAGCTATCGTCTCTTGGTATTTTATTTCTCCATTGGCAACCCAATCTGTAAGCGCATTATTAGCTTCGGCAAAATCTGCGTAGTGATCAAATACCAAAAAGAACTTATGTTCAGGTGGGTTTTCTAACTCTCCAAAAATATGGAATGGTGTACGTTCCTTGGTTATATCAGTCGCATTGTAGCTGGCAATATAGCCACAGATCGGTGCGCGAGCGCCGAGGTTAAACTGTTTGGCCACGGCTTCAGTTACTTTACCGCCCACCGACTCAAAATAAATATCAATACCCTTAGGGCAGGCTGATTTCAGGGCGCTGTCAAAATCAGCGGCCTTATAGTCAACACACTCATCAAATCCCAGCTCCTCTTTGACATAGGCGCATTTTTTTTCACCTCCAGCAATTCCTACTACGTGTAAACCTAATTTCTTGCCAATCTGACCCACCACTGAACCCACAGCACCGGAGGCTGCCGAGACTACCAGAGTCTCGCCGGCTACAGGTTTGCCCTCACGTATCAAGCCAAAGTACGCAGTGCGGCCAGGCATTCCACACACGCCGAGGTAAGCTGAAAGAGGTACTTTGTCAGCATCAATTTTATAGGTCATAGGGTCTTTATGGTGTGAGACAAAATATTCTTGCCACCCCGAGCGACAGCAAACGTAGTCACCCACTGCGTATCGGTCAGATTTAGACTCAACAACGACGCCAGCGGTCTCAGCGACCATTACTTCGCCTATGGCGACTGGGTCTGCGTAAGATTTTACGGCGCTCATGCGGCCTCGCATGTAGGGATCTAACGAAAGATAGAGCGTTTTAATCAATACCTCATCATCTTTAATCGGTGCGACAATTGACGTTTCCAAGCGGAAATCGTCTGCTGATGGCTCTCCGACCGGACGGCTGGCCAGTACAATGCTTTTGTTAGACAGTTCAGACATGCTTAGATCCTTCTCGTTTTTTTTGTGGTGGTTTAATGAAGCAGCTGCTAATGCGAAATTTAGTTGTGGGTACAATTATCAGGTACCGGTAACAGGACTAAAACCCTATTTTGTGGGCGAGTAGTCACCGAAGTGCTTGAAAATGAGAATAACATACTGTAAGTTCAATTTCTTCAAAATTACGGCGTGCTGTGATCCTTATGCAGTGCAGACCACCCAAAGAATAGCGAATCTAGCAGGAGTTCAATGTGAGTGATTTACAAGTTTTTAGGCAAGAATCTCGAGATTGGTTAGAAGAAAATTGCCCGCAAAGTATGCGTTCGCCAGTTATAGCGGGTGAGGGCGCCTGTTGGGGTGGTCGCAATTGGACTTTTACCAGCGAAGACCAGAAGTTATGGCTGGAGCGTATGGGTGCGAAAGGTTGGACAGCCCCAGACTGGCCAACGGAATATGGCGGTGGTGGTCTAGACAAGGCCGAGCACAAGATTCTCAAGGAAGAAATGGCTCGTATAAGAGCCCGCTCCCCTCTCGACAGCTTTGGTGTCTGGATGATTGGTCCGGCATTGTTGAAATTTGGCTCCGAGGCGCTAAAGCAACAGCATTTGCCCGCGATTATTCGTGGCGAAATCAGATGGTGCCAGGGCTACAGCGAACCCAATGCGGGTTCTGACTTAGCAGGACTGCAGAGTAAAGCGGTTGATATGGGTGACCACTTTATTGCCAATGGGCAAAAAGTATGGACCTCATATGGTGATAAAGCTGACTGGATGTTTTGTCTGCTGCGCACGGACCCAGATGCTAAGAAGCAGATGGGCATTAGCTTAGTTTTGTTTGATATGGAAACACCTGGAGTGACACCTAAGCCGATTAAACTCATATCGGGTAGCTCACCTTTTTGCGAGACGTTTTTGGATGATGTTCGAGTCGAGAAAGATCAGGTAGTTGGTGAAGTCAATCAGGGTTGGACGATTGCAAAATACTTACTTACCCACGAGCGCGAGATGATCGGTGGTATGGGTCTGACTGATGCGGGTTCCAAAACACTCGGCGCCATTGCGGCTAAGACTGTAGGTACCACCGATGGGCGTTTAAATGATCTGTTCATGCGCACTGATGTTGCTAGATGGGAGATTGATGCGGCGGCATTTGCCTTTACCGCTGAGCGTGTTACAGATGAAGCGAAAGCTGGTCAAGGTATTGGCGCCACATCTGCAATGCTTAAATATTATGGTACCGAACTGAATAAGCGTCGTTTTGAGACCATGCTAAAAATTGGTGGTAGCGACGATCTTATTTGGGAAGGCGATATATCTAACAATGGCTGGACAGCACGAACATTGTTACGAACAAAGGGTAATTCAATTGAAGGTGGAACCTCAGAAGTTCAACTGAACATTATCGCCAAAAATATTCTTGGCTTGGGTTAACAGACTTTAGGGGGTTTTAGCATGGCACTGGTATTAAACGAAGAACAACAAATGCTCAAAGAGTCTGCTCAGGGTTTTTTATCTGAGCATGCTCCAGTTTCAGAACTGCGCGCACAGCGAGATGCCGGCAGTGACAGGGGTTATTCAAGCACGCTTTGGAGCCAAATGGTCAACATGGGCTGGGCAGCAATTTTGGTGCCTGAAGAATACGGCGGCCTGGCTTTTGGCCATGTCGGTATGGCACAAATTGTTGAGCAAAGCGGACGTACATTAACTGCATCTCCGTTGCTATCAACAGCGATTCTTGGGGTTACCGCGATTAATTTGGCGGGTAGCGAAGACCAGAAGACTGAACTACTTGGTGCTATTGCTGGTGGTGAATTGACCATCGCACTTGCGGTTGATGAGAAAATCCACCATGACCCAATGCAGACAGCTATGCCGGCTGTCGCTAAAGGCGATGGCTATGTATTGAACGGCGAGAAACGTTTTGTTGTTGATGGCAGTACTGCCGATAAACTGATTGTTGCCACCCGTACTGCAGGGAGTCCCGGCGATATGAAGGGTATCAGCCTGTTCTTGGTCGATCGAACTGCATCTGGCGTTAGCGTGCAACGAACTGAAATGCTTGATGGTCGCAATGCTGCAATCATTACCTTCACTGATGTCGAAGTCACTGCAGATGCGATGCTTGGTGAGCAGGACAGAGGCTTTCGTGCATTATCAGCGACGCTAGATGCGGGTAACGCTCACCTATCGGCTGAACTATTGGGCATTGCTCAAGAAAGTTTTGATCGCACGCTTCAGTACATGAAAGAGCGTAAGCAATTTGGTGCGCTGATAGGCTCATTTCAGGCATTGCAGCATCGAACCGCCCATTGGTGGAGCGAAATTGAGATGTGTAAGTCAGTTGTTTTGAAGGTTTTGCAATCTTTAGATGAAGGGGATGTAAGAGGTTCGGCTCTCGCCAGCATCGCTAAAGCCAAACTTTGCGAAGTAGCTGAGCTGTCTACCAATGAAGCTATTCAGCTACATGGCGGTATTGGTATGACCGATGAGTATGAAATTGGCTTTTTCATCAAGCGCGCTCGACCGGCTCAGATGCTCTTTGGGGACTATAATTACCATGCAAATCGCTTCGCGTTGATCAGTGGTTACTAACTGAAATAAATAAAAGGGTTGCCATCAAGGCGACCCTTTTTTGGTTTAAACTACCGGCAGTTTAAGATTATTATAATTATGAGGAAAGAAAAATGGATTTAGGTATTAGTGACAAGCTCAAACCGATTCTTGAAGAAGTTAAAAACTTTATCGACATAGAAATTACACCCTTAGAAATGGAATATCATCAAGAGGTTGCCAAAGGTGATCGTTGGACGTTTACTGATCGTCAGACTGAAATTCTTGAGACCCTTAAGGCCAAAGCCAAATCCAGAAATTTGTGGAACTTTTTTCTGACCCATTGGGAGGGGGGATATGGTCTCAGTACAGTCGAATATGCCTACATAGCAGAAGAGACAGGCCGTTCATTCTTAGCGCCAGAGGTGTTTAACTGCGCCGCGCCTGATACTGGCAATATGGAAGTCTTGGCACGTTACTGCACCGAAGAACAAAAAGAGAAGTGGCTTACGCCGCTGCTTAATGGAGAAATTCGTTCCGCCTATGCCATGACAGAGCCTTCAGTGGCTTCATCTGATGCGACTAACATCGCCATGAGCTGCGTTGCAGATGGCGATGAATGGGTACTTAACGGAGAAAAAATCTGGATCTCCGGCGCCGGTGACCCACGCTGTAAAATTCTAATTGTGATGTGTAACACTAATCCTGGTGGGCCTCGTCACGCTCAACATTCCCAGGTTCTGGTGCCATTTGACACCCCTGGGGTGAAAAATTTGCGGCCCATGACCGTTATGAATGTAGATGATGCGCCCCATGGTCATATGCACATGCGGTTCACCGATGTGCGTGTTCCCAAAGAAAACATGATATTGGGTATGGGTCGTGGTTTTGAAGTGGCTCAAGGCCGTTTAGGGCCTGGTCGAATCCACCACTGCATGCGCTCCATTGGTCTTGCTGAAGCTGCTTTAAAGCTGCTTTGCGAACGTGCCGTCAGCCGCGAAGCCTTCGGTCGCCCTTTAGCCAAGCTTGGCGGCAATGTGGATATTATTGCCGATGCGCGTATTAATATCGAAATGACCAGACTGCTATGTTTAAAGGCCGCCTGGTTGATGGATAATGTAGGTACTGATGCAGCTCAGCCGTTTATCTCAATGATTAAGGTTGCCGCACCCAACATGGCTCTGAAAATTATTGATGAGGCCATGCAGATGCATGGTGGTATTGGAATTTCGGATGACACGCCATTAGCCGGTTGGTATGGCGCTCAGCGTACGCTGCGTTTTGCTGATGGCCCTGATGCGGTGCATCGCATGGTAATTGGTCGTCGCGAGCTGCGCGAATACAACAACTAGTAATCGATTAGACTAAGGAAAAAGTATGACAATTAGATATGACGGACAGGTAGCCATTGTTACCGGCGCTGGAAATGGACTGGGTCGTTCACACGCATTAGCCTTAGCTGAGCGCGGGGCAAAAGTCGTGGTTAACGACCTCGGTGGCGCGGTAGACGGTTCAGGCAGTTCAAGTGATGCTGCGCTTGAGACAGTGCGTTTGATTGAGCAAGCGGGTGGCGAAGCTATTAGTAACGGTGCCAATGTGGCCGATTTGTCTCAGGTTGAAAGCATGGTTGCTCAAGCGATAGAAAAGTGGGGTCGGGTCGATATCTTAGTGAATAATGCCGGCATCCTGCGCGACAAAAGCTTTGTCAAAATGACCATGGCTGACTTCCAATTGGTCGTTGACGTTCATCTAATGGGCTCAGCTAACTGCACCAAAGCTGTTTGGGAACTTATGCGCGGCCAGGGTTATGGTCGTGTTGTTATGACTACCTCTTCCAGTGGTATGTATGGCAACTTTGGACAGGCTAACTATGGCGCTGCGAAAATGGCAGTAGTGGGTCTCATGAATACGCTGGTGATGGAAGGGGACAAGTATGACATTAAGGTTAACTGTTTATCGCCCACAGCAGGCACTCGTATGCTTGATGGTTTACTGACTGATGAGACCTCTGCGTTAATGACAGTAGAAGCTGTGACTGCGGGTTTGCTTACGCTGTGTGATAAAGATGCGCCCAACAGAACCATTTTGTGCGCAGGCGCAGGCGGTTATGCGCGCACTCATATCTATGAGACTGATGGCATATTCTTAGCTCCCGGAGATCAAACTCCAGAGAATGTGCGTGCCAACATGGACGCCATTGAAAGTACAGACAATCAACAAATGCTGATTGGCGGCTTCCAGCAAACCGATAAATTTGTATCTAAGGCTAGCGCCTACCTTAAAAATAACTAAATTTTCAGGATGAAATTATGAAAGCATTAGTATGTAGTGATTTTGGTTCCACTCAAGACTTGAGCCTTGAGACTCGCGATGATCTCGAGCCGGGTGCTGGTGAGGTGCTTATTGATGTTAAGGCTGCGGGGGTTAACTTTCCTGATATTTTGACCGTTGAGGGCAAGTATCAATTTAAACCACCACTGCCGTTTATTCCGGGTACAGAAGTATCTGGGGTTGTTACCAAGCTGGGTGAAGGTGTTACAACTCGTAAAGTGGGTGATGAAGTCGTGGGTATGGTACAACTTGGTGGTTTTGCCAGTCAGGTTGTCACCTCCGAATACACTACTTTCCCGAAAGGCGATAGCATGTCCTACGAGCAAGCCGCTGGTTTTGCGGTTACCTATGGAACCTCATACTATGCGCTTAAGCAACGAGCTCGGTTACAACCGGGTGAGACAGTTCTCGTCTTAGGTGCGGCCGGTGGTGTTGGCATCGCGACAATTCAGATAGCCAAGGCTATGGGTGCCACAGTTATTGCTGCCGCCAGCACTGAAGAGAAGCTTGATTTTGCCTGTGAAGCGGGTGCTGATCTGCGCATTAACTACTCAACTGAGAATCTCAAAGAGAAAGTGAAAGAGCTAACCAAGGGTAAGGGAGCGGATGTTGTCTATGACCCAGTTGGCGGTGATTTCTCAGAACAGGCATTCCGCGCTATTGCATGGGATGGTCGGTTCTTGGTGATTGGTTTTGCCTCTGGTCCAATTCCTAAAATGCCGCTTAATTTGGCTTTGCTCAAAGGTGCGTCTATGGTCGGTGTATTTTGGGGTGCTTGGTCTGCTCGAGATCCATTATCGTCTCAACAGAACTTCAGAGAGTTAATAGAGATGATTGACGGAGGTCAATTTACGCCATTGGTTACCGAGGTCTATTCTCTGGATGACCATAGCTCTGCGTTTGGCTCCATTGCTGAGCGCCGTGCCAAGGGTAAAGTGATTCTGTCTATGGATTAGCAAGAGCGTCTTAGTAAAAATAAAAAAGCCCGCCAAAGCGGGCTTTTTTGTGGGCTTGATCGAGCTTTTGAGGTGATTGCGGTTGCATCCACCAGAATTTGTCCCTATCTTCTAACTATAAACTAAAGGCGCATGCCAAGGACAGAGTGAATGATTTATTCAACGACAGAAACAATTCCCGGAAGAGACATCATAGATAGCGTGGGGGTTGTCACCGGCAACGTAGTTCAGGCAAAACATATTGGCCGAGACATTATGGCTGGCTTAAAAAGTATTGTCGGCGGTGAAATACGCGGTTATACCGAAATGCTCAATGAGGCCCGCGATATAGCAATTACTAGGTTGGTTGAAAGCGCCCAACAGAAGGGCGCTGATGCCATCGTAGGCATACGTTTCACCACTAGCGCGATCATGGATGGCTCTTGTGAAATTCTAGCATTTGGTACCGCGGTTAAGCTTAAATAGTGTTACCTGTGATCTCCTAGGTTAAACGAATTAAATTGTCTGAGATTGCCACTAGTATCCAAGCACCGGAGCAAGCCAAGTTTCGTTTTCATCGATACTTTCTTCTCTTGCCTTGGCATACTCCTCAATTTGGTCCTTATCAACTCGTCCCAGATTGAAGTAGTGCGCTTGAGGGTGGCTAAAATAAAATCCGCTGACGCTAGCTGATGGCCACATTGCCAAAGACTCTGTTAGCGATACACCAATGGTTTTGTCGGCGTTTAATAATTGCCAAATGACCAACTTAAGACGATGATCCGGACAGGAAGGGTAACCAGGAGCAGGCCTAATCCCTTGGTATTTTTCTTTTATGAGCGCATTATTGTCTAATTTTTCGGAGGCTGAATAGCCCCATAGCTCGCAGCGAACTTTTTTGTGAGCCCACTCTGCAAATGCTTCGGCGAATCGATCTGCCAATGCTTTTAAAATAATGGCATTATAGTCATCGTGATCTGCTTCAAAACGAGAGATATGTTCGTCAATACCGTGCCCAGCAGTTACAGCAAACGCCCCAACATAGTCATCTTTTTGGTCAATAAAGTCAGCGAGAGAGTGGGATGCTAAATCATCTCGAGATTTTTGTTGTCGCAGACAATGAAGTATTACCGATTGATTATTACCATCGTCTTGTAACGCTATAGCATTACCTAGTGAGCGCGCTGCGAATAAGCCAACAACTCCCTTAGGTGTTAACCACTTTTCTGTCATGATCTGATTGAGTAAACGCTGCGTGTCGTCCCAGAGTTTGCGAGCTTCAGGACCCTTTATTGGATCAGAAAGGATGTCCGGGAAACGACCACTAAATTCCCATGCATTGAAGTAGGGCATCCAGTCTATAAATTCATGAAGCTCTTCAAGTGTCGGCGAAAGCTCTGTTACACCAAGCTTTACGGGTGCAGTTGTTTTGCGACTCATGTCGATGTTCGGCTTACGTGTAAGCGCCTGTGGAAAAGGTCTTAGTGGCGATTTAGCTCTCGACGCCCAGGCTTCCCGTTTATTACTATGAGCTGCTGCGAGCTGCTCTGCGAATGCAGATGGCTCTCGCATTAAACGCTGTGCAACACCTACAGCCCTTGATGCGTCTTTAACATAGACCACCGTGCCACTATAGTTAGGATCGATCTTGACAGAGGTATGTGCTGGGCTGGTTGTAGCTCCTCCAATGAGTAGTGGTCGTAAGTCTCCTCGGCGTTGCATTTCTTTCGCGACACCTACCATCTCATCCAGTGATGGTGTAATTAGCCCAGATAGTCCGATCATGTCACAGCTTTCACTATCGGCGATATCTAGAATTTTCGCAGTGGGTACCATTACGCCAAGATCAATGACTTCAAAATTATTACACTGTAGTACTACGCCAACAATATTTTTGCCGATATCATGGACATCACCTTTCACTGTGGCAAGAACAATCTTACCATTGGTCTTCATAGGGACACCGCCTTTTTCATCCTCAATAAACGGTACTAAATATGCCACTGCTTTTTTCATAACCCGAGCTGATTTAACCACTTGCGGAAGGAACATTTTACCCGCACCGAAAAGGTCTCCAACACGATTCATACCATCCATCAGAGATCCTTCAATGACATCAAGAGGCCTTTCGGAGGCAAGACGAGCTTCTTCAACATCGTCTAAAACATATGTATCAACACCACTTACTAACGAGTGAGTAAGACGTTCTTTGATAGGTAGACCTCGCCAATCAGCCTCTTCCTTTGTCGAAGAAGCAGACTGACTATGTGCATATTTAGGGGCTAGATTTAGCAGACGTTCTGTCGATTCTGGGTTACGATTGAGGATCACATCTTCTACGGCATCGCGGAGCTCAGCGGGTAAGTCATCATAAATTGCTAGTTGTCCTGCGTTAACGATGGCCATTGTGAGACCGTTTTGGATAGCGTGGTACAGGAATACCGAATGCATAGCCTCGCGCAGAGGATTGTTTCCACGGAAGCTAAAAGAGACATTAGATAACCCCCCAGACAAAGACGCACCCGGACAACATTTTTTTATCTCAAGACAGGACTGAATAAATGATTGTGCATACTCGTTATGCTCTTCAATACCTGTTGCGACAGCAAAAATATTAGGATCAAAAATGATATCACAAGGATCCATACCCACCACGGTAGTCAATACAGTGTAGGCTCTATGACAAATCTCGACCTTTCTTTTTAAGGTATCGGCTTGCCCCTGTTCATCAAACGCCATTACAACGACTGCTGCGCCGTAGCGTCGGACTAACTTCGCTTGCTCGATAAACTGCTTTTCACCTTCTTTCATTGAGATGGAGTTGACTACGCCTTTACCCTGGATGCATTTTAGTCCTGCTTCAATAATTGACCATTTACTGGAATCAATCATGATCGGAACTCGTGCAATATCAGGTTCGCCGGCTATCAAATTCAGAAATTTAACCATCACGGATTCCGAATCCAACATACCCTCATCCATGTTGATATCAATAATTTGTGCGCCATTTTCTACTTGCTGGCGGGCAACCTGAATGGCAGATTCATAATCTTCAGCCTCAATTAATTTACGAAATACCGCAGATCCGGTAACGTTGGTCCGCTCACCGATATTAACGAACAGGCTACTTGAATTTATCTCTAGAGGTTCTAGTCCACTTAAGAACAGAGATTTTGGTGCTTTCGGAACATCTCGCGGTAATAAACCAGTCACCGCATCTTTAATTGTCCTGATATGAGTAGGAGTAGTGCCACAGCAACCCCCAACAATATTAAAAAGACCTTCGCTACCAAATTCTTTGATGACAACAGTCATCTCTGCGGCAGACTGATCATATTCGCCAAATTGGTTAGGCAGTCCTGCATTAGGATGCACGCTGATGAAGCATTCGGCTATTTTAGAAAGTGTTTGTAGGTAGGGTCGGAGTTCAGCTGCTCCTAAAGCACAATTTAAACCAATAGATATTGGCTTAGCGTGTCGAACAGAGTGCCAAAATGCTTCGGTAGTTTGTCCTGACAGCGTGCGTCCGGACGCATCAGTAATAGTTCCAGAGATCATAATTGGGATGTCAATGCCGCGCTCTTGAGCAACGCAGTCAATAGCGAAGAGAGCCGCCTTAGCATTTAGGGTATCAAATACCGTTTCCACCATTATTAAATGTGCCCCGCCGTCTAGAAGAGCGCTCGTGGCTTGACTATAGGTTACAACCAACTGATCAAAGGTAATGTTTCTAAAGGAAGGGTCCTCAACGTCAGGACTCAAGGAGCAGGTTCGGTTAGTGGGTCCCAAAACGCCAGCTACGAAACGTTGCTGGCCGGATGTTTTTTCAGAGTGATCAGCGGCTGCGCGAGCAAGTGACGCGGCCCTATAATTTAACTCATATACTAAATCCTCGAGACCATAATCTGCCATGGAAGGCGCATTTGCATTGAAGCTATTAGTTTCAATAATGTCGGCTCCGGCATCCAAATACTGTTTATGAATACTTGAAATTATATGGGGCTGGGTCAAGGTTAACAGATCATTGTTACCTTTGAGGTCACTTGGCCAGTCAGAAAAACGCTCACCTCGGTAGTCATGTTCTTGTAAGTCATATTGTTGGATCATTGTGCCCATAGCGCCGTCCAGAAACGCAACTTGCTGTCTTAATATCTGACAAAAGCGCTCTCGAACTGTCGGGTCTATTGGGGTGATATTTTCAGTAGATGCAACCAATAGATCTTTCATGCGGCAGCCTCTGCAACTTTATTTCGTGGTATTTGAGCAACTCGTACGCCCAGTGCATGACAAACGGCATAGCATAACTCTGCTCGGTTTAGGGTGTAGAAATGAAAGTCATTAATACCCTCAGCTTGCAGAGTTATCACCTGCTCAATAGCAATATTCGCAGCGATTAATTGACGAGTTTCAGGGTCTGAATCTAAACCATCAAATGCCGTTTTTAACCACTTGGGTAATGCAACACTGCTCGCTGCAGAAAACCGCTGTAGCGTTGCAAAATTAGTCACGGGCAGTATCCCCGGGATAATTGGATTTTTAATACCCATGCGAACAGCATCATCACGAAACCGTAAATAACTGTCAGTGTTAAAGAAATACTGTGTAATCGCCTTACTGGCACCAGCATCAAATTTCCTTTGTAAATTCTGAAGATCAAAGTGTGGGCTGGGGGCATCAGGATGAGTTTCGGGATAGGCCGCAACATAGATTTCGAAATCATGTCGAGCTTTGAGTCCTTCAACAAGTTGCTCAGCATAATCATATCCTCCCGGAGTAGGTGTATAAGCTGATCCAGCGCCGCCTTGCGGGTCACCTCGAAGTGCCATAATTTTACGGACACCTAGCTTTATATACTGATCAGCGATCTCGTCTATTTGGTGTTTTTTAGCGCCAACGCAAGTCAGATGAGGCATCGCATCTACGGATCTACGTGATTGAATTGATGCTATTGCATCATGGGTGCGTTCGCGAGTTGAACCGTCAGCACCATAAGTAACAGAGATAAATTCTGGCCCGAGCGGTTCTAGCTTCTCAATACTATTCCAGAGTATCTTCTCCATCGAATCTGTATTGGCGGGGAAAAACTCGAAACTAACCTTTGGGGTGATTAAGTTATTGAGATTAATTTGAATTCTGTCTCGTAATTCATGGGCTCCTAATGCCACAGCTTGCTCCTTGGTTTTGGTTGATTAGTACGGTTTTGTTGAGATGAGTAAAACAATGTTGGCTTGACTTCCGGGTAAGCTAATTGGTGTGTCGGGCTCCAAGCCGGCATTACGACACCATGCTTGTATGCTAGTTGGTGACAGCCCAAGTTCAATATTATGGATACTTTTGGCTGAGGTAAATGCAATAACTAATAAGCGACCACCCGGAGTGAGCACGCGAGTAGCTTCCTCAATAACCGCATCAGGTTGTTCTGCAAAATAGAGTACTTGATCGATAGTGACGGTGTCGAAAGTATCGGCTGCGAAACGCATTTGGTACATGTCGTCTTGGCGAATTGTGCAATGGCTAAGCCCTTGTTGCTGAAGTTTACTTCGTGCAACATTAGCCATCTTTTTTGAAATATCAATCCCAATACCTTGCCTGCACACGGGTCCTAAAATCTCCAGCATCCGGCCTGTACCAGTGGCTATATCAAGGAGTGATCCTATTGCCTGACCTTGCATAGCTGAAGTTACTGAGTACTTAAATGAATCAGGATTGCCGTGCAGTTTATGTAGATGGGTCCATTCAGGTGCATCTTTTTCAATATATTCGAGGTTTAGCATCTGCCGCTCCTCAGCGATAGCTAACTTACGACGATGATCTTTAGCAATTTGATCGTCATTTTCAGGAATAAAAGGGGAGAGGATCGATGCTAGATTATAGCCAAGCCCATGGGTTGGAACCCGATAATAGATGTGATGCTGCTCTCTGAATCTTTCTAAGATATTTGCATCGCACAATAATTTTAGATGACGTGACACTCTGGGTTGGCTTTGCTCTAGTATCCGCGCAATTTCATTAACGCTGAGCTCTCCATCCTTTAACAAGTGAACGAGGCGCAGTCTCGTTAAATCTGCAAGTCCTTTCATAGCAACAAGCACGTCTTCTAAACTTCCCTGATCAGCCATAAGTCCATTATATTCAAATATTTTAATATAAGGATACCGTTATATTCAACTTTAGTCAAGCAGTAGGTGTAGTTTTCAACAAGATCAACGGTTGCTATGATTAATATTTATTAAGTGACATAGACCTCTAAGGTTGATTCAAGTATGTTGGGCTAGACTGCGGGATTAGAGTGAATTTTTATAATTTGAGAAAGGATTCTAAACCAACCACCAGAGCGCCAAGTCCTGCAGCCCAAATAGCGCAGGCCACTAGGTCCACCAGCGAGAACTTTAGCCGCGAGGTCCCGCTAATGCCTATCGTCATGGGTACAAGGCTTCTCACCGCAGGTATTAGGCGACCACCCAGAACAGAGAGGGTACCGTATTTCAAGATAAAGGCTTCACTTTTGGCTATTTCAGTCTTTCTTTTTTGTGCAAATGCGGTTTGGTGAAGCCTGGGTCCAAATACGCGGCCTATGTAAAACCCTAGGTGATCTGACAAGCATGCGCCGGCGAAAGCTAAGGGCAGTATCTGTGACAGCGTCGCGATTTGCTCGGTGTATAAGAGGGTGCTGACGGTTAATAAAATCACTCCGGAGACGAAAAGGCCTATACCAGGGCAGGCTTCGAGAAAGGCCAATAACGGGATCATTAGCCAGGCGTGCTGTTTATTGCTGTTAAGCCAATTTAATATTAGGTCGTCGATGAGTTATGTCCGTGATGGTGTTGTGAATTGAGATCAATAATATCAAAACCTCAGGCTCTTAGGAGGCATAATTTTGTGGTTTTAGCCCTCTTTTGGCATCAAAAAACGTTTTAAGTTCACGTAGATCTGCATCTGCATCATCAGTGGGTTCCATCAGCCCTTTTATGCCAATGGTCCTTATAGCGCTGTCGACATAGACAACCAGAATAGGAACCTCAGCGGTTGTTGCCACATGGTGAAATCCACGCTTCCAGTTTGGGTTCGGGCTGCGAGTACCCTCAGGGGTGATAATTAACACGAACTCATCCCGTTCCTCATAGATACTAGCAATGTAGGTCACTAATGAACTTGCCTGTGAGCGGTTAACGGGAATAGCGCCGCAATAACGCAAAAACCAGCCTAGAGGCCCAACAAATAGCGTGCTTTTAATAAGTACGCTCGGTTTTAGGCGCAATACTGATACTGCCAAAACAAATAGTATAAAATCCCAGTTTGAAGTATGCGGAGCCACTATAAGAACGTATTTCTTTTGGTCTTCAGGGAGAGACCCAATCACTTGCCATCGAATAATTTTCAAGATGATTTTAGACAGTACACGCAATAATGGCGTGAAAAGTGGCGTGGAAAAAAGTGTGTAACGCATAGTGGTATCTCTAAAATCTTTATTAATATTACCAACGTTGATTATTGAGTCATTACCCTAAAGGCCTATTGGCTATCACCGTAGAAGAGGATACCATTAAAGCATAATTGGTAATGTGCTTCAGGGCGTATTTCGGCGCTTCGGCTGATTATTTCGTAGTTTAGATCACAGGGTTAGAAATTTTAAAAATAATAAATCAAGGGTTATGGGTTGAGTGAATTACTAAAGACAGATTATCTAATTATTGGTAGTGGATTGGTAGGCATGGCCTTTGCTGACACACTGTTCACTGAGACAGATGCTAATATCATTATTGTTGATCGATACGCCAAGCCCGGCGGTCACTGGAATATGGCATATCCCTTTGTCACTCTCCATCAACCCTCCGCCTTTTTTGGGGTTAGTTCAAAAGAGCTAAGCCGTGGTGATATCGATCATATTGGCCTCAATCAGGGTATGAGCGATCTTGCGACTGGCGCTGAATTGCTCGCTTATTTTGATGATGTCATGAGGCAGCGCTTTTTAGCCAGCGGCCGAGTGCAGTATTTTCCAATGTGTGAATACGAGGGTGACGGCACGTTTAGGTCAAAACTTACCGGCAAAGCACACAAGGTTTCCTATGAGAAGTTAGTCGATGCGACATTTTTAACCATCGCAGTGCCGTCCACGCATACGCCCAACTTCACCATCGCCCCTGAAGTGACCTTTATGCCGCTCAATGATCTCCCTAAGGTCACTAGTAAGCCTGAAGGTTACGTTGTCATAGGGGGAGGGAAGACGGGCATAGACGCCTGTTTATGGCTTCTTTCTAGCGACGTCGACCCCAATGACATCACCTGGATACGATCTCGTGATGCCTGGCTGTTAGACCGCGAGAACACGCAGCCAACAGAGGAGTTTTTTAGTTCCTCGGTAGGCTCAATAGCCGCGCAATACGAGGCTATTGGCGGTGCTAGTTCTATTGAAGATATGTTTGATCGTCTCGAAGAGGGTGGGTATCTCGTACGCTTAGATCAGGCAGTAAGGCCGACTATGTTTCATGCAGCCACTATCAGTAAGGCTGAAATTGCGCAGTTGCAGCGTATTAAGAACGTGGTGCGTATGGGGCATGTCACAGCAATTGAAGCAAATCGCATTGTGTTAGCGAAGGGTGAGATTAAAACTAGCAATGCTCATGTCCATGTTGACTGCTCCGCGAGTTTAGAGCGCTCTTTTGGTCATAAGCAACCAGTGCCCATATTTGATGGCAATTGTATTACACCGCAGATGATACGAGCCTATCAGCCAGCGTTTAGTGCCTCAATGGCGGCCTATGTTGAGGTTCAGTACGATACAGATGCACAGAAAAACAGTCTTTGCTCACTGGTGCCGCCGCCTAATAATGATGTTGACTTTATTCCTATGACATTGGCCATGATGATGAACCAATTTAATTGGTCGCAAGATAAGCCGCTGCGCCATTGGATTCGAGAAAATCGGCTCGATGGTTTTACAAAACTAATCAGTAGCGTTGACAAAGATGACCAGCAAAAAATGAAAATTATGCAGCGTATTCAAAATAATGCCATGCCTGCGATCACCAAGTTACAACAATTTAATGTAGAGCTAGCTCAAGGAGCTGAAAAATGAGTGAATTTCAAACCTATAAAACCGACCTAACCAAGTCACGCCTGGTTAATACAGACAAGGTTCAAGCCTTAGCTGACCTAAAAGATGGCGACATTCTGGTTAGTATTGAGCGCTTTGCCTTTACCGCAAACAATGTCACCTATGGGGCCGCGGGCAATACTATAGGCTATTGGAAGTTCTTTCCCGCCACTGCCAATGAAAACGGGGAGTGGGGTTGTTTGCCTGTTTGGGGCTTCGCAGAGATTACATCGTCTGAGTGTGACGGGTTGACGGTCGGTGAGCGCATTTATGGCTATTTTCCACCGGCTGATTTTCTTGTTATGTCGCCAATTAAAGTATCTGCGCAGCGTTTTATGGATGGTGCACCGCATCGTGCAGAGCTGCCAGCGGTTTACAACAACTACCTGTTAATGTCAGGTGAGGCTAACTACGATGCGTCCAGTGATAATGTTCGCGCTCTATTAAATCCTTTGCACGTAACTTCATTTTGTTTGTGCGATGCCCTACAAGACGAAGGCTATCATGGTGCTGAACAGATACTTGTTCTCAGTGCCTCCAGTAAAACCGCAATTGGTATGGCCCAAGGATTAGCCGATGACGAAAGTGCACCAACGGTGGTGGGCATTACCTCCAGACCCAACTATGACTTTGTGAAGTCTCTAGGTTGTTATGATGAGATTATCTGTTACGACGCGTTAGACACCATTGATGCCAGTAAAACTACTGTAATAGTTGATATGGCTGGTAATAGAGCAGTGTTGGGTGCCATACATGGGCCATTGGGAGACAATATGCTTAATTGCGTTAGCGTTGGTATGACTCACTGGGAAACACTGGCTGATAATGATCCTCTGGCCGCTCAAATTAACCGAGAGCGAAGTAACTTTTTCTTCGCGCCGGCCCACGTTCAAAAGCGCATTGGTGACTGGGGCCAAGACGGATTTAATCAGCGCACTGGTGCATTTATGATGACTCGCATGCAACAGAGTGCAGGCTGGATGAGTGTTGAAACGATTGCTAATTTTGACGCCTTTACTGAGGTGTATGCCGACGTAGTGGTGGGTAAAATGAACCCCAATGAGGGGCTTATTGTCTTGCCCCTATAGCGCGCGGATGGATAAGGTAGGCCCTAGTTGGGCCGGATATCAGGGAAAAACTAAGGCTTGAATGAGTCATCTAGTAACACGATCAAGCCCGTACTTGAGTTGGTTATGTACCATGCCAAAAAGACCGAGCTTGAACACCTATAGAGTAACAGGGAGCTGAGCCGACTATTAAATATGCCTTAAACAAGGCAAAATACTAACTGGTGTGGCTCTGGCGCTATATCGAAGTCCCTTCTTAAGGAATTGTGTGAATGAAACGCTTAGTTATTGGTATGTCAGGTTCTAGCGGTGTGATTTATGGCATTAGAATGCTTGAAGCCCTGGCGCAGGACCCTGAAGTTGAAACGCACCTCATTTTGAGCCAAGCTGCCAAGATGAATATTGGTATTGAGACCCAATGGTCTGTGGCTGACGTTGAGGCCCTTGCCGATGAGGTTCACAACAACAAAAATATTGGTGCCAGCATTGCCAGTGGCTCCTACAAGACCGCCGGCATGATTGTGGTGCCATGCTCCATGAAAACCTTGTCCGGGATCGCAAATTCTTACGCAGAAAATCTTATTATCCGCGCCGCCGATGTCATGTTAAAAGAGCGTCGCCAACTGGTCATTGTTCCCCGAGAGTCGCCGCTGCATACCGGCCACTGCGAACTAATGCTAAAAGCTAGTCAGATAGGGGCCATTATTTGCCCGCCATCACCGGCCTTTTACACATCCCCTAAGACTGTAGATGATATTATTAATCACACGGTAGCCAGAGTACTTGATCTGTTTGATATAGAAACTGACAACCTTGAACGCTGGCAGGGTAATGTCTAAAGACGTCACTAAGCTGCATCAGTTTTTGCATCATGAGTCGGTATTAACTCTATCGACCCATGATAGTGAGGGGGATTGGTCTGCGCCGGTTCTCTATGTCGCTGACACTACCCAAGACCGATTTGCCCTCTACTTTCTGTCATCTGCTAACAGCAGGCATATTAAAGCTCTGGCCGATGGCGATACTACCGCGGTATCTGTTTATTCAGATTACACCGGTCAGTGGCAATCAATTCGTGGTGCGCAGATGCAAGTTACCATAATGCAGGTTGATGAGCATGAGACAGCAGCCATTGAGGCCCTATACTTCGGTAGATTCCCCGAAATAAAAGCCTTGATAGATAACCCGCAAACCAAGCAAGAGCAGCTCATTGGGGCAGCTTTTTCTAAAAGCTTCTTTTATCGCGTGGTCCCATCCTTTGTTCGTTTCACCAATAATTCCGACAGCTTTGCCGGCCGCGTCGAGTGGCAGTTCAAATAACGGCTACTCGGCTAAGTTAAACAGTTGAGTGTTTCCACCCCGCGCGACCAAGTTCTCGGTGCGGGTTCGCTCACTTAAGAAGCCTAACAGCCAGTGATAGTTATAGCCTTTGTTGCTCTTGGGCCATTCTATTAGCGGAATAATACTGCCATCACGTTGAGCAATTAGCTGTCGCAGTGACTGGCTGTTGGCGTTTTTACTATTGGCCACCACGCCGGCTATATCAGGGTGCTGAGTTAGGGCGCCGATGCGATCAAAATCAACAGTCTGTAACAGTCCGTCAGGTAGACCAACCGCTTTAAACGTGCGCTGAATATCTTGTATTGCGCTAATGTGATTGTCTTGCGCTGCAATAATAACCGGGCATCCGCAAAGCAGGGCGCTGCAAATTTGCTTGACTGTCTCCTGCGCTGTGTCGCTGTCTTGCACAATAACCAACATCACACCACGGGCGACCAGACTCAATTGGTTTTCTTCTCCGGTTGGCCCCGGTAAAAGTAAGGGTGCGGCTAACTTTTCCCTCAGGATGCCATCAACAGTGGTATCAGCCATTACGGCGGTTGCTCTAAATGTCATGCTAATACGCTGTTCAATGGCGTGTTTGTGCCAAGTTGCCATAGCTTTCTGGGCTCTGCCGAGCATCGCAGATTCCTCAGTGGTGGGTGCTGAGGGCAACTGATTTAATTCAAAGTCACCCGAGACGTTGGGTAATTGCCGCGCGCAGTTTGAAAACTGCAGTAGGTAGTTAGGGCCTCCGGCCTTGGGTCCAGTGCCAGACAGTCCTCTACCACCAAAGGGATTAACGCCTACAACAGCCCCCACCATATTGCGGTTGATATAGGTATTGCCAGCAATAGTATTGCGGAAGACGGTCTCAGCAAATGCCTCGATGCGGCTATGAATGCCGAGGGTAAGGCCATAACCGGTGGCATTAATTTGAGCAATAACGCCGTGCAGATCTTTCGCCGCGTAGCGAATGACATGAAGTACTGGCCCAAAGACTTCGTCTTCAAGTTGGTCTATGGAGTTGAGTTCAAAGACATGGGGCGCAATAAAGCTGCCGTGTTGACAACTTTGGTCAAGTTTAACCTTGGCGACAAACGTCGCTTCACGATGCATACGCTCGATATGGGTATTCAATTCAGCTTGTGCGCCTCGGTCTATGACGGGCCCCAAATCACTGCTTAGTAGCCTTGGGTCGCCAGCATGCATAGAGGCCATAGCACCGGAAAGCATGGTCAGTACATTGTCGGCGATGTCCTGTTGTAAAAACAGCACTCGCAAGGCAGAACAGCGCTGGCCTGCACTGAGGAAAGCGGAGGTAATGACATCATCAACTACCTGTTCAGGTAGGGCGGTGGAGTCAACAATCATGCAGTTTTGACCGCCGGTTTCAGCAATAAACGGAACTGGGCTACCGGGTCTTTCAGCCAACTGACGATTTATGATCATTGCAGTGGCTGTTGAGCCGGTGAAGGCAATCCCAGCAATACGGGGGTCTTGCACCAGCAACTTACCTATTTTGGAGCCGCTCCCCAATAATAAATGCAACACATTACCGGGGACACCGGCACGATGGAAAAGCTTTACTGTGTAGCTGGCGATGACCGGTGTCTGCATGGCAGGTTTGGCAATAACACTGTTACCTGTCGCTAGTGCGGCAGCAATTTGGCCGGTAAATATAGCGAGGGGAAAGTTCCATGGGCTGATACACAAGAACACACCGCGCCCCTGATAATCCGCTTCCTGGGCATCGCCAAGGTTGCGAGCTTGTAGAGCATAGTAGCGGCAAAAGTCGATGGCTTCGCGTACTTCAGATAGACCATCATTAAGCGTGCGCCCGGCTTCACGGGCAAGTATGCTCATCATCTCAGCACAATCTTGCTCCATGTACAGCGCCACCTTATCCAGGATGGCGGCGCGCCGAAAATGGCCTAGTTGCTCCCAGCTTGGCTGCGCCAGATGTGCTGAATCTAAGGTCTTTAAAATAGCCTCTTGGTCCGCGCTGCTGTAGTGCCCAATAAGCTCGGCATTATTGGCGGGATTGAAGTGTTCCTGTAAGCCTGTACCTGAGGGTTTACCCTCAATGATGGAGTGCGCGACCATAAGATCTTTAGAGGTGCGAGCAACCACCTTTAACAGGTCTGCGGTGTCTTGCGGTGAGTCAAGGTCCATACCCATTGAATTTAAGCGCGCTTCATTAGCGCTTTCAAAAAGCTGCTTGGGCACCGGAATCTTGCTGTGCTGATAAGGCACGGCCTGCATGACCTCCTTGCGAGTATCGCAGACTAATTCATCAACAGGTGTTTTTTTGTCTAAAAAGCGATTGACGAAGGAGCTGTTCGCGCCATTCTCAAGTAGGCGTCGTACCAGATAGGGGAGCAAGTCTCGATGATTGCCAATAGGAGCGTAAATACGTACTGGTATCTGTCTGCCTGTGGCTTGTTTTTTAAGTTCCTTATATAACCCATGGCCCATGCCGTGCAGGCGCTGAAATTCAAACTCTTGGTCGCCGGCCAGCTCTAGAATCATCATGGCGGTATAGGCATTATGAGTGGCAAATTGAGCGAATATTGAGTCACCGCCACCGAGGAGTAATTCGGCACAGTGTTGATAGCAGAGGTCAGTGTTGGCTTTGCGGGTAAACACTGGATAGCCCTCTAGACCCAGTTCTTGGGCGTGCTTAATTTCAGCATCCCAGTAGGCGCCCTTGACTAGGCGAACCATTATTCTGCGGTTAGTTTTTTGTGCTAGAGCAATGAGCCATTTGGCCGTGTCAGGAGCACGTTTTTGGTAGGCTTGTAACACAAAGCCTAATCCCTGCCAGCCGTCAAGGTCCGGATCACAGGCCAAGGCCTCAAATATATCCAGAGATATCTCTAGTCGATAGGCTTCTTCTGCGTCAATGGATAAGCCAATGTTGTAGCTTTTTGCTTGCAGGCAGAGTTGCTTAATGCGCGGCAACAATTCCTCCATGACGCTTTGATGATGAGAGAAATAATAGCGGCAGTGGAGGGCTGACAACTTAACCGATATACCATCGGCGCTATTAATATCCACTGGAGATTGTTGGTTCGCAGCACCGATTTGGTCAATGGCGTTGCTGTAGGCTCTGTAATAGACAAGTGCGTCGGCGTCAGTTCTAGCGCCTTCACCTAGCATGTCGAAGGAAAAACGAGTGTTGACACCATTTTGTTTAATACCTTGTTTAAGGCCTTCTTGGATGGTCCGGCCAAGCACGTATTGGCCTCCCATGATGCGCATGGCTTGCATCACTGCAGTGCGTATCAGTGGTTCGCCCATGCGCGCGGTGAGCGTTTTTACCCAACCTTCCGTTTTATCGGTTATGTCTGTATCAAGGCTAACTAAGTGTCCAGTTAACATTAGGCCCCAGGTTGAGGCATTGACGAACAGTGACTCAGATTGACCGCGGTGGTCTACCCACTTACCGTCTTTTATTTTTTCAGCAATCAAGCGGTCTGCGGTAAGAGCATCGGGAACTCTCAATAAGGCCTCGGCCATACACATTAGGGCTACACCTTCGGCATTGGACAATCCAAATTCCAGTAAAAAAGCGTCCAGTGTGCCACCGGTGTCTGGATTCTGTCTGCAGTTCATAACCAATTCTTGAGAGGTAGATAGAATGGAATCTCTGGCACGCTTTGACAGGGGGTTGCCATCCAAAATCTGGGTGACAGTCGTGTGCTCATCTGCATGCGTCGCTGACTGTATCTTTTGCCGCAGAGTTGCCATGTTGAGAGTGGTTCGCATAATTACACCATAATCTTTTATGCTGCATTATTGTCTAATTCCATTAATATTTAGCGCCAAAATATCCATATAAGTAGCATATAATATCGAATAAGTGCCTGTTTAAGGAGTTTTGTATTTTGCAGTTTACTGCCGATAAGTTACACTGTCCGGATGAGCAGGGCGCGAATGATCTTCCGGTCAAAATGCGTCGATCAAGGGGGAAGTATGAAGACAGTTGCTGAGTTGGACCGCATTGACCGGCGTATTTTAAACGCGCTACAGAAGAATGCGCGCATTGCTAATGTTGAGTTGGCCCGACAGGTTAATCTTACGCCGACCCCCTGTTTAGAGCGGGTAAGGCGACTTGAGAAGGATGGTTTTATTACCGACTATGTTGCACTCATTGACCCGATCAAAGCTAATGCTGCGCTCTGTGCTTATATTGAGATTCAGTTGGTAAGCTCAACGACAGAGGCTTTCAAACGCTTCAATCAGCAGATGTTAGATTTACCCGAAGTTCAAGAGTGTCAGATGGTGGCCGGTGGCTTTGACTATTTAATCAAGATAAGAGTTGCTGATATGGCCCACTATCAGAGGTTTTTAGGCGAGAAGTTAGCGTCTATTAGCGACATTAGCCAGACGCATACCTACGTGGTGATAGAGGATGTAAAGTCTGAAACCGCCATTCAAATTAACGTTTAGTTGAGGTAAATTCGCGGCACTCGAGAGGGCATTCTGGTGAGTAGTTCATAGCCTATGGTATCGCAATGCTTGGCTACTTCATTGACTGGTAAATCTGGCCCCCACAGCGTAGCTTTATCCCCAATGCCTACCTCAATTAGATCAGTAACATCCACGGTAATCATATCCATAGAGACTCGTCCTACCAAGGGACAGCGCACCCCATTGATAAGTACCGGTGTCCCGTTGGGCGCCTGTCGCGGATAGCCGTCACCGTATCCGACGGTAATGGTAGCGATGGTTGATAGGCGAGGGGCTTTCCAGTTGGCGGTATAGCCAACAGATTCTCCGACTTTAACCTTACGTAGAGATATAACGGCGGATTGGAAGGTCATGACAGGCGTTAGTTGATCGGCATTTTCATGTGCATCAGGAAAAGGTGAATTGCCATAGATCATATAGCCTGGGCGTTGCCACTGTCGGCGGGTGTCTGGCCAGCCAAGAATAGCGGCTGAATTGGCCAGTGAAAGCTCAGTGTTTTCATCTGCGCTAATGCTATTTACTGAGAGACAGCGCTGAAAGGAATTTGTTTGCTCGGTCGTAGCAGGGTTTTCAAGGTCATCTGCACAGGCGAAGTGAGTGGCTAACACTATGCTTTTAGCTACCTTACTAGAGGCGCGAAGCGCTTGGTAGTGCTGACCAATATCATCCGGCTGGAACCCGAGCCGGTGCATGCCTGTATCCATTCCCAACCAGACGTTCACTGCCTGGGTGCTTGATGATGTCAAAACCGCCTGTTTTTGGGCTTCGTTTTCCACCATAAGCCAAAAATTGTTCTCTGCGGCAACCTGAACTTCATCGGCAGAGAAAGTACCTTCGAGTAATAATATTGGCTGTTCTATGCCTGCCGATCTCAGCGCCACAGCTTCTTCAATGCACGCGACGCCAAAGGCGGGCGCATTTTGTAGGGCTTTACATACTTCCAAGGCACCATGGCCGTAGGCATTAGCCTTAACCATGGGCATTGATTTAGACGCCGGCGCCAATAAGTCTGCGAGCGCTAAATTATCGCGCAGTGCTTGTCGATTAATAATGGCTACGGTTGGTCTAGACATAATCGTTTCGCTTTTTAATAGTCATACTTATGCTGAGTGAACAGTGTCTGAGCTGCTAGCCATATATCACCAATTTGGCCGTCACCAACAGGTACACCATCGACACTAACCACAGCACCTATCTCCTTAGTTGAACTGGTGATCCAGACTTCATCAGCCGCGCGAACCTCGTCCATTGTTACAGGGCGTTCTTCGACACGTATGGAACCGTCTTCACGCAGTATATCAACAAGCATATTACGGGTGATACCGGGTAGGAGTTGGTTGTCTAGTGGCGGCGTAATGACCACCGAATCTTTCACGATAAAGGCATTGCAGGCGCTGGCCTCAGTCAGTTCATTTTTGTCATTGTAAAGTAGTGTCTCATCATTTCCTTGGGAATAACCTTCCTGAAAATGCAACACATTACCTAGCAAAGCAGTAGATTTAATATGGCAACGCTGCCAGCGCAGATCTTGGCTAGTTGAAACGGTATAGCGCTTGGCTGTTTCTTTGTTGGCGACCGGCGATGCGGGTATATCGAAGGTAAAACCAAATATAGTCGGTTTAACGTCTTGAGGGAAAGCATGATAACGTTTGCTATCTGCTCCGCGACTGACTTGCAGATAGATACCTAAATTACCATTGCCATTTTCAGACGCAAGCTTGGTACAGAGTGTTTCCCATTCTTGATGCGTCCACTGTAAACCCAAGCCAATGCCGGCCAGACCTTCTTGCATACGTGTTATGTGGCCGTTAAAGCCGAGTAACTTACCTTCATAGGAGGGGATTACTTCATAAATTCCGTCACCAAACAAAAAGCCTCTGTCCATGGGAGAAATTTTGGCTTCGGTTATTGGCATGTAAGAGTCGTTTAGAAAGGCAATGCTCATTAATCAATCAATCCTTTAAATTAGCTACTTGTATCATTATCGGTGTTTATTCTAGAGCCTTATACGGCAGGTTTTCCCATCTGTAGAAAAATGTTATCAGCCAACAGTGGTTTAGACAAAGGAATTTTATAAAAAACCATTCCGGTTAGCCTTATAGCTCCTATATTACAAGGTTTACGCTCGGCTCACAGTAACACCAAAGAGGTACATTGGACGTCATCATTTATCAATACGGATAGATACAGAGTTTGTATCGAGGTAGTTGGTGTATCGCTAGGTCAAACTAGGTCGGCCTGAGATTTTTATACTTTAGATGTCAATCCGCTTACTTGCCTGCACCGTTCAATTAACGCCTCACTGGCACTTGAGTCCATGCCATCTTCGGTCAAGGTGTTCTCACCAGTCACGCCATCAACACTGCCTGCGGCAGACAAGTAAGCTAATACTGCGTGATTATTCCAGTTAGCCAGTAAATCTTTGCCGGTCATGACTGATAGCAGTGCGATGAGTCCATGCGCAGCCCAGTTGGACACATCTGCCACCAGTAATTCATCACAACAGGTTTGAGATGCTCGAATATCCAATTGACTGAGAGTCTCGGCAATATTGCCCATCCCAATTTCATTTCCGCCATCACCAATAGCAATGGTAGGGCAGGGCGCATTGATCATAAAGCTATCAAAGTTGGCAGATTTATCTGAAATATCCATGCCGCGCATATTGTAATAACAGCCGTCGACGGCCTGTCCAGGACGTTCAATAGAAATAATTAAAGAGGGATTATACTGCGCTAAAATACGCTCGGCTTGATCATCATTGACGGTTATCTTATGAACCTGGTAGTCATTTTTCAGTGCGCTTGAAAGCGGCTCATCACAAACCATTATAGGATTGCCACCAAGCTCCTTAATGGCCCTATAAAGAGCGATAGCACCCACGGGCCCATCGGTCTCAAAACTGCCATTTACTGGGAACCCAGTACCTATGAGTACGGTGCCAATAGAGTCACAGATTAAGTTGGCAGCCCGTAAATAGGACCCGCTTTTGATGTCGGTGCTAACGGTTTGCATACCGCGAGGATTGAGAGCAACTAAAAGAGTTTCTATTTCTTGTGAAAGACGATCAAGGTCGACTTTTGCTTGGCTTCTCTGAATATTTATTGCGGACAATTGCAAAAGGTTATGCGCCTCTTCGATACTAATAGGTTCAAAGTTGATGACGCTTTGTGGCGGTAGCTGTACTAGTTTATTAAGATCTAGCGACAGTACGGAGCCAATTTTTGGGTAGCCACCTATGGTCTGACGATCATTGAGTAGGATAATAGGCTGTCCATCCGCAGGGACCTGCATGGCACCAAGGCAAATTCCCTCAGACAAAATGCCGTTCACGGAGGGCGCTATAGATGGGCCGCTGAGTCGAAAGCCCATACGATCATTGAGATCTGAAATTTGATAGTCTGAATTAAATAAAATATGCTTTTGCTGGCGGCTAAAATGCTCTTGTTGATACCCAAGTACGACTCTCAGCACGGTCTTTGTTGGCGCGTTCTGTAAATGTTGAGGTTGCTGCTCGAAGGGAACGTAGAGTGGCGCTAATAGCTCGGTGTCACGGCAGGGCAATAAATCGCCATTTTGTAGTTGCGCACCTTTGCCATCTAGGCCGCCAATGGATTCTCTGCCCACAGTGGAACAGCTGCCAAATGCCGGTTGAACGGAAAATCCACCAGGTACTGATAGGTAGCAACGCATGCCAACTGACGTAAACCCAATCTCAACCCGATCACCGACACTAATTCTATGCACCCTCCAGCCGTCAACTGACATTTTATTAATACTTATTGGAACGGACGCGCCAGTCACCACAAAATAGCTACTAATGGTTGATTCAAACACTAAGCCACCAACAGTAATCTCAATGAGAGGGGTATTTAAGGGATTGGCACAGAGCTGATTGGCCCAGCGAAACGCGTCACGATCCATTGGCCCTCCCACGGTTAATCCGTTGTGATGTTGACCCATGCGCCCGGCATCTTGAATCAAACTTAAGATGCCTGGTTGAATAACCTTGAGACCTTTCATTTTTGGCCCTCGAAGCAATTCAGGTCACCACCCAGGTCAATAAATGCTTGCCTATCAATCGCTTCAAATACCACTCGATCCCCCGTTTTTACGGGCATGTTGGGTTCTGAGTTGGGGTCAAACATTAGTGTTGGGCACAGACCAATCAAGTTCCATCCACCGGGTGAAACTGCTGGATAAACGGCAGTTTGACGGTCGGCAATAGCGACAGCGCCCTTGGGAACTTTTTGGCGCGGTGTAGCTAATCGGGATGCGGCAATTCGCTCGTCAACTTCGCCAAGATAAGCAAAGCCAGGTGCAAAGCCGATAGCGTAAACACGATATTCAACAGATTGATGAATGGCAATGACTTGCTCAACGGTTAAGCCAGCATTCGCTGCCAAGCCAGCTAAATCAGGGCCGGATTCGAGGCCATAGTAGACCGGCAATTTCACCAATGCACCGCCCGCTGCATCAAGCGCACCCTCATCAGACTTATCAGCCAATTGCGCTGCGGCATGAATACTTTTACTGACGGCAAAGTGGTCTGTCAGGAGCGGATTGTAAATCACCAAAATAGAGGCGTATGAGGGAATAAGATCAATCAGGTATGATTTCAAATTATCCCGAAGTGCTTCAGTCATACGCTGAATTTTCGCTGCAATCAGTGGCTCTGTTCGTGTCGATAAATAGACTATTAATGAGTTCTCGCCAGCCACGCAAATTTTCAGAGCATCAGTAGGCATGCGGCTATCGTTTACTAAGTAGGTGACGAATTTCACGAATAGCAGCTACGCCTTCACTATTGTCGCCATGAACACAAATAGAATCGGCTTGCAGCTCTAATTTATGGCCACTTATCGTGGTAATTGAGCCCTCGTTGCTGAGTTGGGCGACCTGTTCTAGCATTTTTTCGCGGCTGTGAACGGCTCCGGGCAAACTGCGGCTAAGCAAGGCGCCATTATCGGCGTAACAGCGATCAGCAAAAACTTCAAAAATTAACTGTAAGCCGAAGGCAGCAGCTTCCTGTTTATGCTGTTCTGCGGAGGGCGTAGCTTGAAGCATAAATGCGAGAGTCTGTGGACAATCGCTGATGGCTTGCATAACCGCACTGCGGATATGGCCGTTGACCATCATGTCGTTGTAGAGGGCGCCGTGTGGCTTGACATAGTTGACGCTGATACCCTGGGCCGTTGCGATCTCTAACAGTGTGGCGATTTGTTGTGTAATGAGATCGATAAGCTGTTGGTGTGGAATATCCATGGACAACCGACCAAAATTTTCTCTATCAGGATAGCTTGGGTGCGCACCCACAGTGACATTATTTTGTCGGGCCAAGGATAGCGTTTGCGCCATTACTGCTGAATCGCCAGCATGCTGACCGCACGCAATACTCGCTTGGTCTATAAACGGCATTACTTGAGCGTCAACATTATCGCTATCGATGCAGGCACTTTCGCCAAGGTCGCAATTGAGTAGTAAAGTCATATCCATAGTTTAAATCAACCGGTTCGTAGAGTCGCTATCTCGATCAGGGTAGCTTGGGTGAGCGCCGACAGTGACCTTATTTTGTAGGGCCAAGATTACAACTGAATAAAAGGATCATATCCTAAATCAACCGATTCTCAGTGCCACTATTTGCTTTCAAAGTTACTGTTGAGCACGTCAGTCACTAGCATACAACCTGGGCTATGAGTTATACAGAAGGGTGGCTTGGCTTGTTCTAAGGCTACTTGAGGTGTCACACCACAGGCCCAAAATAAAGGTTCTTCATCGCTATTAATGGTTACTGCTTCGCCGTAGTCCGGGTTATTGATGTCCTTAATGCCGATGAGCTCAGGGCTGCCATAGTGAACAGGTGCACCATGTACGCGCGGGAAACGCGCACTAATATCTGTCGCTCGAGCGGCGTCGGGTTTATTAAAAGGTCGCATGCTGACGACCATCTTGCCACTAAAAGGACCGGCGGGTTCACAGTCGATATTGGTTCTATACATTGGCACGTTGCGACCCTCACTGATATTCCGTACATCTAGGCCTTCTGCAAGAATCGCTTCTTCGAAGGAAAATGAACAACCCAGCAAAAAGACCACTAAATCATCACGCCAAAGTGATCTAATGTCAGAGAGTTCGTCGGTCAGCAGACCATCTTCAAAAACTCTGTAACTGGAGATATCTGTTCTAATGTCGACATCTAGGCCCAATTCAGGAAGTTTAAATTCACCCGGTTTAGATGTGGCTATCAAGGGGCAGGGTTTTGGATTAGCGAGACAGAATTGAGTGAAATCAGCAGCCCATGCAGTCGGCAATATAACGAGATTACACTGAACGTAGCCTTGGCAAAGGCCAGAGGTCATGCCGGTGTGTTTTCCCCGTCGAATCTGCATGCGCAGGTTCTCAGGCGATGGGCTTGTTGACATCAATCCATGTCCTTTTGGGTTAGCCTTTTACTAAGGCATTTTCGGATAGAAAGCGGACTATATCGTCGGTTGCTATATATTGATTTTCAGTCTCTCGGCGATGACGGTACTCAATCTTTCCGTCATCAAGGCCGCGATCACCGATCACCACTCGATGAGGGATACCAATCAACTCTATGTCAGCCAGCATGCCGCCTAACCTAGCCTTGGCCTGATCCATAAAGAGGACTTCGTACCCCAGTTCTGTTAGTTGGTCATATAGACCTTCACAGGCTAATTTAACGGCCTCAGACTTGTGCATGTTGATCGGCACAATGGCAATTTGGAAAGGTGCGATAGATTCAGGCCATATAATGCCATTGGCATCATTATTTTGCTCAATCGCCGCGGCTACAATTCGACTAACGCCAATGCCATAGCAGCCCATACTCATAAACTGCTCTTTACCATTTTCATCAAGCACTGTGGCCTTCATGGATTCGCTATATTTTGTACCTAACTGAAATATGTGTCCTACTTCGATACCGCGTTTAATCTCTAGGGTGCCTTTACCATCGGGACTAGCATCACCAGCGACGACATTGCGAATATCAGCTACCGTGAAGTCAGCGCAGTCGCGATCCCAGTTCACGCCAGTGAAGTGAAAATCGTTTTTGTTAGCGCCGCAACTGAAGTCTCTCAAAGCTGCTGCACTGGGGTCAACAATCATGGTTAAGCCTAAGCCAACCGGTCCGATCGAGCCAGGTGCGCATTGCAATGCGGATTTAATCTGTTGTTCAGTTGCAAAAGCAATATCGCCACTAAGGCCCAAAACGCGTTGGGCTTTTACTTCATTTAACTCGTGGTCGCCGCGCAACATGAGGCCAAACAGTTCAGCTTCTCCCTCATTATTTTCAGCACTAATAATTAATGCTTTTAGTGTTTGATTGGCCTCAACACTTAAGAATGTAGCCAGGTCACTAATGGTATGCACTCCAGGAGTAGCAATTTCTGCCATGGGTGCCGTACCTGATGGATTATTCTGTTCGGGTGCTAAGGCTTCAGCCTTCTCAATGTTCGCTGCGTAGTCACTGCCATTAGAAAACACAATAGCGTCTTCTCCTGACTCAGCAAGCACGTGAAATTCATGAGAATGACTTCCGCCGATACTTCCAGTATCGGCAAGCACCGCTCTAAAGACTAGCCCGGTTCGTTGGAAGATTTCTGAGTAAGTACGGTGCATGAGATCGTAAGTCTCTTGCAGTGAATCTGCGTTGCTGTGAAACGAATAGGCATCCTTCATACAAAATTCACGTGTACGCATTACTCCAAAGCGAGGTCTGCGTTCATCGCGGAACTTAGTTTGTATTTGATAGAAGTTCGCCGGTAGTTGCTTGTAGCTACTAATTTCACTGCGAATAATGTCTGTAATGACTTCTTCATGGGTTGGGCCCAAGCAAAACTCACGATCGTGACGATCCTTGATACGCAAAAGTTCGGGACCAAATTGATTCCAGCGCTTGGACTCTTGCCACAGATCAGCGGGTTGGACGACTGGCATCATTAATTCAAGCGCACCGGACCTGTCCATTTCTTCGCGAACGATATTTTCAACCTTTCGGAATACCTTGAGTCCAAGAGGGAGCCATGAGTAGAGGCCTGAGGCAACCTTCCTTATCATGCCCGCTCGTAGCATTAGTTTGTGACTGATTACCTCAGCGTCTGCAGGAGAGTCTTTTTTCGTTGTGATTAGGTATCGGCTAGCGCGCATGATTTCTCTTAAACTTTAATGGGTGACTAATGGTACCATTTTACTGACCAGAACCGTCCCGGTATACAAGAAAGCAGTCTAAGGACTAAAAATGTTTCAATTACACCCTGTGCTTCAAAAAGATACAGTACTTGTCGGTGAGTTTTCGCTAAGTCTTTTGCTCATTAGCAAAGACGCGAATTACCCGTGGGTAATCCTTGTTCCGAAAAGATCGGATATTGATGAGATATACCAATTAAGTGTGTCTGATAGGCAAGAATTACTTAAGGAATCTTGCTTGCTGGCCAACGCATTGGTCAAAATATGCAAGCCGGATAAGCTCAATATTGCGACCATAGGAAATATGGTACCCCAGCTTCACATGCACCATGTTTGCAGATACCAAACAGACCTTTGCTGGCCAAAGCCGGTTTGGGGCCAGGCACCGTCTTCTACCTATGTTTCTCAGGAATTAGAGAGATTTAAGCAACGTTTGCGTGCAGAGCTTGGTGAGTATATTAGTGATTCTCAGCGCTAGGTTCCCAAGTATCGTTAGCGCGTCATATCCTTGAGTCCCTTTAGAGGGTGTATCTTAACCAAGGTTCTTGCGGGCTTTGCAGAAAACTCGATCGATTGCCCAGTAAAAGGGTTTATGCCTACGCGAGGCGCTTTGGGATCTTTTTGAGCAGTGGTGACCTTAAATAGGCCTGCGAGGATAAATTCTCCTACCGCGCCATCAATAATGTGTCGTTCAATTAGAATCGCGAGCTCATCTAAAACGATATTAATTTGCTGCCGGCTGAGGTCTGATTGAATGGCAAGTTCATTAATGATGTCGTTTTTATGAAAACGTTCAGTGATGGGTGACATGTCTTTTACAGTGTTGTTAGAGAGAGAGTTGCCAGTGTTCAATGATTCTTTCATCGTTTAGTCCCTTAAAATAAAAGGTGAAGTCGAGAATAACCAGTTCAGGTAAATTCTATGTATACCGTTTATTTATAGTCCAAATTTCGGTAACTGCCAGATCCTTATCAAATAATTTTTGTGAATTCATATAAAACAGTGTTGATTCTGGCATTCTCTCAGAGCAGAGGCTGATGTATACTGCGCCGCCTTTAAAATACAGGTTTAAGACAAGCCACAAAAATGTGCGGTGACATGATAAAAAGGAGTTAAGGGATGCCAATTTATGAATATCGTTGCCAGTCTTGTGGCCATGAGATGGAGAAGCTACAAAAAATCAGCGATGATCCGTTGTTAGAATGCCCTGCATGTAATGAAGCGGCCCTGAAAAAGCTTATCTCAGCGGTCGGATTTCGTCTCAGTGGCAGCGGGTGGTATGAAACCGATTTTAAAAAGGGCAAAATGAAGAATGTAACGAATACGGGTTCAGGGGATAGTCCTGGGTCATCCGATAGCTCTACAGAAAAGCAAAAAAACGGCGCTTCGGCTAAATCTGACAGAGCCTCTAGCGGAACCTCGAGTTCATAATAATTTTTATACTGGGAATAATAAACTAATGGATCGATCAATTTATTGTGGGTTAGTGAGAAGCTCTCATATCGATAGTGAAATCACTTTAACGGGGTGGGTTGACCGCCGTCGCGATCATGGCGGGGTTATCTTTCTTGATCTGCGCGATCGTGAAGGTATTGTGCAGGTGGTATTTGACTCTGACGGGGGTGAGTTTTTCAAGCTGGCTGATAGTGTCAGGTCGGAGTACGTACTTAAGGTGACCGGGAAGGTACGAGCACGCAGTGAAACGACCGTTAACTCTGGTATGGCAACCGGTGAGATCGAAGTTTATGGTACCCAGCTAGAAATTTTAAATACCGCTCAAACGCCTCCTTTTCAGTTAGATGATTTTGTTACCGTCGGCGAAGATGTGCGTCTTAAATATCGCTACATGGATTTGCGGCGAACCGAAATGCAAAATAGTTTGCGGTTTCGCTCTAAAATCACTTCATCGATTCGTAACTATCTGGTCGAAGACGGTTTCTTAGATATTGAAACACCTATTATGACGCGGGCAACTCCTGAGGGTGCTCGAGACTACTTGATACCGTCACGGACTCATCCCGGTCAGTTTTTTGCTATGCCTCAGTCTCCTCAGCTATTTAAGCAGATGCTTATGGTGGCTGGATTTGATCGTTATTATCAAATAGCCAAATGCTTTAGAGATGAAGACCTCCGGGCAGATCGCCAGCCAGAGTTTACTCAAATCGATATTGAAGCGTCGTTTATTGAAGAAGAAGACATTATGTCTACTACTGAGACAATGATGACTAAGCTGTTTGCTGAACATATGAACGTTGAGTTCGCAGCATTTCCAAGAATGACCTATAGCGAAGCGATGCAGCGTTACGGATCAGATAAGCCTGATCTGCGAATCCCATTAGAATTGGTTGACATTAAAGACTTGCTGAAAGATATAGACTTCAAAGTATTTGCCGGGCCTGCCAATGATCCTGCTTGCAGAGTTACCGCGCTTAAAGTGCCTGGTGGCGCGACAATCTCTAGAAAGCAAATTGATGATTACACTAAGTTTGTCAGTATTTATGGCGCTAAAGGTCTTGCTTGGATAAAAGTTAACGCGCTAGAAAACGGCATTGACGGCCTGCAATCTCCGATCATTAAGTTTCTTGGTGAAGAAGTTACCTTGGCTATTATGCAGCGTCTAGACGTTGCAAACGGCGATATTGTGTTTTTCGGAGCCGATAAGTCCTCTGTTGTTTCCGAAGCGCTTGGCGCCTTACGTTGTAAGGTTGGCGAAGATCTTAATCTTTACACCTGCGAGTGGGCCCCTATGTGGGTGATCGACTTCCCCATGTTTGAAACCACTGATTCGGGTTCTTTAACACCGCTTCACCACCCGTTTACTGCGCCATCATGTTCGATTGAAGAGCTCAAAGCTGATCCGGCTAATGCGCTGTCGCGGGCTTATGACATGGTGCTTAATGGTGTCGAGCTCGGTGGCGGTTCTATTCGTATTCATGATCAAAATATGCAATCAATTGTATTTGATGTATTGGGAATTGATGCTGAGGAACAGCGCGAGAAGTTTGGCTTCTTGCTGGACGCATTAAAGTTTGGTGCTCCACCTCATGGGGGTGTTGCGTTTGGTTTGGATCGCCTGATTATGTTGATGGTTGGCGCAGATTCTATTCGAGATGTAATGGCCTTCCCTAAAACGCAGTCTGCAGCTTGTCTGCTTACTGATGCACCAAGCCGTGTAGATGCTGCGCAATTGCGAGATCTAAACATCCGTTTGCGTAAAAAAGAAGACTAGCCTGAGAATTATTTCGGGGCTTAGACGAAGTAAGTGGTAAGTGGTAAGTGTACGAAAACGTCGCGCAAGTTGTGCGGCAATTAATACTCAAACGAGTAATCATTAAACGAGGTAATACCGATGAAAGTTATAAAAAAGACAAAAGAATATGTTGTATATCAAAAAGGCTCTGGCCGTTATGCGGTAAAAGATGCTGGCAAAGATTGGGTCAATGGTGACGAGAAAGTTAAAGTTTTGTTGGCCGAAGGTTTAATTAAAGCAGTTATGCCTGCCGCTCCTGTAGTTGAGGAAGCTCCGGTGGAAGAAGTCGCCGCTGTTGAAGAGGCACCTGCTGTTGAAGAGGCACCTGCTGTTGAAGAGGTAGCTGTGGTTGAAGAAGTAGCTGTTGCTGAAGAAGTAGCTGTTGTTGAAGAAGTAACTGCTGTTGAAGAAGCACCTGCTGTTGAAGAAGCACCTGCTGTTGAAGAAGTAGCTGTTGTTGAAGAAGCACCGGCTGTCGAAGAAGTAGCTGTTGTTGCAGAAGCACCGGCTGTCGAAGAAGCACCTGCTGCGGAAGAAGCACCTGCCGCTGAAGAAGCTAAGCCAAAAGCTAAAGCAAAAGCTGCACCTAAAGCAAAAGCTGCACCTAAAGCAAAAGCTGCGCCTAAAGCAAAGGCTGCACCTAAAGCAAAAGCTAAGCCTGCAGCGAAATCAGAGGACTAACCCATTCGGTTTTAACCCTGGTTTCAGAACAAGCCCTCTGAATTATGTTCAGAGGGCTTTTTTATTTGTTGACTCAGCCCAATGAGGTTGCAACACTCTGTGAAAGGTTTTACTTAAGAAAGACTATGATTAGAATTTTGGGGATAGATCCAGGCTCGAGACGTACCGGATATGGTGTGATAGACGTTGCTGGAAGTAAAGTTGCCTATATCTCTAGTGGTATTATCCGACTTCCGGAGAAGTCTCTTCCGGACAGGTTAAAAATAATATTCGACGGTGTTAGCGAAATCATTGAGCAGTATCATCCACAGCATATGGGTATTGAAGAGGTGTTTTTTGCCAAGGACCCCCGCGCAGCGTTAAAGTTAGGGCAAGCCAGGGGTGCAGCAATTGTGGCCGGTGTTAATGCCGGACTTCCGGTTGGGGAATATTCAGCCAGAAGTGTAAAACAGGCTGTTGTGGGAACTGGGGCCGCTGATAAGCACCAGGTTCAAGTCATGATCAAGCAACTCCTTAAATTATCTCAGTCTCCATCTGAAGACGCAGCTGATGCGCTTGCAGTAGCTATTTGTCATGCACATAGCATGCATACCAATGCAGCTTTGGGGAATGCGGTAAAAGGTTTTGCCCGTGGCAGACATAAATAAAAGTTCGGTATATCAATAAAAATTAGAGAGATTAACGGCATATGATTGGACAAATCACAGGAATTATCGTCAGTAAAATTGCACCTGATGTATTAGTTGATGTACAGGGTGTTGGTTACGAGGTGCTAGTTTCTCTGGGTACGTTTTTTGATCTACCTGACATTGGCCAGGGCGTTACTCTTCATACACATTTCGTTGTTCGAGAAGATGCCCAGTTATTGTTTGGGTTTTCCTCGCTGCAGGAACGAATCCTCTTTCGGACTCTCATTAAGGTGAACGGGGTAGGTCCAAAAATGGCTCTGGGTATACTGTCGGGTATGACTGCCGGCGAATTTGCCCATGCAATACGCAATAATGATGTTGCCACCTTAGTAAGGCTCCCTGGAGTAGGTAAGAAAACTGCGGAAAGACTCGTCATTGAAATGAGAGATCGAGTAGATGATATTGATACGACTGCCAATGAAAATACAGATGTCTCGATTAAGCGGCCTGATATTCAGCAAGAGGCTGAGAGCGCCTTAATAGCGCTTGGTTATAAACCCCAGGACGCTGCTAAAATGATTAGCCGGGTTGATAGTGATGAAATGGCCAGTGCCGAGCAATTGATTAGAGGAGCTCTTAAATCCATGGTGGCTAAATAAGCTACATAATGGACAAATACGACTGGCTTAACACTACTGCGTAGTGAAAAGTTCACATGAGCAATGTATGCTATAAGACAAATTCGAGACCTTATTTAATGATAGAACCTGATCGCTTAATTTCTCCTGATATTTCCGCCTCGGAAGAGCGCTATGATCGAGCGCTGCGTCCTGTAACCCTAGAGGAATACGTTGGTCAGCCGGTGGTCAAGCAACAGCTTGAGATCTTTATCGAAGCCGCACGGCGGCGTGGCGAACCGCTTGATCACACGCTTGTATTTGGCCCCCCTGGTCTCGGGAAAACTACCTTGGCACATATTATTGCCAATGAAATGCAGGTGGACCTCAAAACCACATCGGGCCCGGTATTGGAAAAAGCTGGAGATCTTGCCGCGCTGCTAACAAACTTAGAATCTGGTGATGTGCTCTTTATTGATGAAATTCATCGACTGAGTCCGGTTGTAGAGGAAATTCTCTATCCTGCTCTGGAAGACTACCAGTTAGATATTGTGATTGGCGAGGGGCCCGCTGCACGTTCCATCAAGTTGGATCTCCCGCCGTTTACGCTGGTGGGAGCTACTACACGCGCCGGATTGCTAACATCGCCCCTTCGAGACAGATTCGGTATCGTTCAGCGATTAGAATTCTACTCGGTTGAGGATCTTGCCAGTATCGTAAGGCGAGCGAGTAGTATTCTTAAGGTAGAAATCAACGATGATGGCGCTAAAGAAATTGCATGCCGAGCTCGTGGAACACCCCGAATAGCAAATCGACTGCTCAGGCGAGTCAGGGATTATGCCGAAGTTAAAGGTGATGGTTCAATTACTAAGCAGACAGCTGATGCAGCGCTTAATATGCTTAATATTGATCAGAGCGGCTTTGACCATTTAGATCGGCGCCTATTGTTAACCCTGATGGAAAAATTTGAGGGAGGCCCTGTCGGAGTTGACAGTTTAGCCGCTGCGTTGAGTGAGGAGCGTGGAACTATTGAAGACGTCCTTGAGCCGTATTTGATTCAGCAGGGCTATTTAATGAGGACCTCAAGAGGGCGAATGGCAACGCGAATGGCTTACGAGCACTTTGGCCTCAAAAGCCCAAAACGTGTCCAGCAACAGATGGATGTTGTGGATGACTGAATTTTGTATGCCTATGCGTGTCTATATTGAAGATACAGATGCGGGCGGCATTGTTTACTATGCTAATTACCTCAAATTTATGGAGCGAGCTCGAACCGAGTTAATGCGCAGTTTAGGTTATGGCAAGCCGGCACTTTTTGATGGATTACAGTTGGTCGTCCATGAGGTGCAGGTTAAATATCATAGCCCTGCGGTATTAGACGATGAAATTAGGGTGCTGGCAAAGTTAGAGTCGGTTCGAAAAGTGACTTTGTCGATGAGTCAAAATATTTTCAGGGGCGATACTCTTTTATGTGAAGGGCATGTCAAATTAGCCTGTTTAAATGCTGCTACGAAGAAACCGGCAGCAATGCCACAAGTAATGTATCAAAAATTAAATGGCCTTATGGCCCAATACCGGAGTTCAGGCCAGTGAATGAAGAAAACTTATCAATCCTTTCGCTAATTGTAAATGCTAGTTTACCGGTGCAAGCGGTTATGGGAATCTTATTCATTGCCTCCGTAATGTCCTGGATTATGATTGTTCAACGAGGGATTTTTCTGAGCCAAGCACAGAATAACTTTAAGGATTTCGAAGACACCTTTTGGTCTGGTGTGGATTTAGCGCAGTACTACCAAGAGTTGACTCAGAAGGCCAAGGATATTGGCATATCAGACGGTATTGAAAATGTATTTAGAGCCGGCTTTCGTGAATTTAATCGCTTGTCGCACTCGGATAAAGCCGATCCTGATGCCGTTATGGAAGGCACTGATAGGGCAATGCGAGTCGCATTGTCACGTGAAGATGAAAAGCTAGGCGTCAACTTACCCTTTCTTGCCAACGTCGCTTCGGTGAGCCCCTATATTGGCCTGCTGGGCACTGTATGGGGAATTATGGATACCGTCCGAGGTCTCGGAATGATGCAGCAGGCAACATTGGCTGCGGTAGCGCCGGGTATATCAGAGGCACTAATACCAACCGCAATGGGTCTCTTTGCGGCCATACCCGCTGTTATAGCCTACAACCGATATGCCGCAAAGGTTGAGGGTATTAATACCAGCTACGAGACTTTTTCAGATGAGTTCTCGAGTATTTTACATCGTCAGGTTTATTCGAAATAGATTGAATTTTGGAGTTTAGCGTTTGTGAAGCCAAGAAAACCGAAGCGTAAATTAGTAGCCGAAATCAATGTAGTGCCTTACATTGATGTTACCTTGGTACTGATGGTTATTTTTATGATAACCGCACCATTGCTAATGCAAGGTGTGAAGGTTGAGTTACCGTCGGCTAATTCCGCTCCGATGGACAGCACCGATCAAGAACCGTTCATAGTGTCGATAAAAGGCGACGGTACATACTGGATTGACGTCAAAGGAATAAATGAAACTCAGTCATTGAAAACGGTAAAAGAACGAGTTACCAAAATACTCAGGCAAAAGCCACAGACGCCGATTCTTGTTTGGGGTGATACTGCGGTGGATTATGGTTCCGTGGTAAATTTGATGAGTGAATTACAGCTTGCCGGCGCAACATCTGTTGGGTTGGTGACAGAACCCGCTAGCCAGTAGCATGACAAATTATCTCAGTTATGGTTTAGGGGCTATTGGCAGTATCTGCATACATGGCTTGGTGCTCAGCGTATTGCTCATTCCTGGGAATGGCGATACTCAAGCTATAGTCATACAGCCACAATATATTAATTCAAAACTTGTCGAGCTTGCACCCAAAAAGAAAGTAGTTGTGCCAAAGAGAACCAAAGAAGATACCGCAGAAAAGAAGCGTGAGCGACAGCGTCGATTAGATGCCTCCAAGGCAAAAGCAAAAGCCAAGACAAACGCTGATGCGCTAAAGAAAAAGAGGGCCGATCTGGATCGTAAGGAAAGAGAACGGCTGGCTTTAGAACAAGACAAGCTTGAGCGAGAGCGTTTAGAGGAGCTGCAGCGGCAGGAGCTTGCGGCAGAATTTGCACAGACTCTTGCTGAAGAGCAATCATTGATTAGCGCTCAAGAAGACGAAGTGGCGGCGAATAGTTACCGACAGCTGATTTCGCAGCGTCTTTCCGAGAATTGGAGTCGCCCTCCCAGTGCACGCCGAGGTATGGAGACACTGATTAGATTGCAATTGGTGCCAACCGGTCGTGTGGTGGGTGTGACTATATTAACATCAAGTGGTGATTCAGCATTCGATCGGTCGGTTGAGCAGGCCGCGTTTAAGGCAGCGCCATTTGTTGAGTTGCAACAAATGGCGCCGAGTCTATTTGAAAAGAAGTTTCGGCAAGTAGACGTTTCATTCAGCCCCCTAGACCTTAGGCTTTAAAGATTAATGGAGATCAGATGCCCCACAAAATAAAACCCTTGCGCCATTCTTCTCAAGCACTCTTGCTGTGCCTTGTGTTGATTATTCACCCGTTAAAAGCTTGGAGTGAGTTGGTTATTAGAGTGACCCAAGGTAATGATCAGCCTACTATGGTTGCGGTTCCACCCATGGTGATGTCCGGCAATCAATTAGTCGAGGATATCAGTGCCATTGTCGAATCGGACCTGCAGAGAAGTGGGCTGTTTAAGACTATCCCCAGAGAGAATATGCTGGCATTTCCCTCTCACCCTGAGGATGTCTATTTCAGGGATTGGCGATTACTTGGCAGCGAATATCTGATTGTGGGTTCCTTGTCTGCAGTGGAGGAGGGTGGGGTTGAGTTGAGTTTTAGTTTGCTAGATGTAAATGCTCAAAAAACCGTCTTTAAACACAGTGTTAAAGGGTCAAAAAACCAATTAAGAGACCTTGCGCATCTGGCCAGTGACAAGATCTATGAAGAAATAACCGGTATTCGTGGCGCCTTTAGCACTCGACTGGCTTATGTCACCGCCGATCAAAAAGATGGACGTTTAGTTTATCAACTGAATGTCGCAGATTCTGATGGTGCTAGAGAAAGAGTAATGCTTAAATCTGCTGAACCTATCATGTCTCCAGCGTGGTCTCCCAAAGGGGATGAATTAGCTTATGTGTCCTTTGAAACGGGTAGGCCAGCTATTTTTAGGCAGAGTTTAACGACAGCTGCTCGAAAACAACTAACCAATTTTCGCGGACTTAATGGCGCTCCATCATGGTCGCCAGATGGTAAGCAGTTAGCTTTAGTACTATCCAAAGATGGAAATCCTGAAATTTATATTTTGGACCTTGCGACAAATAAGTTTGCTCGAATGACTCGTCATTTTGCTATTGATACCGAGCCTACTTGGTCTCCGGATGGGAAAAGTCTGTTATTTACCTCAGATAGGGGAGGTACTCCACAAATTTATAAATTAACGGTTGCAACTAGGGCGGTGCAACGAATAACATTCAAGGGTAACTATAACGCTCGACCAAGTCTTGCGCCTGACGGTCGTACTCTAGTCATGGTTCATCGCGAATCGGGAGTGTTTCATATCGCAACACTAGATTTGGTTACTGGTCGGATGTTAGAGCTGACGGAGACTCGTTTGGATGAATCTCCGACAGTAGCTCCCAATGGGGCAATGTTAATTTATGCGACAAAGCAGGGCGATAAAGGAATTTTGTCTGCGGTGTCGCTAGATGCTGGCGTGAAGTATTTTTTACCGGCTAAATCCGGTGATGTCAGAGAGCCAGCTTGGTCGCCGTTCTTAAGGTAATGGCATTATTTTTGATATAACACTTAAATATATTTTTTAATAAGGAGCTGTAAATGAATATTTCTGCAACTAAAATGGGTCTTCCTGTTCTATGCCTGTCGGTGCTGCTTGCTGGCTGTAGTTCGTCTCCGGTTGATGAAAGCACATCTTCAATTGAAGATACCACTGTCCAAACGGCGACTCTAGAGATGGATGCTGAGAACACAGCAACAATGGTTGAAGAGGTTGCCGAGCCAACTAATTCTGCAGACACTGTGTTTTACTTCGCATTTGATAAAGCAGTACTAAGTGATGAGTCTCGGGCAGCTTTGGTCGAGAATGCTCAGTTTTTCATGAGCAATCCGCGGGCTTTGCGGTTAGAGGGACATGCTGATGAGCGTGGTACTCGCGAGTATAATATGGCGCTTGCTGAGCGTCGCGCTAATGCGGTTAAAGACTTCATGGTTTTACAAGGCGTCTCCGGCAATATGATCGAGGTTGTCAGCTACGGTGAAGAGCGAGCAGCTTCTTTTGGTAGCAGTGCTGCAGCTTGGAGTATGAATCGTAGAGTTGAGCTTAAGTAGAGTCCGAAGATTAGTACCTGGTGGCTGGAGTCGATCGACTCCAGCCGCTGATTTTTTAGATTTAAACTTGTTACACGTGAGCTGAAATGAAATTAGATCAAAGATTCTGGTTACTTTTTCTGTGTATTCCTGTGGGAGCAGTGGCACAAGAGTTAGTGCCCATTGTAGATGCTTCGCAAACCTCCTCGTCTGGTGCACAAGATGTTATTACTGAATTTATGCCGGCGGAATCTGCGAACTCTGTGGAGCTAGTGTCTAGTCGTTACGATATTATGCAAAATCTGCAAGAAGAGGTCAGAATGCTTAGGGGCTTGGTCGAAGAAATGACCTATGAACTGCAGCAAGTAAAACAACGTCAGCTCGACGATTATCTAGACCTTGACCGCCGTTTAGGGCTTGCCCAAGAAACAGGTATTTCTCTAGTATCTGATCCTAATCGTATTACAGACAATCTCGATACTAAAGTTGGTGATGAGAGTACCGTCATATCAGATTTGGACGCAACAACTGACGTTGAATTTACTACGGTTGCCGCAACTGTGCAGGCCGATTTAGTATTGGATGAGTCATCTGTCGAAGAAGATTATAAAGCGGCATCGAATAAACTATTAAAAGAGCGGGATATCGAAGGAGCCACCATTGCTCTAAAGACACACTTAGAGAGGTATCCTGCTAGTCCATTTGCAGCGAATGCTAACTATTGGTTGGGTGAAATCTATCTGTTGCAAGGTGATACAGAATTGGCGCGGCAAGCGTTCACAAGTATTGTTGAGCGTCATGCGAGCCACCCAAAGGCCATGGATTCAAGTTTTAAGCTAGGTAAGATATATTACCAGCTGGGTGAGCTAAAACGGGCAAAAAGCCTTCTTGAAGCCGCAGCACAAAGCTCTGGTGGCGTTGCCAGTAAAGCCCGCAATTTTTTAGATAAAAACTTCCAGTAAAAGGTTTTCCTCAAATGTCTGATAAGGCCGTTATTTTAGTTTCCGGTGGTTTAGATTCGTCTACGGTTTTGGCGATTGCCGCCAAGCAAGGTTACCAGTGTTATACGCTTAGCTTTGATTATGGTCAGCGCCATCGCTCAGAACTGGATGCAGCGATTCGAGTGTCGGAGTCAATGTCGGTTGTCGAACACAAAGTCATTAAGCTTGATTTGCAAGCCATCGGTGGCTCCGCTCTCACCGACACTACCATTGCAGTGCCAGAGAAAGAGACTGCGGGAATTCCCGTGACCTATGTGCCCGCTCGGAATACTGTCTTTTTGTCAATTGCTCTTGGTTGGGCTGAAGTGATTGGGGCCAACAAAATTTTCGTCGGCGTTAATGCGGTCGATTACTCCGGTTATCCAGATTGTAGGCCAGAATATATTGCCAGCTTTGAAACAATGGCTAATCTAGCCACACGAGCTGGTGTAGAGGGGAATCATTTATCAATTGAAGCGCCTCTCATTGACATGACTAAGGCGCAAATTATCCAGGCTGGGTTGGAGCTTGGGGTAGATTATGGGCAGACCGTTTCATGTTATCAGGCAAATTCTGATGGCCTGGCTTGTGGCAAATGTGACAGTTGTCGACTGCGTGCACAGGGGTTTTTTGAGGCAGGGGTAAATGACCCGACAAGATATCAAAATAACGCTTGAATTTTGTTAGCTGGTCAGTATGATACGCACCTCCTCTGAGGGCCGTTAGCTCAGTTGGTAGAGCAGTTGGCTTTTAACCAATTGGTCCCGCGTTCGAGTCGCGGACGGCCCACCATTTTTCTATTTCGTGAAGTGGTTCACGCACGATTCTTTATTTGAAGGTCTCGTGTTTTATATGTGAAACCTCCTATATTGCGGCAATTCAGTTAACTTCATAGTGGTTAGTCTATAAACTATTCGTAATGTAATTGAGTGACGTCTAAATGTTCAGTCTGTTTAAAAATCGTAACTTTTCATTATTCTGGTTTGGTGAAATGGCGTCTGTTATTGGCGACCATATCAGCCTAATAGCCTTTCCTTGGCTTGTTTTACAAATGACTAATAGTGCTATTTTAACGGGGCTTGTTTTTGCAGTCCAAGGGATCCCTCGTGCCATTTTGATGCTTGCCGGCGGTGCTCTAGTTGATCGAACCAGTCCTCGTTTGGTTATCCTCGCTACTAATGCGCTTAGAATGATCTTGGTAATGTCTCTTGCCTATATGATTTATAACGATGCGGTGCAGGTAACGACGGTATTTATCCTGGCTTTCGCCTTTGGTGTGGCGGATGCTTTTTTCTACCCTGCGAGTACCTCAATCATCCCAAGCCTTGTTTCTAGGGATGACCTTCAAGCCGGTAACGCGATTCTTCAGACCACTCTTCACTTGGGTATGACCCTTGGTCCCGTTATTGCCGCCTTTATCATCGCAGGTGAAGTGTCTTCTGTCAGTCATCACGATGTCAACGCTGACGCTATCAATAGTTATGAGGTGGATAGACAGGGTTTAGCGCGTGCTTTCTTTGTCGACGGACTAACCTTCGCCGTATCTTTTGTAACACTACTTTTCGTTAAGGTCCGGCCACTCGAAGCGGCTGCGTCCTCGGAGGACAAAGGTTCGCTGTATGAAGAAATTGGTGAAGCGGTAAAATGGGTCGCTTCAATTCCAGCGGTGCGCTTTGGTTTTATAGGAATGGCAGTGATACATTTCTTCTTTATGCCCATGGTGTTTGTTGGTATTCCGGTATGGGCGAAAGAGCGTTTCGTAGAAGGCGCCTATGTTTATGGATTGGTCACAGCCGCCTTTGGCGCCGGTGCCCTGATAGGCGCTGTTGCCAGCGGTTATATGAAAGGACCAAAGGACACTAACTTGATTCCTATGATGTTCATAGCCTATGTGTTTAGCGGCTCCACCTTGGCACTGATCATTTTTTATGACGCCTACTGGTGGGCAATGTTATTGTTTTTTGTATCTGGGATTTTTGAAGCGTATTTTTATGTGCACTTCACGACATGGTTACAAAAAATCACGCCTGAGTATTTATTGGGTAGGGTGATGAGTGTACTTATGCTGATGTCTATGGGGCTGTTACCTATTGCTGACGCGATTATGGGCTTCGTTATTGAATATAGTTTGGATATGGCAATGATCTCTAGCTCTGTCTTTCTGATGGTTTTCTGTGGATTGGTGGCGATTAATCCGAAATCTAGAGTGGTTACTAGTGATAAATAAGCCTACGAATAAGAATAGTTTCCAGAGCTGTATTTTGTTGCTTTGACGCTGATATATGTAATGCTACGATCGGATTAATTCAGATTTCCCATAGTCATTCGGCCAAAAAAAGGCCCGCCGAGGAAGCCCTTTTTTTTGGCCAAAATGTAGTGCTACTAGTCACTAATAGCCTTTCGAGCATCATCTATTCGTGTCAGTAAGGCGGATATATTTTCGCCTTTATACGCTAGTCGAGCTCGCTCTTCGATGTGATTTAACGCACGACGCAATTCTCTCGTTGCCTTAGTTTTAGCAGCGGGCTCGGTGCTCCCTTTGCTATTAATCCAAATGGGTGATGTGTGCCCGAACGGATAGCTGTCCATTAATGGCCAAGAGGTTTCGCCCCCATGGGCCCGCGCGGCGACCCAGCCACCTTCAGGAAGGTCAATTTGACCTGTAAAGGTTCGTGAATCTCCCGCATCAATGCTACCTCCAGACCAAACTATCTCCCCATTTACTACCAATTCGATATTATCAACAGCAATCGCAGAAGAAGCTTGTAACGAGAATGATTGCTTACCACCTAAAATCACATCCCCCGGCTTTATTTTTCCGTCGAGTTCAAGCAAAAGTACCGGCGCGTTTGTGACGAAGGTTCGACCTTGCTTAACGGCGTTAATATAAGAGGTCCATTGCAATTTATTTTGGCTTTGTTCGGCATAAACACGTGCCGTACCGATTGCTGGCGTCCGATGAAAGTCCACAAACATATCCGTTCCTGCCATCGCAATGACAGGGCGTCCAATATTTAGAAGCCGGTACCATAGCTCTGCAGTACCAAGTTCATCGCTCCAAGCACAAACCAGTTCAAGGCCAACATGGCTTGATAGAATACCATCGGGGATAAACTCTAATGGAATACTAGAGGCTTTTTTATGGTCAAAGGGATTTACGTTATAGGCAACGGGGTGGACGTAGGTGCCAATACTATCTTCAAAAGACTCTACAAATTCAAAGACACTAGCATTGGAGAGGTCGCCATTATTGAGCGTTGGATAGCCCGGACCCCAGAACCATGGAAAGTAAAATTCAGAGGGTCCAACCACACCAATATGGCCGTGAAAGTGGGATCTCACTTCTTGAGCAAACTTTATTATAGAACCACTTCGCGCTCGCAGCGTCTCTCCTAAGAACTCTCTGTCCATAAGGCGATTATGAAGATTGGCGGCTTGCGGTGTGGCAATATCTAAGTTTTCTCCGGCGATCAAAGGCTCTATGTCTTTTGTTACTTGGCGATAGGGGCCGTCATAGTTTAGATGTAGATGAAAGTCAGCAGATCGATAGCCTGCCTGTTTTGCATTCCACACCTCTTTGACCGGTATAACGATTTTACTGTCACCGACAACACTGACCATACTCTCCACTGGGAGCCCCATCATTCCATGCACAGCAGTAATATAAATATTGCCCTCGGGCACCTCTAGATCCACAGTGCCGTCGCTGTAGAAGTAATGCAGTCCATTTTGGGAGTCAAAGTAAGTAGCCGCATTGGGGTTTACAATAGGATGCCCATTTGGCCCCTTAACAGAGAGTCTAACTGGTGTGGTTTTATGATTTAAACGTGTGGTTATTATCAATTTAGCGGTTTTTTGGCCCCAATCCCAATGCTTAATCTGTACTTCTTTACTTGATCCGCCTAACGCTGAGACCTGCTTCATTTTAAATTGCTGGTGTGAGTCAGGTTCTGAATAATAGACTGAACTGCCGTCTGCACTCCATGCCGGGTCTTGTATATAGGTTCTTCCCGGAGTGAGATTGATAATAGGGTTTAACTTGGCTACATCAGCCAGCATCAGATTCAAGTCATCATTAACCGGCCAGGTATAGCTCACGACGTCTTTTGTAGGATGCATGTCAAAACTAAACTGACCGCCAATACTGTCAGTTTTTAGAATAGTCTCCTCGCCAGACTCAAGATTCAATGATCGAATCTGTCTTTCCGGCCAGTCCAGGTGACTGAAAAATAGCGTGTTGCCATCAGTAGACAGCCTGGGGTTGCGTGAATGACCATCCAGGTCGGTGATCATGGTCATCGCACCATCCTTGAGGTTATATCTCCATATGTTGAGTAAGCCGCTTTTCCCCGAGCTTAGGTAAATTGATTTGCCGTCAGGCGCGAATTCTGGATCCAGTTCAATCGTTGGTGTGTTTATCTCGACAGTCTTGTCAGTGCCCAGCTCTATGATGACAATCGATGAATCTGTGCTGTTATCGCGTACAAATGCCAAGTGTCTGCTATCCCCTGACCAGCGAGGTCGGCCGTCGATAGACTCTCCGTTGGTCACACGCGTCGCCATTTGGGTGCTTATGTCCATGACCCAAATCCACCCGTGGGAAGCAAAGGCAATAGACTCTCCATCGGGAGAGGGTGCTGGATATTTAGGCCCTGAGGACAATATAGGCAGCTCGTAGCTTTCAAGGTAGATATGGTGTCTTTGGCCATCGACCTTCGGGTACCGGTTTGTCCACTCGGCTTGAGCGGCAAATGAACAAATAAGTAGCAGTAAAAGTAATCGTTTGGCGTGAATCATTGGGTGACGTCCATATGAAAATAGAAGGTCAAGATTAAACATCCCATTGGTTTTGTTCAAGCGTTAATGAGAGGTGTAAACCAGGTAAGGTTAGGGTAACTAGGCGTTAGCATTATGAATAACTTGAAATTTGGACCCACAGGTATGATCATCACACTTTATTCTAAAATCAAAGACTAGGGTTACACAATGAAGATTCATCAGATATATACACAAAGCTTTTTGCGTAACTTTACCTATCTTATTGAGCTTGACGATCACTCTGCTATGGTCATTGACCCGTGGGAGGAGGGTATTGTTAACAGCCTATTGGTGGAAAAAAATCTTCGCTTAACAACCATTATTAATACCCATGAACACTGGGATCATACACAGGGTAACGAAGCACTTGTTGCAGAGCATGGCTGCGAAGTTTGGGCGCATGCAAATGGACAGGGTAAAATACCAGGACTAACGCGAGTGCTTTCTACCGGTGAGGTTATTGATCTTGAACCGGGCGCACAACTGCAAGTACTGAATACACCAGGACACACATTTGCGCATCTTTGTTTTGTGGTTTTAGATCAGGGCCAGCCTATAGCAGTATTTACCGGCGATACTCTATTTAATGCCGGTGTGGGCAACTGCACCAATGGCGGTGATGCGGAAGTAATGTATCAAACCATTGTTGATCAATTTCACACTCTTAATGACAATGTAACTGTCTACCCTGGGCATGAGTACCTAGAGAATAACTTGCGTTTTACCCTCAGTATGGAACCGGACAACGCGGATGCCCAGGCATGGTTGGTGCGAGCGGTGGCAGCAGATCCAACAGTACAGCCTCTGATGACCACCATTGGTGATGAACGAAAGCTAAATACTTTTTTCCGCTTAGATAACCCCATAATCCGCTCTGCGGTTGACTGCTCGGATCGTTCTGACAAAGAAGTTTTTGTTGCATTGCGATCTCGTCGCGACAACTGGTAGTTTGTGATTTAAAATGATCGCACAGAGGAGTCAGTTTTGGCTCCAATATAAATTGATAATAAGTTGGAATACAGCATGACTGTTCGTACCAGAATAGCCCCATCCCCAACAGGTGATCCGCACGTTGGTACTGCCTACGTCGCGCTTTTTAATATGGCATTCGCGCATAGTCAGGGCGGTGAGTTCTTATTGCGTATTGAAGACACCGATCAAGCGCGTTCCACGCCAGAATCAGAAAAAGCGATCTTAGATGCTCTTCACTGGCTTGGGCTAGACTGGGATGAAGGCCCAGATAACGGCGGACCCAAAGGTCCATATCGGCAAAGTGAGCGGTCAGACATATATCGGCAACACGCTGACGAGTTAATCGAGAAAGGACACGCATTCCGCTGCTTTTGTTCATCAGAGCGTTTAGATGCGTTGCGTCAGCAGCAAATGGAGAATAAACAAGCGCTTGGTTATGACGGTCATTGTATGCACCTAGATCAGGCAGAGGCGTCTTCCCGGGCCGCAAACGGCGAATCCCATGTCGTGCGCATGAAAGTGCCCAGAGAAGGGCAGTGCATCTTTAATGACATGTTGCGCGGTGAGATCAGCATAGATTGGGCGCAGATAGATCTGCAGGTTTTATTAAAAGCCGATGGTATGCCAACCTACCACCTGGCAAACGTAGTAGATGATCATCTCATGGAGATCAGTCACGTTATTCGTGGTGAGGAATGGATTAATTCAGCACCCAAGCATATTTTGCTATATCAGTATTTTGGGTGGGAGATGCCCGTTTTCTGTCATCTACCACTGTTGCGTAATGTGGACAAAAGTAAGCTATCGAAGCGCAAAAACCCCACCAGCATTTTATTTTACCAGCGCATGGGTTATTTACCTGAGGCCTTGCTCAATTACCTAGGGCGTATGGGTTGGTCCATGCCTGATGAGCGAGAAAAATTTACTCTATCTGAGATGCTTGAAGTGTTCGATATTCAGCGTGTGTCTTTAGGCGGCCCAGTGTTTGATGTGGAAAAACTAAGCTGGCTCAATGGCATGTGGATTCGTGAAGAGTTAACTGACGAGCAGCTTGCTGACAGGCTTCAAGAATGGGCGCTCAACCGCGACGTCTTGATGGCCTTCTTGCCCTTTGCCAAACAGCGCATGGAGACGCTTTCAGATATAGCCCCCCTCGGTAATTATCTAGTGTCAGGTATGCTGCCTATTACCGCGGAACAGTTAAAGTCGGCCGGTATCGATGAAGAACCCTTAATAGAAGTATTGCAGTACTCACTTTGGCGGCTAGAGGCAATACAGGATTGGCAACGTGATACTATTTTTGAGGCACTAAAAAGTGTCGCTGAGGCTATGAATATTAAGCTAAAGCCATTTCTAGCGCCGCTGTTTATCGCAATAGCTGGCAGTAGCGCCTCTATATCGGTTATGGACTCAATGAACTTGCTAGGTGCAGACATGTCCAGGGCGAGATTACGCCATGCTATTGATGTCCTGGGCGGCGTTGGTAAAAAGAAACTAAAGAAGATGGAAAAAGCCTATCAGCAATTGAGCTGAAAGTACTGTGCGTTCGGGGATTTATCCTTGACTTGATGTAGGCTCATCCCTATCATGCGCATTCCTTTTTGGGGCCTTAGCTCAGCTGGGAGAGCGCAACACTGGCAGTGTTGAGG
>Ga0302131_1000041_pt1 | contig 67371 bp, 60 predicted proteins | sample CB9_20m_MG_FD_203105 | JGI IMG/M metagenome (GOLD analysis project Ga0302131, IMG submission 203105) | Marine microbial communities from Western Arctic Ocean, Canada - CB9_20m | ecosystem: Environmental > Aquatic > Marine > Oceanic | place: Canada: Western Arctic Ocean | collected 2017-09-19
TCCACTTTTATGCCGTTGCGCTCCATTCGCTGAAGCACTTCCACCAAAGGCCGTTCAAAATAATGGTAAACGCCTTGAAGTTGACCCTCAGACTTAAGCGAGTGGGCGAGTAATAGTGACAATCTATAAATGTAATCCGCTTTCTCTGCCGCATGCTGAAAAAAGTCTAGCACCGGTAATTGGTTCAATTTTAATTTAGCCTTACCTTTTCCCAATTTCTCAGTTAAGTCGGCAATATTCAGCCCTAGATAATGATGAATAATTTCATCTAAATGGTGTTTAGTCGCGACCGAATTAACGATGTAAGATTGTAATAGAATATCTGAATCAATAGGGTCAAATTTGATTTCATAGTTTTGCAAAATATGTTTTGTACGCTTCAAATCAAACCCAACCTTTTTGATTTCCGGATTTTCTAAGATTGGTTTAAGGCGCCTAAGTACAGTAGTTACATCGAGCTGTACCTGCTCATCATTGTCGCTATGTGCCATAGGTATATAAACGGCCTTGCCGAGCCCCAGACTAATAGAAATTCCAAAAAGCGACAGATCTAAAAAATGTTCATTTATGGTTTCTAAATTGATGCATAACACCCTTGAGGTCTCTATTGAAGACACAAGCCCCTGTAGTTCAGATTCCAACGTGATTATTGAATAATCGGTTGAGTCTGGAACAACATTGATTTCATTTTCGCTGTCAATAGCGCTGTCATCAATTGCCTTCGGAGCCTTCGCACTCGACACCACACCGTCTGCTTCTAATTCTCTAATCCAGGATTTAAATTCTAGATCACTAAACAGTTCATGTAGCTGCTGCTTGTCTTCTGCCCCATGAGTGAGATCTTTGATCTCAACATCAAGCTTTACATCCATCTTAATCGTTGCCAGTTCATAAGATAATCTGAGCAGATCAAAATTATCACGAAGCTTCTCTCCAACTTTCCCGCCAATCGAATCGGCGTTTTCTATGATTCCTTCCATTGAGCTAAAATCAGTTAGCCATTTAACCGCCGTTTTAGGGCCGACGCTGGGAACACCAGGAATATTGTCAGATTTGTCACCCATTAGAGCCAAGTAATCCACTATCTGATTGGGTTTGACGCCAAACTTTTTCACAACGCCATCGTGGTCTAATAACTCATTAGTCATTGTGTTCATCAAGGTGACATCATCGTTAACTAATTGAGCTAGATCTTTATCTCCCGTAGAAATAAGCGTTTTAATATTCTCAACTGATGCTTGGCCTGCGAGAGTTCCGATTACATCATCAGCTTCTACTCCACTAATAATAAGCATGGGCAATCCCATCGACTCTACTATTCTGTGGATGGGTTCAATCTGCGACCTCAGCTCGTCAGGCATAGGCGGGCGATTTGCCTTATAGTCCGAATACACATCGCTACGAAAGGTCTTACCTTTAGCATCAAACACAATGGCGATATTACTGTCCGGATGTCCTTTGATTAAGGCGCGAATCATATTGATAACGCCTTTAACCGCACCGGTTGGCTGCCCTTTACTGTTTAAAAGTGGGGGTAGGGCATGAAACGCTCTGAATAAATAGGAAGAGCCATCCACTAAAATAAGTTGTTTTGATTCTGACAATGTTTTTACCTGTTGTTGGTGGCGTTTGCGGTGTCGGTATTTAGGCAGCTACTAAATTCGTCAGCGACATGGGTTATCAAATTGATATAAGCCAAGGGCGACTCGGCGATACCATTACCTAAAAGATCAATGGTGACCTCTTTGATTAAGTTAGTTGAACTTGAGCTAGAGTGGCTACGCCCACCTCGCCTATAGTCGCTCAACATAGTACGGACCAGCTCCGGATTGGCATCAGACTCACCGAAAAGACACAGTGGTTTAAGGGCGGCGACTTCTCTCCTGGTATTTATTATTTGAGCAATCGTGGGAGCTATTTTTGGATCTGTAACTAACTCTACCTGGTGACTAAGGCCAAACTGCTTTTCAAAGTATTGAAATCCATTGTGATAGACAGCAAATGGCTTAACGTTGGAAGGGTTGAGTAACAGCTTAATCTTATTCGTGGCTCGGTTTAGACCCAATTGAAATTGTTTAAGGTTGTCCTCAAAATATTCACTGTTTTCCGGGTCCAGTCTCTTCGCCTGTTGTGCAATTTCGGTAGCAATGAGCAGGGCATTGCGGGTGTCCAACCAAATGTGAGCATCAATTTGATCCTCGCTGCCAATCTTTTGCGAAATAAGACCTGGTAGCGCTATGGTGGTGATAATTTTATCGCTGGCAGCTACTTTACTAAGGCTATTGCTCAGCTGGCCTTCTAGTTCTGGCCCCACCCACACAATCAAGTCAGACCTTAACAGCTCTAATCGATCGCTTGGTGTGAGGTTAAAATGATGAGGCGATGATTTGCTGTCAATTAAGGCGGTAACCTCGCCTTGCTCGCCAACTATCGCTAAAGCAATAAAGTGAAGCGGCCGAATAGTAGTGCTAATAGTAATGTCCGCGTGCACGTTACCGTATAAGCTGGCTATTAGAAGGCATCCGCCCAACAGTGAAGACGTCGCTTTTGTGGATATTTCGGCGAACATTTTAGAAAACACCCTGGGGTTAACGTTACTGAACACTTTACAGAACAATTTACAGCACCTTTTACAAAACACTTTACTGGCCCTTGTAGGACCTCGTTAAACTACTTACCTTGGCTACTTTATAACGACTAACTAGCTACTATTGAGAACTTGATCGTTAAAGTACTAAACGGAGGCGGACTCGGTGCGATTGATATCAGTGCTATCATATAACATTGTCCGCCCTCCTTATAAGCTCAACCCTAAATCTCTTTCGGAATCTTCATGGCTTCCCCAAACCTAGACAGTTCAACATTAATTGCCGCACACGATGTCTCCAAGGTGTTTCAGGATAGGGCTGTGCTCGATAACGTGAGTCTGGAGGTCAAACAAGGGAAAATTGTCACCTTAATAGGCCCTAATGGCGCCGGTAAAACTACATTGGTACGAATAATTCTTGGCTTGATGACGCCAGATTCCGGCACCGTCACTAGACGGTCGGATCTAAACGTCGGATACATGCCTCAGAAACTTGTTATCGACCCCACTATGCCAATAGCGGTAAACCGCTTTCTTCAACTTTCTGGTAGTTCGGACCATACCCAAATACGTAACACCCTAGATCAGCTAAAAATTCCCCATTTGCTCAATAGCCCTTTGACCTCTGTCTCTGGCGGAGAAATGCAACGGGTATTACTTGCCAGAGCGATGCTAAGAAAACCACAACTATTAGTTCTGGATGAACCCGCCCAGGGAGTCGATGTCTCAGGCCAAGCCGAGTTGTATGGCCTAATCAGTGAAATTCGCGACCGGATGAATTGCGGCGTGATTATGATTTCTCATGATTTGCACCTAGTTATGTCCTCTACTGATGAAGTGGTTTGTTTGAATCATCATGTGTGCTGCCATGGCGAACCTGAACATGTGAGTAATGATCCAGCCTTTTTAGATTTGTTCGGAGCAAGAAGCGCCGAGAGCTTGGCCATATACACGCATAATCACAACCACGAACACGACGTTCGAGGGCAAATAAAGCCCACCCAAGGGGAATAGCAAAGTGCTGCAACTCTTAACAACAGATTTTGTAATAATGGCGTTGATGGCCGGCTGTGGTCTCGCCGTTGCTTCAGGGCCGTTAGGCTCTTTTATGGTATGGCGTCGGATGTCTTATTTTGGAGACACGCTCGCTCACTCTGCTTTACTTGGCGTTTCTCTTGGCTTGGTAACCGGTGGCGATCCACAGCTTGCCATTGTAATTAGCGGCTTAGGTTTAGCAATTCTGCTGGCGCTGCTTGACCGAAATCCAAAGCTGGCAACCGACACCTTGCTCGGGATACTTGCTCATACCAGCTTAGCCTTGGGCGTAGTTGTACTGTCATTAACTAGCTCTGTTCGAGTCAACTTAGAGGCGTATCTTTTTGGAGAGCTATTAACCATAACCCCTTCAGAACTTTCCTGGGTGCTCATAGTAATTGCCATCGTTTTAACCGTACTCATAAAAAATTGGAATGCCCTTCTTTCCACTACTGTTCATAGAGAGCTCGCCGAAGTAGAAGGGCACAACACAGCTAGATTAAACTTAATACTGATCGTTCTGATTGCACTAACGATCGCAGTCTCGATGAAGATAGTTGGCGTTTTGCTTATTACTTCACTGCTAATAATACCGCCAGCTACGGCCAGGAAATTCTCAAAAACCCCGGAAATAATGGCATTAAAAGCCAGTATTATAGGGGTTTTTTGTATTATATTAGGGGTGTTTTTAGCGTTCAGTTTAGATACGCCGGTGGGTCCGTCGATTGTAGTAGTCGCAGGTGGCTTATTTTTACTAAGTTACTTTTTGCCGGCAAGTTCGCAGGCTTAAATCTAGGAGTCAAACCCTGCGATTAAACTCCAACATAGAGTCTAAAATTTAGAACTTTCTAGCATCATCTCATAGGCCTTGAGCAAGTCTTTCACGCGATGTGGAGGTCTCATTACAGCGTGATAATTCCCATCTGGATTGACTATAGCAATATGGCCGCTATGAGAAATTAAATAGTTTTCGGTTGGCGTGTTGGAAGAGCTATGGCCGGCCTCGCTGTGATGTGGTTCTGGCCGTGGCTGCTCTACCGTATTCTGACCATGCTGATGCATATTCTGTTTCTGCGCTCTATTCTCAGACTCATAAACAGGTTCGGAGTAGCCAACAAAAAACTGAGATGCAACACCCGCGATAGATTCCACGCTGCCGGTAATTCCTAAAAACTCTTGGTTAAATCCATTGACGTATTTGCCAATGGTTTCAGGATCATCTCGCTCTGGGTCCACAGACACCATTAAAACATTGAGGTTGTCCTTAAGACTTGGATTAAGTTGTTCGTAAAACTTTTTGAGCTCAGCCATAGTGATTGGACAGATATCAGGGCAAGATGTGAATCCAAAAAATAGTATGGTCCACTGGTCTCTAAGCTTGTCGCTCGTAAAAGATTCAAAGTTTTGGTCAACAAGTTCGAATTCTTGAATCGGGCGAATATCAGGAAAAACAGTAACTCCGATGTCTCGAAGTTCGTCTTTTAAATTGATTTCAGATCTAAGAACAAACAAGAAAATGAGCGCTATAATCACCGCAACGTCAAAAATTCCAAAAGCGATTAAACCGCGTTTTGCTCGTAAACTTAAGGCCATGTTTCAGTCCAGAAGGAGTAGATCCAGCGTTAGCTAGAACAAATAGTGATCAATTAGAAGGGCTAAAAACAGCAGCGCGAGGTAAAGAATGGAGAACCGAAAAGTGTCCATTGCCGTGGATGGCTTAGGTCTATACATTAAAATCAGCGACCAAGCCAAAAACCCAATACCTAATGCTATTGCCGACCCGAGATACAACAAGCCACTCATGCCAGAAAGGTAGGGGAAGATACTTGAAACGACCAAAAGCACTGTGTAAACAATAATATGTACTTTGGTGACGTGCTCACCATGGGTTACCGGCAGCATTGGCACGCCTGATTTCGCATACTCGTCTTTGCGATGAATGGCCAAGGCCCAAAAATGTGGGGGGGTCCAAGCAAATATGATGAAGACCAAAATTAAGGCATCGGACTCTATTGTTCCGGTTACTGCTGACCAACCTAAAAGCGGTGGCATAGCACCTGCAAGCCCACCAATGACTATGTTCTGGGGTGTTGCGTGCTTCAAATAGCCGGTGTAAATGAATGCATACCCGATAAACGAGGCTAATGTTAGCCAAGCGCACAGCGGGTTAACACCGAACCAAAGCACCAACATCCCGGCAGCGCCGATAGTCACCGCAAAGATTACAGTTTGAGTTGTATCCACTCGACCTTGGGGCAATGGACGGTTGTGTGTGCGCTTCATTAGGATGTCAATTTTTCGATCGATCAAATGATTCACCACCGCACCCGACCCCGCTACTAGCGCGATACCAATATTGCCGAGAATTAAGACATCTATGGGTACCATACCTGGCACAGCCAAAAACATTCCGACCATGGAGGTTAGGATCATCAACATGACAACACGGGGCTTGCACATTTCGTAAAAGTCGCGCCAACTGGCAGACGAACTAGCTGTAATTTCAGTCACTATAATTGCTCTGGGAAATTGGATAAAATCGTTTCACTCAAGTGCGAATACGCCACATTTGGTGAGCTGGATTTGTATGGATTCGAGGGCGCGAATTCAAGCACAAATTCGGCATAATCTCAAGATAGTCTAGACTAATAGTGACAAGAGATTACAGCTTTTCTAACCGATTGTTATTGAATTTAAACAGCCATATCTGCTACTGACAGGAAACTGTCAAAAATGCTTGATCTGCGCGTGTTTTATCCAAATACACTACTATAATTGTTGCGAGAAACTGCAATTTTCTATAGCATTCCGTTGCGCATGAGGTGTGCGTTTCTTCTTCAAAATTAGGCCTTTGAAGAAACGTGAATACTAGATCTTAATTAAAATAATTACATGAGATCGTGAAGCTTAACCCAATCCTTAATTCTACACCGAAAATAGAAAATCTTTTTCGATTGTATGGGCCTAAGTCAGGAAGAATCAGGACGGCTTCAAAAACAGTTTTTACAAAGTTTGACAACAACTAAACAAATTCTATCGTCTTAGGTTTTTTCAATTTGAAAGACGCAGACATGGAACTCGTTTTCAACTTAAGAAGGATTACTGCTTTATGGCTTTAGCGGTCGTTATTTTATTGCTGGTTATTGGATCTGTCGTATTCCATTTCGCCAGCCCATGGTGGTTTACCGATATCGCATCTGATTGGGGTTCCATCGATTTTACAATTAACGTTACATTTTGGATTACGGGTATTGTTTTTGTACTCCTAAATCTTTTTTTGGCTTACTGCGTTTACAAGTTCCGTCAAAAAGATGGCCACAAGGCTGTCTACGAACCTGAAAACCACAAACTCGAAACAAGTTTGTCAGTGGTTACTACCATCGGAGTTGTCGCAATGCTTGCACCGGGCTTATTTGTCTGGGCGTCGTTTGTAACTGTTCCCGAGAACGCAACCGAATATGAAGTGATGGGTCAGCAGTGGCAGTGGGCATTCCGCTACCCTGGCGCTGACGGTCAACTTGGATTTGCCGAGACAGCATTGGTGACAGAGTCAAATCCATTCGGGGTCAATCTTGAAGACCCAAGAGGGCAAGACGACATTATTGTCACTCAGCCTGAGATGCATTTGCCGGTGGGCAAACCAGTCAAGGCGTTGCTTCGCTCTAACGACACACTCCACAACTACACGGTTCCTCAGTTCCGCGTCAAAATGGATTTGGTGCCCGGACTTGTCTCTTACCTGTGGTTCGATCCGCAGAAAGAAGGCCGTTACGACATCATGTGTGAAGAATTGTGCGGTATTGGTCACTTCGTAATGCGCGGTGCTGTTGTAATCGAGCCTCAAGAAGATTACGACATGTGGTTAGCAGCGCAGCCGACTTTTGCGGAAACGCAAGCTATGGCTCCCGCTAATATTGCAGCCGGTCAGGCAGCATATGCTATATGCGCGTCGTGTCACGGTGCTGAAGGCGAAGGTAATATCGCTTTGAACAGTCCTAAACTTGCCGGTCAACAGGCATGGTACTTAGAACGCCAACTTAATTATTTTAAGAAGGGTGTTCGTGGTGGGCCTGGTGATACCAACGGCGCAATGATGGTTGGAATGGCAAACACGCTTGTTGATGATGAAGCTGTTCGAAATATGTCAGCGTACATTGCGACTTTCCAAGATACTCCATCTACCCCAACTATTACGGGTGATGTTGCTAACGGGGCGAGCATTTACGACCGGAACTGTGCAGCCTGCCATTTAGATAACGGCAACGGCACTTGGTACACAGACGCACCTAAACTTGCTGGCATGAGTGATTGGTACTTCGTTACTCAAATTAGTAATTTCCGGGCCGGTATACGTGGCCTGCACCGTGAAGATCATTACGGTGAGCAAATGGTTTCAATGGCCACTGCAATGTCAGGGCTGGAAGAAATCGAAGATGTCGCTGCGTATATTAATACGCTGCGATAGATGTAATTTTATTTTAAATTGTTTGCCCGAGTGGCAAGTATCACATTTAGGTAGTTAGGAGGTTTTAATGGCTTACGTTCCATTAGCTGATCAGGATAGTGAACAAGAGCTTCACCATCCAAAAAGTTGGGTTACTGAATGGGTTTTCAGCCAAGATCATAAAGTTATCGCTATCCAATACGGTGGCATAGCTATCGCTGTTGGTGTTGTAGCGCTTGTTTTGTCTTTACTCATGCGTATGCAGCTTGGTTTCCCCGATTCATTTGATTTGATCGATCCAAGTCAGTATTACCAGTCAGTAACGATGCACGGCATGATTATGGTTGTGTATATGCTTACGGCCCTGTTGTTAGGCGGTTTCGGAAACTACATGATTCCATTGATGGTAGGCGCCCGCGACATGGTGTTCCCATTTCTGAACATGTTAAGTGTCTGGACATATTTTCTGTCGGTTCTTATTTTGTTAGCCAGTTTCTTTGTGACCGGCGGACCAACAGGCGCAGGCTGGACAATTTATCCACCTCAAGCGTCTATGGCAGGAACACCTGGCCATGACATGGGTATCGTTTTGATGCTTGCGTCACTAGGCGTATTTATCGTGGCATTTACAATGGGTGGTTTGAACTATGTAACCACCATCTTGCAATATCGCTGCCGCGGTTTAACGATGATGAGATTACCTCTAACAGTTTGGGGCCTTTTCATCGCGACAATTCTGGGTTTATTTGCGTTCCCGGCATTGCTCGTATCTGCAGTAATGATGCTGTTTGACACCTTGTTAGGTACAAGCTTCTTCATGCCAGCGGTAATTGAGGCGGGAACTCCGCTAGATTACAACGGCGGTAGCCCGATATTGTTCCAGCATTTGTTTTGGTTCTTCGGTCATCCTGAGGTATACATTGTTGCGCTTCCAGCATTCGGCCTAGTGTCAGATGTTTTAAGTACGCACGCTCGTAAAAATATCTTCGGGTACCGCATGATGGTGTGGGCACTTATCGCTATTGGCGGATTAAGCTTTATTGTTTGGGCTCATCACATGTACGTAAGTGGTATGCATCCTTACTTTGGTTTCTTCTTCGCCACAACGACATTGATCATTGCGGTTCCAACAGCCTTGAAAGTTTACAACTGGGTGTTGACGCTTTGGGAAGGTGATATTCGATTGAATGCACCAATGTATTTCGCGATCGGTTTCATCTTTACCTTTATCCACGGCGGCCTTACCGGTTTGTTCTTAGGCAACGTGGTTATCGATCTACCTCTGTCGGACACTTACTTTGTGGTTGCTCACTTCCACATGGTAATGGGTGTGTCGCCGGTACTGGTTCTGTTTGCGGCCTTGTATCACTGGTATCCTAAAGTTACGGGGCGCATGTTCAACGAGCCTATGGCTAAAGCCCATTTTTGGATTACCTTCTTAGGCACTTATGCAATCTATCTGCCAATGCATTACTTAGGATTCCTTGGTGTGCCGCGTCGTTACTACGCTCTTGGCGAAACAGATTTCATTCCAGAGTCTGCTCAAGATTTAAATGCCGCTATCACTATCGCCGCTTTGGTTGTTGGTGCAGCGCAAATCTTGTTCTTCATCAACATCTTCTGGAGCCTTCGCTACGGCAAGAAAGCCGGTCCAAACCCTTGGGGCTCAGCTTCATTGGAATGGCAAACTCCAGATACGCCACCGGTTCATGGCAACTGGGGTGATGAGCTTCCAACCGTTTATCGTTGGGCTTATGACTATAGCGTGCCAGGCGCACATCAGGATTTCATTCCTCAGAATGTACCTGAAAGTGAAGAGCCAACAGCTGATGAACAACATTTTGACCCAAACCACGACCAGTCTAAGGCTAATCTATGAGTCTATTTAAAGAACTCACTGTAAAGCCTTGGGAAAGAAAAGGGATCATAGGTGGCCTCGAAGCAGAGGGCACCTTCGACACCTCCCCAGAGAAAGTAGCGTTGGTCTTTTTTGTAGTTGTTGCTTCGGTGATTTTTTCACTGTTCGCAGTCAGCTATATCATCCGAATGGAGCTGCCAGACTGGGCTCCATTGGCTGAACCTACCCAGCTTTGGTTCAACACAGCTCTTTTAGTATTAAGTAGTGTGTTCTTCCAATGGGCTAGGAATATCACCAAGACCGATAGCAATAAAAATGTAATGACTGCGTTCGTCGGAGCAGGTTTATTTGCAATTATGTTTATTGCTGGTCAGTACCTAACTTGGGAGAACCTTCAAGCAGAAGGTTTTTACATGACATCAAATCCAGCTAACGCCTTTTACTATCTGTTAACAGGTGTTCACGCTGTCCATCTACTAGGTGGCTTATGGGTTTGGAGTATAGGCTTGATTCGCATGATATCGGGAGTCGAAGCAAAAGAGCTTAAGTTAAGCATTGAGCTTTGTGCCTTTTATTGGCATTTCCTGCTTATTATCTGGTTGATCATGTTTGCTCTAATGGCAAATACTTAACTTATTTTGACTAATATAAAAGTAAAAACAGGAAGAAAGAATGAGTGAAGCTGCGCTAACACAAGCAGGCCCTCAAGAGGGTATGGACGGCCTAGTCGACGACTGGAGCTCCGACAAACAGACCTATCATGTGCCGTGGGGCAAGGCGATGATGTGGATATTCTTAGTAAGTGATACGTTTATCTTCACTTGCTTCTTAACCGCCTATTTGCATGTGCGACTCACGACGACTGAACCTTGGCCCGTCCAAGGTGCAATCTTCGCACTTTCATTGTTCGGCAGTGATCCGATTCCGTTGATTCTGATCGCTCTAATGACATTCATTCTGATTACTAGCTCAGGCACTATGGCACTTGCTGTAAACATGGGCTACCGCAAAGACAAGGAAAAAGCCTTCTGGCTTATTTGCGCTACTGCGTTCTTTGGTCTTTGTTTTGTCGGTATGCAGATGTTTGAGTGGTCAAAACTCATTTTGGATGAAGGCATCCGACCTTGGCAGAACCCCTTCGGTGCTGCTCAGTTTGGCTCGATCTTCTTTATGATAACTGGTTTTCACGGACTTCACGTATCTGGTGGTGTTATCTACCTGATGTGGGTTGCTCTCCGGGTTAGACGCGGTTACTACGATGAAAAGGGCTATGAAATCGTTGAGATTGTCGGTTTATATTGGCACTTTGTCGATTTAGTTTGGGTATTCATCTTCGCATTTTTCTACTTACTTTAAGAGGAGACTGATATGTCATCTGAAGCAGGTCAACAACATCCTCTTGGGATTTACTATAAAATCTGGATTCTTCTGTTCGTATTGAGCGGATTTTCCTACGCAGTCGACTTCTATGAAGTGCAAGGTGCGATGCGATGGACACTAGTATTATTGTTCATGACATTGAAAGCAGGATTCATTACTGCAATCTTCATGCACGTTGTTTGGGAGCGGATGGCATTGGTAGCCACCATTCTTGGACCACCGATAGTCTTGTTGCTATTCATATCGTTCATGGCTATTGAAGGCAACTATACAGAAAATGCCCGATTCAGCTATATGGGCCATGATAGAGACGCAGTTGCACTAACACCTGAGGATCTTCACGGTGGTGGTCACGGCGGAGAAGAACACGGCGAAGAAGCAGAACACTAACTCCTTCGCAAGAGTTCTTAAAAAAGGCTATAGTTAATTTTATAGCCTTTTTTTTCATCTGCACTTTGTGAAAGTCAGGAATTTCTTAGTCGATCCCTTTTTAACTAAAGCCATATAATGCAATTAGAAATTGAAAAGCTCATAACAGCCGCAACACAGCTTGAAGAAGAGTCAAATGCTCTTTCAAAACAACTAGGTACGCAGATGGGAAGTTTGCCTGCTTCTATAGCATTGTCAAAAACTGACCCCGTTCACTCTCTGAAAAGCTTTGTCATCGAGTACATTACACATGTTCCTTCCTTTATAGGGGCTGTTTCGATCACCTCAAAAGATGCCGGCATTGATGCTTATGTCTCGCCTTTTTTAGGTGTTGCCACTGATTTCCTGCTCTCTCCAAAAGGCCAAGGTGTCGAACCCCTCGGGTTTCTAGCGCTTTTAGAGCAAGCCTACCTGGCCCACCGTCTAATTGAAGAAGTGAACGATCAATATATTGTTAGGGCCGGAATTCCGCTTATTCCAATGGACGTCACTAAGGCGAATGTAATAGTTCATCATCTATTAGGTGAGGTATTAGCAAACAACCTTGACGATGTTGTTGAGGAAACCGCTAGGCAAATGACCTCTCACGACATTGTTTATAGTTCAGACAAATTTCGTCAATACGTCGAAACAAGAAAAGGAAAAGGGTGGGATCAAGTTTGGAAGCAGTGGGCGGATATGACTAAAAGCCTCGATATCGACCTTAGTCTCAGTAAAAAACCAACTAAATAAGTCTTAAGCTAAACGCAGGAAGGAAGGTGAGGGGTCTTTAGTGAGTGGGTCTATAGTGAAAGATGAGAAGCAATCTAAACGCAGAAAACCAGACGCTGGAACTCTGACCTTAGAACCCTGACCTTAGAACTCTGACCTTAGAACCCTGACCTTAGAACCCTGACCTTAGAACTCTGACCTTAAAACCCTGACCTTAGAACCCTTACCTTAAAACCCTGACCTTAGAACTCTGACCTTAAAACCGGGAGCCGAGCTCAAACAAAGCCCCAAACCTAAGAAAAAATTATTAGCCAAGACGAATTCTATCAATGACCACTCGAGTATCGGGTATCGCTCCAAGCCAGATCTCAAATGACACCGCAGCCTGCTCAACTAGCATACCCAAACCATCAATCGCCTTTTTTGCTTTGTTGTCTAAAGCCCATTTAACAAAGGCGGTATCGTCACTCGAATACATTAGGTCGTAGCAACAGGTGCTTGGTTTTACCGCTTTGGAGCTGATGTTGGGGGTCTTGCCCTGTATACCTAGTGATGTTGCGTTAATTATTACGTCGTACGGCTCTCCGCCTAATTCATCAAAGTCCTCAAAACCCACTACTTCTATTAACTGGAGGTGAGAGAATTCTTGCTGTAGCTGCTCTGCTTTCTCGATTGTTCTGTTCGCAATCGTAATAGAGGATGGCGATTTCTCTATCAGCGACGGCAGAATTCCTCTCGCTGCCCCGCCTGCGCCCAGTATTAGTAAGCGCTTTGTTTCTAAAAAAATGCCATTGTTTAATAGGTCTTTAACCAATCCTGGGCCATCAGTGTTGTCACCGACCAGCTCACCATTTTTATTTAAGTAGAGCGTATTAACTGCCTTAGACAGTTTAACTTTTTCACTGGCTGGTGTTGATAACCGAAAAGCGTGTTCTTTAAACGGCACCGTAATATTAAGACCTACACCGCCGTTTGCAAAAAATTCACTAACAAAGCTATGGAATTTCTCTGGCTCTATATCAAACTTAAGGTAATCAATATCAAGCTTACACTGCAGCGCAAACTGACCATGGATTTCGGGCGACCTGCTATGCCCTATTGGATGTCCTACAACCCCGAATGCTTTCACAATATTTTCTCTTTATCTTGGTTATGCACTTAAATATTCTGACCTAGTCAGCCCAGTTCCTAGGCCTCAAATAATCGGTATAAAGACGCTCTTCCTCTGATCCCGGCTCTGGTTTCCAGTCATAGGTAAATTGAACTTTAGGCGGAAGCGACATCAAAATTGACTCGATCCTGCCAACACCTGACTGAAGCCCAAACAGTGTGCCTCGGTCATAAACTAAATTAAATTCTACATAACGCCCGCGTCGATATTCTTGGAAGTCTTTGTGCCGAGGCGCAAAAGGCACAGCAGCTCTCCTTTTTACGATTGGCAGGTAGGCATCCAAAAAGCTCTTGGCCATCGACTGAACAAAAGTGAACGACTTATCAAAACCCAATTCATTGAAGTCGTCAAAAAATAAACCACCAATTCCTCGAGGTTCATTTCGGTGCTTGATATGAAAATAATCGTCGCACTCCTTTTTAAACCTGTCGTAATAATGTTCTCCAAACGGCTGACACGCCTCTTTTGCTGTCTTATGCCAATGCTGACAGTCTTCATCAAAGCCATAATAAGGGGTTAGATCGTACCCTCCACCGAACCACCATACCGGCTCTTGATTTTCTTTTTCAGCAACAAAAAGGCGAAAGTTTGCATGGGATGTTGGCACAAACGGGTTACGGGGATGAATCACCAAGGACACTCCCATTGCTTGAAATGAGCGGCCGGCCAACTCGGGCCGCGTCGCTGTTGCCGAAGCTGGCATAGACTTGCCAAAGACATGAGAAAAATTAACCCCCCCTTTTTCAATAACGTGACTGTCACTGAGCACACGACTAATGCCTGTGCCGCCGCTGTCTCGATCCCACTGATCGGTCTGAAATTCTCCCTGGCCATCAATCTCTTCTAACCCTGTGCATATTGAGTCCTGCAGCTCCAAAAGAAACTGTTTTACCGATTCTGTATTCACTTTGTCCAATGTACCTGCCTCTGTCCTTGGTGCCTTAAATTAGGGTGAACTGACACTATAAAAAATTTAAAGGGGTGAGTGCTGAGCGGGTTTTGAGCTGCCTTCACTCGCCCCTATAAACAACAGTCAGTGATTTTAGCGTCAGTTTAGCAATAATTTTTGCTTACAGTTGCCACAATTCAAATACCACAATAGTGATAACGACCAGACTCTAAGCTGATGCTGCCCTGATATTCTAATTCTAAAAGACTCTCAATAAGCTCACCCATATCTAGGTTTGTCTCCGAAGCCAGTGTATCCAACAAACAGGGCTGGCACTTTAAAGCCGTCAAAATCTTTTTCTGTGTCGAGTCTTCGTAAATACTACCGAGATCTTGTGCCTCTGATCTGTTGTTTGTCACTTTTATAGCTTGTTTTTCTGACCCCTCCGCACTTTTGATGTCAATCTGCGGGAATTCCTCGATTATATCTGCCACCGACTCTACAAGCTTAGCGCCTTGTTTAATCAGTTGATGGCAACCGGCCGATTGAGGGTTAGAGAGTTGCCCCGGCACAGCAAATACTTCTCTATTTTGCTCCATAGCCAAACGTGCCGAAATTAAAGACCCACTTCGGGTGGCTGCCTCAACTACCAGTACACCCATACTGAGACCACTAATAATCCGGTTTCTTCTCGGAAAGTGGTGTGCCAAGGGGGGAGAACCTAATGGAAACTCTGAAACAACCGCGCCACTAATTTCAATTTCCCGCTTAAGACGACGGTTTTTTGTGGGGTAACATCGGTCAATACCGCTACCAATCACAGCAATGGTTTGACCGCTTTCCTCTAGCGCGCCTTCGTGTGCCCTGCGGTCAATACCACTGGCTAGACCACTTGTTACGGTAAGCCGCGCCGCACTTGTTTGTCTAGCCAATTGAAAAGCAATACTTAGTCCATACGGGCTAGCTTTGCGGCTGCCGACGATGGCGATTTGATCTGTATTAAGTAAGTCAGGGTTTCCCTTCACATAGAGCAGGGCAGGAGCATGATCAATTTCTTTTAACCTTTGGGGGTATCGAATGTCTTCATAGCAAACGATAAAATTGCCCTCTAGATAACTCCATTCTAAAGTTTTTTGCACGTCACTATTGGAAATTGCGTGACGGTGGGCGCTTTTAAATTGTCCCACTATTCCTGAATTAACCCCGTGGGAGGCAAGTTCTTGGGGAGTCGCACTTACTATCGATTTAAGGTCACCGTAGATGGAAAGAAGCTTGGAGAACTTTTGATCAGATAGAGTCGAAAAATGGCTGAGGAATAGATACTCCCGAAGCGGAACTGAGACCATATTTCATCCTTGAATAATGGTGTATTTAAGTACTAGCTATGTTGAAAACATAAGTTTTATGGCGACACTACTCGGTTATATAGTTGTGCAGGTTCTGTGCTACTCAGTATAAGTGCATAGCTAAGTTCATCGAAAATCCGGTATATCAGAATCGTGCCTATTTCTTTGCCTGGTAATTCCAGCTGGTCTTGCTTGAATGTTGTGCTCATGCGCTCACGAAATGACAGCCTGCTACGCTGAACTTCATCAACCATCTGGATGCTTTCTTGCTGGATCGACAAAACATCTCCAACAACCAAGTTATCGCTCTTTCCCAGGTCAATCACAACCGTGTCTAATTGCGACGCCATAGTCTCGGCACCTTGAAATGAAATAATAAGGCCTTCGAGATCTTCTGCAGGTTCCGTAGGAAAAATCGTTGCATCGATTCGTGCTTCTTCTCTAACCAAAAGTCGATCACCTACTCTGATTTCCTTGCTGCTATTGTTAATCAGCATTTTTCGTAAGCCCGGCCCCTCATTTTTAGAAATAGTTGAAAACCCAAGATAGTCTATTTCTAAGCCAAGAATTACATCGCCCGATTCATCTGTATAACTTTTACCTTCTCGATAGATTTCAAATGAAGTGGTACCCACAGGCCATGATGTGCCCTTCACGTAAACTTCATCACCGGTGCCTATAGAGAGATTATCGCCAAGATTTGAGACGATATAGGGGGCTTGTTCGAATAGTTCCGGTAAAACTATTCGATTGCGTGTAAAACTATTCTCAATAGATTCCAGTGCTATTGCAGGTATAGAACTCGAAATTGGGATCTCCTTTATTTCAGGCTCTAAATTAACTGTTTCTCTACCTCCGCGCTTAAGGAGTAATTTTGGTGACCCTCCAACCAGGCTAATTGTAAGAATATCGTTAGGGTAAATTAAATCAGCGTTATCTAAATAAGAGTCTGGCGCCCATATTTCTGACCATCTCGAAGGATCTTGCAGGAAATTGCCAGCAATATCCCATAAAGTGTCGCTATCTTTCACTATATATACGCTTGGGTATTCTGCAAGGAGCAGATTACTCTGTGAATAAGCTTGAAACTGTGCAAAAAAAGTCACAAACAAAGCAAGTGTTAGCAGTAAAGGCTTTATTACCCGGTTCTTCATCATTAAAATCCTTACCTGAAAGGCATTGATATCTTAGCAATACACACCCATTATCACTACAAGCAGTTCATATTCTGTGATCAATGCTGAACTTTCACTAACCTAGGTTTCGACAGGCAATGGCTATATTAGAAATTCTGGAATTTCCGGACCCCAGATTAAGAAAAATCGCGACCCCAGTTCATGTTTTCGACTCAAAACTCGAAGACTTAACCAAGGATATGGTCGAAACAATGTACGACGCTCAAGGTATCGGACTTGCAGCTACACAGATTGATGTCCATAAACGGATTTTGGTTATCGACGTTTCCGAATCAAAGGATAGTCCTCAGGTGTTTATTAATCCAAGTTTCGAGGTAATCGAAGAGGAATTGTCTGACTACGACGAAGGCTGCTTATCTGTTCCTGGATTTTACGAGACTGTGTCACGGCCACAGCGGGTGCTCATAAAGGCCCAAAGCCAGACCGGAGAGGCTTTTGAAATTGATGCGTCAGGAATTCTTGCTGTTTGCATTCAGCATGAAACAGATCACCTCGATGGCAAACTGTTCGTAGATTACCTCAGTTCACTCAAAAGGCAGCGTATCCGCAGCAAACTCGAAAAAGAACATAAGAAGTCTGCTTGAACCCGTGACAAAATTAAAAATTGGCTTTGCCGGCACGCCAGAATTTGCCGCCGCTCATTTAGCTGCATTGCTAAATACCGAGTTCTCCCCCGTCGCTGTTTTGACACAGCCCGATAGGCGCGCTGGGCGTGGCAAAAAATTACATGCCAGCCCAGTAAAAGCCCTAGCACAAACAAATGGATTGGCTGTTTATCAACCAAGCAGTTTAAAAACAGAAGAATCGATCGATCTGTTTAAGGAGCTAGAACTCGATCTATTGATCGTGGTCGCGTACGGATTGATTTTACCCTCAAATATTCTTAGTCTGCCGACGTTTGGTTGTATTAATGTTCATGCCTCGTTACTTCCAAGGTGGCGGGGCGCCGCTCCTATAGAGCGGGCGATCCTTGCAGGTGATTCAGAATCTGGGGTCACCATCATGCAAATGGATGCTGGTTTGGATACCGGCAACATGATCAGCAAAGTAACCGTAAACATTGATAATGATGATAGCCGTCAGGACTTGGAAAACAATCTTATTGCTGCCGGTGTACAAGGGCTAATTCACACCCTTGGTCAATTTCACACATTAAGGCTGACGGCTCAGAAACAAAATGACGCTGACGCCAACTATGCTGCTAAGTTAGATAAGATCGAGGCTTTGCTTGATTTCGACCAAGACTCTGAGCTTGTAAACCGAATCATAAGGGCTGGCATTGGCAGAATGCCAGCCTATGCTTTTTTGGAAGGCGACAGGCTGCGTTTTCTAAAAGCCACGCCCAATGGAAAAATCTTTAATGTAAAACCCGGCACTATTGTTGAAATAGCCAATGATAACTTCACCGTTAGCTGTAAAAATTCTAGCCTGCTTGTGGACTCAATCCAATTACCCGGCAAAAACCCGGTGAATGTTTTGGACGTATTAAACTCCAAAGCAACTTTGCTGAAAGTAGGGGCGTTGTTCACAATGGACGAAACTTAGTGAAAGCATCACCTTTCGTTAAAACTAACGAGCCTTCAAATGTTCGAGCAGTGGCTGCTTCCATAATTGTCCAATTAATAGAGCAAAAAGGTTCACTAACCAGTGGTCTGCAGCCCTTTAAAAGTCGTGACGATTACTCGCTTCTGCAAGAAATTTGTTTTGGCACCTGCCGCTATTTTTATTCATTACAATTCGTCTTAGAGCAGCTTGTCGCGAAACCACTAAGGTCAAAAGACAAGGATGTTAAGTGCCTATTACTTGTTGGCCTATACCAACTTCGACACATGTCACTGCCAGAGTATGCTGTCATTAATGAGACTGTTTCAGGGGCAGGTAAACTAAAGAAACCCTGGAGCCGAGGCCTAATTAACGGGGTACTCAGAAACTATTTACGTGATGTGGAATCTGTAGCGCTGAAACTTGATTTAAGCCCACCATGTGTTCAGTTCGATCAGCCAAAATGGCTGGCCGATCGAATTCAGCAAGATTGGCCTGATCACTGGCAGCAAATTTTTGAGAACTCTAACCTAAGACCCCCTATGACGGTTAGAGTTAATCTTTCGAGGGGTAGCCGTAATGACTACTTACAAGAATTGGAAAATGTCGAGATCGACGCTTGTACTGGAAATTTGGCAGCTAGTTCTATTTACCTAAGCAAACCTCAATCTGTTGAGCTTCTTCCTGGATTCTCGGAGGGGCTTTCTAGCATACAGGACGAATCTTCCCAGCTTATCCCTTCTTTGCTCCAGCTAGAACCTCATCAGCGTATTTTGGATGCCTGCGCTGCACCAGGCGGGAAGACTTGCCATATACTGGAAACTGAGCCACTTCTTGACTCATTAACTTCACTGGATATTGCCAAATCTCGGCTAGTGCGGGTGGAAGAGAATTTGCAGCGTCTTGATCTGAAAGCCAACCTCAAAGCTGCCGATGCTCGGGATCTTACTGCATGGTGGGATGGCAAACTATTTGACCGTATTCTTATTGATGCCCCTTGTTCCGCCACTGGCGTTATTCGTCGGCATCCTGATATAAAAGTGTTGAGAAGCCTTGAAAATGTTTCGGAACTAAATGAATTGCAGTTCGATATCTTACAAATAATTTGGTCTACATTAAAGCCCGGTGGATTGCTTCTTTACACCACTTGCTCAATCCTGCCTCAAGAAAACAGTGAAATAGTGGCGAAATTTCTTGAATCTAGCGATAACGCCAAATATGAGGGCATCACTGCCGATTGGGGAGTAGAATGCCCTTTTGGTCGGCAATTACTTCCATCCGGTGAAAATGGCCCCGATGGATTTTTCTTTTCATTAATCAGAAAAATGCCATAAAGACCACCGCCAAGTAAATTCGAAAAGTACGGACTTGCATGAAAATTATTATTCTCGGTGCCAATCAAGTAGGCAGTACGCTAGCTGAAACTTTGGCCAATGAAGCTAACGACATAACAGTTGTCGATAGTGATGCAGAAAAACTAAGAGAATTAAAAGACCATATAGATATAGGCACTATCACCGGTCAAGCTTCTCATCCTGATGTCCTCGATAGAGCGGGTGGTGAGGATGCGGATATGATAATCGCCGTAACAGAGAGCGACGAGATCAATATGGTGGCCTGCCGAGTCGCCTACTCATTATTTAAAACACCCAAAAAAATCTGCCGAATTAGATCGTCTAGCTATCTAGTCAGTGATAAATTATTTGGGAAAGATGGGGTTGCAGTAGATGTAGTTATTAGCCCAGAAAAAATTGTATCAAGCTATATCGCCCGACTTATCAATCTGCCGGGCGCACTACAGGTATTAGACTTTGCTGATGGTAGGGTTCAATTAGTCGCGGTAAAAGCCTTTTATGGCGGACCTTTAGTAGGCCAAGAAATTCGCTTGCTGCGTCAACACATGCCGTCTGTAGATGCTCGAGTAGCGGCTATTTTTAGAAAGGACAGACCCATAATTCCAGAAGGCTCAACCGTTATTGAAGCTGACGATGAAGTCTTTTTCGTTGCTGCTCAGAAAAATATTAAGGCCTGTATGGGCGAATTACGCCGCCTTGATAAACCGTATAAGAGACTTATCATCGCCGGTGGTGGCAATATTGGTATGCGCCTAGCTGAAAGTCTTGAGGACCGTTATCAAATCAAGATTATCGAAAAAGACCCTAAGCGCTGTGTTGACCTGTCCCAGAATTTAAACAGTGCTATTGTTTTAAATGGCGAGGCATCGCAACAAGATTTGCTAATTGAAGAAAGCATCGAAGAAACAGATGTATTTCTCGCTTTAACCAACTCTGATGAAGCGAATATTATGTCATCACTTCTTGCAAAACGGCTGGGTGCTAAGAAGGTAATGACCTTAATTAATAATCCAGCGTATGTCGATCTTGTCCAAGGGGGCGAAATAGACGTAGCAATATCGCCTCAACAAGCCACAATCGGCAGCCTACTTACTCACGTAAGAAGAGGTGACGTGGTGAATGTTCATTCACTCCGTCGAGGTGCTGCAGAAGCTATAGAGGCCATCGCTCACGGAGATCAATTGTCATCTAGAGTGGTAGGTAAAGCCATCCAAGATATAGATCTTCCCGAGGGTACAACCATTGGGGCAATTGTTAGAAATGACGAAGTGTTCATAGCCCATGACGATACTATCGTTCAATCGGATGACCATGTCATCCTCTTCCTAGTCGATCGCAAACGTATACCCGAGGTGGAACGACTATTCCAGGTCGGTTTTAGTTTTTTCTGAGAAATATGCACGCTACCCTTATTTTAAAAATATTAGGTCTTTTGCTCATGCTTTTCAGCGCATTGGGCAACCTACCTCCATTAGTCGTCTCCACCATTTATTCGGATGGGATGAGCAGTACATTTATAAATTCATTTTTAGTTTTATTTTTCACTGGATTGACGCTTTGGATAATATCAGCGGGCTCAAAGAAGGAGCTGGGAACACGAGACGGGTTTCTAATCGTGACTTTGTTCTGGGTAGTGCTTGGAACCGCCGGTAGCTTACCCTTTATCCTCTCACCCCAAATTCAGTTGTCGGTAACCGATGCGGTGTTTGAGTCACTATCCGGACTTACCACAACCGGAGCTACAGTCATCTCAGGTTTAGATGAACTACCAAAATCCCTTTTATTTTATCGCCAACTTTTGCAGTGGCTCGGCGGCATGGGAATAATTGTTTTAGCTATGGCATTACTTCCTATGCTGGGCATAGGGGGCATGCAACTGTACCGGGCGGAAAGTCCAGGGCCGGTTAAAGACAATAAGCTGGTACCGAGACTAGCTGAAACCGCCAAAGCACTTTGGTATATATATCTGTCTTTGACCATAGCCTGCGCCGTATCTTATTGGGCAGTAGGTATGGATGCTTTTGATGCAATTTCACACAGCCTTGCTACAGTCGCTATCGGGGGGTTCTCAACTCACGATGCCAGCCTTGGATATTTTGACAGCGCTGCCGTTGATACCGTTGCCATTATTTTTATGTTTATTGCCGGAATTAATTTCGCACTGCACTTTACCGCCTGGCAAAGGCGGAGTACTCGCCACTATTTCTTTGATCACGAATTCCTCTTTTATACGTTTATTTTGGTAGCAGTGTCGATTGTCACCGTAGCCGTGCTTTACTTTTCTAGCACTTATACCTCCTTCGGTGAGTCGCTGATTAAAGGTGTATTTCAAGTAGTATCCATCGCCACTACCACCGGTTTCACCACGGCAGATTTCAGCTCTTGGCCACTATTTTTACCGTACCTACTCCTTTATGCCGCGATTATTGGGGCCTGCGCTGGCTCCACTGGCGGTGGAATGAAAGTAATACGAATATTACTTATTTTCAAACAGGGCTTTAGGGAGGTTCAACGCCTAATCCATCCTAGGGCAATAATTCCGATCAAACTGGGTAAAAACCCGGTTCCGGACCGCATTATAGAGTCGGTTTGGGGGTTTTTCGCAGTTTACGTTATGGCGTTTATGGTCATGCTGTTAGCCTTACTTGCGTCTGGGCTAGATATTATTACTGCTTTTAGCGCAGTTGGAGCCTGTATTAACAATATGGGGCCAGGCTTGGAAAGTGTCGCGGAAAACTATGGCTCTATACCGGCAACAGCTAAGTGGATCTTATGTTTCGCTATGTTGTTAGGGCGGCTCGAGGTCTTCACTTTGTTGGTGCTTTTTACACCAATGTTTTGGAAACGTTAGCCTCTGCTGAAATTAACGACGATAAAGTTCTTTACCCTCCGGCTGTCGACGAAACCTTTTATATTCCCACTGATACTGCTCGACTGCCATTTCAACGCAATATTGAACACTGTCGTTCACACCTTGCAAAGAGTTAAGCAAATCATCCTCATAAACACCCTTTCGAGCAGGCATTATAATCAGCTTAAGGCCTTTCCCGTTGGCAAGCCTCTTAGCAAACCCACAATAGACCTTAGCATTGGTTCTTTTTAGCAATCGACTGGCCAGAGCCATAGTTAGTGCTGGTTGCCCAAAAAACTGTCCATAGTCTCCGCCGTCTCGCTCCGGAACTTGGTCAGGTAAAATGCCTACTAACTCGCCTGCTTTTAGCGCTTTCAGAAGAATAGCAACGCCAGTTCTATTGGCTGGAGCTAGGTTTAACTTGCTTCGAGACCTAGTTTCTTTAAGCAATCTATCCATCGCCTGAATCTTTGGGGGCTTGTACATAAAATTCGCTTTCATGCCGTAACTCGCGACTATACCAAACACTTCCCAATTACCAAGGTGTGGCGCTAGCAAAATTACACCAGAACCTGAGTTAACATCTTTTTGAAACTCTTCTAAGCCCTGGGTTTCAGTCACAAGTGCTAAGGTCTCCTCAATCGGGGAGACCCAAGCTTTGCCCATTTCTAAGGCAGTGCAGGCCGTATGTTGAAGGCTTTGCAAAGTTAGTCTGTCAATGTCTCTGTCTGACTTCTCTGGAAAACACAAAAAAAGGTTCGTTCGGGTAGTCGAGCGAGCGCGATTTGGAACCTTAGCCAAAATCCAGCCCCATAGGTAACCCACCCTATGCAGTATCTTCAATGGAACCCAAGAAAGGACAAGCAATACAGATCTAATGAGATGGAACAGGATAGTTTGAATGAGTCGTCTCACTGAGTTTTTATTAAGTTAGCATAATTATCAATGATAACTCATCGTTGTCGCTTTTAGACATGGGCGCCATGTATGGCTTACTGACCTATAATCGAGGATAATTGCTTCCCTTTGTTTTACCGAGCTAATTGTAATCCGAGTGACTATGTTAAACCCACCAAAAACCTTTCAAGATTTAATTTTCGCCTTGCAGCAATTTTGGGCGGCCAAAGGCTGTGTTGTCATGCAACCATTAGACATGGAGGTCGGAGCAGGCACCTTTCATCCGGCAACCTTTCTTCGCGCAATAGGCCCAGAAAGTTGGAATACCGCTTATGTGCAGCCATGCCGTAGACCCACCGATGGTAGGTACGGCGAAAACCCTAATCGGCTTCAACACTATTATCAGTTTCAGGTCGTTCTTAAACCTTCGCCAGGGGATATTCAATCTTTGTATCTGGAGTCCTTAGAGAGTCTGGGTATTGATATGAGTGTCCATGACATAAGGTTTGTAGAAGATAACTGGGAATCACCCACTTTAGGCGCATGGGGTCTTGGCTGGGAGGTCTGGCTTAATGGGATGGAAGTAACGCAATTCACCTATTTTCAGCAAGTCGGTGGCTTAGAGTGCCATCCGGTTAGCGGCGAGATAACCTACGGGATCGAAAGAATTGCCATGTACCTGCAAGGCGTAGATAGTATTTATGACATCGTTTGGACAGACGGTCCTAACGGGGTCGTGACCTATGGGGATGTGTTTAAGCAAAATGAAATAGAGATGTCAGCCTATAATTTTGAACACGCTGACACTGACAACCTTTTTACCTATTTCGATGATTGCGAGAGCCAGAGCGTTAAACTGATTGCTGCAAACTTGCCGCTACCGGCGTATGAGCAAGTTTTAAAGGCATCCCATTATTTTAATTTATTGGATGCTCGCAAGGCAATTTCAGTCACCGAACGTCAGCGCTTTATTTTGAGAGTTAGGGCACTGGCAAGAGCTGTAGCGATGAGTTATTTCGAAAGCCGCAAGAGTATGGGCTTTCCACTTGCTACCGAAGAACTTAGACAACAATACTTGGATACTTAGAAACAATGAGTACAAAAGATTTTTTAGCGGAGCTAGGAACAGAAGAACTGCCACCAAAGGCTCTTCCAAAACTCAGTCAGGCGTTCGCCTCAGGCATAGAAACCGGGTTAAAAGAACTTGGCTTAAGCTTTGGTGAAATAGAGATTTTTGCGACACCCCGAAGATTAGCAGTTAGGGTCATTGAGCTAAGTGATTTTCAACCAGACAGCACCGTTGAAAAAGTTGGTCCGGCAGTAAAGGCAGCGTTCGATAAAGAAGGGCAGCCTACAAAAGCCGCAAGCGGTTTTGCTAGATCATGTGGGGTCGAGGTTTCACAATTATCAACAACCTTAAAAGATGGTGTCGAGAAACTTTTTTATTCAAAAAATGAACCTGGAGCGGAAACAGTTTCTCTGCTTCCCACTATCGTCCAAAAATCGCTAGATAAGCTTCCCATTCCGAAAAGAATGCGCTGGGGATCATCGCGCATTGAGTTTGTGAGACCGGTACATTGGTGCGTTCTTCTTTTCGGTGAAAGCTTTATAGACACTACGATACTAGGTGTAAAAAGTGGATCGGTTACGTACGGCCATCGTTTTCATCACAGCGCATCGTTAGCAATAACAACACCATCCGGCTATGAAGAATTGTTGGAGAAGCATGGCTTCGTTATCGCTGATTTTCATAAGCGCAAAGAAATTATACGAAAACAAGTTTTAGAAATAGCCAAAAGCCGGCAGGGGACTGCAGTCATAGATGAAACTCTACTGGACGAGGTCACTGGTCTAGTAGAGTTTCCGGTTGCCTTATCGGGCGAGTTCGACAAAGAGTTTTTAGAAGTTCCACCAGAAGCTTTAATCTTGGCGATGAAATCCCATCAAAAGTATTTTCATTTAATCGACGAAAACGACAATTTGATGCCGTACTTTATATCAGTCAGTAATATTAAAAGCACCGATCCTAGTCAGGTGGTAACTGGGAACGAAAAAGTTATTCGACCTCGGCTTGCAGATGCTAGATTTTTTTATGAGTCCGACTTAAAGACGCCACTAGCAGCTAAAATTGAAAAACTTAAAACCATCGTCTTTCAGGCGCAGTTAGGGACCGTGTACGATAAGTCAGAAAGAGTATCTCGACTCGCGGTATATATGGCGACCCAATTTGACGGTGATATCCCAAGCTGTAAAAGAGCGGCAAGCCTAGCGAAATGCGATTTGCTCACCGACATGGTCGGTGAATTTGCCGATCTACAGGGACTGATGGGCTATTACTACGCATTAAAAGACGGCGAAAGTAACGAAGTTGCATCTGCTATTGTAGAGCAATACCTGCCGCGCTATGCCGGTGATATTTTGCCGAAAACGCTCACTGGAAATATTGTTTCACTGGCCGAAAAAATTGATACGATTGCCGGCTTGTTCGCTATAAAGCAACCTCCTACCGGTTCTAAAGATCCTTTCGCAATTCGTAGAGCCGCGCTTGGTGTTTTAAGAATTTTGGTGGAGAACCGTCTTGAGCTCGATATTCTTAGAGTATTTGGTTTTGCTCTAGAAGGCTTCGCGAACTTGGATGTGGAAGAGGGTACTGATGAGGTAATATTCGAATTTTTGTCAGACCGTTTTCGGGCTTGGTATCAGGACAAGGATATACCAATAGAGGTGTTTCAATCTGTAAGAGCACTTAAACCTCGAAGTCCTTTTGATTTTGACAAACGGATATCTGCCGTCCATTATTTTGGTAGTTTAGAACAGGCGCAAGCCTTGTCCGCTGCAAATAAGCGTGTATCCAATCTCGTCGCTAAATCAGGTTTAAAAGATTACAACAGCAAGGTTGACCCTTCCTTGTTTGACACCGAAGCTGAGAAAGTTTTATACGACTTAGTAGAGAACAAAGAGTATGAACTGGCACCTTTAATAGAGAATCACGATTACAGTGGGGCCTTGGTTTCTCTATCGTCTCTACGAGAGCCAGTAGATAAATTTTTCGATGATGTAATGGTGATGAGTGATATAGAAGAAGTAAAGGTAAACCGAATCATGTTACTTATCAGGTTACGAGACTTATTTTTGCAAGTTGCTGACGTTTCTATTCTGCATTCTAACTAGTTAAAGCTAAAAACCCGGGCTAAGACCACACTATGAAAATAGCCATATTAGATAGGGATGGAGTAATAAACCAAGATTCAGACGTCTACATTAAAAGCTCAGAGGAATGGATTCCTATAGATGGTAGCATTCAGGCAATAGCAGATCTATGCATTGCCGGCTTCAAAGTTGTTGTTGCAACTAATCAATCAGGTCTTGGACGCAAACTCTTTTCTAACGAAGATCTAACCAGTATTCATAGTAAGCTCAGACAGTTGGTTGAACGAGCTGGCGGTCAGATTTCTGGCATCTTTTATTGTCCTCATTTACCCAGTGACAACTGTAACTGCCGTAAACCAAAAACTGGTTTGCTTGAAAAAATTGAGCATGAGTTCCAATGTTCTTTAAAAGCCTCACCTTTCATAGGTGATAGCGTCAGAGATATCCAGGCAGCCTTAAGCCATGGCTGCAGACCAATGGTAGTGAAAACTGGAAATGGGAAGTCGACTCTCGCAGAACTGAAGCGCTTAGGGGTAAATGATTTTGTTGTATTCGAAAATTTAGCTGAAGCAGCTGACAGCATCATTTCAGGCATAAAATGATCAACTCTTTATTTTATACCTTAAGGACGGTTTGCTTCTACTTGGGCTACATTACTGTAACCATCGCTATTTCTAGTCTAATAATACTTTCCTCGCCATTACTCAGCAAAGTCGCTATATACCGAGCTTCTAAACTTTGGTGCAAATTTGTCCTATTTTGGCTACGCATATGCTGTGGGGTAAAATATCAAATTTTCGGCTTAGAAAATCTTCCTGAATCACCGTGCGTAATTATCGCAAATCACCAGAGCAGTTGGGAGACGATTTTTTTCTATCAACTGGTGTTCCCTGTATCTCCGATCATAAAAAAAGAACTATTAAGGATTCCTTTTTGGGGATGGGCACTAAGCCTAGTAAAACCAATTGCGATAGACAGGTCAAAACCAAGAGAAGCTGCTCGTTCACTGTTAGTGCAAGGACTAAGTAGGCTAAAGAGCGGGTGTTTTATTATTCTTTTCCCAGAGGGGACTCGATATCCGCTAGGTAAGTTGGGAAAGTTTAGCCGAAGTGGCGCCAATTTAGCGATAGCCGCTAAGGTCCCAATTGTACCCATCTCACATAACGCTGGCCTTTGCTGGCCGTCTCAAAGTTTCATTAAGTCACCCGGTTTAATCCAAATACAAATTGGATCCCCAATCGATAGCGCCGGTCGAAAAGATGATGAGCTGATGACCCAACTAAGAGAATGGATTGTCGCCCATTCCCTATAGAGGGGTTAAAAATATTCAAACAATCAGACTAGCGCAACTATATATCTAGGTTTTCTGCGGCTAGCGCATTGTCTTCAATGAATTCACGCCTTGGCTCAACCTGATCACCCATAAGGGTATTGAAGAGTTGATCTGCTGTAATCGCATCATCAATAGTTACTTGTAACATTCGACGAGTTTCTGGGTTCATCGTGGTGTCCCAAAGTTGATCAGGATTCATTTCTCCCAAGCCTTTATATCGCTGTAAGTAATGGCCCTTCATAGCTTCATTGGTTAGCCAATCAATTGCCTCGGAGAATGTCGAAACTTCTTTGATTTTCTCGCCTTTCTTAACATAAGCTCCTGGCTCAATCAGTCCGTTAAGGGTATGGCCAAGATCTGCGAGTGCTTTGTATTCACCAGAATGAAAAAAGTCTCTTGAAAAAACATAACTTCTCTCAAGACCGTGCAAACTCAATGTCACTTCCGGCAGAAAGACGCTACGCTCCCTATCTTCTTTGACGCTGAACGTATAGTTAGTGCTTACACCAGGCTGCCTTTGTAGCAAAGTTGCTTTCACTTCTACCAGCCAATCAGACACTATTTTATCATTTTTCAGATCATCTTCACCAAGCATGCGAGTGAATATCATGGACTCTAATATTTCTGTTGGATAAATACGCGCTAGCCGGCTAATAATTGCATAGCCACCATTAAATTGTTTAACAAGTGATTCAAGTGCATCACCGCTTATCCCAGGAGCTTCTTTATTTACATGTAGGCTCGAACCCTCTAGCGCAATCTGGATTTTATAATTCGCGAGTGCCTGTTCGTCCTTCAAATACTGCTCTTGCTTTCCCTTTCGAATTTTATACAAAGGCGGTTGAGCAATAAAGATATGGCCCCGGTCAACCAGCTCGCGCATCTGACGAAAAAAGAAGGTAAGTAATAGAGTCCGTATATGAGATCCATCAACATCAGCATCGGTCATTATGATAATGCTGTGATACCTTAATTTATCGGGAGAGAATTCTTCATTTCCTATACCACAGCCTAAGGCCTTTATAAGAGTCCCTATTTCTACAGAGCTAAGCATCTTGTCAAATCTTGCCTTTTCGACGTTAAGTATTTTGCCCTTTAGAGGTAAAATTGCCTGGTTTTTTCGGTTTCGACCTTGTTTAGCTGAGCCCCCTGCAGAATCTCCCTCCACTATGTATATTTCGGACAGAGCAGGGTCCTTTTCCTGACAATCGGCTAGTTTGCCTGGGAGTCCAGCAATATCAAGTGCACCTTTACGCCTTGTCATTTCCCTAGCTTTTCTCGCAGCTTCGCGAGCCCTAGCAGCATCTACCATCTTATTTACGATGAGCTTCGCGTCTTGGGGGTTTTCTAACAAGTAATCACTGAGGTAAGCTGCTGTTTCCTGTTCAACAACCGTTTTTACTTCCGATGAAACCAGTTTATCTTTTGTTTGAGACGAAAACTTAGGGTCAGGAACTTTGACGGATATGATAGCAGTTAAGCCTTCACGAGCATCATCGCCACTGGTGGTTACTTCCTTTCCTTTTTTTGAAGACATTTCTTTATCAATATAACCCTTAAGTACCCTGGTTAGCGCACCGCGAAAACCAGCCAAATGTGTACCACCATCTCGCTGAGGAATATTATTGGTATATGGAAATATATTTTCTTGGTAGGAGTCATTCCACTGCAAGGCAACTTCTACCGTAATTCCATCTTCTTCTCTCTCGGCCTTGAAATAAAATATCTTATTTACCGTTGGTTTATTCTTGTTTAAGTATTCAACAAAAGCCTTAACACCACCCTCATATTTGTAGAGCTCTTCTTTGCCACTTCGCTCATCTAGCAGCCGAATAGCCACGCCTGCGTTAAGAAACGCTAACTCACGAAGCTTTTTTGCGAGAATTTCATAGTGAAATTCGACGTTCGAAAAGGTATCTTTCGAGGGCTTAAAATGACACTCAGTACCTGTAGTGGTTGTTTCGCCAATAACGGATAACGGCGCTTGTGGCACTCCATGAACATAGTTTTGTTCATAGACTTTATTTTCTCGTCTAATGGTCAGCTTCAGTTCTTCGGATAAGGCGTTAACCACAGAGACGCCGACTCCGTGAAGACCACCAGATACCTTGTAACTATTATCATCGAATTTACCACCAGCATGCAGGACTGTCATTATGACTTCAGCTGCAGATACTCCTTCTTGGTGCATTTCAGTAGGAATGCCTCGACCGTTGTCGGAAACTGAAATGGTCTCGCCAATGTGAATGGTTACTTTCACCTCATCACAATGGCCGGCTAATGCTTCATCTATAGAGTTATCCACCAATTCGAAAACCATATGGTGTAGGCCAGTGCCATCATCAGTATCTCCAATATACATTCCAGGCCTTTTTCGCACTGCATCTAGACCTTTGAGGACCTTGATACTGTCGGAATTATATTCAGATTGGTTTTCTTCAGTCATTTTTTGCTCCGTTAGTGCGCGATAGCACAAATGTTTCTTATCTTGGGTTTACAGATATCTATTGAATAGCTTAACGAAAAATCAAGCCTTTATTATACCACGTTCCACGTGGAACGTAGCCGGTGATACACCACCCGGAAGGTAGGACTCGATATCAAGCTTATCAACAGCAGTAGCAAACACTTGCCCACCCATAGAATGAAGCAGCCCTAACACGGATACCCTATTGGCAGAATCAAGCTCCGCAGCAAGATCGTCAACCAAAAAAGTACAACATTGGTTAGATAGGCTGTTGAGAAGCTTTCCTTGTGCAAGTTTCATTGCGATAACTAATACTTTGAGTTGACCCCGCGACAATACATCAGTTGCTTTATCCTTGCCCAATCTAAACAGAAGCTCGGCACGATGAGGCCCCGCCTGAGTCGCACCATACTTGAAATCTACAGCTTGATTCTCAAAAAGGATTTGCCGTAAGCGCTTACTTTCATCCCAGCCCCGCGAATACGATAGTGACAAACTATCTGCGATAACCGGAGCAAGCTGAGTGTAGATTTCACTAAAAAGAGGTGTAAACAATGACAGGTATTTTTTTCGCGACTCATCGACGTACTCCGCGCACCGACCAAATTCTTCATCCCACGCGGAAATCTGTCCAGCATCGAAAACGCGACCCTTTAAAAGCAGATTACGCTGCGCGATGCATCTCTTCACATCTCTCCAGTTTGCAAGAAAACCTGGTTCCACGTGGAACACTCCCCAGTCCAAAAAAGACCTTCTAACCTGCGGGCCGCCATCGGCGAGGAGGAATGTGTTTGAATCCAGAACAAGGAGGGGCAACAGCCTAGCTATCGACTCCCAGTTTTTTACGCTATCCCCGTCCAACTTTAGTTGGGGAGCTGTTTTTGCTGATTTTGAGAGCCCAAATTTGTGACCAGTTGCTAACTCAGCAAACACCAACATGTCCTTAGCCCCGTGCTGAACTAGCAGATCAAGCTTATTACTGCGAAAAGACTTACCGGACGCAAGAACATGAATGGCTTCGAGTACGCTGGACTTTCCACTACCATTAGATCCATGAAGCAGATTAAACCCAGGATTAGGGTGTATCAACGTATCGCCGACATTCCTAACCGCCCTTACATGAAGCTTACTTATAGCTGTCATACGCTAAACCAGCCTAAATGGTGAGCTGTGAGGTTGTATTTTCCGAAAACCCAGCAGCTTAAAGACGCATCGGCATTACGACATACACAGCATCACTGCCAGACTGGGCCTCGATTAGGGCACTGCTATTTGGATCAGACAATGTAATTTTCGCATTGGGACAAGATAGCGTTGATAGCACATCAATCAAATAACTAACGTTAAACCCTATTTCTAATGTATCGCCCTGATAATCTACACCAATAACCTCTTCAGCTTCTTCTTGCTCCGGATTGTTCGCAAGAATCTTGAGCTCACCGTTAGAAAGGATAACCCTGACGCCCCGGTACTTTTCATTACTCAAAATTGAAGCCCTAGTGAAAGCTTGCTTGAGCTCTTGAGCATTACCAAATAGAACCTTATTGCCGCCTTTAGGCAGGACACGATTGTAATCTGGAAACTTACCGTCAACCAACTTAGAGGTGAAAGTCGTATCAGTAACCTTAGCCCTAATATGATTTTGCCCAAAGGTAAGAGTGATCTCGCCATCATCGACTAGCAATCGGCCTAACTCAATTATACCTTTCCTCGGAACAATCAATTGCTGGGTTTCTGAGGTTCCTTCGTCAATTGACATTGTTTCCATGGCAAGCCGATGCCCATCCGTAGCGACAACTCGGAGGTAGTCACTACTTACTTCAAACAGCATGCCATTTAAATAATAACGAACATCCTGCTGCGCCATGGCAAAACTTGTGCTGTCCAGTAACTCTTTGAGTCGACTTTGAGAGAGCGTAACTGAAAACGTATCAGGCTCTTCCTCCACACTTGGGTACTCGGTGGCGGGGAGGGTTGTTAACGAAAAACGACTACGACCGGCCTTAACCGTCAACTTATTACTATCTGACATGCTCAACTCAATCATTGAGTCATCCGCCAGTGACTTACATATATCAAGCAATTTTCGGGCGGGGACGGTAATTGCCCCAGATTGCTTAGAATCAACTACTGTGACCCTGCCAATTAATTCGACTTCTAAGTCAGTACCCGTCAGCGAAAGCTGGTCCCCTTCTAAAACTAGCAATACGTTCGACAGTACAGGCAAAGTTTGTCTTCGCTCAACTACTCCGCTTACCAATTGAAGGGGCTTTAAAAAGGTCTCTCGAGATATTGTAAAATGCATTTCTCTACTCTTATTGCATGATCAGCGGCTGTTAGCTAGATAAAGAACGGAGAAGGTTATTATAGTCTTCTTGAATATCCACCGAACTATGCCTAAGTTTATTAATTTGTTTACAAGCATGAAGGACGGTGGTGTGATCTCTCCCACCAAAAGCGTCTCCAATCTCCGGTAGACTATGATTTGTTAATTCTTTAGATAGCGTCATAGCTACTTGGCGCGGCCTTGCTATAGATCTATTACGCCTTTTAGAAAGCATATCTGCCATTCTAATTTTGTAATACTCGGCCACCGACCGCTGTATATTATCAATAGTGACTAATTTATCCTGAATCGCGAAAAGATCCCGCAAGGCCTCCTTTATTAGATCCAGGCAAATTGGTTCTCCTGTAAAGTCAGAATGAGCAATAACCCGCTTCAATGCACCTTCTAATTCACGAACATTAGAACGTAAGCGCTGTGCGATATATAACGCGGCTTCGTAGGGGAGGGCAACATTACTTAACTCAGCCTTGTTCATCAAAATAGCTGCTCGAGTCTCCAATTCAGGAGGCTCTACGGCAACCGTCAAACCCCAGCCGAATCTTGACTTCAATCGCTCCTCAAGGCCGTTAATCTCCTTATGATACCGATCACAGGTCAATATTATCTGTTGACCCCCTTCAAGCAAAGCGTTAAAAGTGTGAAAGAACTCTTCCTGTGATCGCTCTTTACCAGCAAAAAACTGAATATCATCAATTAGCAATGCGTCTACAGACCGATAAAACCGTTTAAACTCGTTGATTGCATTCAATTGAAGCGCAGTGACCATAGTGGCAACAAAAGTTTCGGAGTGAAGATACACAACCTTAGCGTTTGGTTTCTTGGCTACTAGGTAATTCCCAATCGCGTGCATGAGATGAGTTTTTCCTAGACCAACACCTCCATATATAAAAAGGGGATTGTAGGCATAGCCTGGATTTTCAGCAACTTGATGCGCTGCAGCTCTAGCAAGCTGGTTAGACTTTCCGATTACAAAGTTATCAAACGTGTTGTGTTTATTTAATGCGCCTTGATGTCTTAGTTTACCTTCGATAATGGTATCAAGGTTTCTTGAACTAGGAGAAACACTCGCGTTCCTGGTATTAAGAGCGTTGCTGGTATTAGAATTTTGATTTCGCAATGATTCCGTAGGTAACCTTGATTGAGATGACGAAAAATCACTGGGATCAATCACTGTTCGTTGAGAAGCAACCTCTTGAGTTTGCTTCAGGCTTGGAACGTCCCTCGCACGCGCAACATTCACAAAATCGTTTTCAAACGAGGTAACAGGTACCGCTGCAACTCCGGTTTGGGAGACTCTGTCTTGATGGTCTATGGAACCATCAGTTTTCCGATCAATGCCTGTATCCACGCCAAGTGTCAGTTTTTTAGAACCCACCTCTGGCTGCTGGCGCTCTAACTCCAAGTAAAGATCAGCTATTCGATCTAGAAACTTGCTCTTCACCCAGTCCTTAATGAACCTATTCGGCGCCAAAATGACCAACTCAGTCGCACTTTCTTCTACCCGAAGAGGCCGAATCCAAGTATTGAATTGTTGTGTCGGCAGTTCAGTCTTTAGTGTTTCAACACAATCCTGCCAATTCCCTTTCACCACTATTTTTAACCCACTGCTGTTATTTAATCTTATCGAGTACGAAGAATTCTAACCACTCACGCCAAAGTTATCCACTACAGAAAAGCAAAAAAACCCATTATTTCACAATCAAATTTAAATATAATTATCAATAACTTAGAAGGCTTATACTGATAAAAACCGAACATCAAAAGAGGCTATTTAAACTAACTTGGGGTAGGCTGTTGATAAAAATACTGTGGATAACTTGTGAATAACTAGAGGATTAATTAACAAAACCTTTATAAAAATAGGCCCTCACGAGGTTGACACTTAAAAGGCACAATTAATGTAAATTGTCATTGCAATAGGACGTGAAAAACAATAGAATTCGCGCTCATTTTTGCAAACCAAGTATCAGTGGTTTGTTAGCTATTTTGGACAAATTGTTATGAAAAGAACATTCCAACCCAGTTTATTAAAAAGAGCCCGTACTCATGGCTTCAGAGCACGTATGGCTACCAAGGGCGGCCGACTAGTGATTAAAAGACGTAGAGCTAAAGGCCGCGTTCGTTTATCCGCTTAATAGACTCTTTACTCTACTCCTCCCTGTAAAAGAGCTATAGCTGTGGCAGACACCGCCTTCTCACGATCGTGCCGGCTTCTTACTGCTTCAGACTACAAAAACGTCTTCGACAAGTCACAGCTGAAAGTATCAAATCGATACTTTCTTGTGTTGGCTACTACAAATGGCCTGCCGACCCCTAGGATAGGGCTGGTGATCGCTAAAAAAAATGTTAGCAAGGCGGTCCATAGAAATCGAATCAAACGATTAATACGCCAATCGTTTAGAACTCAAAAAAGCACATTGGATAAGCTCGATTTAGTTGTGCTTGCAAGAAAAGATGCTGATAAACTTGAGAATCAGGCAATTGCAATCCAACTGACTCAACTTTGGAAGGACCTAGCTAAAAAGCTAGCTCACGTTCCGTCTTCCGTTAATCAATAACCAACGACCAACTAATGTTTAAAGCCTTACTAATAAGACTCATCTCACTATATCAGGTGACTCTGAGCCTATTTATTGGCCAACAATGCCGTTTCTATCCAAGTTGCTCACAGTATACAAAAGAAGCTATAGAGATTCATGGATCCCTAAAAGGCTCCTGCCTTGGCATCCGCAGGATTTGTAGCTGCCACCCATGGCATGAAGGCGGCATTGACCCCGTTCCTGCTCCGAAAACCAATCTAGATAACTAAGTAATCAGTCGATATGGATTTACCTAAATTTGCTCTATACACCGCCCTAGCAGTTGTCACTTACCTAATGCTTTTGGCATGGCAAGACGATTACCCACCAACTGTTGGCGGTGCCACCACCGCACCGCAAACCGAGTTCTCTACTCCGGGCGTGGATATTGTGTCATCTAGCGATTTACCTAACGATCTACCGACCAACGTACCCAGCGATATCCCTAGCTCGACGCCGGCCGCTGGCGGACAGAACCTCACTGCTAACGCAGACATTCCAGGGTCCGCCGTTTCTAACACTGTCGTCAATGATGGCCAGCTCATCAGTGTACTCACCGATAACTTTAGCATCAAAATTGATCCTATCGGTGGCGATGTTGTTTATTTAGCTCTGCCGAAATACCTCAAACAATTAGAAGTCGAAGGTGATCCCTTCGTGATACTTGAAACCACCGTAGGTCGAGAATACGTGGCCCAAAGCGGTCTAATTGGTGCCAATGGCGTCGATTCTAACGGCAGAGCCAGTTACCAAGTAAATAGTCGATCTTATGAAATGACAGAGAGTGAAGACTCTCTCAACGTAGATTTATTTCTAACAACAGCAGAAGGCGTCGATGTGACTAAGCGATTCTCTTTTACTAGGAATAGTTATCTTTTTGATGTCAGTTTCATTGTTAACAATAAATCAAACAACACTTGGCAAGCCAACCCTTTTGGACAAATTAAACGAGACGCATTTGATGATCCAAGCAGCGCTGGCGGCTTTGGAAGAACATATCTTGGTTTCGTTGGCACCGCCGCTGAAGAAGACCCTTACATAGAGTATGAATTCGACGATATAGATGATGGCAGCTCCTCAGTGGATGTTACTGGAGGCTGGGTGGCTTTTAGCCAGCACTACTTTTTGACCGCTTGGATTCCAGACCCCACTACTCTTAATCGCTTCAGTACGCGAAAGAATAATGCCAATCAGTACTATGGTGAATTTACCGCCGAAGCTTTTACTGTAGAACCTGGCTCAACAACAACCGTTAAAACTCAATACTACGCCGGCCCGAAAGATCAGTATGTGTTAGCGGAAATATCCGAAAATCTAGATTTAACTATAGATTATAGTTTTCTATGGTTCTTAGCGGCACCTATCTATTGGCTGCTACGCCAAATTGAATCGATAATTGGTAACTACGGATTTTCAATAATATTGCTAACCGTTGTCGTTAAATCATTGTTTTATAAACTCTCCGAAACTCAATATAAATCTATGGCCGGCATGCGTCGACTAATGCCTAAAGTGCAGCAATTAAAAGAGGCCTATGGCGACGATAAAATGAAGCTACAACAAGCCTCAATGGAGCTTTATAAGAAAGAGAAAATAAATCCGTTCGGCGGGTGTTTGCCAATGTTAGTACAAATGCCTGTCTTTATTGCGCTGTACTGGGTGCTTTTAGAAAGCGTAGAGTTAAGGCACGCGCCCTTTATATTTTGGCTTAATGATTTATCTGTCCGAGATCCGTTCTTCATTCTTCCTTTAATGATGGGCGCCACGATGTATTTACAAACCACATTGAGCCCCGCTCCTGCAGATCCTATGCAAGCTCAAGTAATGAAACTAATGCCTATTATGATGACCGTTTTGTTCCTTTGGTTTCCTGCTGGGCTGGTCCTTTATTGGTTCACGAATGGCGCGCTGGGTATTTTGCAGCAGTGGTATATCACTAGAAAAATCGAGGCCGCTTATGAATCTAAAAAAACATCTTAGGCTAACTGAGTTAACGAAAGTTATTTGGTTTCATAAAAAGAATAGCTTGAACAAATCCGTTTTCTTAAAAGTTAACTCGTAGCTCAGCTAATGTCGTCACTTGAAAGCGATACAATTTGTGCAATCGCGACCCCACCCGGTCAGGGGGGCATTGGTATCGTTCGCCTATCCGGTCCAGCCTGTTTAAAAATAGCCAAGTCCATTCTTGGCTTTAAGCCTACCCCTCGTCATGCCCATTACAGTAATTTCCTCAACTCCTCAGGTGTACCTATAGAGCAGGGAATAGCCTTGTACTTTTCTTCCCCAAACTCATTTACCGGTGAAGATATCTTGGAGCTACAAGGTCACGGCGGAAGCCAAATTATTCAAGAAGTATTGAAATCTTCGTTGCAAGCGGGAGCTCGACTAGCAAGGCCTGGAGAATTTTCAGAACGTGCGTTTCTAAATGGCAAAATAGACCTATTACAAGCAGAGGCAATAGCAGATTTAATAGAAGCTAGTTCTGAGCAAGCAGCAAAGTCTGCTATGAGAACACTACAGGGTGTTTTTTCGACCAGAATTTATGACATCGTAGCCAAACTTATTAGTATTCGTGTTCAAGTTGAAGCAAGCATAGATTTCTCCGATGAAGAGCTGGACTTAGAATCTTCTGGAAAAATACATCAGAGCTTAATACACGCAAAAACGCTAGTAGAGACCATATTAGACGGAGCTCAGCAAGGGGTCCTATTGAAAAACGGTTTGACGATTGCAATTGCAGGCAAACCAAATGCTGGGAAAAGTAGCTTACTAAACGCATTAGCGGAAGTTGAACGCGCCATTGTTACTAACATTCCTGGGACAACCCGCGATGTCCTCCAAGAACAAATTAGTATCGACGGCCTACCATTGAACATAGTCGATACAGCAGGCTTAAGAGAAAGCCACGACATTGTTGAGCAAGAAGGCGTAAGAAGGGCAAAGGTCGCAATTAAAAGCGCTAACCGGCTTTTAATCGTCCTAGATACAACTGAAATTGACGCATCTTTAGAGGCAGCTACTATTGAGGTTCTAAATCTAATAGCCGATGAAGATAGCGTTGATGAACTTCTCAAATATAGCTCTATTATTTTAAATAAAATCGACTTGGTTGAAGACGACACGTTATTGAGTGATTCAATAACGGTTCTAAATAAACTTGTCCCAGTCATCAGAATTTCAGCAAAAGATCATCTTGGACTAGATTCACTTCGTCAACATTTAAAAAAATGCGCAAACTATACCGCGGCAGGGGAAAATAGTTTTATCGCTCGAGAGCGTCATCTACTTTCACTTAGAGATGCTCTAAAACACCTAGGAATCGCCATAGAAAAGGTAAGTGACCATTCACACTGGGAGTTACTAGCCGAAGAACTGAGAATTGCTCAACAGGATCTCAACAAGATAACTGGTGACTTCTCCAGCGATGATCTACTAGGCGAAATCTTCTCTAATTTTTGTGTGGGTAAGTAAACTACGTTTAGCTAAGCTGTGTATAAGTTAAACATTAAACGGCATAAACTCTTAGTTAAAAACTAGAACTGTCTGACGTAATTCATTGATGGTTTTTGCTGCACAGGTAAAACATTACTTAAGTACCGATAACCCCTAGCTTACCAAGTGCTTTATACTTATTTTAGGTTATTGATTTAAATGTAGAATAATGTGTTTTCAACAGATAATTGATTCACTATCATCATTAACATCTATACCTTCATCTCCATATCTATTTAATACTCTACTAGTATTATTTAGATTATTAATATGAATCTTTTTTGTTTTCAAGCAATTATAATTCTCAACCCTTTTATTAGTGTGAATGGTTTAACCCTATGGAATTTCCCACACAGTTTGATGTGATTGTTATTGGTGGTGGACACGCTGGCACTGAAGCCGCGCTTGCCGCTGCTAGGCAAGGAGTGAGTACTTTGCTAATCACCCACAGCATTGAAACCATAGGGCAGATGTCTTGCAACCCTGCTATTGGGGGCATCGGTAAAAGTCATCTAGTTAAAGAAATCGACGCTCTTGGTGGCGCTATGGCCAAGGCGATCGATCGCGCCGGTATTCAGTTTAGAATTCTCAATGGTTCAAAAGGACCCGCCGTAAGGGCAACTAGAGCTCAGGCTGATCGAGTGCTTTATAAGGCCGCCATCAGAGAATTACTTGAAGCAGAACCAAATTTGCAACTATTTCAGCAAGGAGTTGATGATCTGCTGATAAATAATGGCCATGTTGAAGGTGTCATAACTCAAATGGGTATGACGATTCGCGCTAAACAAGTGGTTTTGACAACAGGCACATTCTTAGGCGGTAAAATACACATAGGATTGGAAAATAGTTCTGGCGGACGAGCAGGAGATCAACCTTCCATTGCATTAGCTCAACGCTTGAGAGAGATGCCTTTTAGAGTGGGTCGATTAAAAACAGGAACTCCGCCCAGAATCGATGCAAGGTCTGTTGATTTTAGTGTGATGCAAGAGCAGCAAGGAGATACACCTTTGCCCGTTATGTCTTATTTAGGTGACGCCTCAGAGCATCCAGAGCAAGTTAACTGCTACATCACCAAAACTAACGAAGCTTGCCACGACATCATCAGAGGAAGCCTAGACAGGTCTCCGATGTTTACTGGTGTAATAGAGGGGACGGGTCCTCGGTACTGTCCGTCAATTGAAGACAAAGTTGTGCGATTTGCTGATAGAACCTCTCATCAAATCTTTGTCGAGCCCGAGGGGTTAAATACCAATGAACTTTATCCAAATGGCATTTCAACTAGTTTGCCTTTTGATATTCAGGTGCAAATGGTTAGGCAAATCAGAGGTTTTGAGTCGGCTCACATCACCCGACCAGGGTACGCTATAGAGTATGATTTTTTTGATCCTAGGGATCTAAAATTTTCGTTAGAGACAAAGTTTATTGAAGGCCTTTATTTTGCAGGCCAGATTAATGGAACAACTGGCTACGAAGAAGCGGCTTCTCAAGGTTTACTAGCGGGATTAAATGCAGGCTTGAAGGCAAGAGATCAGGAAAGTTGGTGCCCTCGCAGAGACCAAGCTTACATAGGCGTATTAGTAGATGACCTAATCACATTAGGTACCAATGAGCCTTACCGTATGTTTACCAGTCGAGCTGAATATCGCTTAACTCTGAGAGAAGATAATGCAGATAAGCGACTCACCGAGAAAGGCAGAGAATTAAAGTTGGTGGATGATGAGCGCTGGGCTTATTTTAACAAGAAAATGGAAGCCGTAGATGCTGAATCTAGCCGCCTAACAAGCGTTTGGGTTCAGCCAGGGAGTTCTGGCGCGAACGCTGTCAATGCTCTACTGGAAAAGCCTATGGCTCGAGAGTACAGCTTAGCTGACTTATTGGCGAGACCGAGAGTAACTTATAACGCATTAGTAGAGGCGGCAGGTTCTAATCCACTTCCACTGCAGGGTTACCCTGAAACAATGCAAGAACAGATATCCCAGCAAGTAGAGATTCAGATAAAATATCAAGGCTATATCGATCGTCAACATGACGAAATTGAACGGCTTAAACGACAAGAAAACACCAAACTACCTATAGATCTGGATTATGAGTCTATGCAGGGTCTGTCGAATGAGCTTAAACAAAAGCTATCAGAAAGACGTCCCGAGAACATTGGGCGCGCTTCGCGTATCCCGGGTATAACTCCAGCGGCAATTTCACTATTGCTGATTTATCTGAAGAAATATCAATCACTTCAACAAAAAGCGGGCTAGCTATTAAGTGTCAAATTTAGCAGTTATCAAAGAACTAAAAGAGGGTACAGATGCGCTAGGTTTGCCGTTCTCGGACAATGTGTTTGAAGCTCTAGACGTTTATCTTCAGTTATTAATTAAATGGAATGGTAGTTTTAACCTATCTGGTATTTCAAACCCAGACGAGATGGTGTCAAAGCATTTGCTGGACAGCTTAGCAATTTCTCCGTTTATTACTGGGAAATTAATAGCTGATATTGGCACCGGCGCAGGTCTCCCAGGAATACCCTTGGCTATTGCTAACCCTGATAAACACTTCATTCTAGTCGATAGTAATGGCAAAAAGACACGGTTTCTATTTCAAGCAAAGCTGGCATTAAAGCTTAAAAATATCACTATCGAAAATTGTCGAATTGAGCACTATCAAAGTAATCAGCAAATTGATATTGTCTTGAGTCGGGCGTTTTCTTCACTAAGTGACATGGCTAACAAATCAGCGCATCTGCTAGCTGAAGACGGCTTTTTGCTAGCAATGAAAGGTCGTTATCCTGAGCAGGAAATAGACGAATTAACAGAAGGTTTTTTAGTTGCTAAAGTCAATAAACTACAAATACCGGGTGAAGATGCCGAGCGCCATTTAGTGGAAATAAGGCGCCTTACAGAGTAATAAAGCAAAGTGTTAGTCAAAAAATACTAAAAATAGTTTTGTTTCATCAAAGAGGTTTGAAAATAAACGTGGGTAAAGTACTAGCCATAGCCAATCAAAAGGGCGGCGTCGGAAAAACCACGACATCCGTAAATCTTGCAGCATCATTAAAAATAACTCGAAAAAAAGTCTTACTTATTGACTTGGACCCTCAGGGAAACGCGACAATGGGCAGCGGGGTTGAGAAATCGACTCTGGAATACACTGTTTGTGATTTACTTACAGATACTGCAGAAATGGCCGATGTTCTTCAAACGTTAGATGAAGCGGATTACGACATTCTCCCCTCTAACGGAGACCTTGTTGCGGCTGAAGTTCAGCTGATGAATGTTGAAAATAGAGAGATGAAACTGCGCTCAATCATTAACTCTGTTCGTGATAACTATGATTTTATTGTCATTGACTGTCCTCCATCACTAAACATGTTGACTATAAACGCGCTGGTGGCTGCAGACGGCGTGGTTATCCCAATGCAATGTGAATACTACGCCCTCGAAGGTCTGTCCGCGCTTATGGATACCATTCGGGCGATTAAAGATCATCTTAATCCAGACCTTAAGATTGAAGGGATATTACGAACGATGTATGACCCTCGTAATAAACTCACTACCGAGGTAAATGGCCAGCTTTTTAGTCATTTTGGCGATGCTGTTTACAGAACAGTCGTACCGCGAAATGTCCGATTAGCTGAAGCGCCAAGTTATGGAAAGCCGATTATTAAGTACGACAAGAAATCCAGAGGCGCTATAGCGTATTTGGCCCTAGCAGGGGAGATGCTTCGTCGTCATGACGAAGCGGCTGCGGCTTTGCTTGGTTAAGTAAATAACTAAAAACAGATTTAAAGAAAGAGCTAGTGCAATTTTAACGTTGTTTATTGATTAACTTATCATGTAATTTGTAAGCAGAAGGTGATTTTGGTGATCGAATATCACCTGTCATAATAAAAATCATCATAGAAAAACCGCTAGGTTTCTTACTAACCATTCGGAATTGTCATGACAGAAAAAAGAAAACTTGGCAGAGGGCTAGAAGCGCTTTTGTCCTCCGGTAGTAGTGAGACCATGGCAAGCTTACTCGGTAAGCCCCGAGATACAACTAGTACAGAGTTAACGGCTTCAGCACAAAAAGATAGTGAGCTTAAGCATGTTCCTATTGAGTTAATTCAACGAGGTAAATACCAGCCTCGCACGGATATGCATGAGGAAGCTCTTGAAGAGTTGGCAAACTCTATTAAGAAACAAGGCATCATGCAGCCTATTGTTATTCGCCCAATTTCCGCTGATAAATATGAAATAATAGCCGGTGAGCGACGCTGGCGTGCCTGCCAGATAGCAGGACTAGACACAATACCTGCGCTTATCAAGCCGGTTGGGGATGAAGCGGCAATTGCTATGTCGCTTATTGAAAACATTCAACGTGAAAACCTCAATCCAATTGAGGAAGCGGTAGCGTTAAAGCGCCTTCAAGATGAATTTGAGCTAACCCAACAAGAAGTAGCAGACGCTGTTGGAAGGTCCAGGGCCGCGGTAACTAATCTCATTAGGCTTATTGGTTTATCTGTTGATGTCCGCAAAATGCTTGAACACGGAGATCTTGAGATGGGTCACGCTAGGGCTTTGTTATCCTTAGATGACGCTTGTCAATCTGAAGCGGCAAGGTCCGTGGTTGGTCGTGGACTTAATGTTAGACAAACAGAAGCGCTGGTGAGGCGAATGATGGCGGGGCCTCAGGACAAAAATAACCCGACAATAATAGATCCAGATATTAAAAGTCTTGAAGAAAATTTGGCTGGTAAGCTCGGTGCTAAAGTGCTTATTCAGCACACAGCTAAAGGCAAAGGTAAGTTGATACTTAAATATAACAGCCTTGATGAGCTCGATGGTATCCTCTCTCATATTAATTGATCTCAATCTTGGTTGAAAAGGCGGTATAAAGCCCCTATAATGCGCCTGCTTTTGGGTAACCGTGATATTAGTTTAAACGGTTCGATTGGGTGTAATAAGCGCTGTACGAGGCATGGGACCGCAGCTTAATAGCTAGGTTTGTGACTAATTTAAAACCCCCACCAGTTTATAAAGTGATAGCCGCTCAATTTGCAGCTAGCGTCTTGATCGCCACGGTTTCGTTGCTCTTGCTCGGATTCGTGACGGCATATTCGGCACTTATAGGTGGTATAATTAGTACGTTATCGAACAGCTTCTTTGCATCGCAAGCTTTTCGCTATAGCGGAGCCCGAAATGCAAAAAAGATAGTACAAAGTTTTATGGCCGGAGAGATCGGTAAATTAATCATTGTTATTGGTTTATTTGCGTTAAGCTTCGGTTTGATTACAAATTTGAATGCCTACGGGCTTATTTTAAGCTTTATAGTCGTTCAGTTCGTTGGGGTAATTGGTTCAGTGCGACTTAATTACAAACCAACGACTAAATAAATTAGTAAGCGGATCAGAGAAACTAAATGGCAGAATTAGCCGAAGCAGCCCACGGCGCCGGAGAGCATGGCGTAAATCAGACGGTTCAAGAGTATATTACTCATCATCTGTCGTACCTGACTTTTGGGAAAAACCCGGAAAGCGGGCATTGGGAATTTGCCAAGACGATTGAAGAAGCAACAGAAATGGGTTTCATGTCATTTCACGTGGATTCTTTATTTTGGTCATTTTTATTGGGTGGTGGTGCGCTATTATTCTTCCGTTATATCGGTAAGAAAGCGACGAGTGACATACCAAATGGCATCCAAAATTTTGTTGAAATGATTTTTGAATTTGTCGGAAATCAAGTCAATGAAGGGTTTAATCATAAAAATGCCCATATTGCGCCATTAGCTCTGACTATATTTGTTTGGATTGTTTTGATGAATCTTATGGATCTAGTGCCGGTTGACTGGATACCTATGATAGCGGCGTGGTTTGGCCAAGGCTTCGGTCAAGAACATATGTCATTCAAGGTTGTTCCGACTACTGACCCTAATATCACGCTGGGCATGTCGATTAGTGTTTTCTTCCTAATCATTTACTACAGCATTAAGAACAAAGGTTTGGGTGGGTTTCTGGGCGAGCTTGCTTTCCATCCATTTGGTAAATGGATGGTGCCTTTCAACCTAATGATTGAAATCCCTACATTACTAGCGAAGCCTATTTCTTTAGGTTTGCGACTTTTCGGCAACTTGTACGCTGGTGAACTCTTGTTTCTAGTGATTGCAGGTCTTTTAGGTGCGGTTCAATTACCTGCACACTTTATTTGGGCGGTATTCCATATTTTGGTTGTCCCCCTACAAGCGTTTGTATTCATGATGTTAACTATTGTGTATCTGAATGCGGCTCACGATTCACCTGAACACTAATAACACTTAATTTTAAGAAAATTTTCTGAACTACAGAAAACCCCGGAGGAAATGATGGAAATTATATTGGCTTCTACAGTCATAGGCGTATTTTGGTTGCTTGGTATGGGCGCCCTAGGTACAGCAATCGGATTCGGCATCTTGGGAGGCAAGTTCCTAGAAGGATCTGCTCGTCAGCCAGAAATGGCTCCTAAGCTCCAAGGAAGTATGTTCCTGGTTGCTGGTCTAATTGATGCGATCACTATGATCGGTATCGGTATTGGTATGTGGTTTACGTTTGCAAACCCATTCCTGAGCCAGTTAGGTTAACCCCTACTAGTTCTTAACATGCGGGAGGCATTGCTGTGGATATAACCCTAACTCTATTTGGACAATCGTTCGCGTTTTTCGTGTTTTGGTGGTTCTGTAGCACTAAGGTCTGGCCTTTGTTTTACAATGTATTGGAAGAACGAAAGCAGCGTATCGCTGACGGCTTAGAAGCAGCAGCGCGTGCGGAGAAAGATTTAGAGCTAGCTCAAGCTCGCTCTACCGATCAAATGAAAGAAGCTAAAGTTGAAGCGGCCGGAATTATAGATCTTGCCAACAAACGGTCAGCTCAAATCATTGACGAAGCTAAAGACAAGGCTGGCGAAGAAGCTCAGCGTATTATTGCTGGGGCGAACGCGGAAATTGAGCAAGAAATAAATCGTGCTAAAGAAGCGTTGCGAGTGAGAGTGTCTGCAATTGCTATCGCTGGTGCTGAGAAAATTCTTGAGCGCTCAATTGACCAGGCCGCAAACGAAGATCTCTTAGAAAAACTAGCTGCAGAGCTATAGAAAAACATCAAATGGCAGAACTAACCACATTAGCAAGACCGTACGCGAAAGCTGCTTTCCAGGTAGCTTTGCAAGACAGCGCGCTAGATGCGTGGTCAAAAATGCTGAATACCTCAGCCTCTGTTACGAGCAATGAATCGATTAGTTCGTTATTGACTGACCCCTCATTATCGTCTGAACAATTGGCTACAGCTTTTATCGCCGTATGTGGCGATGAGCTAGATGAAAAAGGTAATAACTTTGTTCGTTTGCTTGCCGAGAATAAGCGCGTTCTCTTACTTCCAGCGATTTCTGAACAGTTTCATGCATTAAAAGCCAATCAGGAGAAAACCCTGGATGTTGAGGTGACAACTGCTTTTGAGCTTAGCTCGGAAATACTCGAAAAGCTGGCAAAGAGTCTTAAAACAAGGCTGCAAAGAGACATAAATTTGAATACCAATATTGATCAGCGCCTTCTTGGCGGTGCGATAATTCGCATGGACGATACCGTTATCGACAGTTCGGTCCGCGGAAAACTGGTCAAGTTAGCTGAATCAATGAATTCCTGATCAGGTCAGGAACAAAGGAAACACGCATGCAACAACTGAATCCATCTGAAATCAGTGAGATTATTAAAAAGAGAATCGATAACCTCGATGTCTCTGTTCAGGCCAAAAACGAAGGCACGATCGTTAGTGTATCTGACGGTATCATCCGTATTCACGGTCTAACTGCTGTCATGTATGGAGAGATGATTGAGTTTGAAGGTGGCCTTTATGGCATGGCCTTAAACTTAGAGCGAGATTCAGTGGGCGCCATCGTTTTAGGTGACTATCTAACGCTAAAAGAAGGTCAGTCTTGCAAATGTACTGGTCGGATTTTAGAAGTGCCTATTGGACCAGAGCTGGAAGGTCGTGTCGTAGATGCACTCGGTAGGCCAATTGATGGCAAGGGACCAGTTGAAACCAAGCTGACAGATGCTGTTGAGAAAATAGCCCCCGGCGTTATCGCAAGGCAGTCGGTTTCAGAACCAGTACAAACAGGCTTGAAGTCTATTGATGCAATGGTTCCTGTTGGTCGTGGCCAGCGCGAATTAATTATTGGCGATCGTGAGGTCGGAAAAACGGCCGTAGCGCTCGACACAATTATTAATCAGAAGGGCAAGAACGTTAAGTGTATTTATGTTGCCATAGGCCAAAAAGCCTCATCAGTTTCTAACGTTGTTAAGAAATTAGAAGAAAATGGTGCCATGGAATACACCATTGTGGTGGTCGCGAGCGCATCCGACGCTGCATCTATGCAATTTATTGCACCATACTCAGGGTGCACAATGGGCGAGTATTATCGTGACCGCGGTGAAGACGCATTAATTATTTATGATGACTTAACCAAGCAAGCGATAGCATATCGTCAGATTTCTTTGCTGCTTAGAAGACCTCCAGGTCGTGAAGCGTATCCTGGCGATGTGTTCTATTTACATTCACGTCTTCTAGAGCGCGCATCGAGAGTGAATGTTGATTATGTTGAAAAATTCACTAACGGCGAAGTTACAGGAAAGACCGGTTCATTGACCGCGTTACCTATTATTGAAACTCAAGCCGGTGACGTTTCAGCGTTTGTACCAACCAATGTAATCTCAATTACTGATGGCCAGATATTTTTAGAGACAGATTTGTTTAACTCAGGTGTTCGTCCAGCGATGAACCCAGGTGTTTCTGTTTCTCGCGTTGGTGGTGCGGCACAAACCAAGATTATTAAGAAGCTTGGTGGCGGTATTCGTATAGCTTTGGCTCAATATCGCGAACTTGCTGCGTTTGCCGCGTTTGCATCTGACCTCGATGACGCAACTCGAGCTCAATTGGAGCATGGTCAGCGAGTTACTGAGCTTATGAAGCAAAAGCAGTATTCGCCTCTTTCAGTAGCTGAAATGGCTGTATCTATATTTGCAGCTAATAACAAATATTTGGAAGATATTGAACTGGACAAGGTTCTCGACTTCGAAGCGTCGCTACTTTCATTCATGAACAGTGAGCACTCTAAATTGCTAGCTGAGATTAATGAAAAGGGTGATTATAACGATGACATCGCTGCTCAATTTAAAGCAGCTTTGGATAAGTTTAAGTCGACGCAAACTTGGTAAAGTAAGCGAACACTTACCTTTAAATGCTTTTATAGCCTGAGGTTTCTAATACATGTCCGGCGGCAAAGAAATACGCACCAAAATCTCGAGTATTAAAAACACTCAGAAGATTACCAAGGCCATGGAAATGGTCTCGGCGAGTAAAATGCGTAAGGCTCAAGATCGAATGCGCTTGGGTAAGCCTTATGCTCACAGGATTCGATCTGTTATCGGTCATATAGCAAACGCGAAGCCTGAGTATCGCCATTCATACTTCGACACTCGCGAAGTCAAAAAGATCGGCTATATCGTGGTTTCTACTGACCGTGGCCTATGTGGTGGACTAAACATCAATGCGTTTAAAGCAACTGTCGCTTCAATGAAAAAGTGGGCAGACCAAGGTGTTGATATAGAAATTTGCACAGTTGGCGCAAGAGCCGCGACGTTTTTCAACAACTACGGCGGTAAAGTAGTCGCCTCGGTTAAAAATTTGGGCGACACGCCGGAGATTTCCGATGTGATTGGCTCAGTAAAGGTTTTGTTGGATAAGTATGATAATGGCGAAATTGATCAGATTAATCTGGTTAGCAACGACTTTGTGAATACCATGACTCATAAGCCCATCGTTAATCAGCTGGTACCTTTGTTGCCTTCAGATGACGAAGACTTAAAGCGTCACTGGGATTATCTATATGAGCCAGACGCGAAAGAACTTTTAGACGGTCTAATGCTTCGTTTTATTGAATCGCAAGTTTATCAGGCAGTGGTAGAAAACAACGCCTGTGAGCAAGCATCTAGAATGGTCGCAATGAAGAGCGCATCAGATAATGCATCTGACCTTATTGAAGACTTAGGTCTTGTCTACAACAAAGCAAGACAAGCGGCCATCACCCAGGAGCTTTCTGAGATTTCTGGTGGTGCAGCAGCCGTATAAAGCGCCAATACACACACAAACACAAACACTTTACCTATAGTTAAAGACTAGCAAGATTGAGAGGAACCGGACATGAGCAGCGGTCGAATCGTACAAATTATCGGGGCGGTTATAGACGTGGAATTTACGCGTGATAGCGTGCCAAAGATTTATGATGCCCTTATCGTTGACGGCAAGGAAATTACCCTAGAAGTACAACAGCAACTTGGCGACGGAATCGTTCGCACTATTGCTCTTGGTAGTACTGAAGGGTTGAGTCGCGGTCTAAATGTTGAAGACACAGGTAACCCTGTTTCTGTTCCTGTTGGTGTTGAAACTCTCGGCCGTATTATGGACGTTTTAGGTCGTCCGATTGATGAGCGCGGCCCTATAGGTGAAAAAGCGCGTATGCCTATTCACCGTAAAGCGCCAACCTATGAAGAGCTCGCCTCAACAAATGAATTGCTTGAAACAGGCATTAAGGTAATCGATCTAATTTGCCCCTTTGCTAAGGGCAGTAAGGTTGGATTATTCGGCGGTGCCGGTGTCGGCAAAACTGTAAATATGCTTGAACTGATTAATAACATTGCAACTGAGCATAGTGGACTTTCAGTATTCGCCGGTGTTGGCGAGCGTACTCGTGAAGGTAATGATTTTTACCACGAAATGCAGGAATCCAAAGTAATTGATCTAGAGGGCGAATCTAAGGTGGCCATGGTTTACGGCCAGATGAACGAGCCTCCTGGCAACAGATTACGCGTAGCACTTAGCGGGCTAACAATGGCGGAAAACTTCCGTGACGAAGGCCGTGATGTACTGTTTTTCGTAGATAACATCTATCGCTATACACTAGCAGGTACTGAGGTGTCAGCACTGCTTGGTCGTATGCCATCAGCCGTAGGTTATCAGCCGACACTGGCTGAAGAAATGGGTGCATTGCAAGAGCGAATTACGTCGACTAAAGATGGCTCTATTACATCTATTCAAGCCGTATACGTGCCGGCAGATGATTTGACAGACCCCTCACCAGCAACAACATTTGCTCACTTGGATGCTAAGGTCGTATTGTCTCGGGAGATCGCTTCGCTAGGTATTTATCCAGCCGTAGATCCGTTAGATTCAACTTCGCGTCAGCTTGATCCTCTAATTATTGGTCAAGAGCATTATGATATAGCCACTGGTGTGCAGACTGTTTTGCAGCGCTATAAAGAGCTAAAAGACATCATCGCTATTTTGGGTATGGATGAATTGTCTGATGATGACAAGCAAACAGTAAACAGAGCGCGTCGTGTTGCCCAGTTCTTGTCTCAGCCATTTACAGTTGCTGAGGTTTTTACTAATTCACCAGGCAAATATGTTTCTCTTAAAGACACAATTGCTGGCTTTAAGGGCATTCTTTCAGGGGATTACGACCACTTACCAGAGCAGGCATTCAGCATGGTAGGTTCTATCGAAGACGCTGTAGAAAAAGCAAAAAACCTTTAAATTAGGTTTTTTTGAAAACAAGGGAACGAGGTTATAAACCATGCCAATAACAATGCATTGCGACATAGTAAGCGCAGAGAAGAGTATTTTCTCCGGACTTGTTGAAATGGTTATCGCAGCAGGTTCCGTAGGCGACCTAGGCATAGCTCCGGGTCATGCACCATTACTTACCGGTTTAAAGCCCGGCATAGTTAGATTAATTATGGGTGATGGAGAAGAAGAAGTGTTTTACGTATCCGGTGGTTATTTAGAAGTGCAGCGCGGTACAGTAACCCTGCTCACTGATACGGCTACCCGTGCTGATGACGTTGATGAAGCTGCGGCAATTAAAGCCAAGGAAGAGGCAGAACAAGCGATTGCCAATCAAGGTGCTGAATTTGATTATTCGGCAGCAGCGGTTCAGCTCGCTGAAGCTGCAGCGCAGCTAAGAGCCCTACGCCAGATCAAAAAGTGACAAATTAGTCGCTTTTAAAAAATAAAAGGTGGCTTTAGCTGCCTTTTTTTTTATATTCTTAAAATCCACCCGCTTAATTGGAAGATATTATGGAAGTTGTCATTCTGGCTGCTGGTAAAGGTACCAGGATGAATTCCAGTACCCCAAAAGTTCTTCACAGCATAGGCGGTAAGCCTATGCTCTCACATGCAATAGACGCGGTAACAGAGCTGGAAAGTAATATGATCCATGTGGTCGTGGGTTATGGTGCTGAACTTATCGAGAGGTACTGTGAAGACAATGTAGTTGAAGCCTCACTTAATTTCGTAACCCAGGCGGAGCAGCTCGGCACCGGGCACGCTGTGCAGCAAGCAATACCTTCGTTAACGAGTATTGATGACAGCAACATCGTCCTTATTCTTTATGGTGATGTTCCACTAATTCAGGCGGATACTTTGGAGGCTTTGTTAAATAAAGCTAGTGCCAATTCTATTGCTTTATTAACCGCATTTACCGAAGATCCGGCCGGTCTTGGACGAATTCTACGTGATGGCACTGGAGAGGTTTTGGCGATCGTTGAAGAAAAAGACGCTAACGATCAGCAGCGGAGAATAAAGGAGTTTAATACTGGGATTATGGCGCTGCCAGCCGGGAAACTTTCCTCTTGGTTAGAGAAACTTGGAAACGATAACGCTCAAGGTGAATATTATCTAACTGATGTCATTGAAATGGCGGTTGCCGGAGGGTGCACTGTAAATACTCTTGTATTGCCTGACGAGATCGAGGCACAAGGCGTCAACGATAAAATGCAGTTAGCTCTACTTGAACGCTACTATCAAAACCGAATAGCAGGTTATTTACTCAATTCTGGAGTTACCCTTAGAGATCCAAACCGTTTAGATGTTCGTGGAGAAATTGCATTTGGCTCGGACGTCGAGATAGATATCAACGTAGTGCTGGAAGGGGCCGTACGCCTTGGAAATAGAGTTACTATAGGGCCTAATGTTGTTATAAAAGATTCCGTTATTGGCGATGATGTGACTATATTAGCGGGTTGTAATATCGATGGGGTTGAAATGGAGACAGGTTGTACAGTTGGCCCACTAGCACGCTTACGACCGGGAACTAAACTGGGCAAAGATGTAAAGATCGGCAATTTTGTTGAAACAAAAAATGCAATTTTCAAGGCGGGCTCAAAGGCTAACCACCTCACCTACGTTGGTGATGCTGATATAGGCAATAAGGTGAACATTGGTGCCGGTACTATATTTTGTAACTATGATGGCATTAATAAACAGAAGGTTACGCTTGGCGATAACGTGTTTGTGGGATCGAATAGTGTACTTATTGCCCCTGTAAGCCTAGGGGATAATAGTTTCGTTGCGGCCGGCTCGGTTATTAACGTAGCGGTTGAAGAAGACCAGCTGGCTATCAGTCGCGCTAAGCAAAGAAACATTGATGGATGGAAACGCCCTACTAAAAAATGATATAGGCGATTGGCCTTTGATTCAGGAAATACTGCGGCTGAAGAGACAAAAAACTTAAGCCGATCCATAAGGAAGTAGTGAATGTGTGGAATAGTTGGCGCGATCGCCGAGCGTGATGTAACTAAAATACTACTAGAAGGTTTGAGGCGATTAGAATATCGCGGTTATGACTCTGCGGGCCTAGCTATGCTAACAGGTGATAAGCTTCAGTTAAAGACTGTCAAAGCTGTCGGTAAAGTTGAGAAACTTGTTACAGCCACCAACAAATCAAAAATCAGCGGCTCTCTGGGTATTGCACATACTCGCTGGGCAACGCACGGTAAGCCAACTCTTATTAATGCCCATCCTCACATCTCAAATAACCGCATCGCCATAGTTCACAACGGTATTATCGAAAACTTTGAAGAGTTGCGCGCTACGCTAACAAAAGTTGGGTATGAGTTTAGCACCGACACTGATACAGAAACTATTGCACATTTAATCCATCAGGCTAGAGAAGAGCGCGATTTAAGCTTAGTGGGGGCCGTTAAAAAAATAACAAAAAAATTACAAGGCGCTTATGGCCTTTGCGTTATCGATGAACAAGAGCCCGGTACCATAGTCGCTGCTCGCAGTGGTAGCCCTTTGGTTATCGGCGTTGGAATCGGAGAAAATTTCGTCGCCTCAGATCCATTGGCTTTAGGCCAAGTAACCGATCGATTTATTTATCTAGAAGAAGGTGATATTGCAGAAATAAAGCGGGACAGTTTCACTCTTTGGCATGGCTCGAAGAAGGTTCAGCGGGAGATTACAACGGTCTCCGATCGTGGAATAGATGCAGAGAAAGGTGCTTATCAACACTTTATGTTGAAAGAGATACATGAGCAAGCACAGGTTATTCAAGACACACTTGACGGTCGAATAAGTAAGGTTCATGTATTAGAAGAAGCTTTTGGGGTTAATGCAAAATCCATTTTTGATAAGGTTAGAAGCGTTCAGATTGTTGCCTGCGGAACCAGTTTTCATGCTGGACAAGTTGCGAAATATTGGTTTGAGTCTATTGCTAAGATTCCCTGCCAAGTAGATATAGCAAGTGATTATCGATATAGGGACATCATTGTTCAGCCTGGAACTTTGTTTTTGACTATCTCCCAGTCTGGGGAGACAGCAGATACTTTAGCGGCTTTACGTTATGCCAAGACTTTGCGATACGTAGCAAGCTTGTCTATTTGCAACGTTGCCACGAGTTCACTGGTGCGCGAATCGGATTTTTGCTTGTTAACTATGGCCGGTCAAGAGATTGGTGTAGCTTCTACCAAAGCCTTCACTACACAGCTTACTGTTTTGATCATTCTGGCAATTGTCCTCGCTCGCCGTAGCGGTTTAACAGAGGCTGATGAGAAAAAATTAGTTAAACAGTTAGTTAGATTGCCTAGTCTTGTGAATGAGACATTGAAGTTAAGCAAAGAAATTAAAGCTGTATCAAAACACTTCTCTAATAAAAACCACAGTCTATTCTTGGGAAGAGGGATTCATTACCCGATTGCAAAAGAAGGTGCGCTTAAGCTTAAAGAAATTTCTTATATTCACGCAGAAGCTTACCAAGCGGGCGAACTAAAACACGGACCGTTAGCGCTGGTGGACAATAAAATGCCAGTCATTGCGGTAGCGCCAAACAATGAATTATTGGGTAAGTTAAAAGCGAATCTTTCTGAGGTTAGTGCTCGTGGCGGGAAACTCTATGTTTTTGCCGATGAAAGCATTAAGTTTCAAGGAGACAAAAGCATTAAAGTGATTCATGTACCTCCTTGTACTGAAATACTTTCACCGATTATTTTTACATTGCCATTACAACTTCTCTCGTATCATGTAGCTATCTTGAAAGGGACAGATGTTGACCATCCGAGAAATCTAGCTAAGTCTGTAACGGTCGAGTAGCTTTGAGAAGAAAGTTAAAGACTAAAATATATTGATAATTTATATGCATGCGGTCCTTGGGCTTTTAGAAGTTTCACTTAGTCTACCTATTTTCTTCACGAAAAAGGCAATAAAGCAGCACTGAGTGTTCGGACACACCTAGGCCTTTTGCCTTCTCATTGATTCCTTTACGGCAGTATTTATATATCTCCAATGATAGAAAACTTAATCAATCCCAAGCTATTCTGATGGATACACCTGATTATTTCTTATACTTTAGGAATGTTCATTTATTCTATTTGAAACAAAAAATTTGGGAAGATAAAAATAGGAAGATAAAATTTTTTACATATGCGCTCAATGATTACTGTATCTGTTGAGGATTAAAGTTGCCGGTGCATTTACCTTAGTCCCCGGAGGAGTCTTCGTAAAATTTATATGGATAGAAAAAGACAGGAAATACAAAAAGATCAATCAAAAGTATTCAATCTAAAGTGTTCAATCAAAAGAGCACATACCTCTTTTTTGTAAAAAGAATATTATTACGAACATTAAAATAAAGTTTATTTGTAGTCCCACATTTAGCAAAGTTTGGCTTTCCCTGCTGAACTCAGTCAATGACGGTAGCGTAACAGTGTCCTCTACGCTCAATAAATTGCCAAGCTAGGGATAGCGTATAGTCGGTTTGTAAAAAGCTAGGGGAATTGGTCAGGAAGCTTTTGTAAAATAAGTGTCTAAGAATAATTACTGGAACTAACTTTTCTTAATAGTTTCTGAAATTACTTTTTTTGTGGACGTTAGCTGTAGCCTCTTTCTTTAAGACTTAAACTTAAACCCACCTTAAATCGCTATAATTCTCGTATTCCCGTACTTACTCTCGTACCTATTTTTTGCGTGATCCTTGGTATTACTCTCTACTTGACCATGTCGTTCCCCCTCAATTTCAATTTATTATTTGATTCGATACTTTACGATTTCCCTCTTCCCCCCTTTTTCCCTTATTCCCTTATTTCGAATTCAACTATTGGTTAATTAGCTTAGCCGTTGACTGCGTCTAACAAAGGTATGCCAACCAAAAGGTAAATACACAAAGCCTAGGAACTGGTAGCGGTTAACATGAATGAGCGCAAATGCTAATCAGATTTGTTCGTACGCAGAGCCTTCTGGCTTTTACTGAGTTTTTTAAGGTGATCGTTTAAAAGAGGTTTGCGATGTAAAGCCACCCCTGTCGCAATAACGTCGATAACGACCAAGTGAGCGATTCGGGAGGAGACCGGAGCAAAAGCTTGATGCTCTTCTTTCATGTTGACATAAATAGGTACACTGCATTTTTCAGTTAAGGCAGTGCCTTCAGGGGCTAGGCCTATTACAGTTGCGCCAGCATCCATCGCTAAACTGACACTTTCCAATAATGCGCGAGTTTGCCCTGATTGAGAAATCGCCACCACCACATCTTTCTCATTAAGAGAAATCGCCGACATATGCTGTATGTGAGGGTCAGTATAAGCGGCGGTTGAAAGCTGTAAGCGGAAAAATTTGTGCTGCGCGTCTGCGGCAACAGACCCGGAAGCTCCGAACCCATAAAACTCTATACGCCTGCCATTGCTTATGAGGTTTATAGCGGTCTCTAGGGCATCAGGGTCAAGTTCATCTCTTACCGTGAGCAACGACCCCACTGTTGTGTCAAAAACTTTATTTCTCAGGTCTTTAACTGTATCAGTGTCATCAACCGCGAATTGGGTGTAAACCCCTCCTAATCCAAGTTGTTGAGCGAGTTGTAGCTTAAGGGCCAGGAAGCCGTTAAATCCAATAGCTCGGCAAAACCGTATTACCGTAGGCTCACTAACCCCTGATTGGGCGGCGAGATCAACTATTCTCATATTAATAACGTCATTAGCATTTCCTAGTACAAAATAAGCAACCTTGGCTTCAGATTTGCGCAAGGTTTCAAGTTTGTCGGAGATGCGGCGGATCAGATTAGGCGATTCCACGGTGTACCTGCTAAATTAAGAAAGATTATATAATGAAACGATGCTACTTAATTTGGTGATAATTGACACTTTTTTAATGAAGTGACCCAAGTGCAGGCAGCAGTTAATAGAGACTCCCCATGTTAAAGGTGTTTGAAAAGTAGTAAATGGAAAACCTAGAGCTCCACTTTGTAAAATCTATTGAAGAAATTGGTCAGAATCCCTGGAACTGTGTAGTCGGGACCGAAAATCCATTTACACGCTATGAGTTTCTTCATGGGCTAGAAAAAACCGGATGCACAGACGAAAAATCAGGTTGGGCCCCACACCATGTTGCGATTTACGATGCGGGGGAAAAAGAGGCTAACGAATCATCTCAAAACATGCTGATTTGTGTGGTGCCACTGTATCTAAAGAATAATAGCTGGGGTGAGTATGTGTTTGATTGGTCCTGGGCTAATGCCTATCAAAGCCATGGTCTCGAATACTATCCTAAACTTGTCACCTCAGCGCCATTCACTCCATCATCGGGAAAGCGCTTTTTTGTAAGCGAAAAATTTGCACATAAAATTGGTGAACTCACAGGATTTGTGACGACGAGAATTAAGGACGAGGCAAAGCGACTAGGGGCGTCCTCATGGCATATTTTGTTTCCTACAGAATCCGAAAATGCACTTCTTAACGGCTTAGGTATTCAGGCAAGGGTAGGCACGCAGTTTCATTGGTATAACAGAAACTTCGAAAGCTTCGATGACTTCCTAAATGTTCTTAATTCACGTAAGCGCAAATCTATTCGTAAAGAGCGTAAAAAGGTAGCAGACCAAGGTATCACTTTCACTCGTACAGAAGGTGCTGGAATTAGTGATCAGCAATGGGAGGCTTTTTATCTTTTTTATCAAAGTACCTACTTAATGCGGGGCCAACAGGGGTATCTCTCAAAAGCATTTTTTAGGTCAATTGGAGAAAGCATGCCAGAGCAGATTTTGCTTATCAATGCTGTTCAGGAAGGGCGCAGTATCGCCGCTGCATTATTTTTTAAAAATCAAGATTCACTTTTTGGCCGCTATTGGGGAAGTGCCGCCGACTACCAGTTTTTACATTTTGAAACTTGTTATTACCAAGGCCAAGAGTACGCCATTGAGAAAGGAATAGGCTCCTTTGATTCAGGTGCTCAGGGCGAACACAAAATTCAACGGGGGTTCGAACCTATCATCACCCATTCTAATCACTGGCTTGCTCATCCGGCCTTTGCCGATGCGATTAAAAACTTTCTTGAGGAGGAGCGCCCACACATTGAGAACTACCGTAAAAGCGCAGAGGCACTATTACCGTTCAAGGTAGACGAGAGTTCTGAAAAAAATTAGTTTCGCTATAAGTGCAGCGGGAAGGAAAAAGAGAAGAACTATTAGTAATACAGGCTGAGAAACTAAAAGTTCAAATGAATTACCCCACATATTGTTAGAGTTATATATAATGGGATCTGAACACGATAACACTGAACCTTAGAAAGGGTTATCAGGGTTGTAGATGTACTGTTTAATTTTAAAAGGAAAAGATAAATGTACAGTCATATAATGGTCGGTGCGAATGACATCGAAAAATCAAAAGCGTTTTACGATTCTATTCTTGGAACATTAGGTTACGGCCCTGGCGTTACTGACGAAAAGGGTCGCGTTTTCTGGATCGATAAAAGCGGAATATTCTCAATCTCGAAGCCTATCGATGGAGAGCCAGCTTGTAACGGTAATGGCAGCACTATTGGTTTCGCTGTTAAAGACACAGAAACAGGCGATAAGTGGCATGCTGCCGGCTTAAGTGCGGGCGGTACAACGTGCGAGGAACCGCCTGGAGTGCGAGAAGGCGCTAACGGTAAGATTTATTTGGCTTATCTAAGAGACCCTGCAGGCAATAAGGTTTGTGTTGTTAACCGCTTAGGCTAACCTTTAAAAGGCCTCTCGATGGCAGAATCAAACTACGCTATTGATTAACTGTGTATGCACTTTGTATCTCAAATAAAAACTGATCTTCTTGGTCTCTGAGGCCCTAGCTTCCGTTGACTGAGTTAGTAATTTTTTCGAGTAAAAGCTAACGCCGTCTGCTGGCGGTGTGAACTTTTATGAATTTAGAAAATTCTCATTTAACGCGAGAGTTCCTCGTCTTTATGATGAAGAAAGAGGATTTCGGGATTTTTTAGAAATCTGTGAATACATTTCAGAGCGTCATAAAAGAGGTTGCCTCGAGAGGTTAATGTTAGGATTTGAGCTCGATGTGTTGTCTGCGAGATGCACCCGGATTCTTCGGCCCTTAGAAGTATTTGCAGTACAAGCGTTGGTGTACTAGTAGAGTTTTATAAAACCGGCTGAATCGATCGCTGACATTGATCGTCTAGATGGAATTTTTAGCCCAGAAATTACTGAGTTTTTCGGCTTATTTCTCACGGGTACCAAATTTTCTGCAGCGGACGCTTTTTTCGTATCATTAGCGTTTAGAGTGGGAGCATTCGATTTGACGCTGAGTGTTACAGCTCAGATGTATTGCGAAAAATTATTGTCTCAAGAGAGTATGACATTTTGACAAGAGCAAGCTATTGGTGAAATTTGAAGAGACTCAGATCATGCGCAAGAAATAATTTTAGCGGGTGAAGTGGTTGCAGATTTCCGAGCTAGGAAAAACTGGAAAGTCTTCACAGGGTCTTTGCCATTGTTATAATTAAACTCATTGATCCATTGTCCGCGCTAGTACTATGTCTGTGCGTCTCTAAATAGCCCCGTGCTAAATATAAAGCCTCTCCAGCCACAGTTGATCCCAGTTCGATTATTTTAAACCCGGCTTTGCGTGCCGCATTTTCACCCAACTCTAATAATAACGACCCAATACCTAATCTTGTCCAATCAGGGTGGGTATACATCGCTCTGATGCGAGCGGCATCAGTTGACGGATCACTCAAGCGGTCATCGCGGCCTTTGGTATGATCGCCTCCATAGAGCGTTTTACGTTTACCCCAGCCTCCGCAGCCTACTAAAACATTTCGCTGATTCAGCATCGCTTCGATCAGAAAATAGCTACCATCCTCGATTAAAGTTCGATCGACTCCCATGGTCTCTTTAGCCGCTTCGATTTCAACAGGTGACAAGTAGGCTTTCATATTTTCGGTGATTGAGGTTTGCATTAACTCGATAATGGCAGTTACATCATCTTTGCTCGCAATGCGGTGCTGAAATTTGGGCTGTTGATCTAGATTCTTGGCGGACATTATTTTAATTCGCTCTTATTGATCAGGGTTAACTAAAATTAGAAAACAGGCCCTATCTACATAAATAGGCTTAAAAAAACTAAAGCGTCAGTACTAGAGAGTTAAAAAAAGGTCGACGCATAAGTAAGGCTAAAAATAAACCGGGGCGATAATAATTAGGGCTTAAAAGAAAGCAGAAACCCAAATAAACAGGGTTAAAGTAACATCAGATCAAAGCTCAGAAAAATTCTCGAAAATTAAGTGTCCAGAATTAAACTTCTCATAAATAAGCGGCACGTAAATAGGCTAGGAGTAAAATCATATAATCCTCCAACAAAACTGTTTATAAGCTGCGCTCTTAGTGTTGGCTAGGTTTCCCTTTTTTTACTGTTTCCCCGACGTACTAGCCGTTTTCTTACCGAGCTTTTTGCTTCGCTCTCCAGCTTGCCCTGTGTTGTGCTTTTGTCCTCGATCTCTACCTCTACCTTAAGGAACGCCTAATTCCCAGCTGGCTTTCCTGCCTCACTTTTTCACTTTTCTGATTTATTTAAACGTACTTCGTTCCGCTTTTTTCTGAGCATATCTCAGAGCTCCTCGTGGTTTTCATATTTTACTAACAATAAGAGCCGCATTAACGCCGCCAAAACCAAAACCGTTGCAAAGTGTATGGTTGTTTGTCGTCTTGCGGGTTTGGTTTGCTACAAGGTCCAGATCTGCCATTGATTCGTCCGGGTTGTCTAGGTTAAGGGTTGCTGGCAATCTATCTTCAATGACAGCTAGTGCCGAAAATATACTCTCAATACCTCCGGCGGCGCCTAACAGATGACCTGTTGCAGATTTAGTTGAGGAGATTGGAACGCGGGCCAAGCCTGCTCCAAAAACATTGCGCAATGATGTAATTTCAGCGCTGTCACCCACTGGGGTTGAGGTTGCATGAGCGTTAATGTAATCAATATTAGTGGGGCTTATACCGGCCATTTTTAGGGCTCTATGAACAGCGGCTGCAGCACCTTGACCATCAGGTCTGCCTGAGGTTATGTGATAGGCATCGGAGCTAGTGCCATAGCCGCTCAAAACAGCCAACGGCGTTGCGCCTCGGGCCATAGCGTGTTCAAGGGTCTCTATTACCATTAGTCCGGCACCTTCACCCATTACAAAACCTTGTCTTGCTTGATCAAAGGGTCGAGATGCTTGCTGAGGGTTCTCAGCTTCAGGTGATAGGGCTTTGAGAGCATTAAAACTGGCCAGTGAGAGCGGGTTAACGCAGGCCTCAGAGCCGCCTACTAGAGCAACTTCGGCTTCACCATTGCGAATCAGTCGCATGCCGTCGCCAATAGCTTGCAGGCTAGCAGCACAGGCTGTTACAGGGCAGCCTAGCGGGCCTCTGAAGCCATATTTAATGGAAAGGTTGCCTGCTGCCATGTTGGCGAGGAATGCAGGTGCAGTAAAGGGTGAAAGACGCTTAAATCCCCGGGAGTCTAGCGTTTTTTGAGCGTTAGATATGGTTGATAAACCGCCAACACCTGTGCCAATAATAGTCGCGGTGGAGAGTTGGTCTTGTTCAGACTCAGGGAACCAATTGGCCTGTTCTAGGGCCTCTTGAGCCGCTGCAAAGGCGTAAACAGTAAACAGGTCTAGCTTTTTAAGGTCCTTCGGTGGGACAACTTTGGCAGAGTCAAAGCCTGCTTCAGGGTCCTGCTCGATGTCTGGTACTAATCCAGCAATTTTAATTGGAACGTCTTCAAGGTCAAATCTACTGATAAGATCAATACCGGACGTGCCAGCTAAGAGTCGGTTCCAAACACGCTTGACGCCACACCCTAGTGGACTAATGATACCCATACCGGTAATAACAATAGGCGAATTCATGAGGTCTCCAGAAAATTATATAGTTAATTAATATACACTATCACCAGATAGAATATGATCAAGATAATAGCCAACTACTTACGGTGGGAAAAAACCTCAATAATGTCAGGTTCTAAAGATGTTGTAATAAAGCTCCAAAGACTTTTTTCAAGGCTGTCAGTGGCATTGATTCCTCTCTTGGAATTTGGCTCTTTTAGTGGCTAACCTATGGATTGAAATAATATGACTCATGGCACTTTAAACTTAAACGAGCCATTTAAATTGAAGACTTTGGGTGAGCCACCTATAAAAACCCTAGAAGAAACGCTTAAGCGCTTAAGTTATGGGTCTTTCGTATTTTTAAGATTTAATATGCCACACAGCTAGACCTACAGAAGTGAATTGGGAAAAGGACTGTCCGGACAGAGTATTAACGAAGGTAGAATTCAGAAACTACTAAGAAACTTAGAACTAAAAATTTTCAAAGATTCTAAAACCCAAGGAGAATAGAAATGAAAAGAATAATAATTGGATTATTAGGCGTAGTGTTAGCGTCTACTAGTGTTTTTGCTCAAGACTTTAGTCAGGTTACGATCACTACGATTCCAGTGACCGACAATATTTACATGCTTCAAGGAAGCGGAGGTAACATTGGGGTATCGATAGGCGATGATGGTACTTTTATTGTTGATGATCAATTTGCTCCACTTACGGGGAAAATCGTAGAGGCCATCGCGACCCTTACAGACAAGCCTGTTGATTTCGTCGTCAATTCCCACTGGCATTATGATCACAGCGATGGAAATGAAAACTTCGGCAAAGCAGGTGCCTACATAGTTGCTCAAGATAATAGCCGTCACCGAATGGAAACAGATCAGGTAGTGTCATTAAATGGCAGAGAGCAAGAAGCTTACGATGCTAGCGGGCTGCCAAAAATAACATTCATGGATGCCATGAAATTCTACTTTAATGGCAATACTATTGAAATTGTCTACACAGGCCCCGGCCATACTGACGGTGATGCACAGGTCTATTTTAGAGAGTCAAATGTACTCCATACTGGCGATATGTTTGTCCGTTATGGGTTGCCGTTTATCGACCAGCCAAACGGCGGAACTACGAGTGGCATGATAGATTCACTATGGGAGATTGCGGGGTTAATTGATGATGATACAATTATTATTCCTGGACATGGTCAGCTGGCTAAGCGATCAGATCTATTGGAGTACCGGTCTATGTTGGTGACTATTCGAGAGCGTCTTCAAGCGGCGATAGCTCAAGGCCAATCTGCCGACCAAGTGGTGGCTTCGGATGTGGTTGAAGGTTTTGCCGCGCCGGGCGCTGGCACTGAGAGATGGGTTAGAGCGGCTTACGAAGAATATAGATAAGGCTATTGATAAGAGCGCTGGAAAGTTTTAGATTTTTCACCATAGTTTTTATAAACCGGCGTTTAGCTTTGTGCGCGATGAACATTGTTGGCTTTTAGTCAACTGTGTTTTTAGCGTTAAGCGAAGTGGTGATGAGGGGGTTACTGGGGTTTAGTCCAAACCAGTAATTGATTTGATGCAGGCATAGAATTGTCTTCTAATAAAGTTAGGCCTGCGTGCTTGGCTAATTCATTAACCCTTTCAAAATCTCTAACACCGCAATGAGAGTTTCTCTCCTTCAACCAAAGATCAAAGCTGGCATTGCTTTCAGTTGTAAACTCTCCGGCGTATTTAAAGGGTCCGTAAGCTAAAACGATTCCGTTTGCATTCAAATGATCGCTGAGTTTTGCAAACAGCTTTTCTACCGATTTGCTGGACATTATATGGAGAGTATTTGCTGTAAAAATAGCGTCGTACTTACCAGTACTCCAGAGTAAGTCGTCTGCGTTCAGGGTAAATGCGAGAGGAACATTTTTTAAGTCAGCGTGAGTAATCCTTAGATTAAGCGTTGTAACATTCTCGGCGACATCCGTGGATTGCCAAGAGATGTTTGGGAATTTCTCTCCGAAAAATACTGCATGTTGCCCTGTGCCCCCGCCTATTTCTAGAACCGAGCTTTTGCCCTGAAGTTTTTGTTCGAAGACATCAAGAATAGCTTGTTTATTATTTTCACTTGCCTGGCTATAAGGGAAGTCTTCGATCATTAGTTGCAAAACCTTTAGTCTTGTTTGCGAAGAAAAACCGGCTTGGAAATTGTAGAATCTGCTTCGCTGTAGCGGTATCCGTTAACTTGGAAATTCAGTAACTCATGAGCTGATTCTATGCGATTATTAACGATGTAGGTAACCATCTCACCGCGGGCTTTCTTAGCAAAAAAGCTAATGATCTTATATTTGCCTTTAGACCAGTCCTTAAAAACTGGTGTGACCACTTCGGCTTCGAGTTTTTTGGTATGGACAGCACTGAAGTATTCATTCGAAGCGAGGTTGATCAGTAATTTTGTCTTCAAAGGGGCCAGCTCTGAATTTATGTTGTCAGTAATTTTTGAGCCCCAGAATTCGTATAAATTTTTCCCGCGTTCGTTAGCAAATTTACTGCCCATTTCAAGTCTATAGGGCTGAATAAGATCTAGTGGTTTTAATAGGCCATAGAGGCCGGATAAAATTCGTAAATGCCTTTGTGCAAAATTCAACTCTGCTACCGAATAATCTTCAGCTTTCATGCCTTGGTAGACATCCCCTCGAAATGCAAAGATAGCTTGCTTGGCATTTTCTGGTGTAAAGGGTGCTTTCCAGTTTGCATTGCGGGCAAAATTTAACTCCCCTAATGCATCACTCATGTGCATTAATTCTGAGAGTTGCTCGGGCTGATATTTTTTTAGCCCCTTCATTAATTCTTTAGAATCGCTGAGGAACTCAACCTCACTAGTTTTTTTAGTTTTAGCGGGGGAGTCGAAGTCCAGAGATTTGGCTGGTGATACTACAATAATCATAAATATACCCAATAGGTTACTTTAGTCTTGAGAGTCCATTTCTAACCACCAGTTTAAAGGTGTCTCACCGTCTTTAGGGTCGTAAACATTGCCATAATACCAAACCGTATCGGGATAATCAGCGATGCTTTCGTTCAAAATATTTTCAATAGTCTGAAACCCTATGGTGTAATGAATGCTATAAACTAAAGCCCTTTCATTTTGTAGGTCTAAGTTGCCGTCCAGTTTTTCGATAGCCGGTGTCAGCTTCTCAGATAGTCGCGCTAACTGGTGTTTACGAAAAACACGAATACATAGATTACCGCTGCGCTGCATGAGCTCATATTGAGCAGTACCGGGATTTATTAATTTTACTTGGTCGCCGGCGGCCAAATTACGAGTCAAAAGCGGTGATTTGACTAATCTGTAGACATCTTGCTCGTCGCCGAAGGGTTCAACCTGTAAACTTTCAAAAACCGGTTGACCCTCTGGATCAGCGCCGGCGAGAAAAGGAACGTCTATTTTCATAATTGATTTCTATGGCCGTATTAATAGTGAATAGTAGGGTTGAGTTAATAACGCAGCTGAACCTTAATTGGCTCTGTACTTTAAGAGCAGGATTATCTCATGCTTGAGCGTCTTCAGACCATTGCAAAGCTTTTTTCTCGACTTAAATCGTTATTGCTGTTGATAGCTCTGGCCGGGCTTTTGGGTTTTGGCTTAAGTTTGTTTGAGTCTCCCATATTAGAGGGGCGTCAGCTAATGATGCCGTCCTTGGTGGTTCTGTTTTGGGCGACTGCCAGCCTTTGTTTTGCTGTATTATTTGAAAATATCCCTCCAGCTTCAAATCCAGATGCTGGATATCGTCAGCGCTGGTCAGTTACATTGCGCCGAGGTGGATATTGGCTTCTTGGCAGCTTCATGATTTTACTTAGTCTCAGTCTTGTGGTGCTAAGTTACCAGCTAATTCGAACCTGGTTTATGCTCTAGCCTTCGAATCGCGCTGCCTAGCCCCTGTGTGCAATAATTACAAGCGTTGGTCAGTATGCAGATTATCCATTTATAAGGCTGTTTTAGGGCCAAATTAGCGCTGAGTCTTAATTCTTCATGAGTCTATCTTCACTTCTAAAGCTGTCTGACGCCATCGATCGGCTTAACCATTTCATTGGCCGCAGTGCTGCTTGGCTATCACTGTTGATGGTGATAATAACGCTTGTTGTGGTTGTGCTGCGCTATGGTTTTCAGATCGGCTCAATAGCCCTGCAGGAATCCATCATGTACATAAACGCCTTGGTGTTTACCTTGGGTGCTGCTTACACGCTCAAGGAAGAAGGGCATGTTCGTGTTGATATTTTCTACAGTAATTTCAACCATAAAAATAAAGCGATCGTGGATATTATTGGTGTTGTTTGTTTTCTGTTTGTGACATCGGCATTTGTGGCTTGGTCTAGCTGGGATTATGTTTCTGTTAGTTGGCGAATTTTGGAGAGCTCGCCTGAAACCAGCGGCTTACCTTTTGTGTATTTGTTGAAGTCTACTATCTATATTTTGATAACGCTGCTGTGCTTGCAGGGAATCTCTGAGCTAATCAAATCTATCAACACTGTGATGAAGACTAAATAATGGAAATTGCTTTACCTATCGTTTTATTTGCGGCGATTTGCTTAGTTTTGATGATGGGCTATCCAGTTGCCCTTTCTTTAGCAGGTGTTTCCCTCATATTTGCGGGGATTGGAAGCGTAACAGGTGTGTTTGATTCGGCTTTTATTTCGCTTATTCCCAATAGAATTTACGGAATCTTGATTAATCAAAATCTGTATGCTGTGCCCCTTTTTGTTTTTATGGGTGCGATGCTTGAAAAGAGCAAAATTGCTGAGGATTTGCTTTCAAATATGGCAATCGTGTTCCGCGGAGTGCCAGGTGGTTTGGGGCTTTCTGTGGTTTTGGTTGGAATGCTTCTAGCTGCCAGTACCGGTATCGTTGGTGCCACTGTTGTTACGATGGGGATTTTGTCATTGCCAACTATGATAAAGGCGGGCTACAAACCCTCTTTAGCCGCTGGCACCCTTTGCGCTACAGGCACTCTTGGTCAAATAATCCCTCCTTCTATTTGTTTGGTCCTGCTGGGCGAGGTTATGTCCAATGCCTACCAGCAATCGCAGCTAAACAGCGGCAACTTTGCTCCTGATTTTATTTCAATTGGAGACTTATTCGCCGGAGCAATCGTGCCAGGTTTGATATTAGTTTTTTCCTATGCCGCGTACATATTTGCGATAGCAATTCTGCGGCCGAGTGATGCGCCTGCAATGGAGAAAAGTGAAGCTGAAGCAGAAGATGTTTCAGTAATATTTGCGCTCATTAAGGGTCTGCTACCCCCAGTATTTCTAATGATAGCTGTCCTTGGCTCAATACTGAGTGGGCTAGCAACCCCCACAGAGGCGGCCAGTGTTGGGGCTTTTGGCGCTATGTTTTTAACGTTGCTGCGAGGCGGGTTAACTTTTAAGGTACTTCACGATGTCTCTATCGAGACTATGCGAGTTACCTCAATGGTCTATCTTATACTGGTTGGTGCGTCTATTTTCTCATCGGTGTTCAGAGGTTTTGGGGGCGATGAATTGGTTGAGTCACTTTTGCTAGGCTTACCAGGGGGTGCTTTTACCGCGATGCTTGTGGTCATGTTATTGATCTTTCTTCTGGGTTTTATTCTAGATTTTATAGAGATCACCTTTATGATCGTGCCGTTAGTGGGCCCAATACTTCTAGGTATGGGATTGGATCCCATTTGGCTGGGAATAATGATTGCGATCAATTTGCAGACATCATTTTTGACTCCACCGTTTGGCTTTTCACTATTTTATTTGCGCAGCGTAGCGCCAGCAGAAATTAAAACCAGTGACATTTACCGCGGTGCGGTGCCATTCGTCATACTGCAGCTGTTGTTACTCTGTGCATTAGCCG
>Ga0302131_1000047_pt1 | contig 64439 bp, 55 predicted proteins | sample CB9_20m_MG_FD_203105 | JGI IMG/M metagenome (GOLD analysis project Ga0302131, IMG submission 203105) | Marine microbial communities from Western Arctic Ocean, Canada - CB9_20m | ecosystem: Environmental > Aquatic > Marine > Oceanic | place: Canada: Western Arctic Ocean | collected 2017-09-19
ACTCAATAGTGGGGCTGTATTTTTGTATTATAAAACAATGGGTTATACGGCCTATTTTCAGGTTTGTAACTGGCTTGTAAATCAATCTACTAATCGCGCACATCGCTTATCACTGTGAATCCTCTACTTTTCAATATGTTAGGCTAATCGCTCTTACAAACTTTGTAACGCTGGCTGGCAGCAGAGTTTGTTACTGACATTTCTCACTCACCTCCAAGCACATCCAGCTTTTCCAGAAAAGGTCAGGCCAATCCCGATTATTATTTTTAACCATTTGGTTCTGGATAGCCTATGACGCGATACTCTGATGTATTCGATATCATAACATTGCCTAATTGAGTCGTTAATCAACGATACTCCAATCCTCACCCCAGTCAAATCAGGGCTAAAAAGTGACTCACTTTAGACCCGACCAAACGGATGCTTAAACCTCAAATAATACCCAATAAAAAGCCAAATACAGCCTCGCTTAGAGCGCCATACAGAGCCATATAGCAGTATTCTGGACTGGCCTATGTACATAATATCAAGGTTTAGGGAGTGCGCAATAAGCCTCTGCGCGGCTTATTGCAAGTGGCTTGGAAGGTGCAGGTAATGGTGTGTAAATAGGTGTGCATTAGTACCTGATAGGACACTCATCTTCACTCTTTTTTACAAATCCACCTCTAATGTATACCTGCAGGGAAAGCAACAATCACAGGGATACAAAAGCCCTCCAGTGCCTAAAGGCTTACCCAATAGAAGAATTACTCAAGAGGCGCCTTGTGTCAGTCTGCTGGTAGGCAAAATGGTAGACGTGGATGTTCCTTTGACAATAAACTGAAGGCTCAAGGGTATTGCAGGTGCCTACCCAAGGCAATGAATGGCTCTCCTAGGCACCATTCTCAACGCATTCATGCGCTTCATATTCCACGCCAGAGTCGCTAACGGCCATTCATCCCACACCGCGCATCGAGAACTGCCTCAACCCCATCACCTGTTTGATGATACCGAACACCGGCTCCACCGCTTGTTTCCTCAGCCTATAGAGTGCTCGCCCCGCACGGGTTGTTAGCTGATGCTTCATCAGCGCCAAAAAAACTGCCGTGCCCCCCTCTGTAACTGACCATGGCCGCGATGAAGTCAAAAAACTCAAAAGGCTTTAGATAGCCTTTAAGCGGCTGCTCCCAAAAAAGGGCCGAAAAACCATCAAACAAAGTACTGTCAAAATCAAAAAGGGCAGCGATCTGTTTCCCTTCCGGAATATTTTTAACATGCTGGGTTACATGACGATACACATCCACAATATAGGCCATTCCAAGAGAGACAGAAAATCTCTACACTAAATTACCCACATAAACACGTTTTGAAAAATGTACTAGCCGAATGGTTCTTGCTTAAATTCGTCATTCCCGCGAAAGCGGACATGACAGAAACTGAGGGAACAAGGCTTCTTCAGGCATAAGTAAGAGCCAATCGTCTATTTCCCAGCTCACACTCAAACATTCCGCTCTTGGGATCTCCAGAAAGGCTCGCGCAACAGACGTTTCAGTACCTTGCCATTGGCGTTGACCGGATAACTGTCGACAAAATCGACCGATTTAGGGCATTTATAGCCTGCAATTCTGGATTTGCAGTAGCTAATCAGTTCTTCATCGGTCACCGAAAAAACGTCCCTCAGTATCACCATGGCTTTTATTTCTTCGCCCCAGCGCTCACTGGGCACACCGATAACAGCCACTTGCCGGACGGCCTCGTGCTGAGACAGGCAATTTTCGACTTCGGAACAATACACATTTTCACCGCCAGTGACGACCATGTCCTTGACTCGATCGACCAGATAGAGAAACCCCTCGCTATCCTGTCTAGCCACATCGCCAGTTTTAAACCAGCCTTGTTCATAGACTTCCAACCAACTGTCTGGTTTGCGCCAATAGCCTTTACTAATGCCTGGTGTTCGCACCCATAATTCACCCGCTTCACCCGCCGGCACATCCTGTCCCTCGGTATCAACAATTCTCACATCTATCAAAGGCAAGGGCTTGCCGCAGGAAGTTAGCCGTTCTTCATTGTTAAGGTCGTGCTCTTCGGGGCGTAATAAAGTTAATGCACCACCGGCCTCGGTAGAACCATAAAACTGCATAAAGCGACAGGGGATTTTCTCCAGCGCTTGTTTGATACAGGCTAAAGAAATTGGCGAGCCTGCGTATACAATTTCTCTGATAGTACTGAAATCAGCTTTTTCACTCTCAGGTGAGTCCAGCAGCATCTGGATCATTACTGGTGCCAGTGCCAGAATGGTGGGTTTTTTGTTAGTAATCTCCTGCAATACCAGCGATGGCAAAAAGCTTTTGACCACCGCGATCGTCGCGCCGTTATACATCGCCTGCACCGTAAGCCCAATGCCGAGAAGGTGGAAATTAGGGGTGACAAACAAAAAGGTATCGATGTCCGACCAGGTATAAGCCGCTTCGAGATGCTCGCAGATGCGCATATGGATAATGCCGCTGTGCACTAGCTCCACGCCTTTAGGTGTACCGGTAGTACCCGAGGTATACAAAATCAAGGCAGTGTCATCGATTGGGCATTGCAGTTGCGGATCCTGACTGCTGTGCTGTTCAAGCCACTGCCTAAACGGGTTGTCCTCGACTGTGCCGGGCTGAACAATTTGATAGGGGAGATTAGTCTGGCCTCCTTGTTGAATAGCCATCCAAGGTGTTTCCAACTCCGCGGATACCAGTGCAAAAGTGGGATCCGCGTCCGCGATAACATCCACAAGTTCTTCAACCGCCAGGCGCCAGTTCAAAGGCACAAAACACGCCGAGGCCTTGGCCGTGCCGAACAGGGCAATCAGGAAATCATCGGAATTACCTCCATAATAAGCTACCCGGTCTCCGGGCTGTATCCCCACCCCTATTAGGCCATTGGCAAACTGGCTGGTCTTTTCATCCAGTTCTGCCATGGTGATGGCATTGTTTTCGAACCGCAGTGCAGCTTTGTCAGCATACTGCCTGGCGTTGTAACGAACAATATCAGCTACATTTCTTATTTCTGGATATGGCCACATAACTGTCCCTGCACTAGTGATGTTCCGTTATTAATGTTGTTTTTTGTAGGTTTTCATCATGTCTCTAGCAATAATTGTTTTCATGATTTCAATGGAACCGCCGGCAATTTTAACAATTCTGGCATCGGCATAGGCGCGACAGATGGGGTACTCCCACATATAGCCCCAACCACCGAACAGCTGTAGACATTCATCGACCGCTTTGCAATGCAAATTACTTAGCTGCATTTTGGCAATTGCTGCGTCAACCGGGTCCAGCTTACCTTGCATAAAGAGCTCGATGCACTTGTCGGTAAATACCCGGGCTTGCACGGCCTCAGCTTTTAACTCGGCCAACTTAAACTGGGTATTTTGAAAATCGGCGATCGTTTGACCGAAGGCCTCACGCTGCATGGTGTAATCCAGCGTCCACTCAATAACGGTTTCTGTGACCGCGGCACTTCTGATCGCCTGAGCTAAGCGCTCTTGCGACAATTTTTGCATCATCAGGCTGAAGCCTTTGCCTTCTTCACCCAGCATATTTTCTGCCGGCACCCGAACATTTTCAAAAAACAACTCAGAGGTATCCTGTGCTTTCATACCTAGCTTTTCGAGATTGCTGCCCCGCTTGAAGCCCTCCATACCACCTTCAACCAGAAATAAGGTGACGCCTTTAGCACCGGCATTAGAATCAGTTTTAGTCGCCAGCACCAGCACATCGCACAACTGGCCATTAGAGATAAAGACTTTTTGACCGTTGACGATAAAGTCATCACCTTTGCGGGTGGCTTTAGTGCGAATGGCTTTTAGGTCGCTACCCGCGTGTGGCTCAGTCATACCTAAGGATCCAATCCATTCACCACTGACCATTTTCGGCAAAAACTTCTTCTTTTGCGCCTCTGTGCCAAAGGTGTTGATATAAGTAGAGACCAAATCAGTATGAATTAAAAAGCCCGGCCCAGAAAAACCCGAGCGAAACAGTTCTTCAAACACTATCACATCGTAAAGATAATCTGCACCTGCACCTCCGTATTCTTCTGCAACAGTACAGCATAAAATGCCGGCTTCTCCGGCTTTCAGCCAGAGCTCTCTCGGCACACAGCCATCTTTTTCCCACTGCTGGTGGTAGGGAGCAATCTCCTTCGCAATGAATTTCTTAACCGAATCACGAAACATATCGTGTTCCGAAGTAAACAGAGTCCGCTCGATCATGGTAGCAACCTATTAAATACTAATTATTATATGTACGTATAATGATACACTAGCACACTTAATTCGCAATGATTTAATCAATCAAATCAGTGCCCCTGTTAATAAAGTGTTTTAGCCTGTTGATTTAACTGATCCCGATGCTCGGGCGCTGCAATCGAGATCATCGCTGCCATGCGCTGCGGAATCGATTTGCACCGAAGCTCAGCCGCCCCATATTCGCTGATGACAATATCGGCATCGACCGCAGCCACCGACGGTATGCCGCCGGTGAGATTGGCGACAATTTTGGTTTCCTTCGCCCTGCCGGTAGCCGGCAATACGATAATTGAACGACCTCCCCGACTCGCCAACGCAGCGTTGACAAATTCTGGCAAACCACCTGGGCCGGAAAAATGACCACCGGCAATCACCGAGGAATTCACCTGCCCCAGTAAATCCACCTCCAGCGCACCGTTAATCGCGATAATTTTGTCGGTAGCAGTTAAACGGGCAATATCGTGTGTTAGTGATACCGGCTGAAACGAAAATCGAGGATTGTTATCAATTGCATGATAAAACGCTTCAGCCCCCAACGCTACACCACCAATAGCTGCCTGGTCCGCACTCAGAGCACCGGCCTCCTCAAGCAGCAGCGACGATTCATCCAGTAGCCCCGAAACAATTTTTAACTCGCGACGATCAGCTAGTTCCTCAGCTACCGCCGACGGCACTTTACCCAATCCCATTTGCAGGGTACTGCCATCGTCAATATAGTGTCCCACCGACTTGGCTATCGCTCTGGAAATGTCGTCCGGCGATTGTCTGGGCACAGATTTAAGCGGCTGGTCAATATTCACCAACCAGTCAAGCTGGTCGATATGAATACCCTTGCAACCCAAGGTATAAGGCATCTGCCGGTTGATAACGCCAATTTTAATTCGCGCCTGTCTCATCACGATCGGTGCGTAATCGGCACAAACACCATAACTGCAATAACCCTGCTGGTCAGGCTCGCTAAGCATTACAACCGCAACATCAACCGGACAACGCTGATAAAAGGCTAAAATATCGCGATAACGCCAGGGACAATAATCCACCCGACCCTGCGCCATACCCTGAGTCAATTGAGGTGTCATAAAAAAACTTTGGCAACGCAGCTGTGGGGATAAGGCTGAGTAGTCAATACGATTAATACCCGGCAAAAATATACCACTGATAATCGCTGGCGTACTGCGTTCCCGCAGTCCGCTAACGCGATCCAGACCATCAATTTCAGCTGCACAGCCGGAAATATAAATCTCACTGGCAGTGCTTAAAACGCCACTGATATCATCCAGTGATTCGACATTCTGTGTCATATAGTTACTCGTCTCCACAATTTTTTTGTGCCGCAAGGTAGTGCCAGAAAGCACTGCGTAAAACGCAACAGAAAGGGGTGCATATTAAGCGTCAGCATAACAGGCCTTAACTTTTAGCGGCTGCTCCAGCGAGGCCAAGGCAGCAACCAGCGCCACAGACAAACCGTCAGCGGGTAGCTCCTTTCGCTGTAACATTGCTAAATAGGCAATCGGTCCACTTGGGCCAGCAGAGGCCGAATACCGCCAGCACCTCTGATCACCGCAACGGTTTCTGCAATGCCTGTCTCGTTAACGTCCAGACAACCGACGGGAGCGCCGAATCAAGCCAGCCCCTTAGCGATGCCAGCACCAATACCACTGCCAGCGCCAGTGACTAATAGCACTTGATTATCGAGCCTGAAAGTTGGCTAGTCATGCTTACACTCTCCCTTTTAAGTACAATCGCAGCGGTCAAGCGATGACGGAGTCAAAGTCTATCTCGACCATGAATGGTGGCGCCTGCTGAAAAGACGGCCTGGATTCCAACTTATCGATATAGTGGCTCAAATTCGGATAGCAACTCCGCCAGCGAATACCGTTTTCAAAAAAGTCACGTAATAAAGGTATGTTGAGAGAGATAAAATCCAGCTGCCCCAGCACAGAACCAATTTCGAGATCCGCATGACTCAGCGCATCGCCCACCGCATATTCACGCTCGCCGATGAGCTTACTTAATTCCTTAATGCCTCCGCTTACCTTTCTTTTTTGCCGGTCTATCCACTCCGTGCTTTGATACTTTATGGGCCGGGCCAGTTCGAAAGTCATTTTTTGAACGGCATCCATCACACCAACGCTTAATACCTGCAACAACTTTATGCGTAATAGGCCATCTTCATCGGCAGGTAGCAGCGCAGGCAAGGGATAATGCCGTTCCAGCCACGCCAATATATAAGAAGATTCATAGACCTTTTCGCCGTTGTCGCTGATTAATATAGGCAGCTGTTCTAGTGGATTATAGTGAGGCACAGTTGTATCTTTGTGCCAGGGGATATCCCATTCAGTGTCGAAAGCCAAGCCTTTTTCACTCAGCGCGATCATCACCTTGCGTCCAAATGGACTGGGTCCATTATTGATCAGTTTCATCTTGCCTCCTGTCACCGGTCAGCTGACCGGTGTTGGTTTATAATGCTATTAAAACTTATAGCGTGCTTCGACCATATAGGTTCTCGGCGCGCCGGGAATGACCATATACACAGAAAAGAGACTGGCGAAAACAATACCCTACACGTAATAGGCCTCATCGAGCGCGTTTTTAAGATACGCGTCCAGAGAGCAGTCTGACCCATCATCTTCGATTCCCAATCTCAATCTTGTCATTGAATAGCCTGGAATCTCTGCGCTAGGGTTTAGGGTACCGTGCGAGGAACCAAAGTACAGGCATGCGTTTTGCCAGACCGCCATAGGCTGAATAAACAGGTGCAGACTCTGATTCAAAAACACCAAAATAAATTTTAAACCTAATTGCGGAAAAATCCTTTTAGGGTTTCGTCCATCAATTGGATCAGGACAACGAAAAATAATTTGGTGTTGATTAGGCGACGCTTCAATCATTTAAAAATCCCGTTTCGTCCAGTCATTGGTCACGTTACTGCTACGATCGCTTTCCTTCCAGCCTATTCTGAACAGCTCAATTTCATCAGCATAACAGGCCTTAATTTTTAGCGGCTGCTCCAGCGAGGCCAAGGCAGCAACCAGCGCTAAAGACAAACCGTCAGCGGGTAGCTCCTTTCGCTGTAACATTGCTAAATAGGCAATCGGGCCACCGGTCCACTTGGGCCAGCAGAGGCCAAATACCGCCAGCACATCAAGCGCTTCAAAACGGCCGATGTTGCTCTGCAAAGCAGCGATCGCCACCTTACCAAGCATATCTAAACCGGTGACCTTGTCTGCTGCTGTCGCTGGCTGTTCAGCGGCCTGTACTGAAGGAGTAACCAGCTGCAATAGCGCTTCGGCATCAACTGCCTTGGCCGCCATCGCCAACTCTGCGGGGGTTTTATCACTGCTTGCCACATAATCCCGCAACGCGGTCAGCATGAAATTCATGCCCCCACCGGGTGTTATCGACCATAATGGCGTTTTACCCATCGCTGCTACCAGCTCGACAACCGCTCGGCTGATCTCAGCGGGCGCTATCACTTCAACCACTTCAGCACGATTAAAATCGCCGCTGTAAAAAATCTGTGCCGATCTTTCTTCATCCGCGCCAACCGCGACAGTATCAGCCGCATTGATCAGTCGAACGCAGGCTTTCTGGCAAGTTTGCTGTCCATCAACCACCAATAGCTCTGCTTCTAACTCATTAACCAACTTAACCTTTTTGGCCAGCCGGGTAGGCATCTGCTGCTCGGAACACCAGGCTACGGTTGTTAGAGAAGGCGCCTCTTTTGCAATATCCCCGGCAGCCCATTTCGACGCCGCGGTTTTATTCAAAAAGCAGGTCAGCACCATATTGGCAGCCACCGGATGACTCATCAGGTCGACAAAAACATCCCACTCGATGTCACAGGCTTCGTCAATCGGTAATGCACCACCACCTTCAACACAAGCAATAATTGCCTCAACAGCGGGATACAGCTGATGTAGCTGTTCATTCCAGCCAGTCGACTGCAAACACCATTCACGCCAATCAGCACGCGACAGCAACGCCTTATCGCTGTCTGGTAAATCCCAGTCAGCGCTATCCCAGCGAGCACTAGCCGGTGTGGCTTTAACTAACTCAATTGCCTTGGCTAGCAGTTCATCCACACTCACCACTGCATCAACCAACCCCAAATGCAGGGCTTCAGCGGGCGTAACCGGTGCGCCGCCCAGCAACATATCGAGGCCTTTTTCCAGCCCTACGTAGCGCGGCAAACGCTGCGTGCCGCCAGCGCCCGGCAATAAACTAAGGATGATTTCCGGCAAACCCAATATCGGTGAAGCCACATCGACACAGACCCGAGCATGACAGGCCATGGCCAATTCCAGACCACCGCCCAAAGCTAGCCCGTTGATCGCAGCGACTACCGGTACCGGTGTTTTTTCCAAACGACGAAACAATTTACCCAGATAACTAAAGCGATCGCGCATGGTTTGCCAGTCCGCATCAAAACGCATATTGGCGAAATCCTTGATCATCGCTAGATCTGCACCAGCTACGAACGCCGGCTTGCCGGAGCAAATCACCAATCCTGTCAGCTCGGTTGCGGCTATCTCTATCAACCGATCAAAATCGGCCATCATGTCTTCAGAGAAGACGTTGAATGGCCGACCGGGCATATCCAGAGTGGCGATACCAATACCGTCTTGTCGAATCTCTACCCTAATATTGTTCATCGCCATACAGCCGTTACTCTACAAACTTGTGAAAATCGGGCGTGCGCTTTTCGTTAAAGGCATTGACACCTTCCTTAGACTCATCGGTGTCGTAATACATTTTCACCGCGTGTAAGGCAAAGCCACTGATACCACGGATAGATTCGGAGTCTGCGTTGAAAGAGCGTTTAGCTAAGGCCATCGCTGTAGGGCTGTGCTGCTTGATAGTTTCACACCATTCCGCAACTTCAGCTTGCAGCTGATCGGCGGGCACAACTTTATTGACCAAGCCCATTTCCAGTGCTTCCTGAGCGGTGTAGCGACGGCACATATACCAGATTTCACGAGCTTTTTTCTCACCGACGATACGCGCCAGATAAGCCGTTCCCCAGCCTGCATCCACCGAACCCACTTTGGGTCCTACTTGACCCATCTGCGCAGTATCAGCAGCAATTGTCATATCGCAGAGAGTAGCCAATACATTACCACCACCAATAGCAAAGCCATTGACCGCGGCAATCACCGGCTTAGGCGTATCGCGAATCACTGATTGCAACTCATCGATCGGCAGGCCAACCACCCCGCGACCATCATAATCGCCGTCGTGATTTGACTGATCGCCACCGGTACAAAAGGCCTTTTTGCCAGCGCCGGTAAGCACTACGCTAATCACCGACTTATCGCTAGCCGCGGCTAAAAATGCGTGAATCAGCTCTTCGATAGTTTGGCCGCGAAAGGCGTTATACACTTCCGGGCGATTGATGATAATCCACGCCGCACCGTTGCGGTATTCAACCAATATATCTTTATAGGGCAAAGTGACATTCATAATAAAGCCTTCCATTCAGTTGCTGTCGTTCAATTACTATTGCTTAGTTGCTATATATTTAAGGGAACTACTCCTTAGCACATGCTTAAACCACCGGAAACTGAAATAGTCTGGCCGGTAATATAGCCCGCATCGTCGCTACCAAGAAAAGCCACAATACCAGGATAGTCGTCAGGCTGACCCATCCGGCGTAAAGGCACACCGCGAGCCATTGAATCCTTCCATTTCTCGGCATCTGCTCCACTGCCAACCACCGCCGCCATTGCCGGAGTATCAGTGGGGCCAGGGCATACCGAATTTACCAGAATGTTTTTGCGCGCCAACTCACGTGCCATTGATTTGCTAAAGGCGATCGTGCCACCCTTACAGGCAGAGTATACGGCCTCATTGCTGGTACCCACACGGCCGGCATCTGAAGCGATATTGATTACCCGCCCCTCGCCTCGCTCCGCCATGCGCGTGCACACCGCATGGTGCATATATAAGGGCCCGTATAAGTTTAGGTTAATAATTTTTGTCCACAGCTCTGGGCCCTGGCTCAAAAATGGCGAAGGTGCATCCCATCCCGCACAGTTAACCAGCATCCACACCGGGCCAATAGAAGACTCAACCGCCGCCACTGACGATTCAACGCTGTCCATATCGGTAATGTCTGTTTTAAACACCGCAACTTCACCTTGGGCGGCCTCCGCAACAGCTTCACCAGCCTGCTGATTAATATCAAACAGCGCTACTCGACAGCCCTCTTCGGCCAACCGCAATACAATGGCCTCACCGATACCACTGCCACCACCCGTAACTATCGCAACTTTCCCACTTAAGCCTTTCATAACACTCTCATCGCCTTTTCAATTTATAAAATTCACTACAGATCCTCGCTGATAATAGCCGAAAACCACCCGGACTAACCGCACGGATACTATCATCCGCTGACCCAGCTCCGCAGTATGAATTGATCATACCTAAATTAGTTTGCTAATGTAAAGTAAGTTACGTTATATTCTCTATAGCAACGCAACTAGATGGAGAAAGCCCGATGAGCACTAGGGGTATTACAGCAATTGGAGGTTTTATACCTCAAACACGGCTTGAGTGTAGCGATATCGCCAGCCAGCACAGCTGGGCACTGCCCGGCCTTAAAGGCAAAGCCCGCGGCCAGCGCAGCGTCGCGAGCTGGGATCAAGACGCCATAACCATGGGCGTAGAAGCCCTGCGGAACAGTGGCGCCGACCTGCAAAGCGTACAGCAAGTATGCTTTGCCTCGACTTCACACCCCTTTAGAGATCGCAGTTCGGCAGCCATTGCGCTGGCCGCACTGGCGCTGCCAGAAACTACCCTGAGCATGGACAGCAGCTGCAACCGCCGGTCCGGCACCTCGGCTTTATTACAGGCCCTGATCAATACACAAGCTGGCGACAGCGCGATATTATGCGCTGAAAAACGTCTCGCTCAGGCCGGGAGTCTGGCAGAAATACTGTGGGGTGATGGCGGCGCAGCCGTTATTGTCGGCGATCAACAGCCCATCGCTACGCTACTGGGTTGGCACAGCTGTAGCGCGGACATTATCGATTACTACACCGCCGATGGTTTTTACCCCTACCCTGGAGAAGAACGTTGGGTCAAGGAGCAATTAATCATTCCCACTGTCAGTAGCAGCGTCAATAATGCGCTGCAAGTAGCTAATCTAAAGGCGTCGGACATTCACTGGGCAGTGCTGCCAGCCCCCGCTTCAGGCGCTGAAAAAGCCCTCGCTAGAGAGCTGGGACTAGAACAGGCGCAACTCGCCACCCAGCAAGTGCTGGCTACCGCCGGTGACCTCGGCAGTGCACTGCCTCTCTATGGTTTGGCGGTCGCACTGGAACAAGCCCAGCACGACGACATCATACTTCTCAGCAGTTTTGGCAGCGGCTGTGATTCGCTACTGTTTAAAGTTAACAAGCAACGCTCAGCGCAATCGCCCACCGCCGACACACCAACCAGCGCCAGCCATCAGCTGAATCAGAGCCTAGCTATAAGTTATGGCGCCTACGCCAGCAGCCGCGGTCTACTCGATATTGATTTTGGCCCTCGCGCTGAACGCGTCGACAAAATCGCATTAACTGTCCACGAACGCGGCAGGCGCGACATCAGTGGCTTTATTGGCGGCAAGGTTAGTGCCGATGGCGCAGTACAGTTTCCTAAATCGCCTGTGGCTATGGATGACACAGTGATGATCGAGAGCGATTATATCGATGTGCGGCTGGCCGATGACATCGCTACGGTCGTCTCGATTACCACTGATCACCTGATTTATACACCTCAACCGCCCTTTCGCTACGGGCTGGTCGAGTTCGAAAACGGCGCCAGAGTACAGATGGAATTTGTCGATGTCAGTGACGCTGGCGTTGCCATTGGCGACCGCGTAAGCATGAAATTTCGAATCAAAAGTATCGATCGCGAGCGCGGCTACCGGCATTATTTCTGGAAGGCCGCCCCACTCACTACAACGGAGCAGCAGTAATGGCCCAGGGTATCAAAGATAAAGTCGCTATTATTGGCATGGGTTGCAGTAAGTTTGGCGAGCGCTGGGACTGCAGCAGTGAAGACCTGATGGTAGAGGCCTTCTCCGAAGCACTACAGGATGCCGGCATTGAAAAACAGGCTGTCGAAGCGGCTTGGCTAGGTTCGGCATTGGACGATGTCAACGTTGGCAACTCAGGGCTACCACTAGCATCCGGCTTGCGCTTGCCACGCATACCCGTCACCCGGGTAGAAAACATGTGCGCAACAGGCACTGAAGCGCTGCGTGCAGCCACTTACGCGGTTGCCTCCGGCGCTGTTGATATAGCGCTGGCAATGGGCGTCGAAAAACTTAAAGATACCGGTTATGGCGGCCTGCCCCTGCGCACCAAAGGTCTGGCTAATGACCTGTGGATGCCCTATGGCTCGGCACCAGGAAATTTTTCCCAACTAGCCAGTGCCTACAGCAGCCGCTACGGTATCGATGCTGATGAGTTGAAACGAGCGATGGCGCATGTCTCCTGGAAAAGCCATCAAAACGGCGCCGGCAACCCCAAGGCACACCTGCGTAAAAAGGTCGATATGGAAACCATTTTAAACGCACCCATGGTCGCCGACCCACTCGGTTTGTTTGATTGCTGCGGCGTCAGTGACGGCGCCGCCTGCGCTATCGTCACCACTCCGGAAATTGCCAAATCACTCGGCAAACACGATCTAGTTACCGTCAAATCCATACAAATTTGTGCCAGCAATGGCTGGGAAAGCACCGCCAACGGCTGGGATGGCAGCTATGTGGTCAACACCCGCGAAGCGGCTAAAAAGGCCTACGCCGAAGCCGGCATTAGTAACCCCGCCAGCGACATCGACCTCGCCGAAGTGCATGACTGCTTCTCAATAACCGAACTGGTGATCATGGAAGACCTGGGCTTTTCATCACCCGGAGAAGCCGTCAAAGATATTCTCGATGGCCACTATGACGCAGATGGCCGACTTCCGGTACAAATTGATGGAGGCCTGAAATGCTTTGGTCACCCCGTTGGCGCTTCCGGTTTACGTATGGCTTATGAGGTATACACGCAACTGCTGGGCCGCGCCGGGGACCGGCAATTGGTTACGCCATCCATCGGGCTGACACAAAATCTGGGAGGTTCGCCCAGCAACAGTGTGGTCGCCGTTGGGCTGTTTGGCCTGTTGAACTAACCCCATCTACTCATTAACAAACATTCGGAGAATTTACCAATGGCAGGATTGTATTTTGAAGAGTTTGAAATCGGTCAGGTTTTTGACCATGAAATACGCCGCACCGTACTCGACTCGGACAATATGATGTATTCGGCGCTGACCTATAATCCAGCGTCTATTCACATCGATCACGAGTATTGCAAAGGCACTGAGTTCGGCAAACCGCTGATGAACAGCATGTTTACCATTGGCTTGGTGATTGGCCTAAGCGTGCAAGAAACTACCATGGGCACTACCGTCGCCAACCTCGGTATGAGCGATGTTAAATTTCCGGCACCGGTATTTGCCGGAGACACTATTCATTCCCAAACCACGGTCATTGCGATACGTGAAAGCAAATCCAAGCCTCATCAGGGCATAGTCAGCTTTGAGCACCGCGGTTTTAATCAGCACAATATTGAAGTCGCTTTTTGTGTACGCCATGCTTTGATGCTAAAACGGAAGGTGGCCGCATGATTTATCGTTCATTACTGTTCGCCCCCGGCGACTCAGAAGACAAAATCACTAAAGCGCTAGCCACCCAGGCTGACGCCTTGATTCTTGATTTAGAGGACTCGGTGGTTCCCGATAACCGCCCCGGCGCCCGTGAGCTTATTGCAACGGTTCTGCATCAACACGGCCAGCAACAAGCGGCTCGGTTGTGGGTCAGAATCAACCCGGTCTCCACCGATGACTGCCTATCTGATCTGGCTGCAGTTGTCAGCCCCGGTCTAGCCGGCGTAATGGTACCCAAACCGGACAGCGCCAGCGATATCGATACGGTTGGCGCCTATCTCAGCGCACTAGAACGCAAGGTAGATATGCCACAGGGCAGCGTAAAAATTCTATCGGTAATGACAGAAACTGCTAAAGCCTTCTTACAAGCTAACAGCTACGGCGACCAACATCGTCAGCGTCTGACGGGCGTACTATGGGGCGCAGAAGACCTATCAGCGGCACTTGGCGCCACGGCAAATACCAATAGTGATGGCGAATTATCATTTACCTATCAAATGGCAAGATCTCTGTGCCTGGCCGCCGCAGGTGCCAGTAAAAGCCAACCCATCGATACCGTATACACAGATTTTAAGAACCCGGAAGGGTTGATGGACAACTGTAAGGCAGCCAGACGTGCTGGGTTTTTGGGAAAGATCGCCATTCACCCCAATCAGGTAGGCACCATTAATAGCTGCTTTACCCCCAGCCGCGAAGAAATTGCCGAGGCTCAGACAGTCGTTGACGCCTTTGCCGCTAACCCCACCGCGGGCACCGTCGGCCTTAACGGCAAAATGTTGGATCGACCACATCTTTTACAAGCACAACGTGTATTGAGTATGGCAGCCACATTTGCATAAGGGGAAACAGCCTGTCGCTGTTGCCCAAATCCTAAACCACACAAGTAAAAAGTAGAGAAGGTAATCGCCCATGGACTTTACGTTATCCGATGACCACAAAGCGCTGCGGGAAGGGGTTGCAGCAGTTATGCGCCGCTTCGATGCGGAATACTGGTTGGCCCGCGACGAAGATGGGGTGTTCCCCTTTGAATACCATCGCGCCATGGCTGAGGGTGGCTGGTTAGGTATCACCATGCCGGAAGAGTACGGGGGTTCCGGTCTCGGCGTCACCGAAGCCGCTATCATGATGCATGAAGTCGCAAGCCATGGTGGTGGTATGGCAGCCTCCTCGGCAGTACATATCAATTTATTTGGCCCACATCCGATAGTCGTATTCGCCACCCCGGAACAAAAAGCCCGCTGGATACCGCGATTAATTTCCGGTGAAGATCAGTGCTGTTTCGGTATTACCGAACCTGACGCCGGTCTGAATACCACCCAAATTAAAACCTTTGCCAAGAAGGTCGATGGTGGTTATCTTGTCAATGGCCAGAAAGTCTGGACCTCCACCGGCCAGGTCGCCAATAAGATCATGCTATTGGCACGCACTACCAAATTTGAAGATTGCGACAAGCCCACGCAAGGGATCTCGATTTTTTATACCGCTATGGATCGCAGCAAAATTGAAGTCACCCGCATACCAAAAATGGGGCGTAAATGTGTGGACTCCAACTCGGTGTTTATCGACAACCTATTTATCCCCGATGAAGACTTGATTGGCGAAGAAGGCAAAGGCTTTTCCTATATTTTGCACAGCCTCAACCCCGAGCGGGTGTTGATAGCCGCCGAAGCTATTGGCATAGGCCAAGATGCGCTGCGCCGCGCCAGCCAGTACGCCAAAGAGCGGGTTGTGTTTGACCGCCCCATAGGTATGAATCAGGGCATACAACACCCGCTGGCAGAAAACTGGATGTATCTGGAGTCGGCCTACGACATGATGATGAAAACCGCCTGGCTGTACGACAACAAAATGCCCTGTGGCGCCGAGGCCAACACCGCCAAATTTATCGGCGCGCGGGCGGGTTATGATGCCTGCCTGCAAGCGATGATGACCCTTGGTGGCATGGGGTACGCCAAGGAATACCACGTCGAACGTTTGCTGCGTGAAGTCACCGTCACCCGCATCGCCCCTATCACCGAGCAACTGATCATGTCGTTTATCGCCGAAAAGGTGCTCAACTTGCCAAAGAGTTATTAATTATGGGATTACTAAACAAAAAAACAGTTTTAGTCACTGGCGGCGGTCGCGGTGTTGGGCGAGCCATCGCCATCGCCGCCGCTGAAGCTGGCGCCAATGTTGCAGTCAATGATCTGGGTGTTTCACTCACCGGTGATTCTACTGGCGACAGCCCGGCTCACGAGGTAGTGGCCGAAATCGAAGCGCTGGGTGGCAACGCCATCGCCCTGACGGACTCGGTCAGCAGCTGGGATGCCGCCCACTCGATGATTGAAACTACGGTAGCAAAATTCGGCGCCATCGATGCGGTGATTAATAATGCCGGCAACCTGCGCGATGTTATCTTTCATAAAATGACCGAAGAAGATTTCGATGCCGTGATCAACGTGCACCTCAAAGGCACCTTCAATATGAGCCGCGCTGCCGCGCCATTTTTTAAACAACAGAACGGCGGTGCCTTTTTACACATGACTTCAACCTCCGGCCTGGTCGGCAATTTTGGTCAAGCCAACTACTGTGCATCCAAACTAGGCATCGTCGGCATGTCCAAAGCGATAGCGCTGGACATGCAACGCTTTGGTGTTCGCTCCAATGCCGTCGCGCCCTTTGCCTGGACGCGCATGGTCAGCTCTATTCCGGCAGAAACACCGGAACAGCAAAAGCGCGTCGACGGCTTGAAAAAACTGGTACCCGAGCGACTGGCTCCCTTTGCCGTGGCGATCTGTTCCGACCAGGCCAAAAATGTCACTGGGCAAGTGTTTGGCGTTCGCAATAACGAGATCTATCTGTTCTCGCAAAGCCGTCCCATTCGTACCGCTCACACCTCCGACCAATGGACACCGGAGACAGTGATCGAGCGAGTCTTCCCCATGTTCGAGAATGATTTTTATCCGCTGCATCGCTCAGGTGATGTGTTTACCTGGGATCCTGTTTAAACCATTAGAGTATACCGAGCGCATGGCCATCAACTACGACACGCTGATTAACTGGACGTTTGAAGATGTCCCTCACCAATACACCGAGCGGGATACCATTTTGTACGCTCTGGGCTTGGGATTGGGTCGGGATCCACTCAACAAAGATGAACTGCACTATACCTATGAGAAAGGTCTGGTTGCCCTGCCAACATTGGCAGTCACTCTGTCTACACTGGGTATGTGGGTTAAACATCCTGACACGGGTATCAACGTAGTAAAACTGGTCCACAGCGGACAGGGAGCAACATTCCATAAACCGTTACCCGTCGCCGCGTCGGTTATTGGTCGCGCTCGTGTTCGCGATGTGTATGACCGTGGTGCTGGTAAAGGCGCCATTTTGGTATTAGAGCGCTCTATCTATGATGCCAAAAGCAATGAGTGCTACTGCACCCTCGAACAAACACTGATGCTAAGAGGTGACGGTGGATTTGGCGGCGAGCCACCTCCGGCCAGCAGTACACTGGCTATACCTGATCGTTCGGCAGACTTGACTGGCCAGTGGCAAACAAGCCCGGGGCAGGCCATTTTGTATCGGCTGTCGGGGGATTTAAACCCCCTGCATATCGACCCGGATGTAGCCAGCAAAGCGGGCTTTAGCCAACCTATACTGCATGGATTTTGTAGCTACGGTATCGCCGGATGGATCGCAACCCAGGTGAGCGACCGCCCCGCCAGTGATCTTCTCCAACTCGATTGCCGCTTTACCGCCCCGGTCATTCCCGGTGAACGCATTGACTTTCAGTTTTGGCAACAAGATAGCCAAACACTGTTATTCAAGGCACTGGTTGGTGATCGCATCGTGCTGACCAATGGGTTGGCCAAATTAAAACAATCAACAAAAAGTCAATCCTATAGGACAGCACTATGAACAAAACCAAAATAAAACACGGTGTTTATGATTTGGGTGGTGTTTGATTCCCAAAGAATCGGCATGGGAATGAAGTGGGGATGGTTTTTTTGTCGCGCTGTCTTACCTCGAGGTGTCGTTAGCGTTTCCGGTTTATCTGGTTACCCGCGAGCGGTTTATTGATCGCAACAAAACCTCCTCGGCGGCATAGTTTCATAGCGAGGTGTCTATGCCATAAATCCATGTACTTTGAAGCCAACACCGTTACGCCTGTTTAACAGTATTGGCTACAGGCATCATTGTTCATTTGCTATTGATCGCCCTTTCGTCACGCCCTACAGCACAATCAGCGTTTTTCCATTATTTCTACCGCTGTACAAATCTTCCAACGCGACGGGGGCGGCCGCTAAACCGGAACGCCTATCCTCCTGCACCGTTAACTCGCCACTTTTAACCATTGCCGCCAACTGGGCGATCACTTCCGGCCAGAGCGACATATGATCGAATACCACAAAACCCTGTTGCAGTAGGCGCTTGGTCAGGATATAGCGTTCCCGACGTGGGGCTTCCGGTATCGGATCCCAGCTGGCTATACTGGCGGTACCGCATTGAATAATACGGCCGTTGATGTTCATGCAGGCAACCGCGGCATCGGCCATAGGGCCACCGACACTATCCAGATACACATCAACTCCGTCAGGACACAGCGTTTTAATGGCCTGCTGCAAGTCAGTGGCGCTTTTATAGTTTATCGCCACATCATAGCCAAATTCGCTGACACAACGCTCAACCTTGTCATCGGCACCCGTCAACCCAACCACTCGACAACCTGCCTGTTTTGCCAGTTGCCCAACAATACTGCCCACACCTCCAGCGGCGGTGGAAACCAACACAGTTTCACCGGTCTGCGGTTTGCCAATTAACCGCAACACCAGACTGGCGGTAATGCCGTTTAAACCCAGCACCCCCAGCGATAGGGACAAAGGTCCTTCTTCCGGCAGTACTTTACGAATAATCGCTTCGGCACTAACGGCGGCGTAGTGTTGCCAGCCAAACCAACCTGTTACCCGGTCACCTGGAGCGTATTGCTCACAGTCAGAACTCACTACCTCGCCGACAGCTAGAGAGCGCATCACACTATTAATCGCTACCGGCGGTAAATAATTGTCCAGGTCACAAATCCAACCGCGCATGGCAGGATCAATCGACAGGAAATGATTTTTTATCAGTACGCCGCCGGCAGGAACTGCATTCACAGCCGCCTGTTCAGCCCTGAAGTGCCGAGCCGAGGGCAAACCATTAGGTCTTTGGACTAAAACAATTCTTTGGTTTTCCATCAAATTTCTCATCAATAATAATATAAATAGATTAAAGCCAATATCAGTCGGCGCACACATACAATGTATTGCGCTAGATTATCATATACCATATAACATTAACCTAGATAATGTTATAGTAATTGTTAATGAACCTGACAATCGATCGCCGACAAAGAGATCCCAGCTATGCTAAGTCGCAACCTTTACAGCGAAGACCACGAACTCTTTCGCGACAGTATCAAAAAAATGTACGCCAAAGAACTGTTTCCCAAGATAGAGCAATGGGAAAAAGACGGCATTGTTGATCGTGACTTTTGGCTAGCCTGTGGCCGCAATGGCCTGCTGTTACCCGATATCCCGGAAGAATATGGCGGTAGCGGCTTGGACTTTCGATTCAATGCGATCATTCTCGAAGAAACCGCCATGGCGGGCACTACCGGCCCCGCCTTTGGTGTACACAACGATATTGTCGCACACTACATTAACAACTACGCCTGCGAAGCCATCAAGCAGCAGTGGCTGCCTAAAATGGCGTCAGGCGAAGCCATTGGGTCTATTTGCATGTCCGAGCCCAGCACCGGCAGCGACTTGAAAGCCCTCCGTACTCGGGCAACTCCTGCTAACGGTGGCTATCTGATCAAAGGGTCAAAAACCTTCATTACCAACGGCATCAATACCGATGTGGCAGTGATCGCCGCCCGCATCGGCAATGATGAAGGCGCCCAAGCTATTTCACTGTTTGTGGTGGATGCTACCAGCCCCGGCTTTGTCAAAGGTCGTAAACTCGACAAGGTAGGCAACCGATCATCTGATACTGCCGAGCTGTTGTTTGAAGACTTGTTTGTTCCCGCAGAAAATCTCATCGGAGGTCAAGGTAATGGCTTCAAACTGATGATGAAGGAGCTGCCTCAGGAGCGGATGTCGATTGCCATTTCCTGCCAGGCGGCGGCACAGCACGCCTACGACATCACTTTGGCCTATGTCGAAGAACGCAGAGCCTTCGGCAAAGTCATAAAAGATTTCCAAAACACCCGCTTTATGTTGGCCAACATGAAAACCCAGTTACAGGTAGGCTGGACACATCTAGACACCTGCATTATGGCGCTGGTCAACAAGCAACTGGAAACACACGAAGCGGCATCTGCCAAACTCTGGCATAGCGAACTGCGTTGCAGTATTGTCGATGACTGCCTGCAGTTATTTGGTGGCTACGGCTACATCGAAGAATACGAAATTGCCAGACTGTGGCGCGATGCTCGCGTTATGCGCTTATACGGCGGCACCTCGGAAATTATGAAAGACCTTATTAGTCGCTCTATCTAGCCGCTCTTACTAGCTGGAATCAGGCCAACACTTTACCAAGGACTCCAGCATGAATTTACCGTCAATACTCACTCGCAATGTGCGCCTGCCGGTCATCGGAGCGCCAATGTTTATTGCTTCGACACCTGAGTTGGTCATCGAGCAGTGTAAAGCCGGCATTATCGGCTCTCTGCCCGCTCTAAATGCACGCCCGCAGTCACTACTGGAAGAATGGATTGTGCAGATTCAGGCGGCCTTGGCTGAACACGATACCCAACACCCCGATCAGCCGGCCGCGCCTTTCGCCATCAATCAGATTTCCCACCCCAGCAACGACCGCTTGCAGGCCGATACCGACATTATCGCTAAAACCAAGGTGCCGATTGTTATTGTCAGTCTCCACGTTAGCAAGGAGATTTGCGATCAGGTACACAGCTACGGCGGCATCGTGCTCAATGATGTGATCTCTAACAAACAAGCGAAGAAGTCAGTCAAAGCAGGCGTTGATGGTCTAGTAGCTGTCGCTGCCGGTGCCGGGGGCCACACGGGTAATATCTCGCCTTTTGCGCTGGTGTCTGAAATTCGCGAGTGGTGGGATGGACCGCTGGCACTCTCCGGCGCTATTGCCAACGGCCAGAACATTCTTGCAGCACTGGCTACCGGTGCGGACTTTGCCTATATTGGCTCGTCCTTTCTGGCTACTAATGAGGCCAATACTCAACCAGCATACAAGCAGATGATAGTTGATGGGACTGCCAGAGATATTATTACTTCCGATGCCTTCAGCGGTGTCCCCGCCAATTTCCTGATTGGCTCTATTGTGAATTCAGGGCTTGATCCAAAAAATCTCCAACGCGACCCCAATCAGGCCATCAATATCAGTGAAAGCAGCGCTAGCCATAAAACCTGGACCGATATTTGGGGGTGCGGCCAAGGAATTAATGCCATCAAGCAAACAGTATCAACGGCAACGCTTATTAAGGGGTGGAAAGAGCAATACCATGCTGCGCGACAACAATTTATCACTCGCTTTGCGGACTAACTGCCCACTCCACGCTTGTGGCTAATCCAACTGTGTCGCCGACCTGGACTGGCACGGCTGGTGCTTTAGCAGTTTATAGATCTGAATACCCTGCCTCCCGAGCTGCGTCGGGTTTTCTATCTGTTGCTACTTGTTTGCTGCGGGGTTATTTTCGAGCTGTATTGGCACGCGCTATAATAGGGAGCAACAAAACCATCGTCACGTTTGGCCTACGGTAGTGCAGTGCATAATAAGAGATACAAAAAAGGGGCTATTAAATAGCCCCTTTTTTGTATCTCTCTGCTTTAAGTGGTTGTGAACTACCCTTGTTAATCGAGCTTTGCACACACCGATTTAGCTTCGGTATACATCAATACACCGTCTTCACCTACCTCACGACCAATACCTGACTCCTTAAAACCACCAAAAGGCATGGCGGGATCAACAACAAAGTAGGTGTTAATCCACACTGAACCAGCATGAATCGCCGCGGCCAGCTTATGACAGGTACTCATATCGCGAGAATAAACATTAGCACCCAGACCGTATCGGGTTTTGTTCGCCAGCATAATGGCTTCATCAGTATCTTTGAAAGGAGTTGCAGCCAAAACCGGTCCGAATATTTCTTCATTGAAAATAGTTGACTCGGGACTAGCGTTAGACAGAATGGTAGGCTCAACAAAATAGCCTTCCTTACCCACTGCAGATCCTCCAGTAATCAATTCAGCGCCTTCAGATTGCCCCTTTTGAATATAGCCCAGTATGCGCTCTTTTTGCTTTTGATTAACTACAGGCCCAATCATGGTGTTGATGTCCTGCCCACTTCCAATGGGCAAAGATTTAGCAATCTGACAAATACCTTCAATGACCTGGTCATAGATATCCTCATGGCATAACAATCGTGAACCGGCGAAACAGGTTTGACCTGAGTTGAAAAATATTGCCATCGCAGCATCCGGTATTGCTCTTTCCAAGTCAGCATCGGGCATGATAATAGTTGGTGACTTACCTCCCAATTCAAGGCTGACCCGGCGCATATCGTCAGCTGAGCTACGCAATATATGCTTCCCTACTGCAGTTGAACCGGTAAAAGCAATTTTATCGACGCCACAGTGAGTGATCAACGCTTGCCCTGCAGTATGCCCTTCCCCGGTGACAATATTCAGCGCACCGGACGGTATACCCGCTTCTAAAACTAATTCTCCTAATCGCAGAGCCGTTAACGATGTCTCCTCTGAAGGCTTAAGTACAATGGTGCAACCAGCGGCCAGAGCAGAGGCCACTTTCCAACTAGCCATTGCCAGCGGATAATTCCAAGGCACAATAGCACCTATGACGCCGATAGGCTGGCGCAGAGTGTAAGCGTGGTAATGGCTTCCATCGCCGGACACTGGTAGTGTTCTGCCGTATATTTTTGTACACCAACCAGCCATATATCTGAACACATCAACCGCGGAAGGAATATCCACCATCATTGCCAGATGAACTGGTTTGCCATTATCGAGGCTTTCCAGTAGCGCCAGTTCTTCAGCGTTGTTTTCGATTAGTACCGCCACCCGCTCCAGTAATTTGCTGCGATCAAGGGGTCGCATGCCTGACCACGCTGCACTTTCAAAAGTTACGCGCGCACTGCGCACCGCTGCATCAATATCAGCTTTCCCACCCTTAGATATCTGGGTAAACGTTTTACCGGTTGCCGGATTGATTACGTCGATCACTTCACCAGTTTGTGCTGGCAGCCATTCTTTACCCACTAATATATTACCAGAGGGAAGTCTAATCGTTTCAGCTGTGCTCATAGGTCTATTCCTATCGATTATTCGTTCTAGTTTAATTGTATCCTGCTTTTTGCAGTCGAAAACACTCTGCCATATACTATCAAAAGGTCAATACCGCTTTGACACACTCACCTTTACCCTGGTCTTCAACCGCAGTATTAATGTTTTCAAAGGCATACGTCTTACAAAGCTTGTCAAAGGCAAAACGGTTTTCCATGTGCAGATCAATTAACTCGGGAATGAATGTGTTCGGATTAACATCACCTTCAGTTATACCCATAACCTTGACACCAAATGTCAATAAAGTAATGACGTCAAAACTTAGCTTGGGTGCATCGGGATGCGGAACGCCCACTAAACCAATTGTTCCGCCCTTACTCATTGTCGGCATGATACCGTCCATCACTGTTTGCAAACTCGTGGTATCAAGCGCATAGTTGAGTCCTTCAGGTACAATTGTCATCAGTGCTTCGGACAGGTTTTCGGTCTGGAATGGATCAATAACGTGGGTGGCCCCTAACGATAACGCAAGCTCGCGACGACTAGCATGAGGTTCAACCACAATAATCGTACTGCACTGTTGTACCAATGCTCCCAATACTGCACTGAGCCCTACTGCGCCGCCACCAGCTATAACCACGCGACTACCTGCCTCACAGGCCATGGCTTTCATAATACTACCAGCGCCGGTTATTACTCCGCACCCTAAAGGCCCGAGTAATTCCAGCGGGGCATCTTTACGAACTTTAATGGCACTGCTGCGCTTGGCAATGGCGTAGGTTGCAAAAGATGACTGCCCAAAAAAATGACTGGCAATAGACGTCTCCTCTGACTTTAACGCGGTACTGCCATCTTCCCGAGAACACATAAAGTTGAGCGGGAAAAACTGATTACAATAGCTGGGATGGTCGCTTTCACAACTGTCGCAATGACCACAGAAACTGAATGACAACACAACATGATCACCTGGCGTCAGGTCTGTGACTGCAGTACCCACTTTTTCGATAATGCCAGCGCCTTCATGCCCCAATACCGCGGGCAGTTCAACCGGCAAATGCTGGTCTTTAGCGGCCAAATCCGAATGACAGATACCAACCCCAACTATTTTGACCAACACCTCATCATGTCGTGGATCATCGAGCGTCAAAGGCTCAATAGAGAATTCTTCACCGGCATTCCGGGCTACTGCTGCTGTTATTGTTTTCATAGTTATATCCTTTTGTGTTGTGCTTCGTGCTAAGTGCTAAGTGCTAAGTGCTAAGTGCTAAGTGCTAAGTGCTAAGTGCTAAGTGCTAAGTGCTAAAAATTATTGCCTTGTCACAACAGGGAGTAAAGCACTAATATCAAGCCAGTTTTTAATACACACATTAACTACAGAACAGGTCACTTTTCAGCTCCACGTCACCCACCGCGAAAAAGCACTTGTATAAATTAATTTTCTCGACAATAGTGACTGGAAATCATCTGCATCAGATTGGTTGATTTTTGTGCGCCATTCATTTTTTATTATCTAGATTTGAAAGAAAAATTTGATAGCCATGAAAAGTCTCACCTACAGATAGAACCGAACATGAAAATAGGTCAATGGGTTCCATCTATACCAGACTAAATAATCTACAATTTAACAATCCTAACTAGCACTTTCAACGAGCTCTGCCATCGTCTTCAGTTCATCCGGCTTTGAGTCAAGTCCCAAGGGCAAGCACCAAGTCCTTTGTGCTGATAAAAATTCTTTTTGCTTAAGTAAGACCAACTTGTCCAATTTTTTTTCGTAAAGCTTTCCGCTTGAAAGTTGAATCGATTCACCAATAAGCTCCCGCAGTTTGCGGCCAACTAGCAGGTAGTCTTCAATTTCGGCTTCAGGTCGGGTTAACTCGTTCGCCCCCGCGACTTTAGCCTCGCTCAGCTGGGTCGCTAGAATAGGGTGGTCTTCGCCTACCAGCGCCTGAACCTCCGATGACCAGGCCATCAGATGCTGCAATTCCAATCGATGAAAACTGCGCGCATAAGGAAGGCGTTGGCGCGCAAATTCCAGCGTAACAAGTGCGAGATTAAACTGCTCAACAACATGACCGTCAGCGTTTTTTAAGGCTGGCGCGACCAATTCACGCAACGCTCGCAATGAGACTTCGAGCTGGGTATCAAATGTCTGTATCATTGGGTGTTCTCCTCAAGGTAGTCACACAGTTCCGACAAGTTTTGGTAACCTAAACCGGTGAGGTAATTTGTCAGCACATCCTGATGGGTTCTGGCACCATAGGAAGCTCGGGCTGATGACCCCATGATAAGTCCCAGCAGCAAGTAGCGGTTATATACGCTGTAGTATTTTAATCGCACGGGATCAACCTTAAGGCCAGATGCTTTTTCATAGGCTGAGAAAAAGTCCTCCTTGGGCATCATCCCGGAAACCAAAAGTGTAGTACCGTCTTCTGCTGGATGAGCAAAGGTCTCCAATGTTGCGTAGGTTAAATCCCGATGCCTGTCTCCCAACACGGCACCTTCCCAATCGAGCCAAGTAGTGATTTCACCGGAATCCTCGTTAAACAGAAAATTGCCATTGCGGTAATCGCCATGTACCAGCGACACGTGGTCAATAGGCGGTGCATGCTTGATCAGCCACTTATAAGTGACTTCCATAATTGGCTCTTCTTCCAGTCGATCTTCTTCCCACACGCGGCGCAGATAATTAACCTGCTTAATGACCGCTTCATTGGAACCGACCTCTGGCATCTCAAAATTTTCTAGGTATTTATATCGCTCGGGACTAATGGTATGCAAACTCACCAACTGGGAAACAAACTGTGGAGCCAGCTTGTTTCGCAACTCAAGCCCATAATTTTGACCCAGACCTGATACTTTGTCTGCATCAGTGGACGGCTTGGCAATACCCTTGCAAAATCCTATGACAATACCCGGGTACGGTAGATACTGCCCATCATCAAACCAGTAAGACTTTGGAGCGGATATGACACCTGACACTGCTTTTAGCACCTGAAATTCGCGCCGACGACTTGACTCGGTAATCGAAGCAGCGGGCTCCGTGCGAAGCACCATTTTTGTCGATTCAGTCGCACCTACGGCACCATCTGGCCCTCGCCAGTCCAGCACAAAAACCACCTGTAGCTTCGAAGCACCTCCGGACAACCACGAAGCATCGGAAATGCCTACGCTATAACCCAGGTTCGCCTCAATTAACTGCTTGGCGCCGGTGATAAGCCGCTCTAGTGTGATCTGTTGAAACGGCGGGCCGTTGCGCCGCCTCATTTTGCTAGTCAAGACAAGATCAACTTCCTTTTCCGTGAGGTATTTCGCCCGAATTTGCTCAATTAACGAATCGCTGGGACGTTCCCTTATGTCACTCGCTTTAAGACGTTCAAGTGCAGTCATAGTAAACAAGCCTCTGTTATAGTTGGTATTTTAAACTGAATGTTTATCCGCCATACCCCTGGACAGATAACCGTGGCCGACGAAATCAGCGATGTGGCTATATCCTGATCGTTTACCACTTTCCCAATGAATCAAAGTCTGAAAAGCACAGGTTGCTGGATTGAAGTTGTACCAGGGAGCCCCTGCGATAGATGTACCACGAACAACATACACCTCTCCATTATCATCTTCCATCTCAACAACGACGCGCGTCACCAGCATATCCTTCCGCTCGGCCTTCATCCTAGCATTAACTATTGCCTGCCTTTCCCCGCCCTTGACTATGTACCCATATTTAAAAGGTCCGTACACCATTTCCTTATTATCAAAATTTACCTCCAATACCAGAAAGGCATTCAGATCTTTACCCAAGTCAACATGGATCCAGCTAGCCCCCCGGCTGCCCCAGTCGTTTCTAGGCCCCCAGCTCTTGTTGATGCCGTCGACGCAATTAATATCGTATTCCTGACCATGCAGTAAAAGCCGGCCTTCAATTTGGCCTTTACCTTCCATGTGGCCGTTATTCCAGCCGTCATAACCCTGTACCTTCGACTGTCCAGCCTGCGGATTATCCTCCGGGTCGTGAGTATCGATCAGTCGACACACCGCCTCGAAAGAAAGATCAACCTCACAGTTGCCATCCAGTGACTTATAGTGCCACTCCAGCTCTGAGGCACTGTGGGCTTTAAAACTTAAGCCGTTTTCCAGCGTGAAATCTGAATAATTTTGCGGGCAAGGCAAATGCATTTGTGCATCATTGTGGTCTATTTGCCAAGGCTGAAAACTGAACCCTTTATGAATTTCTATCGAGCTGTGAATAACTCCCATATTGGGCCGTGCAACGCAATATATATTTCCACTTACGGCGTGCTCCGCATTAGAGAAAATAATAAACAGTGTCTCAGTCCAAGTCCTGTCAGACACATCTCTTTCATGAAATTTAAAATCATTAATTGTAATCATCTTTTATTCAGCTCCTAACAAGCAAAAATTTATATATACTTTTCGACACTGCGCTAACTGATATTCAGTTGGCATATTCAACATGCCATCAAGCAAACTCAAGATAGTTTTTCCAGCATAATTCGCACAATCCAGAGCCTGCCTCACCGTCAACTTCAACTTCAACTTCAACTTCTACAGCAATCGCTGAATCTCGACATTAAGTGATTACATAGACACATCTGCAGCACTGCTAAAGCCAAGCGCCTCTACTTGGTCTCCAAAAATGCAGGAATTGCAACGCCAAAATAATCTGGTGATCACTCACGATTTTTCGCCGAGACGACAACAACTTCCGTAATACACGCTCCTTACGCAGCTATACCCGGCATGGCAACAAGCATAGCGGTAGTTAAGGCCCCAATTTTAAGCAGAGACCCTTTGAAATTAATTTTTCCCAATTTGCTATCAACACAAGACTTGGTACTTCCTCGCTTATTAGCTGTTAAGTACAAAGCCCGCCAATCTATTCAGCCTACATCAATTACCAACGTCTGCTCGCAGACTCAGAAAACTGGTTCATTTCCAGACCACTTCACTGCTTATGCTGGGGAATCCCACGTGCACTTGAGCAACCACTTCGGCGTACTACCGATCCGAATTTCACAATAACAGCAACTTATTGCAAATTCAACTCTACCAAATGAGATTTATTTTTATATGATTTTTAGAAAATAACATTAAATCAGCAACTTAGTAGCCAACCGTATGTTATTATTTGCCAGCCACATGGCATTATTTTTTATCTAACGGCCATACTGTAATCCCCCCAATAAACCAAAGGCGGCAAAAGTAGAAAATTCCACTAAGATATAGAAACAAGTTTTTTATGAGAAATTCAAAATTTACAGACAGCCAAATCATGGCGATGCTGAAACAGAACGAAAATGGCATAGCGGTTGCCGATCTGTGCCGAGAACACGGCCTAAGCCAAGCGCAGCTCTACAAATGGCGCTCAAAGTTTGGTGGCATGGACACCTCAATGATTAAGCGTATGAAAGAGCTGGAAGACGAGAATCGACGGCTCAAAAAGATGTATGCCGAGGAGATGCTAATCGGTGAGATTGCCCGCGAGGCGCTGGCAAAAAAGTGGTAAAGCCATCTCTCCGACGCGAGATGGCTACGACCGCCATGCTGCAGTACAAGACGAGTATCCGCGTGATATGTCGAACCTTTGATATCAGTGAAAGCTGCTTTCGATATCAGCCCAAACTCTCCACAAAGAACCTGGAGATAGCCGACTGACTGCTTCGTATAACCACCGCAAACAAACGCTGGGGATTCGGCTTATGCTTTTTGTATTTGCGTAATATCAAGGGATTTAGCTGGAAACACAAGAGTGTCTATCTTATTTATCGGGAGCCGGAGCTAAACCTCCGTATTAAACCGCGACGCAGGCTCAAGCGAGACAAGCCTGAGGCCCTAGGCAATACGACAGCGATCAACCAAACATGGTCGATGGATTTTATGAGCGATTCATTGTCCGATGGCAGGTCGATCCGTACGCTTAATGTGCTAGATGACTACAATCGAGAGGCGCTTGGTATCGAAGTAGACTTTTCATTACCCAGTGCAAGGGTCATCCGCAGCTTGAATCAAATCATTGAATGGCGTGGTAAACCCTCTGCTATTAGCTGTGATAATGGACCTGAATATATCAGTCATCAACTTGTTGAATGGGCGAGAAACAAGCACGTTATATTGCTATTTATACAGCCTGGCAAACCCACTCAGAACGCCTACATTGAGCGGTTCAATCGCACGGCAAGACATGAGTGGCTGGATATGCACATGTTCGAAACAATAGAGCTTGCACTGTAGTTGGCGACAAAATGGTTGTGGCGATACAATAACGACCGGCCTCATACGGCCATTGGCGGTATCCCGCCGCGACAGCTACTGTGCGCGGCCTAACAGTTTCTAATTATTGCTCCAGTGGGAAATGGGGTGATTACATTTCTATTATACTAATATTCAATAACCGTTATATAGGCGTTATGAATCTCAGATTATTGATCTAATAAAGGCCGGTATGACGAGAGTAAAAGCTGCTATATGAATACTCTTCCCTCACTTTACCCTCTGTATTCAGAGAATTTCGTGGTTGTTGACTCTAACTAGATGAAAAGACATCCCGGCAGCCAGGCTGTTCAAAAATCTCATTAAAACCCATTGAGGTATTTTGGTTAATCATTATGTGTACGAGGAATCGCTAGGCCGTAAAGTATTGCATTTGTCAAATATCAGATATACCATTATAAAACAATAAGATTGTGTAACGGTTTTCACAACTATAAAAGAGGTAGAAAATGTCAAATATTCAGAAGAACGAAAAATTATTAGTTGCGCGCGGCGATGACTTCGCGGTTGCCGGTCGTCATGAGTCTAAAGTTTTCCCGGATGGTTCATCCCTTGTGAGGTGCGAGCAGGTACCTTGGACGACATGGGCGATGGAGGGTTCGGAGTTTAAGTTGCTTTATATTAATCGCGCGCACAGTATGTTTACTGCCCTAATTCGAATGGAGGGTGGGCTGGACACTCCAGATCACCACCACTTTGGGGAGGCTCACGCGTTTGTTATTGAGGGAGACTTTTCCTATGAATACGGAACTATGTATCAAGGCGACTATATCGTTGAGGCTGGCGGAATTAACCACAAGCCGTCTATTGGTGAGGGTGGAGCGACATTTTTCGTAGTCTTTTATGGCGGTCTCAGCGGTGTCGGAGAGGATGGTTTGCCCGAAGGGGAGATTGTAGATGTAGGTTGGATGTATCGGGCTGCCGCCGCAAATGGCGCTGCCGATCATTTGCCTCCTCCGCCTCACCAAGAAATTAATAATAACTAGTGGCATGTGCATCTCGTAGCTGATTGCAACCGCAGCTCACTTCCCGTTTTTAATCCGGATTTTTCCGGATTTTTTTTGCTTTGAGTTATGTGGTGGCGATGAGATTGTACCTAAATCGGAATTATTAGCCCAACATTAATTGATCTATAAGCATATCAGGTATACCATATACGCATAATACAAAGGAAGGTGCTTTTGACGTAGACGTTCAAATGAACCGCATTAAATAAAATAAGCCAGGAATGGAGTGTATTTATGGATCAGATAGGTCGAAGTGGATCAAGCGGCGGGGCACCGGATGTCGATTATGAAAAAGAGCGGATGAAAGATTATTTCGTCGTCTCGGCGGATGCTCACGTAAACGAGCCGGTCGATATGTTTGTTACGCGCGTCGATAAACGGTTTCGTGATCGTATGCCACATATGGAAATCGATGAAAAGGGCCGGAAGTGGTTGACCATTGAAGGTCTGCGGCCCTCTCTAATTCGTGAGGCTCCCAAGGAGGAGGCTATTTCCTCGGCTGATTTCCGGGACAAGAATCAGGATGGTACAAGAGGGCGCCCTCATCTGGATAGAACGAAGGGCGCGATGTTTCAAAAGCAGGGTGGTTTCGATAAGGACCGCTATTTGGATCTCAACTATGACGGGGTGGATGCCGAGGTTGTGTTCCCTAATAAGGGTCTAGCAAATTGGCAGTCCCCAGATCCGGCTCTTAATGTCGAAATGTGTCGTGTATGGAACGACTGGGCCTTCGAGGTTTTTGGTGGGCATCGGCGCAGCTATCCTGCGGCATGTATCCCTCCCGCTGATATTGATGCGGCCGTCAAGGAAATTGAGCGTTCTGCCAAGCGGGGTTTTCGGTCTGCAATGCTTCCTCCTCTGTTAAAAAAAGGCGGCTATAACGATCCCCAATATGATCGTATCTGGGCTGCGCTCAGTGAGGCAGGGATGCCGGTAATCTTTCATGCTGGCACAGGTAAAGAGCCGCGAACCGCTTCTGGGCCCGGTGGTGCAGTGATTAATTACGTCGTTCATGCGATGAATACGGTTCTTCAGCCTGTTGTTGAACTATGTTCATCAGGCGTGTTTGACCGGTATCCAAAATTGAAGTTTGCCACTATTGAAGCTGGCGCCGGTTGGTTGCCATACAATTTGGATGCGATGGACTTTGGTCACGAAACATTTTCATGGTGGGTGTCACCAAAGCTTAAATACAAGCCAAGCGAATATTACCATAAACATGGTCACTCCAGCTTCGAGGTGGATCGGACGGCGATTGAACTGCGGGATAAAATTGGCATTAACAGTTTGATGTGGGGGAACGATTACCCTCACATTGAAGGTTGCTGGCCATACTCGGAAGAGCAGATTAATAGTTGGTCTGTTACAGGCCTAACTGAAGAGGAGAAGCGCGATATTATCGGCCTAAACGCTGCTCGACTGTTCAACATACCGGTACCCGAAAGATTCCGGACCAAATAAAGATAAAAGCAAGCGCCTTACTGCATCGGCTGGTTTTTCTGCCGGTATTACTGAATGTAGTAGGTGTTCCAGCTGGCTGATGGAGTAGTGTTGATGGAGATCGAAGAAGAAGAAAAGACTGGCCCAATTCAGGGTATCCGTGTTCTTGAGCTGGGAACCATGGTGGCCGGTCCTGTCTGTGGTACGTTGCTGGCAGATTTTGGGGCTGAGGTTATTAAGGTGGAATCGCCCGGTTCTGGAGACCCTATAAGGCAGTCAGGCCCAGCCATTGAGGGCGAGTCGCTTTACTGGCAGGTGGAGGGTAGAAATAAACTGTCGATTACTCTTAATTTGCGTAAACCCGAAGGTCAGGAAGTTCTGCGCAGGCTGGTACGGGAAGTGGATGTACTGATCGAAAACTTTAAGCCGGGTACTATGAAAAAATGGGGGATCGATTACGATGCTTTAAAGGCAGAGAATCCAAAGCTGATTATGTTGAGTGTATCTGGGTTCGGTCAGACTGGGCCATACGCTACTCGCCCGGCGTATGACCGGATTGCATTGGCTTTCTCAGGGTTTTTGAATATGACAGGGTACCCTGATCAGCCTCCAGTCAGGCCAGGTATCGCTGTAGCTGATTATCAGGCTGCGATATTTGGCGCGTTTGGAATTATGCTCGCACTTTATTATCGGGATGCCCGTGGAGGTACGGGGCAGCATATCGATTGCTCTCTCTTTGAGAGTATCTTCCGCTTTACTGACATTATGGTGATGGCTTATGACAAGTTAGGTGTTAATCGCGAGCGTCGAGGTAATAGGCATTTCGCAGCCGCGCCGGGTGATCACTACCCAACGCACGATGGGCGTTATCTATGTCTTACCGTTGCAGCCTCGAATATATTCCGTCGTTTATGTCAGGCAATGGGGCAGGAAAGTTTGGCCGATGATCCTAGGTTCATCAGTCACGCTGATCGCTCAGATAATTTTGACGTGATCAACACAATGGTTGCGGGCTGGATTGTGTCCCAGTCTGTTGATGAGGTTTGTGACACATTGAGAGAACATAGCGTCCCATACTCCCTCATATACAGTGTTGAGGATATTGTTAAAGATCCTCACTACCTAGCTAGGGGCGCAATAAAAACGATTGAGCACCCAAAACTCGGGTCCCTTAAAGTTCAAGCCTCACATCCAATTCTTTCAGAATCTCCCGCGGTCGAAATAAGGCCAGCGGCGGCGTTGGGTGAGCATACGAATCATATTCTACAGTCATGGCTTAATCTAAGCGTCGATTCGCTTAAGGAGTTGCAGCGTAAAAATGTCATATAACCAGTATTAGCTAGGGCTCACGTAGCATGAGCCTATTACTAAATTTTTAAGGATACCGTGATTGTATTGCAAAACCATAAAGGCGTTAGTGATTTTTCGCTGTAAATATACTGAATTATTTTTAAGGTATAAAATATGTCAATCCCGAGTGACCGCTTACCAAAGAAATCTATGCCTGGACTTGATTTGTTAAGTGGTATTACTGTTTTGGAAATTACCAGCTCTGTTGCAGGTCCCTATAGCGGTCAGTTATTAGCGGATCTCGGAGCGACCGTAATAAAAATTGAGAAGCCTATCGTAGGTGATGATTGTCGTGCGTGGGGGCCGCCTTTCCTTGATGGTGAGTCATTGTGGTTCATCAGCGTGAACCGGAATAAGAGCAGTGTTACTTTGGACTATACGCAGGCGGAGGGTTACCGCATTTTAGCCAAACTCGTCGTCCAGGCGGATGTTGTGGTTGTTAATATGGTCAGCAGGGCGCAAAAAAAATTAAAGATCGATTATGAAACGTTAAAAGCATTAAAGCCTTCGTTAATTCATGTCTCGATAACCGGTTTCGGTTTAACTGGTGCGAAAGCCAATATGCCGTGTTACGACCTCATTGCCGAGGGTTATTCAGGGGTGATGGATATGACCGGTGAGCCTGAAAGCGGACCTCAGAAAGTTGGGACCCCGGCCGCCGATCTCTTGTCCGGACAGGACGCAGCTTACGCGGCAGTGGCGGCATTGTTTAGGAAAGAGCGAACAGGTAAGGGGTGCCAGATTGATATTTCGTTGGTTGAGAGCATGACTCGGTTTATGTCGCCCCGATTGGTTCCTTATTTGGGCTCCGGAGAAAAAGTGCGTAGATCAGGGGCTCGCGACAGTGTTATAGCGATTTACCAGGTTTTTGAAACAGCAGATGAATCTATCACGCTCGGCTTGGGTAATGACAATATTTGGATGCGCTTCTGGGCAGCGCTGGGTGATCCGGAGTTCGCTGCTAACGCCGAGTACTCATCGAATGCCAGCCGACGCAAGCACAGAGCAAAAATTGTTGAGGAAATCGCGAATAGGCTGCTAACAAAAAAACGGGCTCAATGGCTGGCTATTTTTGCTGAGCATCGTATCCCTGCGGGGCCGGTGAACCAGCTACATGAAATCGCAGAGGATAGCAGTCTTGCAGAAAATGGCTTTATTTACAGCATCAGCCGTGACGGATTTAATATTCCTCAAGTGGGGCTGGGGATTAAATTCGACGGTAATACGCAAGGCTGCGACAAGGCACCGCCAATGCTTGGCGAGGATACGCAAAGTATTTTGGCTATATATGCAGGCTTAACCAATGAAGACATGACTCGATTGCGCGACATCAGCGTGATCTGATTTTCTTTTGAACGGGTAGATTGAAATGACAGCTATGAATTACCAACAAATTATTTACAGCGAAGACGGTCCGGTGGGCACGATCACACTGAATCGGCCGCGTGACGGCAATATGTTCACCGAAACGATGTGTCATGAAATTCGCGATTGCATCGAAAATATTCGTAGAGAAACGCGAACGCGGGTTGTTGTTTTAACCGGTGCCGGAGATAAGTTCTTTTGTATCGGTGGAAACAAAGAAGGTATGGAAGACACTTTGCTATACGCGGGGGTACTGCCGACGCTGGAAATCTACGAGGCTATCGAGAGATTACAAAAACCAGTTATCGCCTCGGTGAATGGTTATGCGGTGGGTGGTGGTAACGTACTGCAAATGGTATGTGATATTACGATTGCTAAAGAGAGCGCCGTGTTCCGTCAGGTAGGCCCGATGATGGGCAGTTATGATGCCGGATATGGTACGTGGTATCTGGAAGACCTGGTGGGTAAGAAGCGCGCTAAGGAAATTTGGTTTTGTAATAACAAAATAACGGCGAGAGAGGCAAAGGATATCGGTCTGATCAATCGGGTAGCTCAAGACTCCGAGCTTGAGGCGGCTACCAGAGAGCTCGCCTTAGAGATTTCTGACCGGGGTAGCTTGGCATTAGCCGCCGTAAAAGGTGCTTTTAATGCGCGACACGGTGGTGTTTCGGGTCTCTCCAGAATGGCCCATGACTTACTATTGCGCTCCTATATCAAAACTGATGAAGCAAAGGAGCTGTCCGCATCGTTCAAAGAACGTAGAAAGCCGGACACAGACCAGTTTGGTCGCTAGAGGTGGTGTGCTGTGACTTCAATGCTTACCCTACATAATCCGCGTAAAGCCCAATACTATTACGATCTAGGTATCTGGCGCAACGACACTCTCTACAGCCTTCTCGCTGATAATGCAATACGCTGCGCGGATGAAACCGCGATTCGTGATTATGATTCCAGCTTAAGTTGGGGGGAATTAAAGTTGCGGGTAGATCAGTTGGCTAAGTCGATGGCGGATTTGCAGCTACGTCGTGGTGATAGGGTCTCGGTATGGCTACCCAGCTGTGCTGAAACAATTATCGTTTACTTGGCGTGTTCACGTAATGGCTATGTATGTAATACGTCTTTGCATCAAAATTATACGGTAGACGAAATTGTTGGGTTATTAAATGCCATAAATACCCGCGTTTTATTTGCCCAGCCCGGTTTCGGTGCCGACGCCGTTAACGCTAGTGTTTTTTCAGAAGGAGCCAGGCTGCCTGAGCTGCTTCGGTTGTATGTTGTTGGTCAGTGTGACAGCGATATCCTCCGTCAGGATAGCAGGTATGTTCCTTACCCCGATGCAAGGGACAGCTCAGCGCCGTTGTCCGAGCCGGTAATAGAGCCTGATGAAATTTGTTATCTCGCCTTTACATCCGGCACTACAGGGAAACCCAAAGCCGTTATCCATAGCGACAATACATTGCTGGCTAATGTTCGGCCGATGGTTGAAGACTGGGGCCATAATAGTAGTACCAAGCTGTTAACCCTAAGCCCTTTAAGCCACCATATTGCTATTGTTGCCATTAATCAGGTACTTGTCACCAGAGGACAATTAATACTTAGTAGCCCTGCAAGCGATAAACACATTCTCGATTGGATCGAAGAGTCTGAGGCTAACTATGTGATGGGAGTGCCGACGCATGCTATGGATCTGCTTAATGAGATGTCAAGGCGCGATCAGTCTTCGCTCGGTGAGGTGAAAACATTTTATATGGCCGGTTCTCCGATTCCGGAAGACGTGGCCAGAAAATTCCTTGCGATGGATATTCAACCCCAGAACGTTTATGGCATGACGGAGAATGGCTCCCATCAATACACTAAACCGTATGACCCGGTTGAGGTTATTACTGGCAGCGTGGGCAAAGCATGCCGGGGATATGAAGTGAAACTTTGGAATCCTGAAAACTCAAATGAGGAAGTAGGCTCGGGAGATGTTGGCGAAATAGGCGGTCGTGGAGGCTCACTGATGCTCGGCTACTTTAATAATCAGCAGGCAACAGAGGAATCTTTTAATGCCGGCGGGTGGTTTTTGAGTGGTGATCTTGGCCGATTAGACAGTGATGGAAATCTCAGTATTGTCGGGCGTAAAAAGGATCTGATTATCCGCGGTGGCCACAATATATATCCCTCCCGCATTGAATGTCTGGCACTTATTCATGGGAAAATTCTCAAAGCCGCGGCTTTTGGCGTTACCGATGAAAGATTGGGCGAGCGCGTCTGTCTCGCCATCACTTCGGATGGCGAAAGGCTAGATGCTAGCGATGTCTTGCAGCACCTCAACGACGTTGGGCTATCGAAGTATGACATGCCCGAGTATTACCTGCTACTAGACGAGTTACCGTTGACCGCTAGTGGGAAAGTTCTCAAGCGCACGTTGATGCAGTGGGTTAATGAGCAACGTATTGTTCCGCAAGCTGTGCGGTGGCAAGGTAATTCGGAACCAATTATAAAACAGAGTTAGGAGAAATACCCTATGGCGATTGAACTGACATACGAAGAGGATCTTGCGATTCTGACGATAAACCGCCCTGCGTCTCTGAATGCGCTGAGCTTCTCCCTGATACGTGAAATCAGTGTTGTCCTAGATGATGTTGCCCAGTCGAATGCGCGGGTCTTGGTCATTACTGGTGCCGGGGAAAAGTCCTTTTGCGCAGGCGCCGATATAAAAGAACTCACCGGAAAAACGGCGGCAGGGCATCGAGAAGGTGTAGAGCTGGGTCAAAGCGTGTTTTCGAAACTGGATGATTTGCCGATCCCATCGATCGCACTGGTGAATGGCTATGCATTTGGTGGCGGTATGGAACTGGCGCTAGCGAGCACCTTTCGTCTGGCATTGCCGAATGCGAAGTTTTCCCTGCCGGAAGTAAAACTGGGTCTGATCCCGGGTTATGGTGGCACGCAACGACTTCCTCGTTTAATCGGCCAGGCGCGTGCACTGGAAATTATTCTTAGCGGTAAAATCGTTAAAGCAGAAGATGCATTAGCAATGGGTCTTGTGAACCGAGTTGTCAGCGGTATGTCCGAAGCATTTGAGTTTGCTCGTGAGTTCACCGGCTTCAGCTTACTAACACAGCAATATGCCAGGCAGTCGGTCATGCGGAGTGGAAACTGTAGTTTAAACGAAGGGCTGCGTGTTGAGGCCTATTTATCCACGTTGGCTTATGTGTCCAAAGATGCCAAAGAGGGCATGCAGGCATTCGTTGAAAGTCGCCAAGCCGAATTTACAGACAAATAGAGAGTAGTGGTGTGAAAAAGTCAATTTTAGTAACAGGAGCGAGTAAAGGTATCGGTGCCGCGGTGGCGATTGATCTGGCGGCCGCAGGGTTTTATGTTGGCTGTATGAGTCGCTCTGGAGCTTGTCCTTCCTTCGATGATAGCGTGAGAAATCTAGAAAGCGACTTGGGGCAATATTTGGTGCCCATCAAGGGTGACGTGACCGAGTCGTCTTCGTTCACAGAGGCGGTTCAACTATTGGTTAATCGTACGGGTCCTCTTGTCGGCGTGGTTAACAACGCAGGCATTCATACGGATGGCAAGTCTTCGGATCTTGCTTCTGAGGCGTTTAGCGAAACGATGGATGCTAATGCATTATCTGTACTACTCGGCTGTCAGGCCGCCTACCCGGAATTGCTTAAACATGGCGGAGGCTTGCTGATCAATGTAGGCTCTTTTTTTGACAAGATTGGAGTCAAACGCAACCTCGCCTATTGTGCTTCAAAGGCGGCAGTGGGCGCTATCAGTCGGGTCTTGGCGGTTGAATGGGCAGGAGATGGTATTCGGGTTGTCAATGTTGCGCCGGGTTATATAGTGACGAATCTTAACCATGAATTTATGTCAAAGGGGCCGTTAAAAGCCTATCTGGAAAAACGTATACCAGCGGGCAAGCCTGGCACTGCCAAAGACGTAGCCACACTTATTGCGGGACTCTTTACGATGGATTGCCAATTCCTGACTGGAGAAACAATTTATATTGATGGTGCGCAAGGCATCGCTCATTAACCGCGTCGCGAATGTGGAGGAAATTCTATGACTGTTCTCGAAAGACTAGACGATAGCATTAACCTGAATGAAGAAGAGCGGATACTGGTAAAAACAGTTAAAGCAATGGCAAAGAATACGATACGGCCAAAGGCTAAGTCCTATGATCTTACTAGTGAATTTCCTTGGGACAGTGTCGCCGGCATTAATGCTTTGGGCTTAAATACCATGTTTATCCCTGAAGAATATGGTGGAGCAGGACTCTCCTATCTATCGTATCTAGTCTGTGTGCGGGAAATCTCAAAAGCCTGCGCATCCACCGGAATTATTTGGGCTACTAATTTCCACGCATCAAAACCGTTGATTGACTATGGGAGCGAAGAGCAAAAGGGCCGATTACTGCCGATAATAGCGCAGGGCGGCTTGGCCTCGCTCGTTATCACCGAAGCTGATGCAGGCTCTGACGCTACCGGCATGAAAACCACATTTGAACCTGACGGTGACCAAATTGTTGTTAATGGTGCCAAATGTTTCATTACCAATGGGGATGTCGCTGATTTATATCTAGTGTTCGGTCTTTGGAGCGAAATTAAAGGACCAAAACAAGCCATTTCAGTGCTAGTTATGGAAAAGGGTACGGAGGGTTTGTCGGTTCTTGGAAAGGAAGATAAACTCGGCCATCGGGCGTCTAGTACCTGTTCGTTGGCTTTTGAGAACTGTCGGGTGCCTCGTGCTAATTTAATCGGCGCGCCTGGAGACGGGTTGGAAATACTTTTAGCTTCGTTGAATAAATCCCGTCCGAGTGTAGCAGCTCATGCCCTGGGCATAGCGCGAGCCGCGTTTGAAGAAGCTACCAATTATATCAATCAAAGAAAACAATCAGGTCGAAAAATTCTAGAATTCCAAGGCATTCAGTTTATGTTGGCTGATATGGCTTCTGAACTCGTCCTCTGTGAATCCTGGCTATGGTCGTTGGGATCTGCCGTTGATGGAGGTGTTACCGATTTCGGAGTGGAAGCATCGATCGCAAAAATGCGCGCATCCGATATAGCCATGCGAATTACGACCGATGCGGTGCAATTACTTGGCGGTTATGGTTACTGCAAGGACTATCCGGTAGAACGTTTTTTGCGCGATGCAAAAATCACTCAGATCTGGGAGGGGACCAACCAGGTTCACCGGCAGTTAGTCGGTCGCAGCTTTTTAGTTAAATAAACTTTTTAAACGGTTAATAATGGTGGGGTAATAATGAATATTAAAACAGTCGGAGTAGTCGGTAGCGGCACTATGGGCAGTGGTATTGCGCTGGTGTGTGCCAGAGCGGGATATGAAACCATCGTTTTTGACAGAAACCAGTTGGCTCTAGATCGGGCATTTGAGCAAGCCCGAAAATTTTTGGAAAAATCTGTTAGCCGGAAGAAACTTAACCAGAATTCGGCTGATGAGATTCTAAGTTGTTGGAAAGGTGTCACTGAGATCAAAAACCTGGCTGAATGCGATGTTATTATCGAGGCGGTGTTTGAAGACTTATCGGTGAAACATGAATTGTTTTCGGAGTTAAATTCAATCTGTCCGGATCACACCTTATTTGTCAGCAATACGTCCACGCTCTCGATCACTGAAATTGCTGGAGGTAGTGGACGCGATGACCGATTTATTGGCATGCATTTCTGCCTTCCCGCACAGCTAATGAAGCTCGTGGAAGTCTCTCCAGGATTAAATACATTGCCAGACAATCTTGCATGTATTTGGCAGTTTTGTGTCGATCTGGGACAGAATCCGGTTAAAACCAAGGACACACCTGGGTTTGTGCTCAACTATTTTCTTGTTCCCTACCACAACGACGCCATCCGCATGGTGGAAAAAGGTATCGCTGAACCTGGTGATATTGATAAGGCAATCAAGACCGCAATGGGTTATAAAATGGGACCTATGGAATTATTGGATTTGGTCGGGCTGGATACGCAGAAGTTACTCTGTGATGCTCTCTATGGTGCGACTTATGAACCACGAGCAGCCTGTCCATCATTGGTTAAGCGCATGATTGCCGCGGGTCATCTAGGTAAAAAAGTAGGTAAGGGTTTACTTAATTATGATAACAATAATATGTTTGGAGCTTAGAATCCTATGTATAGAATCGTAAATAGTGATAACAGCCGTTCATTTCCTTCGCCGCATGACTTTATCGCATCGGCATCGAGATCAGAGTCAGAGTCAGAGGTTAGGGGCGGGCTAGTCTTTACTGGTATTCAAGCCGGGCGTGATTACTTGCGGCAAGGATCCAATCCGGCGACGTTTGTTGCTATCGAACTGGAGCTTGAATGTCTAGGCGTGTATACCGGACTTGATCACTCTGAGGAGCACCAGCATACCGTTGGGTTTGCCCGATTTCGGATGGGCAGCGCTGAACCCAGTCAACTGATTGAACTAGTCCGCCATGCTTGGACGTCCGATCAAGCGGTTGCCCTGGCTAGAACTGCATTTGAAAATAGCGGCCTGGTGGTGGCTATTTGCGAAGATTTTCCGGGACGAATCGTTAATACACTAATAAGGCCATACCTGAACGCAGCGCTGTCCAGACTGGATGAGAAGTTGGCGACAGCCGAAGATCTTGATAAAACTCTTTGCCTTGGTTTAGGGTACCCCGAAGGTCCTATAGAACTCCTAGCCAGAACCGGTCTAGCCGAACACTATGATGTAACCAGTGCACTTTATTTTGCTCTCGGACAAGAATCCTACGCGCCTGCGCGCCGGGCTCATGTGAGCAAGCAAAGGCATAAGGGGATTATATAGATGATGAGTATCGTAAGTAGAGACATGATAAGGCGATACTCATGAGCGGACCGTTAGCGGACATTCGCATTCTCGACTTCTCTTCGCTTTTGCCTGGCCCGATGGCAACGTTGCTATTAGCAGAGGCAGGTGCTGATGTTATTAAAGTTGAACGTCCGGAGCGTGGCGACGAAATGCGTTCTTATTCCCCCCGCTTTGGTAAAAGTAGTGTCAATTTTGGCCTGTTGAACCGCGGTAAAAAAAGTATTGCTGTCGATCTTAAAGACGAAGATCAACTCCAGAATCTGATTCCGTTATTACGGACTGCGGATGTAATTATCGAAGGGTTCCGGCCCGGTGTAATGGCTCGGCTAAATCTCGGCTATGAAGATATTTTGATTATCAACCCCAGTATTATTTATTGTTCGCTGACCGGCTACGGCCAACATGGAAATAAAGTAGACGTGGCGGGGCATGATTTGAATTATATCGGCGATGTCGGTTTGTTGGCGCTGAGCATGGGCACGCAAGCTAACCCGACTGTTCCACCAGCTCTGATAGCCGACATCGCCGGGGGTGCTTACCCAGCGGTGATGAATATTTTATTGGCACTACTGGAACGCAGTAATACTGGTGAAGGTCGATATATTGATGTTGCAATGGCGGATAATTTGTTCGGATTTATGTACTGGGCAATGGGGAACTTGTCAGCTGCCAATCAAGCGCCGGTGAACGGAAGCGATGAGGTTACCGGAGGCTCTCCCCGCTATAATTTGTATCCGACGGCTGATGGAAAAATGGTGGCAGCAGCACCTCTGGAAGATAAGTTCTGGGAAATTTTTGTCGAAAGTATTGGTCTGCAAGGTGAGTATGTCGACGATAGTGTTGACGCGGAAAAAACTTATCAACAGGTTGCGGCTCTCATACGTAGGAAAGACGCCGATTTCTGGGAGGAAAAGTTCAAGGTGGAAAATTGTTGTTGTTCTATTGTAAAAACGATTGGGCAAGCGCTACAGGATCCACACTTTCAAGCCCGCGGATTGTTCTCTAACTTTCTTAATAACGAAGCAGGAGAAAAAATCCCCGCCCTCCCTATACCGATCAGTCCCAATCTTAGAAAGTGTTGTGAGAGAAAAATCCGCGCGCCGTGTTTGGGCGAGCATAACGCTTTACTGTTGCATAAGAATCATTATTAATACGGTAGATAATAGCCGCTTAGGAGGCAGTTTATGAATATTACTTTTACATATGTGATTGTAGGTGGGGGGTCGGCGGGTTGCGTTTTGGCGAACAAACTCTCAGAGAATCCTGAGAATACCGTTCTGTTAATAGAGGCGGGTCCGGAGGATAAAAACCCTATGATCCGCATCCCGAAAGGCTTTGCGAAAGTTGTCGGGCAGAAAAAATTTACATACTCATTTGCAGCTAATCCGGGCGGTACCGGCAAAGATAGCGAAGAGACTTGGATCCGGGGAAGAACATTGGGAGGGTCCAGTTCAATTAACGGGTTGCAGTATCAGCGGGGTAATCCCGCTGATTATGAGCATTGGGAAAATGATCTTGGTTTGCAGGGTTGGGGTTGGAAAACCATGGGGCCTATTTTTAAAAATATGGAAGACCATGAGCTGGGAGAGACTGATTTTCGCGGTATAGGGGGCCCCGTCCATATTACCCAAACAAAAAATAAAACCATGTTAATGGATAAACTGATTATGGCTGCTGGCCAGTTGGGTGTGCCTTCTAAGGCTGATCCTAACGAGCCTGATCAGTTCGGGATAAGTTACATATGCGCAAACATACATAAGGGCGAACGCTGGAGTTCGGCCAAGGCCTTTTTGCAACCAGCGCGGCATCGGACCAATCTTACGGTTGTTACCCTAACGGAAGTTGCCAGATTATTATTTGAAGGAACTCGGGTCAAGGGCGTACGCTGCCATTGCAATGGCGTGGAAGTCGATTATTTTTGTACGCAGGAGGTTATTCTGAGTGCCGGCGCGATGATGTCGCCCAAAATATTGCAATTATCTGGTATCGGGGACAGGGAGCATCTATCTAGGCTTGGGATTTCCGTGGTCGCACACAGCCCAGAGGTTGGTGAGAATATGCGTGAACATTTGATTTTCACCACGCAGTTCCGATTGACTGGCGACTACAGTCAAAACAAAGAATATCAGGGCTGGAGAATGCTCAAAAATGCGTTTCGGTATATGCTTACCCAGTCAGGGTTGTTGGCGGGTAGTGCGTATGACGTCACTGCTTTTATTAAGTCCCTGCCTGGATCCACTTGTCCGGATGCGCAGCTAGTATGCTCGCCGATTACAATGGATCTGGAAAAATGGGAGGGTTTCCATAAAGGTATTCCTCTGGAGAAAAAACCGGGCTGCTCAATGCTGGGATATGCAATGAAACCTGAGAGTAAGGGTTTCCTTAAAATCAGCTCTGCCGACCCACAGGCTGATATGGAAATAGTGCATAACCACTTAAGCCACGAGCATGATCGTCAAGTCGCGGTGGCTATAGTTCGTTATATTCGTAACTTGTTTTCGCAGTCAGCGATAGCACCTTATATAAAAGAAGAACTGTTACCTGGAAAACATATCCAGACTGATGAAGAGATTTTGTTGGCTTATAACACGCTTGGCGGTCCGGGCTACCACACTGCCGGGACATGTAGGATGGGGGTCGATGCAAGCAGTGTTGTCGATAGTCAGTTGCGGGTTAATGGTGTCCAGGGCCTGCGAGTTGTCGATTTATCCGTTTTTCCGACGTTGGTATCAGGCAATACTCATGGTCCGGTCATGGCTGTTGCTTGGCGCGGCGCACAACTTATTTTAGACAAAGGTATAGGCTAATGAGTAAGCAAATTGAAATAGTCGATCAGCAGCCCAGCAATTCAAGCTGGTATCGGCAAGTATTAGGAACTTTGCCTACGGGCGTTTGCGTGGTGACAACAACTGGGCCTGATGGTATGTCTACAGGTATGGCGGTGGGTTCGCTTGCGTCTGTTTCGTTAGATCCCCCCCTGATATCTTTTATGCCCGATAAACGATCCGCCACCTGGGAAATTATTGAGCGAAGCGGTCGATTTTGCGCGAATATTTTAGCTGCCGAACAGGAGGACATCTGTCGAACCTTTGCGTCCAAAGACAGTGATAAATTTTCTGGCATTGCCTGCCGCTTGTCAGAAAATGGCTGTCCTATTATAGAAGACGCCGTTGCCTGGATAGACTGTAATATTGAAACTGTTGTTGATGCAGGCGATCACCAAATAGTCATAGGGCGGGTAAAGGAACTTCGAATAGAGCGATTGCGGTCGCCACTCATTTTCTTCAAAGGCGGATATGGTCAGTTTCATCCACTACCCCCCACTGTCATTGGCTGACTTGATCGCGACTTTAAAAAAAGTTTAGTTTCTGAATGATGTATTTTTCTTTCAAAATATGCCTTATTTTATCGAGGATTTGTTAATATGAAACTCTATTGAGATCCCTTGACTTGGAATCTGATGGACTCTTATTTAACAAGTTCATCTATGAATTTGTTTTTTGAGGGCTATCGATTAGCAATGCCCGGGTTGGGTTCAGGACTCTTTCCGGGTTGCCCTTTCTTTATTTAGGTTAATAGTGCTATGAAAAGTAAATTACCAGTTCAGTCGAAAAGTAGAGCTATATTGACGAATGATGTCAAATATGAAATTGATTCTCGGCGCCTTTTGTACTTTTATCACGTCGCTAAATATGGCAGTTTCAGTAAGGCTGAGGCTGTATTGGGAGTTGCTCAGCCTGCAATCAGTCGTCAGATTAATCTGTTAGAAAAAGAGTTGGATGCTGAACTGCTAATTCGGCACGGGCGGGGTGTTTCGATGACCGCGATTGGAGGTATTCTATATAAACAGGCGGGAGTCATATTTACTGAGATGGAGTTGACTGTCAGGATGATTGATGTGGAGAAGAAAAGTCCGACCGGTATCTTGAGTTTAGCCGCGTCCGCCGTTGCCATAAGTGTTTTTATGCCGGATGTTGTGTTTTCTTTTATGGATAATCATCCAGAAGTTGAACTTACGGTTATTCAGGCGTCGTCAGGGGAGGTTTACCATCAGCTGGTATCAGGGAAAGTCGATGTCGGCATCATTCATCGGCAGCCAGCTACTAGCAAGATCTCAAGTGAAATTATTTCTACCGAACCCATGGTATTGATCGTCTGGCATGAGCACACTCTTGCGGGTAAGCGATCCGTCTCTCTGGATCAGTTGCAAGAAATCGGACTGGTATTGCCCTCAGTTCATAATGGTCTCAGGGGCACTATTGATAGTGAGCTAGAACCTTTAGGGATTCAATTAAAGCCACACTTGCAAGTTGATAGTATAGAGCTCATCAAGAAAGTTATTCGCCGTGGTGACTTAGCGACTATTCTACCCGTTTCGGGTTACGCCTTTGGGTTTGCACATGAGAGTTTTGTGGCGGTTCCGTTACTGCCTACCATTACGAGAACATTATATGTCGCTTATTGGGCAAATAGGTACGGTGAAACTAACTTAAAGGAATTGGTTAAGCTGATCAAGCAGGTATACAAAAGAAATACATATTAAATTAGTGCATAGTAGTTAGATTCAAGTTCAAGATAAAATTATCTGGACAAATCTCTCTTGTTTATTTAAAGTAATATCAGATATGATATATAATTTTACAAAGTACCTAACAAGAGAGGGTTTCCAGTATGTATCTTTTAAACCGGCTGTGTTTGGCTGTATTCGTCAGTGTTCTTGTCATTATGGGAGCGGCGGCGGCTGAAAATACCGTACTGAAAAGCAAAACTATTGTTCTATATGATCCTGCAACAGCCGATTTTAAGCCATCTCCAGGGGTGCCAGAGTGTACAACGTTTGATACTCTGAGCGGGGATATGGCGGTCGGGTCCGCCACTTTGATGGTGCGTATGGCATCTGGCTGCGTTGTCCCGTATCAATGGCACACACCCAATGAAGAGCTGTTATTTTTGACCGGCAGCATTGTCGCTCAGTTGTTGGGTGAGATGCCTTTGACGCTAGGAAATGGAGCCTATTTGCAGCTGCCGAGCGGCAGGCCTCATAGGTTTCGTTGTGTTTCAAAAGAAGATTGTGTGATGCTGGTTATTGCCGATGCCGGGTTTGATATCCATTACGTGACTGAGTTGGGCAGGGAGATAACACCTGGCGAGGCTCTTGATGAAGCTAAGCGTTTCGCTGGGGAAGACTGGTGAGCAGTGCTGCAATGCCTGGAGCGCGCGCTTATGGGCGTGCTTCGCGATTCTAGACTGGGTTTAGTGCAAAGATAAATATCTGGCTTACGGCGGTCTTTCTGGTACTTACGTGAGATTAGTTGGTCTGCGGGGGAGGGGCGGGCATTAGATTCCGAGACTGTTCCTTCTGCGTATTCCTTTGAGGTTGCTCGCTGCTTACTCTCTGACCTACCGAACGGAATTACTAGACTTGTAGTGTTGAGCTAATTCTGGATATAAAATAAGGGTTTTCCTCAGCAATCGCTTGAGGCGGACCTCGGTTATGAGAATGGGGTCTTTGCTTGTTGTAGTACCTCATCAGAAACGAGCATATATTTGACTTCGCATGCTCTAAGCTGAGATACATAGCCGAGGGGATCGACTCCTACTTTAAACTTCTAAACTCCCTTGTACATGCATTATCCTAACAGTTACCGTGTCGAGGCATGCTCTATTGCATTTGATCAGGCCACAGACGCGGCTAAAATTGGAGACTCGCTTACGTGCTCCCTTAATCTGAATGGAGCAGTAAGTCTTGAGGTTTACCCCATCTCGATAAACGCGATTAAGTGTATTGGCCCGCAACGAGCATTAGGATTTTTGCCCATGGACCAATCGACAATTCGTTGAGCATATAAGTCGAGAGCAATCAGCTAAACAGGTCCAGCGACCATTGGCGCAAATAAAGATAATGTGGTCACACCATGCCTCGTTGGGACGGATTACGTTGAACTGTCGATAAGGATGTTCGGGATATTCAGGCGCTCCTCTAAAGCCACTTTGTGCTTGTGCTGGCCAGACTGTTTGCTCGCAGGGTTTGCTTCGTTCATCAATGGTCGGACTTTGAATCGACTCACTTTAATGCCTTGCAAGACTCGCATGGCAACGATTGAACGACTCCCCGCTGCCCCCAACTTTGTCGGTGCATGTCAGCGACCCTTGCCCTTCGCTATATACGTTCGGTATTGTGTTTCGCTAGCGACCGTCATAGTAGCTTGAGCGCTTGAGACTAAAAAGCTTGCAAAGGCTATTCGCTGAGGGTGCTATTTTAAATTTGCGATTATTCTCATAGTAAGATCTCGTCCGACATTAAGCGACTTGTAGTCTTTGTTAGAATGGTTTTCTCAAGATCTAAGTGTCTAATGCGTTTTCCAATATCCCGTGTTTGTGGCTAGTCCGACGTCATTTCCTTCGCTGCTGGCGTTATCCCTCTAGGTTCATCTCTAAGCTGTTGAGCCCCGCGTCTTAGCGCTGTATCACCTGCGCTAAGGCTCTCGCTCGACTGCGGATGACACTCGTGTTGGTTAAGCACTAGGCTAGCAGCTTTCTCTTTTAAGTTGGGGGCTATACGCTCTTCGCCTGTTCATCATTAACCTGCTCTCATCCATCCGTAATCTTACCAGCTAAGTTGGTACCCGGTTTTATTTGATCACTAGAACTTGAGCTGCTGGGTGGAAATAGAGAGGTGGGCAGGTATGAGCTGGATGTTTGTCCCGTCTATTAAAGATCCGGTCAATTAGTTTTATTGTGACCTGGTACTCGTTTTAATTTTGGAGAGATATTGGAGGAATTTCGTTTACAAGGGAAAAAGAATACCCTATACTAAATTACATAAAGAATAATAGATATGCTAAAACGATATGGGACTAGCTGTATCTTTTGTGCGTGTTTGGTTTTTAGAGGTCCTTGGTGTAGAGCATGATGCCTGCCGGTTACTTAACTTTACGATGTAATAGGTTTAGGCGATAGTGATGGAGCTTAAATGAAAAGAGCCGCGATAATTGGGACGAGTGCGATACCAGTCTCCCGTTACCAGACTGCAGAGGGTGATCCTGTGCAGGTGGTAGAGCATGAGATTCTTGCTAAGCTTGTTATAGAAGCTTTGGATGATGCCGGTGTCAGTAAGGATGACGTTAACGCCATTGTCTGCGCACAGCCAAGGCCATATACACGACAAAAATACTTCAGTACCTTTATGGCTAGTTATCTGCGGTTACGGTGTACTGGGATCGTAATGGAGACCATGGGTAATGGAATGACGGCGGCATTGGCCTTCGATAAGGCGGTCGACGAAGTAGTACTAGGTCGGGCAGACGTCGCGATTGCGATGGGGATTAATATGGAATCCGCCATCACATCCTCAGAGCACATGAAAGACAGTTTGCGAACCACTGGCGATGTAGACTTTCACTCTCCGAGTGGGTTTACGCCAATTTCATGGTATGGGATGGACGCCCAGCGTTACATGTATGAGTACGGTGTCTCCAGGGAACAGCTGGCAAGCGTCGCCGTTAAAAATCGCTATCACGCCTCACTCAATCCGTTAGCCCAATACCGAAAGCCTATTAGTCTCGGCGAGGTGTTGGCTCAACGCCCCATTGTCGAGCCGCTCGGCTTGTTCGAAGTGCCGCCCCGTGGCGATGGCGCGTGTGTAGTAGTGGTTGCCAGCGAAGATGTTGCCAAGCAGCTCAATAAACCGTATGCGTTGATTAAAGGTCGCGGCTTCTTTCATGAGGGGGCGCATCAAATTAACGAAGTACCCAACGACATGATTGCTTTCGATGCCGCAACTCGGGCTTCGTCTCAGGCCTATGATAACGCTGGCATCGCGGTTCAAGATCTTGATTTTGCGGAAATATACGCGCCTTGCACTATTGTTGAGGTCTTGGCTGGGGAGGCAATAGGCATTACCCCGAGAGGTCAGGGCGCTATCTGGGCGGCGGAAGGTAAGACCACTTTGGGTGGTCAGATCCCCGTTTCAACCTCAGGTTCGTTAACCTCCCGCGGGCATCCGTCCTATGCAACACCCTTATATAACGCTATAGAAGTTGCAGATCAGTTGCGGGGTAGGGCTCAGAGTCGTCAAGTTAAGGATGCGAAGCTTGGATTAATGATGAATGAACTTGGCAATTACAATGCCGCGCTGGTACACATATTGGAGGCGGTGGGCTGATGGAAATTCTAAATGTTAATAAGGAGAGGCCTTATCCACCAAGGGTTACTGAGTTTACCTCGCCATTTTGGGAATCTCTGGGCGAGGGGTTATTACAGACCACTCAATGTCAACGCTGTCATAAGCTGTCCTTCCCGCCCAAACCCATCTGTCCCCACTGCTGGATGGATTCGCCCGGCTGGACGTCAATAAAGCACACGGGGACTTTGTATTCCTGGACTACAATTCACGCTTCGCCCGCACAATTTTCCAATGATTTGCCCTACACCGTAGGTATCGTTGATTTGGATGACAATTTACGAGTTGCTTGCCGGGTTCTCACCAAAGATGGGATTGCTCCGACAGTTGACGCTAGAGTGCGATTAGTTGTTGTTATGTATCAAGACGGGCCCCTCCTGGCGGCTGCACTAGCAGGCTGAAAACAGTTCTAAATAAAAAAATAATATTTCGATAATAAACGCAAAAAAAACAAAGAGAGGAAGATCATTATGTCAATAAGAAAAAAAGCAAACTCGTGTGTAAATAGAAGTTACAGTTTCGCCTTGAAAAGGCCAAATATGGTTGCTGCCGTTGTAGCCATGGCGTCAGGGCTTTTAGTCACGCCTGTGTTGGCTGAAGATGCTGGCGCTGGGGTGAGGCAGCTGGAGGAAGTTATTATTACTGCTCGACGCAGGGAAGAAACACTTGAGAGGGCGCCAGTGGCAGTGGATGTACTTTCGCAAGAGGAAATAATTAAAAAAGGTATTGCTACCGATTCTGATCTCCAGACGGCCGTTCCGGGTTTAGTAGTGCGCTCATCAAGTAACGGAAACCAAATTAACTTCGCTATTCGTGGACAGTCGCTGGATGCTTTTAGTAATACCAAGCCTGGGGTTATGTCTTATTTCAATGAAGTTCAGTTCAGCGCCTTCGGCGGGCCAACCGCTTATTACGACTTGCAGTCTATCCAGGTGCTCAACGGTCCACAGGGTACTTTGTTTGGCAGAAACGCCACAGGCGGCGCCGTGCTTTTTGCCACCGCGACACCGGGTGAAGAGCTTGGTGGTTACATCAGCATTAGTGGAGGAAATTTCAGTCATAGAAAAGCTGAAAGTGCGATTGATGTTCCCCTGATTAATGATGTTTTATCGAGTCGCATCTCACTTCTGTCTGAGCGTCGAGATGGTATGCAAAAGAATTTATACTCTGGTGAGGAAAATGGAAGTGTCGAGCGTGATGCAGCCCGCATTAGCTTGTCTTTCACGGGAAACCGGCTGGCAAACGATCTTGTGGTTGATTACGTGCGTTCCGGTGGGACGCCAACATCCTCAGCACTTTATAGTATCGCCACCGAAACATACGCTATTCCAGGGGCGCTACTTACCGCGCAGGAGACGATGGATGATATTATCAGAGCATTCGGTGTAACAGGTTACACGCAGGCCGATGCTGACGCCTATTTTTCCGCCAGACCTCAGTTGAATCCTGAGGGATTAGCCGGCTTTTTAGCGGAGCAAAAAGAGCGGGGCCCTTATGAGGTGAGTGTTGATGGCCAGATGGATTACGATGGTGAAAGTGTAAAGGTCTCTAATATTACCGTTTATGAAATAAGTGCTGATACCGAACTTAAAAATGTTATGGGATATGCCGATTTAAAGAGTACATTCCTAATTGACATTGACGGAAGCCCATATGAGATTGATAACGGTGACCCGACTGGAAACGTTAATCATGTAGAACAGTTTTCTAATGAGTTGCAACTATCCGGTACTGCTTACGATGATCATCTCACCTATGTTACTGGTCTATATTATGCTGAAGAGCGTTATTACAACCATACTGCGAGTACATTCTTTCCGCCACCTTTGCAAACCGCTCAAATTAATACAATTTTAAGTGAGAGTGAGACTCAGGGAATCTTTGCACAGGGCACCCATAACATGGGTAAACTATGGGGTATGGACAGGCTGGATTTAACTGTGGGCGTTCGTTACACAAAAGAGAAAGTAACTGGAACAGTGTTACCGGGAGATAACGCATATAATCAAAGTGCCGCTGCTCAGGCCACTTATGATTTTGAACAGGACAGTACTTACGAAAATTTGAGCTGGACCGTCGGGTTTCAATATCAGTTAACTGATGCTCTCATGAGCTATATCGCGTCACGGCACAGCACTAGAAATGGTGGCTATAATAGCTTTGTGTTGCCTGTTCCTGGGCCAGGACACGAGGGGGGGAACGGTTTTTTACAGGAAGATGTTACTGATATTGAAGTTGGTCTTAAGTTCTCGGGCGAGCTGGCTGGTAGGCCGACACGGATGAACTTTGCAATTTTCGCGATGGATATTGAAAATGCTCAGCGTGCTGCTTATACCGTCGTTAATGGAGCTCCAGCCGCGATTACTGTTAACGTACCCGAATCCGAAGTTAGTGGATTTCAGTTCGATAGTCAGGTGATAATGACGGAGAGCCTTGATGTTGGATTTGCCTTAAATTACACCGATGCACAATTTACCGACAACCTGGTCAGTGTCGCAGGTGGGACACCAATTCCCTTTGACACTTACCCAGACGCGCCAGAATGGTCAGGCTCTGTATATGCAAATATAATTGGTGAACTAGCCGGTTATGAAAGCGTCTTCAATGTCGAAGTTTTTGGACAGTCAAAAATGTATTTTGTCTCGACGGGCAATGTTAATCCAAGCGCTAAAACTCACGGTTCAGGTTATGGGTTAACTAACCTACGCTGGAGCATATCAGATCCATCGGCAGGCTGGACAGCGGCATTGAATCTGAAGAATGCCTTTGACAATGTTTATTATGTTGGCGGCATTGCCCTCGGGGAGTTGTTTCAGACTAATACGGCGATACCAGGGAATCGACGGACTTTGACGGCTAACGTTCGTTACGAGTTTTAGGATTTCTTGATGTTGCTGGTGGAATGACCATCATAACTGTTGGGATTTAGAGGTAAGGATCATAGGCCTGTCAAATAAAATAGTATCAGAGACATGGTCTGTGATCCTTACCCCCAAACGTTCATCTTGAACGACTATCTCAGAATAAACTTGAACTTGGCGGCTCAAGCGGTCATTGGGAAGGGTGTGAAGCGAAAGTGAATAGCCGGTGAAATTTATTTATAACCTCGTGGAGTTAATGAAAGTAAATAAGGTAACTCATTATCAGAGATCTAAAAATGTTGCGTTAGTCACTGTAGACTCATCATCAAAAAACTTCACATTTAAGGAGGTGTGTAGCGCCATTACTCAGGATATTCACACCGCTATGCGAGATGGTTCCGTGCATACTGTGGTTGTGAAATACACCGGAATATTATCGCTCTCTGGAATGGATGATACCGTACCTGTTGAATACTGGCAGGACCAGTTGACAATAATGCGATTGCAGAACGTGATAGAGGTATCTCGAAAACCTATTATTTTCGCCCTATGTAACAGCACCCACGGATACGGTCTTGAAATCGCACTTTCTGCGCATTTTAGGATCTGCGTACCATCTGTAAGTTTTGTCGTACCTCAGGTTAAGCAAGGGCTGATCCCCGGCGCTGGAACTACACAACGATTACCCCGTCTTGTCAGTGTTGATAATGTGCTCGAGATTATAGCCGGCGCAAAGCCAGTTTCAGCTAATGAAGCCCTAGAAATGGGGCTGATGGATGCCGTTGTCGATGAGGGTCAAATTCTTGAATATGCATATAACTCTATACAAACGTTTCAGGCTGATAATAAGCTACTAAAAAGAACTAGAGATCAAACTGTTGTTTTTCCTTATAGTGGTTCAATTGACGCGTCGATAGCTCACTTCCGTAACCAAAAAAGCTACAGGCTTAGGGGGTTTTTGGCGCAGGAATATGCAATTAAAGTAGTAACTGAAGCATACAAGCTAACCTTTGACGAAGGTTTGAAACTTGAGGGCATGCTGTTGTCAGAGCTTCTCGACGGGTGTCAATACCGGGCGCTCAGTCATGTTTTTGAGGCGCAACGTCACGCAGTAAAAACTAAAGATATCGAGGATCGTTCGGTGATTCACGAGATAAAAAAGGTCGGTGTTGTCGGAGCTGGTACTATGGGGATTGGCATTGTACAGAATTTTCTTAAGGCCGGATTTCCTGTTACTTTGATAGATACGAATAAGAATTCAATTGACTTGGGTTTAGATAACATTAAAAAAAGTTATCAGTCTTCTTTGAAAAAAATCGCATAACTCCCGAAACGTTTTACCGAAATATGGGGCTATTGGAGGCCAGATTAAATATCCAGGATCTATCTGATTGTGACCTGATTATTGAAGCCGTTTTTGAGGATATGGATGTAAAAAAAGATATCTTTAGGTCCCTTGATAAGATCGCACATCCCAAGGCCATTTTAGCGAGTAACACTTCCTATTTGGATCTAAATGAAATAGCCGATGCAACCTCACGGCCAGAGCAAGTTGTCGGTATTCATTTTTTCTCTCCTGCATATATTATGCGATTAGTGGAAATAGTGCGTGGAGAAAAAACCTCCAATTCTGTTATAAAGGCCGTGCATATTATTGCAAAAAAGATCGATAAGATTAGGGTTATGGTCGGCGTTTGTTACGGTTTCGTGGGTAATCGGATGTTGGCTCAGCGGCAGAGAGAAGCAGAAAAACTGATTCTCGAAGGGGCAATGCCATGGGACGTAGATCGGGTCCTGTGTACCTTCGGTTTCCCCATGGGACCTTTTGATATGCGAGACCTGGCCGGGCTTGATGTCAGTTGGGATCGAGAGAAAAATACCTCTGCCACGATTAGGGATGTCCTTAATCAAATGGGGCGGCATGGTCAGAAAACTAATGCCGGATTCTATGACTATGATGGCAATCGACAATCTAAACCATCGTCTCTAGTAGAAGACGTAATTGTTGAATTTTGTCAGAAGAATACTTTAACGCGAAGACTTATTAGCGATACAGAAATATTGAATCGATGCCTCTATTCTATGATCAATGAAGGGGCCAATATTCTTATGGAAGGAATTGCTGAAAAGTCTTCGGATATCGATGTAATTTGGATAGCAGGATATGGCTGGCCGTCTCATACCGTAAGGCCCATTTACTGGGCGGAGCAGCAGGGTTTGGCCAAAGTATTAGTCGGTATTAAGGAGATGAATGATAAGTTTGGTGATGATTTCAAACCATCACCATTACTGGAGGAAATTGTACGTAAAGACGGAGGCTTTAAAGATGCAATGCATGAGTTTTCTGTGGCAGTTTTATGAATAGTTATTATAAGGTTAAGAAGTATTAAATTAGGGTGTTATTTATTTAAGAAAAAGACACTTGTTCGATTAGTTTTAGCTGGGTTTATTTATCTATATATCTTTTATGTATCCAGATTATAGAATGTTCAACAAGGCGGTAATTATGAACGCATTTATTTGTGACGCTATACGTACTCCCATTGGACGTTACGGGGGAGGGCTTTCCTCCATTCGTGCTGATGATTTGGCTGCTATTCCGATCGCTGAACTCATGGCGCGCAACCCTAGTGTCGACTGGAGTGCTCTCGATGAGGTTATTTTGGGCTCATCCAATCAGGCAGGTGAGGATAATCGCAATGTCGCACGTATGGCGGGGCTGTTGGCTGGGTTGCCTGTTGAGGTGCCGGGTATTACAGTAAATCGTTTGTGCGCCTCTGGGATGGATGCGATAGGGATGGCTGCGCGGGGTATCAAAGCGGGCGATTATGACCTTACCATTGCTGGCGGGGTTGAAAGCATGAGTCGAGCGCCTTTTGTGATGCCCAAAGCGCATACAGCATTTAGTCGCGGCGCTAAAGTTTATGATACTACTATTGGCTGGCGCTTCGTTAATACAAAAATGGATCAACGCTACGGGACGGATTCCATGCCGCAGACCGCTGATAATATTGCTGCAGAGTATAATATTTCACGGGTTGATCAGGATGCGTTTGCTGTTAGGTCCCAGGCACGTTGGGAGAAAGCCCACCTCGGTGGGATTTTCGCAAACGAAATCGTGCCCATCACGTTGCCGCAAAAGAATGCCGCACCGATCATTATTTCAAATGATGAGCATCCGCGGCCCAATATCAACTTTGATAAACTTGCGGCATTGAAAGGTATTAATGGCCCTAGATTGAGTGTTACTGCTGGTAATGCTTCAGGTCTCAATGACGGTGCCGCAGCAGTTTTACTGGCCAATGAAGAGGCCATTCTGCGCCATGGATTGACACCCGTAGCTAGGATAGTCAGCATGGCCTCGGCTGGCGTCGAACCTCGAGTTATGGGCATAGGGACAGTAGCTGCGACGCTCAAAGTGCTAAAAAGAACCGGCCTATCTATATTGGACATGGATGTGATCGAACTTAACGAAGCTTTTGCGTCACAGGCTCTGGCGACATTGCGGGAGTTAGGAGTTGCGGATGAAGCTGACTATGTCAACCCCAACGGTGGGGCCATTGCATTAGGGCATCCGCTCGGCATGTCTGGTGCGCGCCTGGTACTTACGGCCGCTTACCAATTGCAGCGCAGCGGCGGTCGTTATGCGCTCTGTACAATGTGCGTGGGTGTGGGCCAGGGTACCGCACTGATACTTGAAGCGTTATAAATAGAGTAATGACCTTAGACATTGCTTGGGTGTTTTATCAAAGCCAAGAATGAGATCAGCACTGCAGTGACCGAAAAAGGGTTCTATGCCCTTATTTGATGAAGTATGTCTGATAATGCATGCCCGACCTTTGTTCACGATACCCTATACGAATACCAAATTCGCCGGTCCCAAGCCACCGATAAATCTGCCTCACTTGGGGCTCGGTTTCTGGATAGGCTTTTTCGCACCAGGGAGCATCTTGTATGGTATACCAGTTTCCCCGTGTTGCTTCAGCGGTGGGAATAAAATTAGGTAATGTATCTAAATGGCAGCGGAATGTAATCCATATCTGATTCATATCTACAAAGGACGAAATGCTCACGGGAATCATTTTATCAGCGGACACGACAATTCCTGTTTCCTCCAATAGTTCCCTCGCGGCAGCTTCCTGCGGTACTTCATCGCTTTCCATAAAACCACCTGGAAAAGCCCATTTTCCTTTTCTTGGTTCAAGGCCTCGTTTTATCCATAAAATTGATTCTTTATAGCATACAAATACGGCGGTTAAAGGGATAGGATTATCGTAGACTACAAAACCACATGATTGGCAGGAAAATCGTGATCTATGATCACCCGTAGGAATTACCCATACGAGTTTGGCGCTGCATTGAGAACAGTAATTCATTAATACTACTCAGTTATATCCATATTTTATCGCGTTGCACCATCAACAATATTATTTCTGATGCCCTTGTTGTAACCTAGTGGTTAATGGTTAGTTACAGCGATACCGTCTATTAAAAAAAGAGGGTCAACCGCTGATTCTTTTTCAGACCTATCGCTATTCGCGAATAGTATGATGATATCTGATATGCAATTGTTACAACCGCGGCGGGAGATGATTTCAACCCGACCATGCAGTCCCCGTAGATAGTAAGGCGTAATTATCACTGGTTAGCGTATTGAGTATTTGGCTGCTAGTCTGCGATCGCTTCCACTTATCCGCCTCCTTTACGCCTTACCCAAAATTTGATACCAACACATGCTTTTTATCTTCAGTTACCTGCCTACTCAGCGGCCATAATAGCGCAGAATCATCGCAGTAGTTTCATACCCGATTTGTTGCGCAATAAATAATGTATTTTCACCACCGCTTTTAATAATTTGCGCAATCGCAATCGCAGTCCGAATTTGTTCCTGACTGGTTTTTTGTCCCAGTGATACCAATACAACTTCAGTCGCCGTGTCGCTTCTTTCAAAGGCACAGCGCCGCTTTGTGGTATACTAGAAACCGACTGTATCGCCGCCTTTAAGTTGTAATATTTCCCTGGCTTCATCCGGGCTGGCGATCTCAAGACCGAGGCCTTCAATAATTTTCCTGACCTGAGTCACCTGCTCGGCATTGGTGGTAGCTAACCGGGCCTTGCCGTGCTCACCCAGCCAGAGTGAATCTTCCAGACCTACACGGACATGCCCACCCATAGACACAGCTATGGAGGCGATGGTCATTTGTGCGCGCCCCGCCCCGAGTACCGACCAATGGTAGTTGTCACCAAACAGCCGATCAGCGGTGCGCTTCATATGCATCACATCATCGGGGTGGGCGCCAATGCCGCCGAGCAAGCCAAAACAGGTTTGAATAAACAGTGGTGCTTTGACCAGTCCTTCCTGATAGAAATAATGCAGGTTATACAAATGGCTGGTGTCGTAGCACTCGAATTCATAGCGCGTGTTGGAGCTGTTAAGGGTTTCCAGCGCATAGCGAATATCCTTAAAGCTGTTGCGGAATATCAGATCGTGGGAGTTTTTCAACATTTCGGGTTCCCAGTCATGCTTGAAGTCTTTGTAGCGCTTCAGCATTTGAAACAAGCCAAAATTCATCGAACCCATATTGAGACTGGCGACTTCGGGGCGCCAAACCGCCGCCGGCTGGACACGTTCTTTAACTGTCATATAGGGCGAGCCACCGGTGGTTATGTTAATAACTACATTGGATTTTTGCCTGATAGCTTTCAAAAATGGCTCAAACGCAGCCGGTGTTTGATCGGGCCTGCCGTCTTCAGTGTTTCTGGCGTGCAGGTGAACAATAGCGGCGCCAGCTTCGGCTGCACCGATGGCTGAAGCGGTAATCTCGGCTGCAGTCACTGGCAAGTGTGGTGACATGGACGGGGTGTGAATTGAGCCGGTAATAGCGCAGGAGATAATCACTTTTGCAGTCATAGTTAATTGCCTCTAGGGAGAGTTGTGGCATGGGTTGTATGTGGCGGGCAATCGGGTGATACCTTACACTAGATAACCTTTCGCATGCGTAATTTACTATTCTAATCTAGTCTTCACCGAATATCAATCATGTGCAGGGGTGGTAAACCCGCTCCATAAAGCTTGATATAGAAGTGTTTGTCGGTTAAGAGGCCGCGAGTTTTTGACTGGTTACTGGTTACGTTGTTGGGATTAGCGCTTCCCGCAATCAATTTAATACACTATTATCGCGTTGATGACAAAAAATAGGGTGATCAGAAAATGAAGGAAGCAGTGACACCATACAGAGAAGCTCTGTCAGGCAAAGACGTTAAGCAGGATAGTGACTGGATTATTCGGCTGGGGTTTTTGGTTCATGATGCGGCACGATTGCGGCGTGTTGTTATTGATGAAAAATTCAAACCGCTGGAGATTACCCGCTCACAGGCCTGGTTGATGGCCTATGTTTCGCGGGAAGATGGTCAGACGCAATCGGATCTGGCGAAGCAAATGAGTCTCGGCAAGGTGGCTATCGGTGGGCTGATTGACCGACTTGAAAAAACCCAGATGATTGAGCGTAGAGCTGAATTAACTGATCGGCGTGTGCGGAAAATCTTCCTTACAGAAAAGGGTAAAAAGGTCATTCTGATGATGAGAGACATTACCATGGAGGCAAATGATACTATTCTAGCCGGTTTAAGCATTAAGCAGATTAAGCAGGCCGTTAAAGTGCTGGATAAAATCAAAAAAAACATAGAGTCAATAATAGACTAGCAATGGGAGGGATTGGCCGCAGTGCGAGATTAATTAGCTGCCTTGTTGCTTGTGATATTCTCCATTGGTGAGTTGGACAGATATTATAGAATAAAACAGGTAGGGCGCGTAGCAGTTTTCTGCCAGCCTCCGGGACTATTCTTTATATCGCAATTGATAAATAAAGTGATTTAGAGAGACATCAGTATAGCAGTTGATTGGCTAGCTTAATTTATGTTTGCGGTGTATAGCGGCCAATGTGCTTGTGAGTACTGGGGATGGCGCCTTCGGTAGCAGGTGAGCTGATTACACTTTTAGCGCGGCGTGGATAAACGCCGATCATACCTCTAAATAGTCTTGAAGTAGCTGTAAAGTGGCTTGAGGATGTTGTTGCCCCATCGATTAATCCGGCGGCCCCCTTAGCAATTGAGCAGCTTAGGCTCTCTGCCGACTACTTGAGGTTTATTAAAGAGCTGTTAGATTGCCTTTATGACCGGGAGAAACTTGATCTACGCCGCCATTTTTTTATGGCGAAGAAAGTGCGGCTCAAGTGAGCTCGCTAGCAGTATTAAAGAACCATGATAAGGAAGCTTTAATCTCATACAGTGAGGCTATTCTTAAGAATATTACCGCCCTAGTCACTGATTTGGTCAAAGGATTCAGGAAGTAAAGGAAGTCGATGCAAAGGTCGTGTTTGAGATGGAAGAATTTGTGTTAAGACATTCAAAAGAGAGGGTAAATGTGGAGAGATCCTGGTGCGACACGCTATGATCCACAATCTACTGAAGTGCAACCGCTAACGGAAACTTTTATAAATAGGGTCGCACACACCTGTTGGAGAAAAACTTTGTTAAGTGTGTGCCCCCAGTTAAGTAGACAGCTGCCAGTCGAGGATAAGACCAAATGAATCGAAGAATTATAATGGATAACTGCCCTAACTTTCGACAGTTGGGGGGATATCAGTCAAGAACAGGAGGAAAACTAAAGCATAATCTTCTTTATCGTTCCGGCACGTTAGAATTGCTGAGCGAGGCAGATGTAAGGCGACTGGAAGCACTGAAAATATCAACAATCATCGATTTTAGACAAGAGAATGAAAAAAACAAAGCGTCTAGTCTGATACCTACACATTTAAAAATGCGAAAACTTAATTTAAGTATTTCTGCTGGAAATCTAATCGAAGTATTTGAAAAACAAGATGCTAATTATGCGAATATTCATATGGTAAATATCTATAGAGAATTGGCGCTTGAGCATAAGGAACCCTATGCTGCTTTTCTCAATGAATTGCTTAAGCCTTCAGTGGGTGGCATGCTGTTCCATTGTAGAGCAGGAAAAGACCGGACAGGATTTGCGGCCGCGCTATTGATGATGGCTCTTGAGGTTCCCCGGGATATTATTATTAAAGACTATTTATTGACTGAAAAATATTTCATAGCTGATATTCAAACTCCTATTTTCTTAGATATGATTCCTGATAGTTCAGGTAGTAATAATATATCAAAAGAAATTCTTATGTCCTTATTAAGTTCTAGAGAGGAATATATTCAGGCGTCCTTTGATACGATTGATGCCAATTTTGAAAGCGAGAAAGATTATCTTGCAACTTTTTTTGGGTTGGATAAAAAAAAGCAAAAAGCATTACAGGCCAGGTATCTTGATTTCTGATTTCTGATTTCTGATTTCTGATTTCTGATTTCTGATTTCTGATTTCTGATTTCTGATTTCTGATTTCTGATTTCTGATTTCGAGTTTTTATATCCAACAATATTTCAGTGAAATAAATAGGAAAGGTAGTCTGTAGCATATTCATTGAGGCTCCAGTGATAATGGTAATTGAGAAAAAATTAGTGAGCCTAAAGCGAAAATATTCTACGGATGATGGCTGGTTATCATCTGCCTATTGATACGAAGTATCGGATTTGGGGTGTATGTCTACCCATATAGTGCGGTAGGGGATGTTCTCGATTAAGCCTTTCCCCAAATAGCCGCGTCCTGTTGATGATGGGACCTGCAGGCTTACTGCTTGCCAGGCCTATTTTATTTCCTAAAGTGGGGAGATTGCTTGATCATTATCGAATCAGGCGCGTGGTCATTTCGGTGGCTGCTATTATTGGAACTGGTTTTATACTTATCGCTTTAAGTACTAACATTTGGCAGATACTCTTTAGGTGCTGTGATGGCAGTACTTAGTCCTCTAACTGCTGCTACGAATCTGTCTCGGTGGTTTCAGCGCAAGAGAGGCGTGGCTTTGGGGATAGCCGCACCAGGAACCCAGTTCGGCGGTTTGATATAGCCACCCACCGGAGCATATTATTTGGAGGTTGTCGATTGGCGTTTTGTTATCGGCGGGCTAGGTGTATTCACTATAGTGGCCATTGTACCGTTGGCGTACTTTGCCATTATTGACTATTTCGAAATCGGGAAAAATTTTAGCGACAATTCTGATGCACCGCCGCTATCCCCAGAGGTAGGTGACGAATACCTGACAAAGCCTCAGCTTCCACTGGCCAAGTCCTTTCTGCCGGGCTCGTTTCTTCTTGGCTGATCCTATGTCAAAATACACGCTTGAAATGGCGTCAGATGACGATGTCGGTATGGTGATTAATAGCTCCCGTGAAGTCAGCTGGGGAGAGTCACTGCGTTCACTTTGTCGGGGCGGACGCTCGGTAACTTGCGGGGCGACCACCGGTAGTAATCGACCCGCTAAAGTAGGCTATTGGTAGCAGTTATATACGGGATGATATTACCAGCAGCTAATAGAGTCCTGTCAGCGGCGACCAACTCGTAGAAATTGCCATAAAAATACCCTGCACTGCTGTGTTTACTTTAGGGGAATTTACCGGGGACTATTTAACCACAGTAGCCTTCTACTGTGGTTAAGGAATATTTCAAGTGCCTAACAGAAACCTCACAGCATTGTGGGGTCGGCCACAGTGCTACTGGTAAGCACGGTGATGGGCGGGCAATCGTCGCTCAGGGGGTGAGGGACGGATGCTCGGTCACTACTTGAGTCAATAACGGTTATCTTCTCAAGAAAAGGCTTTTGGCGATGTAGTATATATTTTTGAGCGTTATCTCCCGGGACAAATAAGTGACAGCAGTTGTGCTTGGTTGGGAATTATCCTGCATTGATATGAGTGAGTGGCGGTGTTATTTCATAGCGGCGTTAGCCTGGCGATGAAGGAGTCGAACTCAATCTTTTTGCCGGTGTGAATTGTAACATCTGGCAATAAAGCGCTCGTTCTGTTCGCGCCAAGTGCCAATACTAGCTGCCCAACATAGCTCACAAGGTGTATTGTATGGTGAGTATAGAATTCGTTAAGAGCATCGAAGTAGGTCAGTGGGTACGCTGTGCGTCATGTGACTGAAAAAATAACGATGCTATAGAGCCCCTTTGCCAGGGTGAATCCGACTGTGATCTTCAGAAATGTAGACTACAGGGATAAAAAAATATAGAAGAAAGCGGAGCGGGCTAGTTGGTTTTTTAGGGCGAACTCTGTTATAAAATTTCAATAGAACAGGTGGTTATTCGGAGATACTATAGTAAATCAGTCCTTTACGTAGGATTTTCTTTTAATTGTTGGCTTTGATTACATGTAGGCCTTAGTATAAGGATATATAGTCTTAGTGCCTTCTTGGTTTTAAGAATGGATTAATAGCTAAAAGGAATGGTTTACATTCTGGAGCTAATTGTAAAGCTGTTTCACTTTTCTCAGTATCGGACGGGGAAAAGTACTACCGCTGGAATTAAATGCCTACTATGAATAACAATGACACGCTGGTGGATTTGGTGTTAGATCTTTCCTTGGAGTCTGTTGGAAGTACAGGCCTTGAAGGTTTTTCTATTAGAAATATTGCAAACGCAGCCGGCTGCTCCGTTACGCCCATTTACCGAAGATTTGCTACTAAATCTGAGCTTTTGCTGGCTGTACAGATGTATGCGTATGGTGAAGAGTTAAAGTTTCATAAGGATTTTACTGCTCAGCTTGAAGGTATGCCGCTAGATTTTGAAAACATGGTAGAAGTGGTAATCTTATATATTGAAAAGCGAGCCAAGTTTACAGTTGCTAGGTTTGGGTCTGAAGTTCTGGTGAAGTTTGATCCCGATACGTTTTCTCGTGAATTGTTACAGCATTGGCATCAGTTAAGGCTGAAATTTTGGTCAGATCTATTGAGTGCTGCGGAGAGGGTGTTTCCTGCAGAACTGCCCGGCTTTATCGCTACTTATGTTGTCATGGAGGAGTTGTACGCTTACGAGTTGTGGCCAAATACGCATTATCGGATGCTGCTGAGCGAAACAGTCAGAGCCTTGTTTGCGTGTACTTTTGGTGTTCAGGATACTGCCGCTGAGGGTAAGGTGTGCCTTTGGATTAATAAAGGTACAGATGCGTTCCCGGATTTTGATAAACATCAACCTGATGACCTGGCGGAAAAGTTATTGGAGATGGCAGCCGTTGAGATTAGGAAAAAAGGTGTAGATTCTCTCAGCCAAAGAAGCTTGACGAAAAAGGCAGGAGTTTCATCGGCAATGATTGCTTATCATTTTGGTAATATGGCAAATTTTGTTAACGAGGCATTGTGGCGTGTTTTGTTAAAAGATTTACCCCGTCAATATAATCCTGGTGTGGTTGAGAGTGTCAAGCAAAAAGACCAAGTTGAATGGGTCAGAGTTTTGAGGCGCCTGACAAGACCCAAAACAAAGCATGTCAAAGCAGGTTTTTACGCTGAGTATGCATGTCTGACTGGTCAGGCTAGTCTTCTGGCGTCCAGGCAAAAGTCGCTTTACCCACTTATAGAGCATCTTCGGCGCATCGACGGTTGGGGAACCTATAGGTCAGCACAGACGATTTGGCCGAGCTCTTTGAATGTGGAGCGGGGTAGTGCCAGTGTATTTTCCATCTGGTTAAAAGGTCAGGCTGTGCTCAATGATGCGCTGTCAGGCCCAGATATGATTCCTAACGCCGCCTTTTATTTCGCAGCTGAACTACTGTTTGTGGAGCCTTAATCCCAAAATTCGCTTACTTTTAATATCCCTTACTAGGTCCAACTTTTCAAGGCTTTTTACTTGCCTTGTTGTCGTATTGTAATCACCCCATTTCCCACTGGAGCAATAATTAGAAACTGTTAGGCCGCGCACAGTAGCTGTCGCGGCGGGATAC
>Ga0302131_1000080_pt1 | contig 51867 bp, 61 predicted proteins | sample CB9_20m_MG_FD_203105 | JGI IMG/M metagenome (GOLD analysis project Ga0302131, IMG submission 203105) | Marine microbial communities from Western Arctic Ocean, Canada - CB9_20m | ecosystem: Environmental > Aquatic > Marine > Oceanic | place: Canada: Western Arctic Ocean | collected 2017-09-19
ATGAAAGCTAAGTGGAAGCCTCAACTCAACGCCCTGTACGAGTACGCGTGTGTAATGACACCGATGTTACCTCTAGGGGATAGCACATGGCTAAATAATATGAAGCGTGAGCAAGGAAAACATTTCGGTGTCACAACCGATTGGAGCCTTACCCCGCTTGACGCACTAGAAGCAGGTGAGGGTGACGTAGGCTTTCACCACCTAGCACTAGAGTTTGCTGTCTCTACAGAAACCTACGAGTGGGGCGTAGGCACTACCTTCAAAATACAAACAGTCAGAACCAAAGAGGACGCATCAGGTGTGCGTTCATCATTCAACAGATGGGCCAACAAAATGTTTGGCTTCACCTACAACACAACCAAGGAGTAATACACAATGCCGTATCAACATCTACTTGTCAAAGACGCAAAGACTAGGGAAGCATCGAACCCTCAACACAATAATATGGAGTGTATACGTGTTAACCACCCAAGACTATATGAGTTTTTCACTGAAGTTAAGGAGGTCAAGCCGAGCATACAGCCTATTGTTGTAGGTAATAAGATATACCTGCACTTCAAAGGTGATCCGTACACAGCCGCGTGGATTGGTTATGGTGACTTCAAAGATGTGTGTAAGGGTGATAGTAACTACGTGGTGTGTTCACCTAACGTAGAAAACAATCGCTATGATGCTCATAGAGAACAACACTATATGCGTATGTCGGTGAACCTAAAGAAAGCCGTAGGTTTCGCAAGTACCTTTACGCGTCCGTACAAAGCCCTCACTATAGTCGGTATCAATCTACAAGATGTAGGGTTTGCTGCGGGTATGAGCCACGGAGAGTTGACCAGTAAAGTCAACGAAATGCAAACTACCTTGTTTGGGCGTGATTCCAGCCGTGATACGCCTGTCATGGCAGAGATGAAGCATCTGGTAGCGTCTGGGTATTCGTTCATAGATAAGAAACTAGAGGCCGAAGCGCATGAGTTTTTTGAACTTCACCGCAAGCAACAGGCAAGCGCAACCCTTAATAAGGATTTAGCAGCTACGGCTGTTATCTGTACGGGTACTACGTTGAAAGGTGAACAGAAGTTTGAGACTTTTCGATGCGAGAGAGTGAGCCATTATAGACGCAAGGTACTGCAAGAAACACACCAATACTACATTGGCGCAGATAAGATACCTGACGAGATAAAGGACAAGGTAGCTGTTCTATCTATGATGGAGCATGGTGAGTTTGTAGATGAAGTCGGCATGAGAATATGTGACGAAATTGTCTACGTAATGGACACTGTAGAAATATAGTGGCCGCTATCAAACGAGATATGATATACCACATAACGCTATCAGATGATAGAAAAATCATTAAGGTAACGTGTATAGGTATAGAATGTGTTGACACCGATCTTTCACCCATATACAACAGTGTCTCTGATTTGCCCGATTGGGTGCAGGGGAGGTTAGCTGTTATAGCCATGCTACAGGTAGGAGAACTGGTGGCAGGTGTTGGGGGTAGGATTAGCGATAATCAGTATTGGATTGTTCCTGATACATACTAGGACACGTCCTAGGGCGGGGCTTTGGTTGCCCCGTCACAAACAAATGGGAGAGCAACATGGCTATGACGCCAGAAGCAAAAGTTAAGAACAAAGCAGTAAAGCAGCTTAAAGAATTAGGTGCTTATTATTTCTTCCCCGCTACGGCAGGGTTTGGTAAAAGTGGTGTACCTGATATCGTGGCTTGCTACAAAGGGCTGTTCTTTGGGATCGAATGTAAGGCAGGTAAAAACACACCCACGCCTCTGCAAGAGAAGAACCTGAGAGAGATACGTGCAGCGGGGGGCTGCGATATGATTGTAAACGAATGGACAGTTGGTGACTTGACCGACACGTTAGGCAGTTGGGCGGCAATGCCAAATGGATAAAAATGCAGAGTTAACCCCCGCTCAACAATCAGAGTTAAAATTCCTACGCCAACAGGTAGATATGTGGCAAGAGAAGTCTTACGATAGAGACCCGATGCCTAATGCCAAGAACAACCTGTTTGCAGCACAAGAAGAACTAACACGTTATGTTAGTGACCTACGTGCATGGGGCAAGGCGATATGACTAAATGGGAGTTTAGCATGATTAACCGTGATGAGTACGAGCGCGTATGTAAAGAGAACCGCGAACTAAAAGCGGATTTACGCAATCTTATAAACCGTATCAATAAGGTAGGAGAGACCCTTGACAGCGTTGGAGCAGTGGAAACAGTTGGCGAAAGCCGAGAACAAGCGGATGATTGATTATTGCGGAGGTCGATCACTTAACTACGGCATACCGCAAGAACACACTAAAGGCAGCGGTAAGCCTCGCATGTCAGAAATAGAAAGATCAAGACCTGCGAAGGCTATACTACGTCTAGCGCAACAAGGCTTTTCTATAGCGGAAACCGCAAGGATTACAGGATCACCCGTAGAGATGATTATCAGTAGGGCCAGACGTTACCAGATAAAATTCAAGGAGAACCAAGATGGATAAAGAAGAGTTTGAGGTAGCGATGCACCGTATAGCAGAGGCCGCGCCGAAAGAAGCGTCACCCGAAGTTATGTCGTTGATCGTTGCAAATTTAGTTTTGCTGTTTGAGCAGCAAGAACAATGGCCTTCTATAATGGTGGCAGTGACCGCTGTTCTAAGCGAAGCCATAAAAGAAGATCGTGAAAGGGCCGAAGATAAAGGTGAAGATATAGCGTTACGTGATGCTAATAACTTCATGGCCGCAATAATTCAGAAAAGACACCTGCATTAACTAGGACACGTCCTAGTAGGGGTGAGGGTGGCTGTAGGTGTAGTACAGTAATAAAGCAGACCGCAGGTAACTCGGTTTAAATTATTGCCACCCTCATAAAAACAATATCATAAAAGAGTGAGAGAACAATGTTAAACACACTAAAGATATACGTGCAGCACGTATTGGTGGGTAAGCGATGCGGATTTGGAGTTGACATAGACCAAGGGGAGCGCGTGTTTATACCGCCTAACCTTGTCAATAAGTATGACCTTGCCGAAGGTACACTTGCCCAGATGCGAGTGATACCCAACACTTCAAGGATGGCTAACGCAACCAAGTATCAAGTTGTGGGTGTTATTGCTGAGAGCGTAACACATTCTGTCGATGCAGGTGAAGCATACGAAGAAGAAACACCCCGCGTAGTGGTAGCTAAGATGGAAGATCGCATACTTACGTTGCTATCTGAAGCAGACAATCAGTTTGCACATAGGGCTAGTGAGATAGCGTCTAAACTAGACGCAAGTAATGACGAGGTTCAGTCTGCGTTGGGCAAGCTGCACCGCGATGGGGAGATTTGGGAAGCCAAGATAGAACGTCGAGGTTCCCAGAAGAAAGCGTCCTACTGTCTATGGGCGTTGGATGATGACTGGTTTGTACCAGAATTTGAATAAGGAGAGAACTATGACTGCCAATAAAGAGAAGAAACGCGATAGGGTATTTAAGTTGTTAGAAAAATCCCTTGGCACTGACACAGATAAGTCTATAGCCAAAAAAGTTGGGTGTAGCGTGTCATACGTAGGTAAGTTGCGTAAGTATGATTTCTGGAAGAAAGAACCACTGCAAAAAGTTGACGATAGTTCGTTTTGGTCTGGCATTGGTTCTGCCGATGCTGCCTACGAACTGGATAAGGCCGAGAAGATTAAGCGACACTCGCAAAATATTAGCAACTCTGCCTACGAACTGACTAAGGGCGGCAAGCCACCTAAAGAAGGTACATACACACGTAGCAGTGTCCTTGATACCGCCAAGCAGTACGTCACCGAAGATCGTGAAGCTACGCATGGCGATATGGAGAATAACTTTGAGGCCATAGCTATGCTGTGGGAGCAGTATTTCGATTGTGAGTGGTCTTTCTCGCCCACCGATGTTGCGATGATGATGGCCCTGTTGAAGATCGCACGGCTCAAGTCCAACAAATATAACCCTGACAACTACATAGACGCCTGTGGTTACATGGCGTGTGCGGGTGAGTTAGCATTAAAGAAAGTAACAAAGAAGTGAACCTTGTTACGTTAGACTTTGAAACCTATTACGCGCAAGACTTCTCTTTGTCGAAGATAACGACAGAGGAATATATACGTGATCGTAGGTTTGAAGTTATTGGGTTGGGGCTGAAACATGGCCCCAACTCAACCGAATGGGCGCAAGGTGATAAGCAAGTAAAGGAACTATTAGGTTCTGTAGACTTTGCAAAAACTGGCGTCATTGCACACAACACGGCTTTTGACGGAGCGATACTAAGTTGGCGTTATGGGGTGAAGCCTAAAGCATGGTTTGATACTATGTGTATGGGTAGAGCCTTGCACGGTACAGAACACAGTGTCTCGCTTAAAGCTATGTCCGAGCGATACGGTATTGGTGTCAAAGGCAACGAAGTTATTATGGCGAAAGGTAAACGCCTAGTCGATTTTACAACGCAAGAAATACGTGACTACGCACGTTATTGTATCAATGACGTAGAACTAACATACGAACTGTTTTCGCAGATGGTAAGGACGTTCCCCAGACAGGAACTAAAGTTGATAGACCTTACCCTACGTATGTTTATAGAACCCTTCCTAGACTTGGATACAGGTTTGTTAGAGCAGCATCTTGAAGATGTGAAAGATCGTAAAGACAAATTACTACTGGACGCAAACATTACTGACAAGAAAGACCTGATGAGTAATGCTAAGTTTGCTACGCTACTAGAAGAACTAGGTGTATCTCCCCCTAGAAAGATCAGCCCTACGACAGGCAAGGAAACCTATGCCTTTGCCAAGTCGGACGAGGCTTTCAAAGAACTACAAGAACATGAGGACGATAGGGTGCAGTCTCTAGTCGCGGCTCGCTTAGGTAACAAGAGTACATTAGAAGAGACACGTACTCAAAGGTTCATAGCTATATCCAAGCGCGGTCTTCTGCCTGTGCCTATCCGATACTATGCGGCACATACAGGTCGTTGGGGTGGGCAAGATAAGATTAACCTGCAAAACCTGCCTAGCCGTGGGGCCAATGGTAAGAAACTAAAGAACAGCATTATTGCCCCCGAAGGCCACAGTGTCATAGATGCAGATAGTTCCCAGATTGAGGCGCGGGTGTTAGCTTGGTTGGCAGGGCAAAACGATTTGACCGAAGCCTTTGCCCGAGGCGAGGACGTTTACATCAAGATGGCTGCACAGATATACGGTTGTGCCGAAGAGGAAGTTACCGGAGCGCAGCGGTTTATCGGTAAGACCACAATCCTAGGGGCTGGCTATGGTATGGGTGCTGAGAAATTTGGTATGCAACTAAAGACTTTTGGACATGAAGTTAGTCCAAATGAGGCCAAGCGGATCATCAATATCTACCGCGATGCCAACTGGCGAATAAGTCAACTATGGCGTGAAGCGCACCACGCGGTGAAGCAACTAGCGCAGGGTGTTTCGGGGCGTTTCGGGGTGTCCAATATGGTTTCATACTGCGCGGAGCAGTCTGGTATAAAGCTACCTTCTGAGTTGTATATCTACTACGAAGATTTGTCGGGCTACCAGAACTCACAGGGCGTTGAGTACACCTATAAGGTACGCCGAGGGCGCAAAAAACTATACGGTGGCAAGGTCGTGGAGAACGTGTGCCAAGGTATAGCCCGTTGCATTATTGGTGAACAAATGCTACGTATTGCTAAGAAATACCCTGTAGTCCTAACCGTTCACGACAGCATAGCCTGTTGCGTTCCTGACGAGCAGGTGGACGAAGCGCAGCGATATGTAGAGGATTGTATGCGTTGGACACCTGATTGGGCCGAGGGACTGCCTATCAACTGCGAAAGCGGTAAAGCTAAATCATATGGGGAGTGTGAATAATGACTAAATACGTAGCAGTAGTGCCATACGGTAATGAGGGTACTCAACCCCTAAACAACAATAGCTGTCCTTTGTACGAGGGTTCCCACACAATAGTTTGTGTAAGCAGTAGTGGCGACAGTATTTGCTCTGGTTTTACAGGATTTGCGAGTGATGATGTAGTAGAATGTCAAGAGACAAGCAGCGGAGGTATATAGATGGAACTTGATATAACAGAATTGACGCAGGAAAGCCTTAACAGCGTTTTAAAGAAACATGAGGCTTCAGCACTACGTGCGGAGGGGTTTTATGTAGGTGAACTAGAAGCACACGTTAACACTGACATACGTATACATGAGGTAAGGGAAGCTGCGCGTTGGCTTGCTAAAAACCGCCGAAGGGCTACAATAAACCGTAAGTATTCAAGTTACCAACTAAAGCACTTTGCAGAAAAGACCGCAGAAGGTGGATACATATCTAATGGCGCGTTAATTGCAGCGGCCTATTATCTTGGATTTGATGTTGAACCCGATGGAGGTCATTCACCTAACGCTTGTCTAAACATATCCAGTAAGACTGTTACACCCCTACGTGCGGCTGTTGGGTATGACTGACGTTGCGCCGTGGTCTTTTAGTAAGATCAAAGCCTTTGAGCAGTGTCCAAAGCAGTTTTACCACGAGAAGATACTCAAGCAGTATCCTGTAGTTGAATCAGATGCTATGAGATACGGCACTGATTTTCACTTGGCTTGTGAAGAACATGTACGTGACGGTAAGGATTTACCCGCGAAGTATTCCTACGCGCAGGGTGCGATGGATAACCTCAACGCCAAGCAAGGGCGCAAGCTATGCGAAGAAAAGCTAGGGCTGACCGCAGACTTAGAACCGTGTGGTTTCTTTGACGATAATGTTTGGTTCCGTGGTATAGTAGACTTGGTAATAGTAGACGATGATGTAGCTTGGGTTGTAGATTACAAGACAGGCAAATCCGCTAAGTACGCAGACAAAGGGCAGCTTGAACTTATGGCCCTGACTGTGTTTGCACACTTTTCAAACGTACATACCGTAAAGGCCGCACTTCTATTTGTTGTGTGTACAGCTATAGTAAAAGACACCTACCATAGAGCTTCCAGCTCAACATTATGGGAGAAGTGGCTCAGTAAGTATGGTAAGATGCAAAGTGCAGCCGATAACGATGTGTGGAACCCCCGAACAAGTGGGTTATGCAGACGCCACTGTGCTGTGTTAGAGTGCGTACATAACGGAAGGAATTGATATGGGATATAAGAACAAGCCCCGCCCGTATAAGAAAGAATACCAGCAGCAGAAAGCGCGTGGTGAAACTGACGAGCGTTCCGAGCGTCAACGCGCACGGCGCAAGATGGACAAGACAGGCAAGGATGCCAACAAAAACGGCAAAGCCGACAAGCGCGAGGGCAAGGATATCGCCCACAAGAAGGCATTAAGTAAAGGTGGCAAGAATAAGGACGGGGTAACTGTCCAAAGCCGTAAAAAGAACCGAGCCGCAGGGGGTGCTATGAGTAGCCCTAAAAGAAGAAAGTCCTAGGACGCGTCCTAGTAGGAGAACAACATGCAAATACTACAGGACAAGGCTCTGGTAATACCAGTAGTCCACCCAAAACAGATCACTTCTGTAATACCCAAAAGCAAAGAGTTAAAGGGTGACGAAGTGATAGTACACTGGGGCATAGACGAGGTACATACGCTACGTAGTGTAGGGATAAAGGCACCGTCTCCGATCAGTAGACGCTACAAATGGACAGGCCAGTACACGCCGTTTGACCATCAGAAAAAGACAGCAGCGTTTCTCACGTTAAATAAACGTGCGTTCTGTTTTAACGAACAGGGTACAGGCAAGACAGCTAGTGCTATATGGGCGGCTGACTACCTTATAAGCCAAGGCAAGGTTAACCGTGTGTTGGTCATATGCCCCCTATCTATTATGGATAGCGCGTGGCGTAACGATATGTTTAGCTTTGCAATGCACCGCAGGGTGGACGTTGCCTATGGCTCCAAGTCTAAGCGCAAAGCAGTTATAGAAGGTGATGCCGAGTTTGTAGTAATAAACTACGCAGGTGTAGAACTTGTAGAAGATGCTATAGCCTCTGGTGGCTTTGATCTAATTATCGTGGACGAAGCTACACACTATAAGAACGCACAGACTAAGCGTTGGAAAGCCCTTAACCGCCTACTACAAACTGATACGTGGTTGTGGCTAATGACAGGTACTCCTGCTGCACAGTCTCCGACAGATGCTTTCGGCCTAGCCAAGTTGGTAAACCCGCTAGGTGTTCCTAGGTTCTTTGGCGCGTTCCGCGATATGGTCATGTATAAGTCTACTATGTGGAAGTGGGCGATAAGAGATACTGCAACCGACACAGTATTCAATGCGCTACAACCTGCTATACGTTTTACAAAAGAAGAATGTCTGGACTTACCAGACATGGTGTACGTGAAACGTAAGGTGCAGCTAACAACGCAGCAAGAGTTTTACTATGAAGAACTCCGCAAGAAAATGATTACCAATGCAGCGGGTGAAGAGATATCCGCAGTAAACGCCGCCGTGCAAATGAGCAAGTTACTACAGATATCGGGTGGTGCGGTTTATACCGATGACAAAGAGACAGTTCAGTTCGATATCTCCAACAGGTACAGCGTCCTCAAAGAAGTAATAGCAGAGAGCAGCAAGAAAGTTTTGGTGTTTGTGCCTTTCAAGCACACCATAGATTTGCTGACCGAAAAGCTACGGGCAGACAAAATATCCGCAGAGGTAATACGTGGAGATGTACCAGTACACAGACGTACTGAGATTTTCCAAAGGTTTCAAACAGAAGATAACCCTAAGATTTTGGTTATCCAACCTGCCGCCGCTGCACATGGGGTGACACTGACCGCAGCAAATACAGTCGTGTGGTGGGGGCCGACACCTTCACTAGAAACCTACGCTCAAGCTAACGCAAGGGTTCACCGCGCAGGGCAAACTCACAAATGTACGGTGGTACAGTTAGCGGGTTCTAGTGCTGAGAAACGCATTTATAGTCTGCTAGATCAGCGTATTAGCGTCCATTCAAAAATTATTGATTTATACAAAGATTTGCTTGACTAGACACACATTGTTAATATATACAAACTATTACTAACAAAAGACGGAGGATGCAATGACTGTGACAGTCGATAAGTTGACTAGGGCGTACATTAAGATACGCGAAAGACGGGCCGAGTTATCCAAAGAGTTTAAAGATGAAGACGGTGCGCTGTCTACTCAGTTGGATAAGATTAAACAGGCTCTGCTATCTCACTGCAAGGAACACGCAGTAGATAGTGTTAGGACTTCCGAAGGATTATTTTACAGGTCTGTTAAGCAGCGGTATTGGACTAGCGATTGGGAAAGCATGAACGCTTTTATCATGGAGCATGACGTGCCGCACTTCTATGAGAAACGGCTTAACCAGACTAACGTAAAACAATTCTTGGAAGAAAACCCCGACCTCGTACCCAGAGGGTTAAACGTGGATTCGGAATACACTGTATCTGTGAGGAAAAAATGACCCAAGATTTGAGTAAGATTGAAGACGTGGCAAAGCACTTTCAAGTGTCTGTGTCCACAGTACGGGCGTGGCTTAGACAGGGACGTATCCCTGATAGCACATTCATTAAGCTGAATGATACGTACAGGTTTAACATATCTAAGCTGCAAGACGCGTTGTTGGCTGAAAAGTATAACGATGGCGATGGGGAGCAGTTAGAAATGTTTACTCCCGAAGAAATGGGACCACAATAATGTCGGAACGCTTTAGCCGTATTAGCACAGGGGGCAACGTGTTTACGCTACCTGATGGCGATACGGCTACATCACTTGATGCAGTCATAGTAAATGCAGCGGAGATATCTCGCGCATATTACGAAGGCGTGTACGATAGTGATAACCCTACTGCACCTACCTGTTGGTCCTCAGACACAGATCGCCCTGACAAGGATGTACCTGTAGAAGATGTGCAAGCAGTACGGTGTATGGACTGCACTCAGAACATACGCGGTTCTGGTTCAGGTATGGGTAGGGCGTGTAGGTTTCATCAACGCATAGCGGTGTTATTAGAGGGTGAGTTAGGTACAGTGTATCAGTTGCAAGTATCTGCTACGTCTATATTCGGCAAACCTCAGAACGGTAATACCCCCCTGCAATCTTATGCACGGCACTTGAGCAGTCACAACACGCGCTTTGCGTCTGTGGTTACTAACGTCTACTTTGATGTAGATAGTCCTGTACCTAAGCTATTTTTCAAACCTAAAAGGTCTTTGAACGTAGCCGAAATGCAGGACGTGGATGGCATGATTGACCATCCAGATACTTTAGAAGCGATAAATACGGCTATACTTTCTGCCCATATCAATTCTAAATCCCCGTTCTCAGACGAGAGCGGCCTTTAACTACCTTAAAATAAAAACCTAGGAGAACGACATGGCTGAAGCCAACTCTATGAGCCACATTATACGTGGTGTTATCGCGCAGTACCCCCGAGTTAACCGCACCTATCGGTATGACCCTGCCGCAGGGGAACGAGGCAAGTCTGTGCCGTGTGATCCATCTGACGATGGCGCAAAGTACGAAACCAGTTTTCGCATGACCAAGGCACAAGCCGAGGAATTGTATAAAGCTATGGCTGCGGCCTACGCAGAGAAAAAGCAAGCTAAGTGGCCCACAAAAATACCTGCACCTGCGGAGGTATTCAGTAAGCAAGAAGACGGTACGTATATTGGTAAAGCCGTACTGAAGGGCGCGTATGGGGAACAGCCTACTACAAAGCCTTCTCAGTATGACGCCAAGAACAAAAAGCTAGACGATGATTTTATGCTTACTACAGGCAGCAAGATACACGTACAGGTTACGTTTGTTCCTTATAGTATGCGCGACCACGGTGTATCTTTGCGCCTACGTGCCATACAGGTTATCGACCTCAAGCCTATGGAAGATTATTCTCCCTTTGGCGCAGAAGAAGGGTTCTCTGTCGATGAAGCCCCTACTATGATTTCGGGGTTTGAGATTGATGATACCCCCGCTGACGTTGATGTAGCACCTGATACACGTTCTGAGGAAGCCCCCGAGCCTGTGAAGAAGGCTACCAAGAAAGCACCGCCGCCCACAGACGGTGACGATCTGGGGGATATCCTATCTGATTGGGAGTAAAGATATATAACTTACTGCGGGGTGTTAACTAGGACGCGTCCTAGTAGCGTCTCGCAGTGACCTTGTGGGAAAGAGGCTATGATAATAAAAACGTTTCTAAGCAGGGTTCTAGGGAGTGAGGGTAACTATTGTGTGTTTGCGGCTCGGAGCAGAGATAACCGCAGAGTACAGAAATTCTATGACACAGTAGACGAAGTAGAGACTGCCGCTCAAGACTTAGACGCTGACGGGTACGATGTGTACTTTGCACTAGCTACCTTTAAGACAACCGAAAATAGAAAAGCAGACAACGCCCACCAATTAAGGTCTATATTCTTAGATTTAGACTGTGGGCCTAGTAAGGATTATCCATCTAAAACCGAAGCTGTGACGGCACTACGTAAGTTCTGCAAGCAGTACAAGTTACCTAAACCGTTAATGGTAAACTCGGGTAACGGTGTGCATGTTTACTGGTTCTTATCCGAAGCCCTAGCTGTGGATGATTGGATACCCGTAGCAGAGCGTATAAAACAGGTATGTGCTAGCAGTGGGCTTAAAGCCGATCCTGTAGTAACCGCTGACGCGGCTAGAGTGCTGCGTGTACCTAATACACATAACTACAAGTCCGACCCCCCTGCACCTGTGGAACTGTATGGTGTTGATATACCCGAACCCGTTATACTAGACGAGTTTATGGGCCTGTTTGGTGAGCGACCCGAACCGACATTATCCCCACATGAGAGCAGGGATAGCAGCGCGGTATGGGACACGATCAACAGCAACAAAGAGTACGTCTTTAAGGACATTATAGAAAAGACCCGCGCAGGGCGTGGCTGCGCTCAGATATTACACGCTATAAAGGCGAAGGACGAAGTATCTGAACCTACGTGGCGCGGTGTCCTTAGCGTACTGCAAGCCTGTAAGGATGGTAGCAGGGCCAAGGCTCACAAAATATCTAAGGGCTACGAAGGTTATTCGGAGCAGGAAACAGATAAGAAATGGGACTACATAGAAGGCAAGGCTGCGGAGTTAGGTGTTAGAGATATAGCCTACAAGTGCGCTACCTTTGACGATAACAACCCTGATATCTGTATGGATTGCCCTAACTGGGGTAAGATAAAAAGCCCCAAGGTTCTAGGTGAACGGCTAAAGGAAGCCCTAGGTGACGATGAAGTAGAGGATGATCCGTTCTCGGCATCGTCTACCAAGCACATGATCCCACCTTACCCTAAGCCCTACGTGCGAGGCGCACATGGCGGCGTATATGTACGTAAGAAGAACGCTGACGGGGACGTAGAAGAAGAAGTAATCTACCACAACGACTTCTACGTAACGAGGCTACTCCACGACGTTTCGCTGGGGGGTTATGTCGTAGTGTTTAGACTGCACCTACCACAGGACGGGGTACGGGAATTTACTGCGCCTATGTCTGCGATAACCTCAAAAGAAGAGTTCCGTAAAATTGTGGCTATGAATGGCATTACCACATGGGGCAACAAATTGGATCAGCTAATGGCTTACACAACTAAGTGGATAGACGAATTGCAGTCGGCTGCGGCGTCTGACGAAGCGCACCTACAGTTTGGGTGGACTAACGATAGACAGGAAGCCTTTGTGCTAGGGGATAGACTTATCCTAGGTAATAGCATTGAGTATAACCCCCCGTCCAAAAAGACAGCAGGGTTGTTTTCTACCTTTGAACCCAAAGGATCAGAGGCTCGACAGCTAGAAATGTTTGCGTTTTATAACCGTGAGAATTTTCAGCTACATCAGTTTGTTATAGGCTCTGGATTCGGCTCTATACTCATGCCCTTCACAGGGCAAAACAGTATGGGTATTCACCTATTCGGTGGATCAGGCGTGGGTAAGACCACGGCTATGAGGGCAGCATTAGGCATATACGGCAGACCCGAAGCCTTGATGAACCACCACGCAGACACACATAACGCCCGAATGAACAGGGCCGAGTTGATGCGTAACCTCCCGTTAAGTTCTGACGAAATGACGAACATAACGCCAGAGTGGGCTTCCAAGTATGTATACGAGTTGTCTGGCGGTATGCAGAAGAACCGTATGTCTAGTGACGGTAATACAGAAAGACACAGAGGCGAACCTTGGGAGTTAATCGGTGTCACTTCTGCGAACATAAGCCTGTGGGAATTGTTGACCCGAAACAAAGAAATACCCCACGCAGAAATGCTTAGGATGCTGGAGATAAAAGTAGACAAGTCTCTTAAAGACCCAAGTATCAAGCCTATAACTGACAAGATATTCACCGACATAAAATCTAATCACGGTTGGTTTGCCGCTAAGTTTGTGCAGCACGTAATAAATAACCGTGATGAAGTCGCGGCGTTGGTGTTGGGTATACAGGCACGGATAGATAAGGCTGCGGCGTTGGAAGCAGAACATAGGTTTTGGTCGGCGGGGTGCGGGGCTATCTTGGCGGGAGTAGTTATAGCCAAGAAGTTAGGCATAGTCGATTGGGATACTGCCGCGTTGTTTAAGTGGGTTGTTCAGCAAGTTACTATGCGTAAGAACATAGTAAACGATGTGGGTTCTTCTGTATCCGAAACGCTTAACAACTATGTGTTTGAGAACAACAACAATATCTTGCAGATCAAAAGCACCGCTGATCTACGGGCCTCTGTGAACGGCAATGCTTTAGACTATGGCGGTGCAGTTCCCGAAGCTACGCCCCGCAATCACTTTGTTGCACGGTACGAGATAGACACGCAAAAACTATACTTGCTGCCGAAACCGCTAAAGAAATACTGCACGGATCACCAGATAAGTTTTGATAACCTTGTGCAGGATATGACCGAGGCTATGGGCGCAAAGAAAGTACAGATGCGGTTGAGTAAAGGTACTCACCTAAACCTACCTCCATCGCGGTGTATAGTGGTGGACTACTCAGAAGGAGTATTAGATGAACCGCAAAGTGTTGATGATTGATGATCTGGACCCTGACGGAATTAAAATAACCGTTGATTGGGACAATTTAAAAGTCGGCGGTTCCGCTTTCATACCCTGCATAAATACCGAAAAAGCACACCAACAGGTAAAAAATGTAGAAAAGCGGAAAAAATGGACGATAAAAATGCAAGTCCGTGTCGAAAATGCTAAATTAGGAGTACGCCTCTGGAGAACAACGTGATATGTCCTGCTCGACAACTCATTAGTTGTTCTCCTCTCTACTGCCCCCGCTAGGTCAGGTTTCGCACTGCAACGGCGGGGGCTTTTTTACTAAAACATAGTAGCTTTACCACTAAATTGATCCGCAAAGTCCATGTATGTATCCCGTAGTTTGGGGTGTATGGATATGCCTTGGAACTTTTTAGACGTATTTTCGGCACGGCTGTTCATAGATTTCTCTATAGACTTACCGTTGATGGGCCAATCAGGGTGTTCCGCATTGTACGCAGGTATTTTGTCATAGGCCGCTTGTTCGGCTTCGTTGTCACCGTCTGCTCTGGCCCTAGCGATTTCATCTAGGATACGCTTGCGTCTGGACTTAGTGCCTTTCTCCATGCTTTTTATTTCAGCATTTAATTCATAGGCCCGAGCCAACTCTGCGGGTATGAACCCTAGGGCTTGTGCGACTGCGTGTAGAGGATGCACAGGGGCAATGATATCACCTGCTAAGGTTTCGGCCCCACCGTCTTTGTAGAACCGCACACTCTTCATCACGTTACGCGCTGCCGATGGTGCAAAGGCTTCTGCCGCTCTAGCAAACTCACCCGCTGCAAACAAATCAGCCGCCCGATCCATCTGCAACGTAATACCTATAGCGGGTCCACCCAACATTTCTACGGCAGTCCATATGGCAGGTTGGTCACGGTCTATCAATGTGTCTCTAAACAACAGATCGGATAACTGAATACGTGTAGCCACGTTAGTACCTGTTACGTAGTTTACAGCACCCGAGTAGTATCCTTCGCCCGTAACTCTACGCACTATGGATTGCATGGATTCTTCATCATCGTCTTTGAGTAGGTTGTAAACCATAGCCGCCGCGCCAAAGAAAGGCACACCGCGCACACCTGACATAAGTGCAGCCGATCCGTATATACCCGCGAGTTGATAGGCGGCTAGTTTCTTAGCTTCAGCAGACTGACCGACCATTCCCTCTTTTGCCAGTTTATGTAGCAGAGACAGCATGGACACACCGTAACGCTTATACATAAAGACTACCGACCCGATAGACCCCTGCATTATCTGGGGTGAAGCCGCCGATGCGCTACCACCGTTGGTCATTTCGACCATGTAGAACGCCTTTTCAGCCGCTTGCTCATACTCAGCATCACTTACAGTACGGTTATCCTTGGCGGCTTGAGCATCTAGTATATCTGCCTCAAGGTTATACGCAGCGGTGAAGGCTACCTCACGGTTAATCCGCTCTCCGTGGTGCAGCATAAAGCCCGATGCGGCGTTGAACTTTTCCATACCGCCGTTAGTACCGTCTATGTCTAGCATGTCATAGGCTAGGGTGCGTTTGAACAAACCTAGTCGTTCACCTACACCCACTGCAAATTGCATACGCTTCTTTCGGGGGTCGGTCTCGTTTGCATAGTCGTAATTGCTTACAGACCTGTCTGCGGGAGTTCCAGTTACTTCCTGCATTTCCTTGATAGGGTTGCCTTCTGCGTCAACCTTATCGCCGTACACTTCGACCATACGCTTGCGACCACTGTTATGAATAAGGCGCATGGCCTCACCTATAGCAGAGGATGTTTTATCGTACCCATACTTAGCACCGTATACAGGGTATACTGTAAGGGGTATCTGCGAAAGGTTAACCAAAGCGCCAGACACGTTGAACCCTAGCGTCATGTTAAAGCCGATGTTGGTTAGCATTTTAGAAAAGTTACTTCTGTTGACGCCAGTTCCGCTATCAGCGAAAGATACCAAAGTGTCGTACATATCTCTCATGGCGGGGGTTGTGTTACCCTCTCCACCCGCTTTGTCATAAGCCGCTTGTAGTTCTACTTTTATTGCGTCGAACTTATTGCCGTACTTCATTTGCACAGCTTGCCTACCCAGCAAGGTCGCACGTTTTGTGGTGGCACGTATAGCGTCCTCTATGTTACCCAATGTGCCCTTACGAGTACGAAATGACTGCATGTAGGAGGTCTCTGGGATAGTGTTAAGAACTAACTCACCAATTTCGTTTATTATTTTGTTGGTAGTTTCTCGCTGTTCTTTAGTGTCGCTAGGGCTGTTATCACGTATCTGTTTTGTAAGCTGCGCGATAAAAGATGCAGGAGGCGCGTTGTTAAAGTTTACTTCGGATATAGATGCTGCCTCAGTGACGCCTATCTGTGCGTCTATAGCCTCTTCTATATTGGCGTGTTTTTTCTGCCGAACCAACTCAGCCATACTAGCCATGAGTTTCTGATTGCTACGTATACCACTACGTACAGCCTCTTGAGTTTCAGACCATGCTCTAGCTCTAGCAGCAGGTGTGGTGAAAGATTCGGCATACCGCTCAAGATTACCCGTAACTGGATCAACCCCATTGTAGTATATCCACAAGTCTCCTTCACGCTCCAAGGGAGTGTAGGGTTCTATAGTGCCTTTGGAAGTCAGCTTGTCATAAAAACTCTTCATAACCCTAGCGCGTACAGCACCATCAGGTATGGCTATGGTAAGTCGCTCGTCTACGGCGTTTCTAATGTCGTTACGTAGGCCACGAAATAGGTTACGCATGGTGGCGTATATACGCACGACTGCGGGGCTAGCGTTCACTAAGGCTTCGTAGTCGCTTCTAACCTGCTCCCAATTAGCCATTTTCTCAGGGTCTTTGCCATACTTTTTGACTGCGGCAGGGCGGTCAAGCACAGGGTCAACTTCACGGCGTGTAGCTTCGTTCACCATTCTGTTGAACTGATCCTGCAGTCCTTTGTTATTTTTGCCCCATTGTACTATAGGTAGCAGGGTGTTCTTCAACTCATCAATCTGCTTACCATAGGCTCCGTTAGCTTCATTAACGGTAGTGTTTAATTTGGTTCCTAGTTCGCCAAAGTATTTCCTAGATATTTCAGCTAAGTAGTGCAGAGGCGTAGCTTGCATTAAGAATTTGTTTGCCCCGCCAAACAGCCCAAGGCTCACGTTCTTTGCGGCATCTTCAATCCAAGCTAGGTATCGCGTCTTACCTGCGTTGTTGAAGATAGGCCCATTTGTAATGGCACTGTTTAGGAAGCCGTTAGCGGCGGCGGGTGTCATTAACGCAAGAGAATCCGCATCACGGAACTGTGGGGCAGGGGCCAACATACCTTCGATCAGGTAGTCTATCTCTGATAGGGCAGAGGTCAAAGGCTTGGGCTGCAAGCCGATCATGCGCCGCACAAAGTTAGTGATAGCATTATATAGACGTTGTAGGGCGGTCTTACCTTTATGCAGGTCGCCCTTATACACTAGCTGTCCTAGCTTCTCTTGAAACGCTGGATTGGTTAACGCTTCAGAAATAAACTCGTCTAGGTTTGTAGACCCATACTCAGTATCTAGTACGTCTTTTACATCGTTGAACACATTACGCAGCGCCAATGTGCTAGCAGAGTTCTTAGCCAAGGATGCAGAAACAGCGGCATGTACCATTTCATGTAAAACGGTGTGCGTGTTCATACCTGATTTAGGGTTTATAGAAATAGTGTTTGTCCTAGGATCAAACTGCCCTGCCGATGGCGCACCATCCATGTCCACAAGGTCTGGTACGAACACTATCTTGGTAGTACCCGCCATGTCTGCCAGCTTGTTAGCGATCTTAGCCAATTTAGGGTAGTTCGTACCTTGAGCAATCGCGTACAACGTTTCTTTTAACATACCCGAACCTAAGAAACCCATCGCGCTGGGCGACATAGGATCATCTAGGTATACTACACTCTCAGTAGGTAGTGGTTTAAACAGTCCACTTTCTTCTACAAACTTATTAAATGCGGCTTCTGCTTTAGCTTTTTTACTAGCTGTAAACCCTGCTTTAGATGGGCCTTGCTGTTCAGGTACTGCGCTTACCCTTGCACCCAGCGTTACGCTCGCCGCATTATCTCGCTGGCGATCTGCTTCTGCTTGCGCTTCAAGGTCTTCTTGAGCCTTTCTAAAAGCTGCTGCTTGAGATTTGTTAGACCCCTCTGCTACATTATCATCAGCAAATGCTTCTTCAAAACCTGCTTGCTTGCTTCTTTCTGTATCTGCTGTAGCCCTACGTCTAGCTGCAGCTTTAGTGCCTGCTTGAACTTCTATTTCAGCCCTAACCCTATCTTTGTAGTATTTAAAAGTTTCAGGTTCTAAAAACTCTTCTAACCAATCTTTAGCCGCAAATGCAGCAGGTTTGTTTCTTCCCGCGTTAAACACCTGCTGTTCAACTGACATGCCTGCTTCGGAAGAAGACTTAGTACTACCATATACTATGTCGTGCGCTAATTCATCTATAGCTAACCCAGCATTTAAAGACACCGCAAAGTATTTCCTAGCCGCTAGTGCGCTTTTGTATAGTTCTGGATCAGTAAACTTTGCTTTTAATTCTTTAGGCGTGGCTTCTAACAAAAATATAATTTGTTCTTTGTCCGCAATACTTGTTGGGTCCATATAGTTTAAGCTACGATTACCTGTTTCAGGGTCTATAACATATGCGGCAGCGATAAGGAGTTTGCCATACGTTTTACGGTCAACGGCTGCAGACTTATACGTTTTGGGTATGTATTTGTTAATTATAATACTACGTATACGTTCCTGTAGAGTTTTGTTTTCAGCTTTAGTGACGTTATCTCTCGCTTCAACATCAGCTATAGGTTCTGCAGTAGGCTCTACAGGTTTAGGAGTGCTATCTACGCCTTTTATACCCGCAGGTACATCTTCCGGTTTTAACCCTCTACCTGCTGCGCCTACACCTACAGCATCTCGATCAAGGCTTGCCTCTACAGTATCAGGCACAACAGGTTTAGCTTCAGGCTCTACAGCGGATGTGGCCTCGACCTTATCTCCAGCGGTGCGCGGCTCAACAACAGGTTTAAGGCTGGGTGTAATAGCTCTAACAATGTCAGCGTATGTAGCATTGTCATTAGGTATATCAAAACCTAATGTTCTAGCGGTGGCTATGTCTTTAGGAAATGCTACGGATTGTATAAACTCCGCAGCTTTAGCACCATTAGTATCTATCTTATCAACTAAGTATTCTTTAAAAGTACGTAGTCTTGTAGAATCTACAGTAACAGGATCAATAGGGTTAGTTTCTTCTACTTCGACAGTGCCTGTGCTTGTCTCAACACCTTCAACATCACGGCCTTGATCTGTTTCTGTTTGAGCCTTACTAGCAGCAAGGTTAGCAGCAAGATCAATCTCGCTAGTATCTTCTCCAACCGTAGGTCCAGCGGTGCGCGGCTCAGTCTTGGCTTTTGCTTTGTCAGCGCGTTCTTGAGCTTTTTTAGCATCTAGTGCAGCTTTATCAGCTTTATTTTTTGCTGTTTTTGCCTCTTTTAAATCTTTAGCTGCTTCAGTTTTATCAGCCCGTGCTTGAGTTGCATCAGCGCGTTCTTGAGCTTTTTTAGCTTTTGTAGCTGCTGCTTGTGCAACTTTGTCAAAAGCAGTATTAGCTTTGTTTGCTTCAGCAAAAACTTCATTATCTGCACGTTCCGCAGCAGTAGTAGGGGATTTTGCTTTGTTTTCAGCAAACAGATCAAGCTGTGTTTCTTTTGGAGCCTTAACAGGTTTAGGTTTAGGCATAGACTCTATAGATTCACGTCTTTCTTTTTCTAAAGGACTTTCTGATTTTATTCTTTCTTCTCGTAACGGAGCCATAAGTGCTTCGTATTCGGCCAGCTTTTCGGCGTCTGTAGCGTAATCAGTTGTTAACCCGCTAGTTGTTGCAGGTTGAATAGCCCCATCTAAATCTAGTTCGTCTTGTGAGTCTACCGCAGGAGGTACGGCATCGGGGTCTACATTTACTATAGGTTCAGGTCTTGGGCCGCGAATACCACCAGCAGCGCCACCTATTCCAGTACCAAGCAATGCACCGCCGACAAAAGCGTTCTTTAGCTGATCTATGCCCTCTTCATCAAACACTTGATCCATAGGCGCACCGGACTGTAGCCGTTCAGCAGCGGTTTGAAACGTCTCGGTAAGAGCTTCAGTCCCACCACCTTTAAACGCTCCACTAAGGATACGTTGTGTAACCTTCTTGCCAACAGCGGTAGGACTAATACCTATAGCTGCCATAGCTTTGAGGCCCAGACGTTCAGCTAAGGCTTGAGCAACAGCGGTGCCAACTGCCGTAGTAAGACTTACGTTATCTTCACCTTTAACAGCTTCTTGCGCTTGTATATTCTTACCTGCAAACTCAGGAACTAATCCCGCAGTAAAACCGTAACCAAATCCTGCCATAGTACCGGGACCGGGAAGAACTGATCCTGCAATGCCGCCAGCTATACCGCCTTTTAAACCGCTCTCAAGGGACGAACCTGTACCACCTACTAATCCTCCTAGGTACTCAAGTCCGGTACTAAAGTCGTTTACATCTTGATAACGACCCACAGGACGTTGTGCTATAGATTGTAGAATATTCTCTTGACCAAGCTCTTGTCGAGCTTCTTCTGCGTAGTCTGTACCGTAATCGGCTAATGCAGCAATTCCAGTTTTCTGACCAACAGTCTCTATTAAGTCGCCAATAGCTTGAGAGCCGCTACCACTAGCTCTGCGATAAGCACGACCAATAGCAGTGCCGTCATCTGGCCCTTCTACATCTCCATACTTGCTTTCAAGATCGGCCTTAACAGCAGCCTCTTGAGTACGAATATATTCAGATATGCGCCCGTATTCTTCATCAGTAGGTACGTCACCTGCAATAATTATAGGATAGCTCTTGCCACTATATGGACCCGGAACAGATATCTGACCCATTTATTGTATCCTTACTTACTTAAATTTACAGGTGTATTTGCTTCCGCTAACGCATTACCAAGTATAGAGCCTTGGTTATTATAAAGCGATGTGTATTCTGCATTAAGTGTTTTAAGCTGATCTTCTAACTTACTTTTTTCTTGGGCTTGGGTAGAAGATAAATTACTGCCCCGATACCCGTCTAATGAGGCTTGCACTGCCTTAATTTGTTTTGCAGTTTCAGATAACCTAACTTTGTTGGTAACCATACCTGCTGGAGACCTACCACTAGCAGATATACCCGCAGCTTGTAATCTTGTGCGGTTAGCGTCATCAGCTATTTGTTTACGTGCCTCTAGTGCAGACAGCTTAGAAAGTACGTCCATTTCCTGCGCTTCAGCTTTCCGCTTGTTACCCAAGAATGTCTGGCTAGCACCAAGTCCTGCCTCACCTATAGCACTAAGCATGTTAGGATTACTGCTAGCCATAAGCCGCATACCCATCTCAGCTAGACCCAGCCACTTGTCTTGGTCTGCCGACTTCTCACGCTTGTCTAAAATATCCAACAGCTTCTGCTCGTAGGACGATGTATTGGGCTGTCCTTCACTTCTGCTGGTCGCACCGCTGCCACCAATAGTAGCTATGCCTGTACGTGTTGCAGGTGTAACTACATTTCCATTCTTAACGCTTTGGTCAAGCAACGGTAGTTTTTCTAAAATTTCTGCTGCGTTTTTGCTTGTGTCTATATCAGTTTTAGGAGGCTCATCATAACTAAATGGAAGCGTTATATTAGCATCTCCAGCCCCACTGGGCACCATAAAGTCTTTTGTAACTGAGGGCGTAGTTGCAGACCCGTCAGCATCAAAATCAAAATAATTAGCTCCCCCGCCAAGTAACGCTGCTGTTGTATTTGCGGTTGTTCCTGCTGCTTTTTTAGTTGTCTCTGCAGCCTTAGCAAGTATGTCGTACATTTCTTGAGAGTTAAAAGCCGCCTCGGGTATTTTAGCAGGTCCGGGTCTATCTTCAAGTTTTACATCTAGGAGAGACATAGGATCAGTAAGAGACATATTATCTGTATCAAATACATACTGACTGTCGGGACGATCTTCTGGACTTACACCTGTAACTACTTGAGTTGCATCTGCTGCTTTTTGTAGTGTGTCCCCTACTCTGTCTGCCCTAGCCTCTTTTTCAAGTGCAGAGGCTGTTTTAAACCTGTCTTGAAAGGTAGGTTTATAGTTAGCAGCGGCCCCTATAGCTCTACCTTGTTGCCCTGCTTCATAAAGATAAGGATCAAGCCTTGTATCATCACTAACGGGGGCATCTTTTTTCTTCATCTGTTCTACGAGTTTTGCAGTTAGCGCAGCATTTGATGTTGGGTCCGCACTACTAGGGGCTACAAAAGCATTCTTTCCTGCAGTCAATCCTGCGGCTCTTTCCGCGTCTAGTCTTGTTTCTGCGAGATCAAATCTTTCATCAGCATCAACATCTTTGTCCTTCATTGCACGTAACCGTCTACGCACTTCAACAGGACTTACAGGGTAATTTTCATTAGCAGTAACTTTAGCAACATCGGCAACGGCTGTAGCTTGCAGATTATCGGCTGCTTGTGCCTCAACAAGTTTAGATACTTCAGGCCCAAATGCACGTTTAATGCCGAAATTATCTTCTAAAACCCAAGGAGCTGCTCTTTCAATACGGTTTGTTTCTTTTTGTGCGACTTCTAATTTTTTCTCAGCGCGATAAACACCTGTATCGGTTTTTTCTGCTTCAGCTAATTCTTTTCGCGCTGCAACTTCTGCTTTTTGGGCTATAGTATGTTTGTCACTTGCTAATTTAATAGCCGCTATTTGTTCTTGTGGTGTTTTTAATTTTTTAATTTGGTCTACAAGTATTTGTTCTACAGGAGTTTGGTTGTCAGGACTGTCGTTAACTAGCAGCTCTTGAAAACGTATATCTTCAAGTGCATCAAATACTTTAGGTTTTGTTGGCACAGTTAGTGCTGTGTTTCTAAGCGCAGCCGCGTCGGTAAATGCTTCTAGCTGCGCGTTACTTGCTGGACGCCCTGCAGTCTCTGCAAGCTCTGTTCCGGGTTCGTCAGCAGTAACGCGAGCTTGGCTTACGCTTTCTTTAGCCGCTTCATCAGAAGTTGCGTTAAACGGAGCTTTGCTAACAGCAAATGGATTTGGCTTAATCTCTCCTGCGGAAACAGTCTCTACTGCGTTTGACTCTAGCGGAACACTAAACGCCTTGCGTGTGTCCGCCGCATCTTGTGCTATTTTCCCAGCCTCGGTTATATCGGCTCGTTGCCGCGCAACCTCTTCCCGTCTTAACGTGTCGCTAAGAGTTTTTTGATTACGTTCTGTTTGTGACGGAGACAACTCACCGCTATATGGATCGCCCTTAATAAGAGACTCTATATATCTTTGAGCGTCTACCATCCTTAGATCATCACCGGACTCAGCGTACCTTTTACCAAGAGTACCTCCGGGTTGTCCCTTAGAGTTAGTAGCCTCTAATGCCCTCATTAGCTCAAATCTAGCTCTTCCAGCTTCATTCCTGTTGTCGGCTTGTTTGCGTAGTTCTTTTTCAGATAGGGTGCTAGTGTCGCCTACGACTACTTCATCACGCACATCAGCATCGCCAGCAGCGGCGAGTGTAGCTAGACCTACAGGCGTGGACATAGAAGATACAGGAACTTGGCTAAACTCATCTTTAGGTAAACCCAAACGAGATGGGTCTGTATTGCCACCCTGACCCCCTGTTGGAGATGAGTACATAGCGCCGTCAGCGGGAGGTAAACTTGCAGACACACCATAGTTATCAGGTGGGACGTTATTTCTATCGCTTGTATCTATGAGAGGAAAAGACTCAGACTCTATAGTTTTAAGCTGTCTTTTTAGTCCACCAGACATAGGGAGATAAGGCACTTTTTTAGCAGCCTCAACTCCACCTACATCGGCTACGCCTTTAACATCTTGTACGCTATTTCTAGGCATAGCTTCTAAGGTGTCTTGCGTCATGCGCCGTGTTTCGCCCGGATAAATAGGGCTATCTTCTGCAAAAGTAACAATAACTTGGTTTACAGCGCCTCCCGGAGCCATTTTTAAAATACCACCACTAGCCATAGTAGCTATGCCTGTATTTTTCGTTGTGTCAGTCTTAGGGGCCATAGACTGTGCCATGCCACTAGCAACATCTTGAGGCATACCTGCCACGTTAGTCTGTGGTGTAGGGGCTGGAGCTGCGCCCATTAGTCCTTCAAGAACAGTAGGCTGACCTAGCCCTTCTTGCCGTGTCTGCTCATCGCGCATCTCTTTGCGGGTATTCGCTTCTACTAGAAGCATAAAAGGCGGGGGACCAGAAGGATTAGGATTCTGCATACCCTGCATTATCTGTTGGTCACTCATACTTTTAACAGTATTTTCGTGAGCCTCATAGTTAGTAGCAATACCCATAATTAACCCCCGTAGGCTTTATAGAGAGATAGCCCCGTAAGACCTGCACCCGCTAATTGTTGCATAGTTCCCGGCTGTTGCACAGGGGTGGTGGACGTACCTTCATACGAAGTTGTACCTGTAGCAGCAATCGGCATCCCTGATAAAATACCTGTCATGTTACCAATCTGCTGTGCAGTGTAACCTTCTTTTTCAAGGAAGTTTTGATAGTCAAGGTCAAGCTGCGCTTGGTCTCTACCTTCTTCAGCAGCACCAAGTCCTTCTAGCAACTGCATATCTTGTATCTCGGTTTGCCGTTCTAGTTCGCCCAAGGCTACTGAATCTTTAGCAAGTCCTGAACCTACGCCCAATGCGTCAAGTCCTTGTTGAGCTGCAAACTGATCTGCATCTTCAGTAGACTTCTCATACCGTGCAAGTTCTGCGGCTTTAGACTTATCAACATCCATATCGGCAGTTCTGGAGGCGGTAAACTGATTGCTTGCATCCTTATAAGCATCTTGCAGCCCTTTGTCTTGCAGCATACCCATGCGGTTCATCATAGAATCTTCAGCTAGGAAGTTACGCACCGCACCGCGTGATCCACCAAATGCGCCTGCTTGTACTGCCTGTGAGTTTCTAAGCCCTTGAGTACGCTGATAGTCGCGCATGGCTTCCGACTTCTGTCGATCCACAACATTCTGCGTGTAGGGATTCATATACTGCCCTACATTGTCGCCCGTAAACTTAGCAGCGTCAGCATAGTCGTACTGGCTAAACTCATTAGGGGTGTAGTCACCCAAGCCTTCTGCGGTAGCCATGCCATCAGTCATGTACGTTTGTGCAGCCCCAAGCCCCGTTATACCGTCTCCAGTAGCGATATCACGCGTACCCGATATAGCATCAAGCGTATCTTGACTCTGCTCTGCAAACCGATCGCCTGTATAAGGGTTATATTCCTTACCGTACTCAGCTTCGGCTTTGGCTAGATTACGTTCAAAATAAGGTTTAGCCCATGCAGGTAGGTCTGCAGTCGAAGAACCCTGATTGGTTGTTGTGGTATTGTATGTCTTGCTTCCAAAACTCATTGGGAAATCTCCATTTTATAAGCCGTATACTCTGGTTCCCAGCCATACTTTTCTAAGCATCGTCCCCACGCTTTGCGCCCGTAACCTTCAAGATGACTACAGTTATTATTTATAGCGTACTCACGTAGTGTAGCCTGACATAAATCTAAGACTTTCATCATATTACTACCACCAACCCAGTCTATCGCTAACCCCCGCTTAGTAGGGTATTCTAGTATGCGGGTCGTAAACACCATCATAATAACATCATCTTTAACAATAATCCATAACGTATGAAATTTACGCTTAATATCGTCATACACACTCTTAGTAGTAAATTTACCGCCTGTAGTCTGCACTGCACGGCCTATAAATTCTTCAACTTGAGGCCACACCGAATCTACATACTCAGCAGGTACAGGTGTTATGACAGAGAGGCTTTCTGTAACTACGTCCTTCATGCGGTCATCATCTTATTAAGTTCCTTAGCTGCATTAGAACCCGCGTCATTTACCTTATCTACGTTTACTCCTGCACCTTTTAATGCTTCATAAGCATCTTTACGTAACACAAACTCACCATCTGCAAGCAGTACATCTTGTGTAGCATCGCCGTCTTTAAGCTGTGCTGTTATTTTGTCATCTGTGCCTGACCCATCACCGTTGCCGCGCACTTCACCGTTCTCACCACTTGCAAATCGTTTACGAGTTTCATCAGCCTCACCAGTACGTACACTATCTACTAATTGCATTAACGCAGGTTTGCCGTATTGTTCTACATATTGAGCAATAGCAATTTTATCTTCGTTGCTAATGTCCATATCGCCACCTCTAGCCATACCTTGTACTTGTAGTCCGTTACGTACAGCACGTTCAGCGGCATTAATTAGGTCTTTCTCGTTACCACCCAGCGCAAACTGTACATCACCACCTTCAGCCATACCTAGTGCGGCACGAGCGCCCCCTATAGCACCGCCGAATACAGGGCTAAGTCCTTTGTATAACGAGTTAGTAGGGGCTTGCGAAGAGGCCGCACTAGAAGCATTAGCACTCTGCACGTATTGCTCTACAGGGTCTATATTATTGTCGAACCCGTTTTCTATTAATTGAGTGTTATCAGTAGCTGTGGTTAATTCATTAAGTGGTTGAGCTAACCTATCTGCTGAACTACCAGCACCGCCTTTACCCCCAAGACCAGAACTAGGACCAGAACCTCCGCCACCACTACCAAATGTCTGCTGCTCCTGATGCGAAACGTTCATTAAAAACTGCATCCTTTTTTGGTCAAACTCTGGATCACCATACTTGTTATCTAAGTATGCGCCGTATTGTTGTAGTCCACCCGTCTGCCCACTAATACCACCTCTGCGGGACATCTGATCCATATGCACCTGATTCCGCCCAAGACTACCACCCTCACTCATGGTTAACACGCCAGCGCGTTTGTCAGTGTTGTATTTAAAAAGAGCCTCATAGGAAGGGTTAGTATCCGAATAACCGTTTGCAATCAGCCATTCAGCAGGGGGGCTTAATACCTGCTGTTTAGCAAATTCGCTTTCAGTTGAAATAGCAGGCATGGTGCTAGTAGGTGCAGTAGCTTGCGTACCTGCAGAGCGGCGTACCCCAGAGATACCACCATCATCGCCCCCCTGCATGCTTCTTTGCGTGTCTAACTCTAACGCTAAAGAATTACCCGTTTCGGGGTTAATTTCATAGCTATTACCAAACATATTCATTTTAAATTGCTTAGAGGTATCACCGTCTCTATAATAAGAACCTTGTATACGATTTCCACCTTCCCGCGCTTTAGTAAGTTCTTCTTTAGTATATGTTGATGGACTCGCACCTTTTACAGGTTCGCCACTAGCAAGAACCGCATTGTCCCCGGACTGACCCCCCGACTGTGGGGTATTATACCGATTATATGTGAGTCCTGCAGCAACACCTACTGGTCCTAGCGCCATGCCACCTAACATAGGAAGCAACGACTGTATTCCTGTAATAGGTCTATCGGTACTAGACCCGTCTGAGTTAGTTTTCGCTTGCGGTACTCTAGGACTACTTTCGTATTTGGCCCTGTTAGTGTTTTCGTTATCTGAACTGCCTTTACCTGAAGCAGCTCTATCTGCTTTGGTCGCTACCTTCCCAGTGCTTTCATTAATTAGATCACCGCGCTCATAAGAGTAACCATCATTAGGCGTAAATGTATTAGCTACGCTTTCTTCAAAGCTGTTGCCGCCACCAACTGTATTAGCCCATGCACCCATTAGAAAATATCCTTCATACTACTATCCTCAGTTCACCGCCAGCAGTCTTGTAGACACTGTTAACGGCTAGTCCGCCAGATACTGCTGCTGTGTTATTAGCAAACACAGGGAGATTAGTCATCACTATAGTTGTACCCCGTATAGGGCCGGGATTACTCATCTGCTGTGCATACAACGCAAAGCTACGCGTCATCTGTGCAAAGTATCCTGCATCGTATTCTACAGGTACATCGGCAAAAAATGGAATAGGTACTTCAGTAGTCATTATCGTCTCCCATCTGGACGTACATCTATTCTGGGAGTACCTAGTCGCCATGATACCCCCAACACACCTGCTGTTGAAGCTAACTTTAATGCTATAGATCGACCTCTAATGCGTATATCTACTTCTTCAGTAAATGTACCTACAGGTATTGATTGCCCTGTTAGTGTGTTATCCTCAGTACCAAAAGCACTACCACCCGGACTATTTCTAGCAGATAGACTAAGTTCTGCTGTGGCTGTAGCACCACCTGTAGAGTTTCTAAACGATATGTCGGGTAGTAGCCTGCGCCCAAACATAAACTGATTACCGCTACTTAGCTCTATAGGACTAGATTCTATAAATGCCCCTATACTAGATGCAGGAGATGTACTGCCATCATCAGTGCCAAACTCATGTGTGTATAAGTACCCATCTGTAGCCGCAGCTATAGGGTTTCCTGCGTGAGTATTATCCATCCATGCAGTGCGGTTAAGGTTGCCATAATACCAAATGTTTTGAGCGTAATTAAATACTACGTACTTATTATTGTTCAGAGAATTTAAAGACGGGTAGAACCACCACACCTCAGAAAAGGCTGTATTGCTACCTGCCATCACTTTAGATTGTTGTGCTAAGTTTAAGTCTGCAAATACGTATTCTTTTACTGTGCAGGGTATTTCTTTAACATTACCATTATATAGATAGAACTGCCCTCTACCCATCCAGTACACAGCATCTCCTATAGCTACAGCAGCGTTCTGCCCCGTTATAGAAATGTTTCTAGATACTTCCGAAAGGCCATAAATAAACGGATCACCTACATACTGCAGCGCGTGTGCAGACATATCTGTTAAAACAAGTATCTGTTGTTTGGTTTGCACCGCTGCAATAATGGCACTGCCTGAGCTAAGTTGTAATTCTCCTGCAGTGTTAGTGTCTAGGGTACGCCATTCAACTGCGGATTCTTGACTAGAAAATCTAATCGTTAACGGGTCTTGTGTGCCAGAAGCACCTTCAGGATCGCACCCAAATGCAATTACGTGTCGATCTTTTTCAGATACTAGAATAATAGCGGCTACAGTAGGCGCAGATTGTGCGTTGGTTAAATCGCTTAATGCTACTGCTCTTGCGCCGAACCCACTTGAAGTATCCCAATAAAATATACCCCCATTACGTACACACATAATAAGGTCTTCGCCAAAGTTATCCTGCGACCATAAGCGTAATGATTCAGCCGGAATGGTTATATCAGCCTCAACTCCCCACCCTCTATTAGGATCGTTCCACGGTCCCGCACCCCAACCTGCGCCAAAAGTAGCATTATCTTGCCCTGTATTTATTTGGTACGCAGCCTTAGAACTAGCTCCACCATTACCGGTATCAGAGCCATTAGCTGTAGCCGTAGCTATAAACTTATAGCTATTTGCGTTTACTACCTCATATATTTGATATTCACGATTTAGCACCGCAGCCGTTATTTGACCTCCTAGCCCATCAGGATTTGTTGATACTCCCGAAAACGTAACAAAGTCATTTGATACCGCTCCATGTGACGTATCGGTAGCAGTTATTATGTTTGACCCGTTAGTAGCTGCAAACGTAACCGCATTGTTAGATGACCGGATAGGAGTTACATCGTTAGCTTGAATACCTTCAAATACATAAAACTTTAGGCTAGTACCCGCACCTATGAAGTTTCCTCCTCTTAGGCTAGTCCAGTTAAACAACGACCTACATGCGCCTAAAATAGCTATAGGGTTAAACTTTGCCCAACCTCCAATAGTTTCAGGAAAACCCATACGAAACCTAATGCGATTACTATCAAACCAGCCACCATCATTACTATAGCGAGTTACGTCACGGACAATTCCGGGTTTAAACTGTAGTTTCGTATAGGCCATAGACGGGTCTCCTAGAACATTATCTCAAAGTGCGGTGCGTCTATAAACGGTCTGCGAGCCTGTGATCTGCGTGTATCTATGTACGAACACATAGCATGTTCTGCTGTACCGTCATAGGCACCTAGATCATCAATAGTCCATGCAGCGCCCCACCGTAACTTAACACCTGCAGCCTCCGCGCCTTCTTTCATGGCATCGGCAATCTCATCGTACAGATTAAGTTCCCATCGACCACCATCACAGTAAGCCATTAGGTCTACGGCGTTACCATCAATGTGTTTTGATTTCATGGTTTGCGATGCGCCCTTTGCTACTAAGGCGCGCTGTTCTTCTATTGTCCGCAACCCGCAGATCACCGAGAAGTCTTGTTTGGTAACACCTATGGCGTACTTCACGACAGTTATCAGACTTTCGTTTACACCTTCTAGCCTAGACAGACTTCGTTTACTTAGCTTGTATCCCATAACTATTTCTTCCCAAAAAACTTGCTTACAGACCGCATACCTATACTAGCACTAACGATCCCACCCAACGCAATTTGATACCACTGAGGCATAACTTCCAAAGCCATAAAGCCCTTAGCAACTATGTCATTTCCCCAATCCCCGCAGAAGGCTAATATTAGTGGAATACTGAAAAGTAGGGTAATCCATTCATCCTTCCAAGAATTATCAGCGCCCTTTATAGCTGCAATATCCCAATCAATCTCACCTGTGAGTTGCTTCTTACGCACCTCTGCTTCGGTCAGTTTGATCTGTGTCTTACCGTCTATTACCGAGGTAGCTAAACCTGTAAGACTGCTTATAAGTTGTGTTATCATTTCTCTGATCCTAGCCATACCGCAAACGCGCCCGTCATGGACCCAGAACAAATTGATATCATCGCGGACTGCTGTGTAGACAAATCCTCTAAAGTCATCCCCCACTCCAGAACCCGTATATACATCACGGTCATTACAAACATCATAAGTCTCGGCATAAGACGATATTCTAGTATAGTCTTAAAAGTTATAGACATCAGAAACCTCCTTTAAGGCCATCTAATATTTCGGACAAACTAGGTCGTTTATCCTTCTTTTCATAGACGCAACTAAATACCTTCGGACACTCTGAAAAACTAAGCGTAGGGTAATGATATCCCAGCCCACCAAAACCCGCACTGAATCTATATACACATACCTTTTGGTCATTTACGTCTGTAAACCTCTTCCATAGGTGACACTTTACATGAGTTGGATTAGCAACCCCCACAAGTGTTACTGATAGTATTAGCGCATTTATCACTGTGTAGCCAATACTATTAAATATAGGCCACCACCTAACACACTAAGGATACCTAAAGACAGGCCACCAATAGCTGCATTGTTTGCCATCTGTCTCTTTGCTTCCATAGCTGCGTACACCGTATCTTCTCTTTCTTTGCGTATCTGTCTACGCATACCTAACATCTCATCGTAGGTTCCTAAACCGAACCTGTAATCTAACATAAACTTAATCTCTTTTTCTTTCTCAAGCAAAGTTTTCTTACGGATAACAATATCCATAGCCTGTTGTTCTATGTTGTCAGAACCTTGAGTTTGTTTGTCTAGCCACGTAGGGTTCTTACGTTGAGACTCCGCACGGGTAATGTCCGCAACTGCACAGTACCAAGACCCAAGTTGCTTACTAACATCCTGCATCTCACGGCCTGCGCCAACCAATAGTTTTACGCCTTTAAAGGCTGCATTAGCTGCTGCAAAAGCTGTAACGGGGTCAATCATATATCGTTACCTCTGCAGAACTTACTCCATACGGTTTAAGATCGCTAGTAACATCAAGATAGTGGCACCTGATGTACCTATTAGAACGGTCTCAAGGCGTTTTATCCTAGTAAAAACCTCTTTAAATTGTATTCTAACTTCTGTCTGCACAGCGATCATATCCCGTTCTAGCGCCGAGACGCGCTCATTCATATCTGGCATTGCTACTAAAACACCCCACCACCAATAGAGGCAGGGGCAGTAACAGTAATAGCAACATCTTTTCCTTCTGCCCCTGTCCACGGATTTTTACATTTAGGGCAAGTACCTTCAGGATAAGAAGCAACTTTTTCAGGGGCGTCTACTGCATTACCACACGAAGCGCAGTGGATAATATCCTTACTTGTAGCGGGTGCCCCCATAACCCCACCGGGCATTGTTATAACAGTATCAACCATATCATCACCTCTAATCATTAATTTAGCTAGGCTCAACGGGCCAAGTTACATTTGCAGGAAACCCAGCTTGTGTAGGTACGGCACGTAATGCAGCACGATAAGTAATCCATGCGTCTGGCATGGTAACGTCACTGCCAGCCATCCAATCGCAAGCCGCTAGTTTGGCGTTACGTTCTTCACGGACTAAAACTTCTGGTGCAATAGGCGCAGGTTCTGGATCAGACTCTACAACAGGGATGTTTTCTACAACCCACTTTGTGCCCTCCCATTTAGCAAGCTGGCTGTAAGTTATAGTTGGTGGTGCAGTCTCTACACAGCCTGCTGGGATAAGCCAATTATTACTATCCAAAGGGTCTTGGTCTGCTGTTGTAATGCCTACATAGACACCATTTAAATCTGTTTGATATACGTTCATATCGGCGTCTCCTTAATATTTAATGCAAGCAAGCAGGGCAATGTTGCGTGATCGGGTTTCACCTCCCCTGTTATCAAAACTTAGTGAGATAAGAGGTGACACATTACCGCCAGAGTATATTTTGGGCGAGGTGGTCCCGTCCATTGGGACAGCTACACTTGTGGCACTCCCAGTTACCCCTGAGAAGAATCTAGCTCTTGAAAAGTTATTGGTCCGTTGCGCCTGTGCAGAGCCGAATACACGGTCGGCATCAATCTCACGGCCATCATCCCAACCACGCATAAATTCACCACGAAGGTCTGGAACAAGGAATGTTGTACTGTCATCCCCAGCGCCAAAAGTTGTTCCTATTGCTGTAAACAAAGCAGAATAAGTTGAACGGGACACCTCTGCACCGTTAGCTTTTAAATAGCCAGAAGGCGCAGTGTTAGCTGCGTGGTAGATTACTCCTCCTACGGGATAAAAAGTACCAAGATCAGCAAATGACAAATCAGTGCCATCGGACGTTAGAACTGTTCCAGCAGCGCCTTTAGCTAGTCTGGCTGTTTCGCCAGAAGCGTTACCGTACAATATACTGCCGCGAGTAAGATCGGTTAATTGATTTATTTCAGTTGCATCGGCTGTTACACCATCAAGAATATTTAACTCGTCGCCCGTAGACGTAACCGGTGTAGAGCCAATGGTTAATTTATCTTGAGGCACCACCAATCCAGCCGCGCCACCAAGAATTAAATCATCCTCACTTGCATCCCACTGCATGTATGCACTGGCCGTATCTCCAAAAAACTTAACGTCGTAACCTGTATCATCAATGCCTACTGTTAGTGTGCTGTCTAATTGTACAGCGCCGTCAATATCTACAGCATCAAGGTTTGTGATTCCGTCTACGTCTAGGTCTGTACCAACGAACAACTTCTTAGCTATACCAACACCACCGTCAACAATCAAAGCGCCTGAAGTTGAGCTGGTTGAATCAGTATCAAGATTTAAATTAACAGCGCCGCTTGTATCAAGAGTTCCTACAGTAGTATTACCAGAAGTAATACCACCAGACACACTCAGATTAGTAACGCCCAACGTGCCAATCTCAGCCACGGCTGCGCCAGTACCTGCACCATCTAAGTATACGAGCTTGGTTTGTCCTGTCGGAATTATAACTTCATTGCCAGAACCCTGCTTTACACTAATGCTTTGAGAGCCGGTTGTGCCGTTCTCAATGTACATCACTCGGTTTATTGTAAGGGGAGCTATAGTTAATGTTCTTGTAGCAGTTAAGTTGAGGGTTGATGTAACTTTAAAGTACATAGCCCGTACTGGATCAGTCGTGCCATCCGCTATGACAGTTTCTTTGTTTGCGTCTTGGTCAAAAGTTGCCTCTGTACCAAAGCCCATAGCCTCTGCAATTAGTTCGAGATTTGTGTTAGTTGTATCGCCCCAAGTGCCAGTTTGGTCGCCTGAACCGATCTCTTCTAGCCGAAGATCATTTGCATATGTACTAGCCATGTGAGTTTCCTAAGCTGCTATTCTTGTCCAGATTGTGTTCGGGTCTGGAACTAAGTTACCCCATGTTGTGTTCGGGTCTGGAACTAAGTTACCCCATGTTGTGTTCGGGTCTGGAACTAAATTACCCCACACAGTTACATTTGCTATCTGCCCTGTAGCCAAGACTCCAGTTAGAATTACAAAAGAGCCTCCAGCAACTGTAACTGATCCTACACTACTTGTACCGAAAACACTAGCAACAGATACACTAGCGCCAGCGGCTACAGTAACATCGTTAGTAGATGCAGTACCAGAAACACTGCCAATCGAAAAATTAGCGTCAGCGGTTACAGTAACATCGTTAGTAGATGCAGTGCCTTGCACACTGGCAATCGAAAAATTAGCGTCAGCGGTTACAGTAACATCGTTAGTAGATGCAGTGCCTTGCACACTGCCAATCGAAAAATTAGCGTCAGCGGTTACAGTAACATCGTTAGTAGATGCAGTACCAGAAACACTGGCAATCGAAAAATTAGCGCCAGCGGCTACAGTAACATCGTTAGTAGATGCAGTACCAGAAACACTGGCAATCGAAAAATTAGCGTCAGCGGTTACAGTAACATCGTTAGTAGATGCAGTACCAGAAACACTGGCAACAGATACACTAGCGCCAGCGGCTACAGTAACATCGTTAGTAGATGCAGTGCCTTGCACACTGCCAACAGATACACTAGCGCCAGCGGCTACAGTAACATCGTTAGTAGATGCAGTGCCTTGCACACTGCCAATCGAAAAATTAGCGGACCCGTCAAATTGCAAAATACCTGCAGTGATATCGCCCTCAACCCCTACAGGGATAACTATCAGGTCGCCGCTACCTAAATCGGCAAAGGCGGCTGCTGAATATGGTGAGAAACCTAGCATTACTCAGGCTCTGTAGGCCATGTGACGCTTGCAGGAAACCCAGCTTGTTGCGGCACATTCAACAGGTCCGTGCGATACTGCGACCACTCTGTTTGTTTGTTAGACGAAAGATCAGCCCAGCGAAGTGGGTTGGACACCATAGGGTCAACTACTGTAGCTAAAATATTATCACGTTCAGCACGGACATTAGCCGCCGTTTCTGAATCTAACTCCGCTTGAGTAGGAGCAACGTAGGCCGTAAAATTAGAGCCAATCAGAGCCATAACGTCATCATTATTGATAGTGTTGTCAGTGTCATCGAGGTCTAATGTGTATGGTATCCAGCCGTGTTCTGGGTGGTTAATTTCTACGTCCATACGAGCATTGTCTGCCTGTAGTGATGCCGCATTACGGATTTGTGTGATTGTAATGCTCATTAGGATATCCTCACAAAGACAGAGGCTGCAGTGGAAGTGCCACCAATTGATACACCATTGTATACGCCACAATGTCCCATTATACGCCACGTTCCGCTTGGAGCCGTGTTGCCAGAGCCATAATAACTCGCACCGTATTGATAGGTGTTGGCATAACGTAGCCCCGAGCCTGCTCTAGTAGAGCCGGGGGTAAAGTTTGCGGTACTAGCAGTATTTCTAAATAAACCATAAGTGCCGACAGCGCCTAAAGTTGTTGAACCACCACCAGCCTGTGCCCACGTCAGCCCACCTGTGTTCCCCGATTGAGCCGACAGAAAATAACCGTTGGTTGGGCTGTTGCTGACCTTGAGATTAGCCTCATCCACAACATTACTAGCAATGGTCAATGCGCCAGAGCCAGTGACCTCTCCTGTGTGTGTCGCATTAGTAGTTTTAGCAGTGTTAGCTGTAATCGCAGTTGCTTGACTACTTGTTATTCCAGTTTTGGCAGTATTAGTACTGACAGCGCTGTTTAAAGTTTGCAAGTCAACGCCATCTACTGTGCCAGAGACTGTTATGTTACCTGTTACGTCTACGCCTGTGCTTTTTGTTGCAAATTTCTCAGAGCCATAATGATACAGGATGCTTTCGCCTGTGCTGCCATCTGCTCTAAAGTAATCAGCATTGCCACCAGAAGAGTTATCTGTCTGAATTATAACATCTTTATCATTTTGTTGATTTTTGATAATTAGGTCATTAGCTTGTACACATTCAACGTAAGCATTTGTTGAATTAGAGTACAGTCTTAGGTCGCCAACATTTGTAGTGCCACCAAACATCAGACGAGAGTTCTCAGGAAAATATAAAGTATCTTCGCTTGCGACCCACCGCACATACTCTCCAGATGTATCTCCAAAAAACTTAACATCATACCCTGAAGTGTCTGCCCCGACTGTCACAGCACCTGTAAATGTACCACCACCTTTAGGCATTGCATTAGTAGCAAGTGTCCCTTGAGCAGCAGTTGCATATGCGGTGGCTGCGGTGGTAGCTGCAGTGCCTAAACCTAATGTTGTTCTGGCGGTGGATGCGTTTGTATCATCGACTAATGTTTTACCAAATGCACTGATAGTTGTACTAGCCGGTAGCGACAAAGTCTTAATATCAGCGTCAACTTCAGAATCCATCAAGGCTCCTGCGGCAGTGACATTAGCTGTATCGGTTACGTCAGCACCGTCTTCTACGCTTAACGCTGTTAGTAATCCGCTTTTAGTTACAGAACCAGTTAACCCTACAACCGCTTGAACTGCGTCTGTTTGGTCATGTTTTGACCAGTTGTTTGCGTAGGTAGAGGCAGAAGCGTTATCTGTTGTTGCAACAATGTTGTCTCCCACTGCGAACGCTATATTGTCAACAGTTCCAGCTACTGAAACGTAATAAAACCAACCCGTTTGTGCAGAGCCTGATCCGGGAAAACTACCTGCCGATGCGTCCCAATTGCCTTTATAGACCATGCCATTAGCAAGAGCCGCAATATCTGTTTCCATCTGGTCAAGGTCAACGTTCTGCGTAACGGCAATAAAATCTAGCTTGGTTTCATCTGCGGTAAGAAAAGACGCCGTGGTATTTGCTAGAACGCTAGAATAAGCCTGTACGTTGGAACCAATAGCAACGCCCAGCGTAGTACGTGCTGCTGCTGCGTTTGCATCATCGACAAGACTAGCTCCAAAAGTGGAGATGGTTGTACTAGCGGGTAGACCTAGTGTTTTAATATTAGCGTCTACTTCAGAGTCCATCAATGCGCCAGCAGCGGTTACATTGGCTGTGTCAGTAACATCCGCGTTGGCTTCAATTCCGTTGAGCTTAGTGCCGTCAGTTGCTACATCACGACCATCCACTGTGCCACCCACAACTAAATTGTTGCCGATGGTTACGTTGTTACTTGCATCCTCAACTACCGCCTTTGAAGCAGGGTACGTTAGAAATATCTTTTTTGTTCCTGCTCCCCAATTAACAGCGTTATTAGAGTTTGATGAAGAGAATACTGTTGTACGGGCTAACGTATTTCCCGAAGAAGCGTAAGTACCGAGTCCTACTTCGTAATCATCATCATCAGTAGCTGCATAATAAAGAGTGTCACCATTGGAGACTGCAGCCGAAAATGTTTGAAACCCCGCTACAGCTCCGCCCAGAGCATACGACCCCGTTCCTGTAGTCGTAGTAGATTCATTTACACGATCAGCTACAACAAATGCCATAAAGTTATCCTCTTAAATTAAGCAATACGGACAATAGCACTACTAGAACCCGGTGCAGGGAAGCTAATAGTAAACGTACCCGTAGTAGAAGTTTTAGGGGAACCAAAATCCAAAACCGCAACCGCTGGGTTGCCTGATGCGCTACTATTGTAAATCAACGCGCCATATGCAGTGATTGTAGCCTCAGTAAACGATATATCGGCAAAATCACACACCGCTACTACACCTGAAGCCACAGGAGTTGCGCTTACAAGATTGCCACCCCCTGCGGAGTAAGTCCCAGAGTTGCTCACTTCGTTAGCGGTAGTGTACGCAGTTGTGTTTGCCCTAAACGCTGCGCTGTTTGTATATAGCGCAATTTTAAAAGTGTCACCTGATGAGGCAGTAAAGTCGTGGATGCCCTTTAAGAGTTCTACCTTAAAAGAGGTACACATAAAGTTGCCGTCAAAAGCCATATCGTAGTCTCCTTAGTTGTTTTGCAAGGTCAGGAAAACCAGTCCCTTACGGTATTCTTTAATTGTTATTCTAAAGCATTGCGGGGTAGTGTGCAATATTTCTGTTTTGCTTACCCTATTAACGCCCTTGGCTCCCCATCACGATAACTATCTCTCTTACTAGCGGCATCTATCCTTGATAGTTGCCTTATCGCCTCTTCGTATCGCGCCTGATAATTCTGCATTATATCAGGATCACCTTTCATAAAGGTATATGCTTCTAAAAGAGACCCATACAACAGCACAGTATCTGCGTTGTCACCTAACCAAGAGGTTGCTGTGGTGACAATAGACGGCGGTTCAAAATAATAATGCAATTCAGTAACAAAGTTACCGTTAGGTGTTGGCCCTAGTATAAAATGCCCCGGCGAGTTTGTACTTGCAACATCTCCATCAAACTGTGCATAGTATCTAGGTAGCCCTGTTGTGGCTGAAGATGGATAGGCTTCCCTTATAAAATTAACATCTCTGTCTAAAAGATAACTATAGTCACCGCTACCATCAACCACCGCTAGTGAAGCCACTGCTAGAAAGTCGCTCGGCCTTGCTAAATATTGATTACCATCATTCATATTGGACGAAACGTTTTTTCTAACTTCGGGTATAGTAACAGTACGAAATATACGTTGCTCCGCTTGCTGGACAAACGTAGGGATCATAGAGACGAATGTTGCTTCTGTGTTCTCTGTATAGTCTTTTATAGCTTGCGTAAGCTCAGTATAGTTCATTACTCGGCCTCGCTGTACAAATTATCAAATATCTGCGTTACATCTAGCGTGTAGTCTAAATCAGATTTGGAATAATGTATATGCTGTGATGGCTTAAAGTCTGGTGCGCCTTCACCTGTCTCAAACCACGCAGGGTGTGTTACCCGTACCCTGTTGTTGGGTAACGCCACTATATTGCCTGTCCACTTACCCGCATCTAGTAGCTGTAGTACATGCGCTTGTTTATGCTGTGCAGGGTCATCTGCTACATCTGTGTCGGTATAGTCTACAGTAAATAGGTATTTAGCAGGAAAGAACCCTCCTGCAATCTTTGCCATCCACGGACAAGGTGACGCCCTATCAAGCGTGTATACCGCATGTGTATGGGAAGGGCAGTCCCAAGGCTGGGCTTCGTGAACTGCCATACCCTCGGGCCACTCTTCAAATGACTCATCGGCCACCAGAGCAGTTATGGGCATCCTAGCCCACATAGCCCCACCGTGTACGTTAGCTTCGCCTGTATCGTCCGCCTCACACCCCGTAAAGATAATCTGAAAACTCAGGCATCTGTTAGGCATTGTAGTGACAGCGATAACCATAGCATGTAGAAATTCGCCGTGGTAACGCTCATGGTTGACCGTATACTCACGACGAACCCAACACTTAAAGTGTGGTATATTGCTCTGCAGATAAGGCATTAGCCGTTTTTACGAAAGCGTTGAGGACGTGCTGCACCGCTACCACGAGCAAACGTACCGCCGCCTTTACTCATTTTCGCCATCTTGCCACCTTTAGCGTAACCTTTTTTCTTCATCATGCCGCCGCCCATCTTCTTAGCTACAGCACCGCCTTTAGCCATGCCTTTTTTCTTCATCATGCCGCCGCCCATCTTCTTAGCTACAGCCCCACCTTTAGCCATTTTTCCTTTGCCATCAGCAGCAAAAGCAGGAACCATTTTTCCAGCTTTGTTTTTAACCATTTCTAATTTACCAGCAGCCTTCATCTTCCGTACACCGCCCTTAGCGGCACCTTTTTTCTTCATAGCCATGTCCAAGTCTCCTATGGTGTGTTAGCCGTACCGTCCGTTAAGTTATACTATTGTTATGTTTCCAACCATACCGCTGTGGTTGGTACATTGATATACTAAAGAAGAGTCAGAAGGCTCGTGCGGAACGATGAACTGTGTTAACCCTGTAGTAGAATTATAGTTGTCAGTTACACCCGTTGTGAAAGCAGAACCACCTGACGATACTCTTATCTGCAAAGGATGACTGCCTACATTAGCCGTATTATTTAAAAGATAAGTATGACCTTTGTAGAAAGTAAAGTTTGGATTGTTGCCAGATGTAGCTCCGGGGCCAGTAAATGTATAGGCAGTTGATCCGTTTACACCTGCAGTGTATTTAGTCACAGGTCCAGTTGTCTCATCATTTAGCCTAGTCCACGCTCCACCATGTGCGAAATATAACCCGCCTGTTGCGTGAACATGCGCTACTGCGCCATGATATGTACCCGCGCTAGGTAAGTCGCTTAAATTGGCGTAATAAAAAACAATCTTATTGGCTCCAGAACTCACATCAATAAGACCGTTACCGTCTATTATATCTGTGAGCGCAGAGCCGTTCCCAATAGCAGCATATATCTCAGTAAAGTTTGCGTTTATTTTAGTGGCACCAGAACGAAGGGTATCCCCACTACCATCGTTTGCGCTACTTCCTATCCCTACTGCCTGCAAAGTCATGTTCTATCCCTCGTCAAAAGTATCTGTTGTTGAATCTAGCGTAACAGCCGTACTGTCAAATCTTGGAGCAGTTCCCGCAAGTACACTAATGGATACCGTTCCAACTTGACCTGTCAGGTATAAGAGAGGGCCCCCTACAGGGTTCCAACCACCAATTCCTCGCCCCGGCTCATAATCCGGTCTGGGGTTAAGTAGAGATTGAGGGTCAACAACCCGAATACGCCCCAAAAAGTTCTGTGGTTGATCTGGATCAACTACGTCTCTACCAACACGAAAACCAGTACGGTGTCCATCTTTGAACTCCCACACAAGCTCGTTTAAAGGGTATCTAAACCCTGTTCGGTCACATATACCATATGCGTACTTACCAGACGCGTAGCTCATCGCATCCCCCCATGAAAGGTTTGAAACGGTACAAACATAGAGGATGCACGTTCTTGGTCTTCGTATGCTGCCAGCTTAAACTGATACTCATACTCTTCTCTAAGAGGCGTTGCTCTAGCTGCAGCTTCGGGTTTCTTCATGGCTACATGAAACGCTAACCCTGATACAAGTGCAGGCACAAACCGTGGAGGTATATTGTTTGTTTCTCCCCCAACACCTGACGCAAGACCATCAATACCCTTTAGGCGAAAATACAGTAGTTGATAAGTCTGTGTAGTGTCCGGTGTGGGCCACAGTGTAAACTTTACTTCAGTAGGTAGCCGCTGCACATATATCTGCGTTGGCCGTCCTACAGTGTTCTTGTTAGTCTGCTGTGCATATGTAGACACGCTAACACGCTGCAACGCTGTATCTATCTGGTTTGTACCTGTACCAGTACGTAGCTGATGCTCAATAATGTCTATGGTATCTACGGGCATACTGTAATCTACTTGCCCTGCAGTCAGGTTGACAGTGCCAGAGTCAATAGTAAATAGGTTAAGACCCCTGTTCTGCCACTCTAGGGTTAAGATATTAAGACTACGACGAATAGTGCGTAAGTCATACCCAGATTGCATCTGCAAGCCAGCCCGTTCAAAGGCTTCCTCAAACAGTTCTGGTAGATCGGGTACGACTGTAGCCATTATTTAGTCCTTTTCTTACCACTAGCAGTAGTAGACCATTTTACACGCTTAGGCCCAGTTTTCTTTGTGGCCTCAGATTTAGTTATCTTAGACGCCACCTTTTTAGGGCGACAGGCAGGGTAAGGACGCTTGGACTTACCTTTAGCGGTTTTGCGTCCGCAGGCTTTGCCCGTCTTAACGTCTCTCCAATCTTCGCCAAACCATTTTCCAAGACCACCCTTGGTACTAGGTTTTTTTGGTTTTGCTTTTGCCACTTTTAGCTACCTTATTGTTGCCGCCAGACCAACCGCCACCTTTACCTTTATACCACTTAGAAGCCCAAGCATTTGCATAAGCGGAAGGATAAACATCAAACTTACTTCGGGCTGCGGACTTAGCCTTAGACCACAACGCAGCATTGGTAGGTTTTGCTTTAGACATACCGCCCTCGTGTCTTACCTCTTATAGCGCGACCATCCATTTTACCGCCACTACGCATTTTAAGTATGCCGCCTTTAGCACCTTTAAAAACACCTGCTTCTATCTGCTTTTGTATCTCTATTTCTTCTAAACGAATACGTTCTTTTTCAGCGGCAGCGGCTTCTGCATCTAAACGCTTTCGTTCCGCTTCGTTCTTACGGCGATCTTGTGCCGTGTGTGTGTCACGTTTAGCCATAATTTATCCTAACACTTCCAGCGTTTTCTAGCCTGTCGTAGACGGCTATTCGGGTCTTTTGCTGCTTTGGGGAATTGTTTCATCTGTCCAGCAGAACGAGCGCAGAACGACTTGCGCCGCTTGGCATCTTTACTGCCTTTTTTAACTGTACCCGTAACAGCGGTTTTTAACTTCGATCCGGGGTTTTTACGTCTATACGCAGCAACACCCGCCTTCGTCATTCCCGCCCCAGACTTAGTGGAGCGGAAATTCTTTTTGTTACGCTTCGGCATCTCACCCTTTGAAGCCATAACGATTTACTCTATGAGCAGGGTCATTACATTGTTAGTGCCTGTAAAGGCAGCAACAAAACAACCGTTGTCAGCAAGAATACCGTCATTAGGGATATATACATCATTCCAACCTACAGGCAGAGTTAGCTGAAGTATAATATCGCCCGTAGCACTACCACTACGAATGGTAAAAGCCGCAACCGCAGCAGCGTTAACTAGAACGCCCTGCAACCTACCGCGTGATGGGCCTACAAGAGCAGCAGTATCGCTTGCCGCAAAGTTGTAAGCTCGGACCTCTTGACCAGCCATTTAGCTACTCCTTACGTTACGTTGTTGCTTTGTGCATAGACAACGGTAACTGCGCCGACACCATTTCCAGTGTTTGCTGTGGTCACGATCAGCCTGTGGTCGCCTGTGCCTGTGTTTAGCCATTTCCCTGTGCGAGTTGCGTCAGTTCCGGGACTTGCCGCCACGATACCCACTGCATTACCTTGAATAGCTCCAGCAGCAGTCAGAGTAGTTGCCGCGCCAACGCCGCCCAGACCAAGAGTTGTGGCTCCACCGCTCCACGCTGTAGTTACAGTCACATCAATTGAGATAAGCTGACTGTTCGGGGGAATAATAATATTTGTGGTCGTTGTTGTTGCTGTTTGATCAATCGCAGCAGTTTGCGAAAGGACAACAAAACCTACGTTAGCCATGTTAGAACCAACGGTTGTTCCACTGGTTTCTTTAATCGTGCCTGATTTAATCGGGCCTGAGAAAGTTGTAGTACCCATGATGATCTCCTGTCGTGGGTTAAGTCAGATGCAAAGCGCATCTGTCAGGGATGAATTAGTAATACAGTACCTTTAGACAAAAAGAAAGGGGCAACCGAAGTCACCCCTATCAAATCAGCATTGACGCCTATCTTAGGCTCCGGGAGAGCCGTAGATACCCAGTGGGTCAGAGACACCAAACGAATAACGCTCACGCGCTTTGTAGCGCACGTTACCTGTATCGAAGTCGCCATCCATGCTGGTATTCATAGCAGTCCGCTCGAAATGCTTCATGCCATTAGGAATATCAGTGGTCATAAACCACGCATCCGCATCGGTCAGATAATGGTTAACCGTATAACCGCCCGGAATAGAACCGTTTGAGTTAAGCGCGTTAATATCATTATCGGCTGTACCCACACGATTTGTGGTTTCCAGCAAGCGTGTTGCCACAAACATAAGACCCGCAGGGATGATGAGCTTGCGAGGGCGCGCAGCGATAAGGAGACCACGTTCATCAACGTAGGCCGCAACATCAATTACTGCTTGCTCAAGCGAAGTTTCATTCAAGTCCGCAGCTACCGCAGGGCGGTTGCCGTTTGTAGCACCTGATACTGTAGGGTGGTTAACATTGAACAGTGTGACGCCATCACCTGAGTTAAAGGTGGCGAAGCCTGTGTTCAATAGAGCCGCTGCCTTAACCTGCTTGGTATAAGCCATAGCGCGAGCTAGTGCTTTAGTATAGCGGGTGGACAGTGAATCGTATAGGTTATCTTCCATCGCTTCTTCAGTGATAGAGAAACCCATAGCCACAGTTTCATGGTTGTAACGAGCAGTGAATGATTCCTGCGCGTTATCATACGAGATAGCAGAACCTTCGTTTTTGACGGGTGCAGCGCCAAAACCTGACAGTTTTACTTCCTCTTCAAAACTACGCTCCGAAGACTCGGTTTCGTAGATGGCTTCATGCTCGTTTTCGTACTTGCCGTACTCTAAACCAAACAGGGCGTTGAGGCCCGGAAGAAGCTCTTTTAGCGCCTGTGCGCGAGAAATAGCCATTGATTATCTCCTTACAGGCCAAGACCAGCGGTGTACGCATGTGACGAAGGATTGAACTTAACAATCACATCGGTAAATGCGTCACCCACGGTTGATCCGGGTGCGTTAACGAAATCTACAATCTTAAAGGCGACTGTGGCGGTGACAGCAGCAGTAGCTACATCCAGAGAGATTCTGGAATTGCCATTGGCTGTATCTGGCGGAGTCTGATTAACAGCGCAGTTGCTGTGCATCAGAGTTTGCGCTACGGCAGCATCAGCTTGAATTTGGAACAACGCGTTAGGGTCATCACAAATATAAGCCTGAGCATCGGCAGCAACTTGACCTGCAGGCCACTGGTTATTCTGAGTAAACCCACGAACAGTATCAGTGTATGAACAGCCAAGAAAGACGCCAACAGTCCCAGCAGGGAACGCAGCAGCGTTTGTACCAACCTGAGTGACCTTTGTGATGGTGCCATTCGCGGCTACCTGCACAATGTCGCCGTTGGCGATAGCGGTGTTGAACCCAGAAGTAATAGGTAATTGGCGAGTTGATCCCGCAAAGGGACGCCCACCAATCGCATTAATAGGGCGCAAACCGTATGGAGTAGATGTAAGAGCCATTTAAGTCTCTCCTCTATTACGATTTCACATACAGTAAGTAGTTAACTACTTACCAAACGAGGTACGAGTAGACCGTTCAGGAGCCATAACGGGCATACGGGGATCAGATTCCCGCATGAAGTTCCTATCCACAGCGTCGGACTGATGTTGTGCAGTCTCCAACTGACCGTCGATTCGATCTTCTTGCAATTCTGTAGGTATTGCACATAGCAATAACCCACCGACTTCGACATTATCCTTAAAGCGCGAGTCAATATCGGACATGATCTTTAGTTCGGGGTAGTCTTCTGCTTTACAAGCTACATACCCTTCACGAAAGCGTTGAGAAACATTGGTCATATCACCGTTACCCAAGGTAGCTGTGCGAATCCAACGAAACGACAAGCCGTCACGCGGTTCGGGGGTTGGCAACATAGATGCGCGCTTCCACGGTTTCCTACGTTCACCTGTTTCACGGGTGTCTAAAGAGCGAGGTTTGCGATCAGCCATTGTTTAATTCCTTCAGCTTTTGCGCCGCGTAATCTTTAAGTGGTACTCCAAGTCGCTTGGCGATAGCGGCCTCAGAGGAGGTCAGTTTAATCGTTGTGCGTGATGTAGCAGTATTTCTACCACTTGGGGCCACCACGGAGCCAGCTTGACGTTGCGGTTTTCTGTCCTCGGTAACATCGTCAAACCTGTCTGGATAACGCTGCCGCATGGCACCATCAATTCGACTATAGTATGTATCAGAAGAAGAATCAACTCCTTCTTCTACTAGCTCCTGATGCACAAGCATAGCGTATCGCTCCATACCCTTATCCTCGGTAAACCAAGAATTTTTAGCTACCCACTCTTGCGCCTTCTTATCAGGTTCAGGTGCGCGGGGTCTTGCTGCAGGTGCCTGCTGTTGCTGTGGAGCTTCTGGTGGTCTAGGTTTCCAGTTTTCAATGCGGTCAGCTTCGGTCTGTAGTTTTACCATAGCTGACTGCGCTTCAACTACCGCATCAGAGTCACCAGCATCATACGCTTGTTTGTAAGCAGCTTTTGCTTGAGTAAGTTCAGAACTGTTACGTGCTTTTGCCTGTGTGATTAAGACGCCTTCACCCTCAGACAGGTTTTTGCGTAGTTTGTCAGCCTCACTCTTAGCACTTTGCGCGTACTGTATAGCCGCTTCACGTTCTCGTTCTGCTTCTTCTTTACGCCTGCGTTCTTCGTGATACTCAAACTTTAGTTTCTTAATCCGCTTCTGTACTGACTCACTGTGTTGTTGTAAGTCATCGTCCTCTGGAATGTCAGCTTCTTCACCTTTAGCTCGGCGTGGTCGGCCTTTATCCTCTTCAGGAGTATCGTCTTCAACCTCTACAATAAGGTCATCCGATGATTCCATAGATACTTCTACGGTGCCTGTATCTTCTACAGCTTGCTCTGCGCCACTCATGCTCTACTATACCCCCGTGGGTCTTCTACCACCGCTTCTACGGTGTCATCATTGATAATACGAAACTCTTTACCCATCACCTTAAATCTAGTGCCTGAGTAAGAACGGAAGATTACAAAGTCTCCCTCCTCACAGTAGGGTCCGCTGGGAAACCGCTCTTTGTCTGTGTAAGCCTCGGGTCCGGTTTTTATAACAAACCCAATGATAGATGCTGTCTCTTCCATGGATTTAAGAGCATCAGGCATAATAACGCCGCCTTCTGTCTTTCCATCTAGTTCTGGGACTGCGATTAAAACTTTAAAGCCTTTAGGCTCGGGAAGTTTAGCCTGTAGTTCGCTATCTTCCAACTTGTTCGCCGCGTACATTTTACTCTCCTAGCAGTGATTAAAGGCTCACAGCGCCTTTGCGTGGATTATCCACGTAACTTTGCCATACAACTAAAAGTTCTATGGATCAATATACCGTTGTTCTACTTCTTTAATCTCTGCGACTGTGTTGCCCAACGCTTCGTACTCGCCCACAAACTTCCAGTATTCTCTGTCATTTGTAGCGCCACCACCTGCTAGATGATGACGTATTGCGCTACGTTGCTCCTCTATACGGTTCAACACCGTTAGGAATATGCTCTGCTCCACGTATTAGTCCCTATCGTTTATGTCTCTAGCTGCTTCCATCGCTAGTTTAATAGCTGTGGTATCTTCTTCTGTCTGCAACTCAGCTACTTTTAACTGTATGTTAGCCGCTGCTTTGGCGTTGTCAGCTTCCATGCGACTTTCTTGAACACCAATGTTGGCCCGTTTAGTCTCCATATCAAGCTGCAGCTTTGCCTGATCCATCTTCATCATGTGCTGAAGCTCTTGCTCTTTGATAGCCATCTCACGCTGCTGTAGCTGTGTCAGAGGGTCTGCCTGTTGTTTGGCGTTTTCCTCTGCGGATGCCTCGGCTTGATCCTTCTTGAGTAGCTGCCCTGCCGCCTGTGCGACCACCTTAGACAGTTCGCGCTCTACGGACTCTGGTAGTGGCTCATCTTGGTCAGGTAGCTCTGTGCCTAGCTGTGCTTCGATCTCTTTGCGATACTGCAATGCTATGTGTTCTGTGACGTGAGACTGCATAGCCGCTGATATGGCCCCTGCAAACGGCGACTGACCTACAATCTGCTGTATCTTGGGGTCTTGTAGCGCCGCCATGTGGGTCATAATGTGTGCTTCGTGATCTTGATACGAGAACGCTTTTACAGGCTCTTGTTTCATTATCGACATATTCTCGGACACAGGATCAGCAGGCTTGATATCTTCAGGTAGCTTAATAATATCTGACGCGTCTGGGATACCTAGAACCTCAAGCATTTGGCGATGCAGCTTACCCAGATCATATAGCTGTGGTGCCTGTTGTGATAGCTGTAGGGCCGCTTGGTACTGCATAATACGCTGCGCCATAGTAGCGGCGTTAGGGTCAGACACGGGTACTACGTCTACACGTCCATCAAAGTCTGCTGCACGATCCGCAGGCTCATCCATCTCATATGCGTACTCAGAGGGCATATAGTCATGTACAATACGGGCCAGAATACGTAGTTCTTCCTTCATAGCCGCGTGTAGGCGCGCTTGTACGCCCGACATAACCTTCATAGACCGTTCCATAAGCGCCAGTGTGGTGCCTACAGGAGCCTGTGCGTTCATATCACCTACCTGCATGTCCCCTACAGAGCCAATGCGCCGTCCTTCCTCAACCACGTTGTTTAGGAGGGTATACAGCACCTGTGACGGCTCTTTGTACGGTAGGAAGGTGATAGAGTCCTTAATCGCTCCACCCGGAACGTCAACATCTCTAAATTCTCCGGGCATCAGGGGTGTATTATCCCCTTTGATCCGCATACCACGAGACTTTAGCCCTGCTGGTAGGTTAGATAGTGTCCCAGCGTCGATAAGCTGCCGCATGATGGACGTAGCGGACTTTGCCAGCCCACCTATGGTGTGGATCAATCCTGTACCGTAGAAGCCCATTCCGGGCAGGTACGGGTAATGTACAAAATGACTGCGTTTCCGCTTCTTCTTGTCATCTTCGTACCAATTTCGACGGATTGCTAGGATTGAACGCGAAGATTTGTCCATTGTAATCACAAATGGAAGCGCCAAACCGTCAGGATCGTCAAACGGCTCGGGCAATATGATATCTACGTGCATTTCTAGCAGTGTATGGCGTGGGTCATCGCTATAAACAGGCTCTGTCCCATCCATTTCGTTGTATTTTTCTTCAATGTCCGTAATATCACGCGTTGGTTCCGGTAATTCTATGTCTGCGTAGAACCCGTTAACCTGTAATGCGCGTATTTCTTCGTAAGTTTTCTTCATAACGTGCGTATAGCGGGGGCAGGTACGCAAGTTAGACGCGCCGTAGGACGCTACAAAGTCTTCGGCAGGTACAAATACAGATACAGGACGCTCTAAGATCGGATCGTAGTATATTTTCTTAAATGCGGACCCAGCTAACGGAAGTTTGAACAGCATCTGCTCCATTTCGTTCCGGTAGTCGGGCATTTCTTCCGTTATGAGGTAATTGAGTTCTGTTTCTACACGCTGAGATTGTTTTAATTTCTCAGGAGTCATCTTACCCACGATTTTTGACTTCACAGGGCCAGCCGCAGGCATAAGTTCACTCATGGCTTGCGCTTGGAACCGCACTACAGCCTCAGTAAGCATGGGATGGTACACCCCAGAGGCTCCCTGCCAAGGTTGTGCGCGATCTTCGACCTTCATACCCAGCAAATCTAAGCCGTTTATGTACGATGTGGCCCATTCTTTGCGTGATGCGCGGTCATTATCGAAGTCCTCTACCAATTCAGAGGCCATGCTCTCCAACATCCCGTCCTCAATAGCCTCGGCTAGGTTCGCATTGTGGTCTTCCATAGCTGCATCAAGGTCATCATCGAGTCCGGGACTACCAAAGTTTATGACTACAGACCCATCATCCATCTCGACTTCGACTGCACTGTCAGCATCGGCTATGACTTCTACCTCTAAGTCAGGGGTCTCACCCATCAACTCGATCTCATTGGGAGTCATCATTTTTTCAATTGCCATGTCGGGCCTCGCTACGATGTTTCTTTTGTAATTCTAACAAATAAATGTGTCCTTGTCGATGTGAGGGTGCCCTATAGGTTGGGAGGAAACCCAGAACACCCCCACGGGACGCGGCGAGCGTCCTATAGGCGTAATACCAAAACTCGCGTGATAAAGCCAGCATGTTAGTAATAGTCCGCTCTCTGTGGTATTTCAGGTTCATCATCCCACACATCGGTAGGTAGTCGTATGAACCCACCCTGCCTGAAACGCAACAACGCCATAACTGTAGAGTCAACTTGGTCATCGTTAGACATAAACGGAAACCCAGCTATTTCTTCTACTAACTCTTCTGCCCATCGTTTAGCGGGAACCCAACACAGCTCTGACCGTATTATGTCAGCCACAGAGTTAAGACGCGCCATCTTATCACCCGACCCACGGTGAGGTGTGTACTCCTGCACAGGCAAGTCCATGCGTCTCATCTCTTGATACAGGGCTGACCCCGATGACTTCTTTTCCACGATGAACGCGTCTGGCTCCCAATCGTGGTATTCCCGTACAGCCAACTCTTTTAGCTCTGGAAACTCCATACGCTCTTTTATAGCGTTCAGCAGGATGAGGTTGTGCATCTCCTCTTCTTCGTTGAAGAACACCCCCCACGTTGTCAGCGATGTATAGTCAGCGCGGTTGTGTTTCTCGGCTGCAGCATCAAGTGACATTATAATATACTCACAGTCGGGCGGATCATCGTCAGCCCATATGCGCCACCACTCACGTTTTATGATAGACGCTTCTTCTGCTGTAGGTGTCTGCTGGTACTGTGCGTTCCACTGAAACGAAGGCATAGATGACTTCGTGCGTAGCAGCGCCTCTAAGTCAAAGAACTCAGGCCACAGTGGTTTCTGTATCGGCTTACCGTCATCATCTTCGGAGTCTAGGATGGCGGGAAACTCTATAATCTCAAACTGATCGGACTTCTCGTTCTTGACCATATCAGCGGTCACACGACCTGTCAGATCGTCCATGTGCCAGCGCGTCTGTATTATCGCTACTGAACCTCCCGGCATAAGACGAGTACGCGCACCAAAGGTGTACCACTCGTATGCTCTCTCAAACACAGAGAAGTTGCCGTTGATAACGTCTTGTTCTGAGTGGGGATCGTCAATGAGCAAGAGGTCAGCGCCTCGACCAGCAAGAGCAGAACCAACACCACACGCATAATACTCACCACCGAAATTCGTATTCCACCGCCCCGCAGACTTACTATCTACCGCTAGTTTAACTGTGGGGAATATATCTTTAAAGTCATCTAGGGAGATAAGGTTACGTACCTTACGCCCGAAGTCCACAGCAAGGTCTGTGGTGTGCGACACCATCATAACCTTCTTGGTAGGGTTACGCCCCAAGAACCACGCTGGGAAATATATAGATACTAGCTGTGACTTGCCGTGACGTGGGGGTATGTTGACACAGATACGATCCTCGTCTCCCGCCTCAATTGCCATCAGCAAATCAGCGAGTATGCGATGGTGACGCCCCACAATATAGTCAGGCTGCATCCGCTTGCAGAACTCTATAAGATCATCGTAGGCGGTCTTGTTACGCTTACGTACCCCTAGCTCTTCTACTAGCTTGTCTATCTCGGCTATTTCTTCGTCTGAGAAGCTGTCCAAGTTGTCCAGCATGTGCTGCACTTCTTCCTCGGAGAAGCCATTTGTGACGCTATCCTTCATCGCTTATTCCGAGTTCGGCGTCTATGTCTATAGTCTGACCATCTAGGATTACGGCATCTTCTACATCATCGTCTGGTGTGACATCTACGAGCTTAGTTAACTTATCTCGCAGTCTATCTCTGATATCGTCTGTAGTCTGGTGAGTGACAGTTACTTCGGTCTTCTCGGCAAACAGCCCCACGTCTGAGACCTTACCTAGTAGTTCTAGTGCGCGTATACGTATCCGTGCGTCTGGGTTCTCGGTCTCTTCGATTAGCTTGTTTGTGACTAGGTGCCTTATCTGTATAGAGTTCTTAACGACAGAATGACCGAAATCTTTAAGGATTCGATCAGTTAAAAGCAAAGTAGCAGGTGTTAATACCGCAGTCCGCCTAGGTGTAGCCTTCTTTGCAGTCTTCACAGGGTCTTCGGCAAACGCAGTTGCTATGGCTGCAGCAGTATCTCTATCTGCGTTGGTTGCCTCTATCTCTAGGCCATGCTCTGCAAGCAACTTGGTGGTTTCGGCAGCGGCAGCTATTCGATCAGCAAGGGGTATAGACGGATTGTCCGCTGGCACAGGCACATTAGTTTGCACATCTACAGTTATGGTCACTTGTATAAGTCCTCTATAAACTTAGCCAACTTAGCATCTTCTATATGCTTTGTCTGCTCCCGTATAAGTTCTTGCTGTTTCTCTATCTCAAGAAACTGCCGATCCAGTTCAGACGGCACGGGGAAGTCTATAATCTTATCTGGGTCCATAGCAGTGTCCTCCAACACGTATATAATTTTTTTACACTATAATAATATTTTTGGGTAGGGGGGTTTTTCAAGTAGGGGGGTA